>CEOG01006709.1_pt1 | contig 13171 bp, 11 predicted proteins | sample 530301 | NCBI WGS metagenome assembly CEOG01 (sample SAMEA2619903, study PRJEB7988) | marine metagenome | biome: marine biome (ENVO:00000447); feature: surface water layer (ENVO:00002042); material: "saline water (ENVO:00002010), including plankton (ENVO:xxxxxxxx)" | depth 5 m | reverse complement strand
GACCGAGGCGCTTGTCTCCATCGACGTGAACTCCGGTAAAGCGACTCGGGAGCGCAATGTCGAAGATACGGCGACCAAGACCAATCTGGAGGCGGCCGAAGAAATTGCCCGTCAGCTTCGCCTGCGCGATTTGGCCGGCCTGATCGTCATCGATTTTATCGATATGGACGACAACCGTAATAACCGGGCGGTAGAACGGCGGATGAAGGATTGTCTCAAATCCGACCGGGCGCGTATTCAGGTGGGGCGGATCAGCCCCTTCGGCCTGATGGAGATGTCGCGGCAACGGTTGCGGCCGAGTTTCCTGGAAACCAGCACGACAATCTGCCATACCTGCGGCGGATCCGGTTTTGTCCGTTCTATCGAATCCACGGCGCTGTTGATTATCCGCACTCTGGAAGAGGAAGGCGTACGCGAACGCAGCAGCAAAATCACTGTTTCCGTTCATACGGAGGTGGCGATCTATCTGCTGAATCAGAAGCGCGCGGTCATTCAGGAGCTGGAAAATCTCTATGGTATCACCATTCTGATCCTTGCCGATCCTACCATCAATATGAATGATTACAAGATGGACCGGGAAAAGGGCAAACCGGGCGAACTGACCCCCGTCTCGCGTGAGGTTGCCGCGGCCTATACCGCCTCCCCCATTGAGGAGGATGAGGACGAGGAAGAGGACGAAGAGGAAAAGCCCGCTCGCAGCCATGGCAACGACGACGAGGATGGTGGTTCCTCCAAACGCCGCCGCCGCCGCCGCCGCCGCAAGCCCCGGGACGAATCTGCCGCTGTTGAGGCTGGCCCGGCGGAAAGTCAGAAGGCGGAACCGCGTGAGGGTCATCCCTCTGATAGCGACGAGGACGCCCAGGAGCCGAAACGCCGCCGTCGCGGCAAACGCGGCGGTCGCCGTCGTTCCCGCACAGCGGCGAGCGATGAGCCGCGTCATGCAGAGGATGGCGAAAGTGGACGCCCCGCTCTTGAAGAGACAGCGGCGCAGGGCGATGCTGCCGGTGATCAGGCGGCTGTTCAAATTCCAATTACGGTGACGCAGGCGGAAACGGAGGGGCAGAATGCTCCTGCTGCAGAGGAACAGGCCGCTGCAGCACAGACTGCCGGGGAAACGGCGGACGCATTGCCGGATACGCCGCTGCAGGGGACGGATGCACAAGCGGCGGAAGAGCCGGTTGAGGTTAAAAAGCCACGCCGCACCCGCCGCAAGGCGACAGCGGTAGAAGCAGAACCTGCCGCAGAGACAGTCTCCGAACCCGCCTCTTCCGCGAATGCGGAAATGGAAGAGGAAGAAAAGCCGAAAAAGAAAGCCGAGGCGGAAACAACGGAAGCCGATGTGAACGGGGAAAGCGCGGCGGAGGCGAAAGAAGACGCGTCCAAACCGGCTCCCAAAGCAGCGGCAAAAGCGGAGGATCTGCCCATCTCTGCACCCGAAACTGTGAAAGCGCCGGTTGATACCGCTGTGGCCGATCCCGGCGAAGCCTCGGAAAAGCCTGTCTCTGTGACGCTGGTCAGTGAGGGAGCGGTTGAGGAAACAACGCCGAGCGAGGCAAAGCCGAAGCGACGCGGTTGGTGGCGGCGCGGCTGATGCCGAGAGATTAGCGCCGCTTGCCATCCATGGCTAATCGGATGGCGATCGCATCAAATGAAAACGGAAAAGGGGGCACATGCCCCCTTTTTTTCGCCAGACGCAAGCTTGCGTGCGGATTGTTGCGAAAGTGCCGGGTCAGAAAAGCTTATGGTTTCCTGAGCGCCGGCCAGTTTTTGAGGGCCGCAACCGCCCGCTCCATGGCTTCGGTCGTCCCGGCGAAGGAAAACCGCACATAGACATGGCCGCGATGCGGATCGAAATCGACGCCCGGCGTCGCCGCTACTCCCGTCTCATGCAGCATCCGCTTGCAGAATTCGACGGAATCATTGGTATAGTCCCGCACATCCGCATAGAGGTAAAAAGCGCCGTCGGCGGCCGCCAATCGGCCCAGCCCCAGCTTTGGAAACTCCCGCAACAGCAAGTCGCGATTACGAGCATAGACCGCCACATTGGCCGCAATCTCATCATGGCAGTCAAAGGCAGCAACAGCGGCATACTGGCTGAGCGCGGGCGGCGAGATAAATAGATTTTGCGCCAGCTTCTCGCAGAGGTCGAGCAGCCGTTCCGGCACTACCATCCAGCCAAGCCGCCAGCCGGTCATCGAAAAGAATTTCGAAAAGCTGTTAATGACAATGACTTCATCGGTGAATTGCAACGCGGTGACTGCCGCTTTGTCGTAGCAGATGCCGTGATAAATCTCGTCGGAAATGAATTGCAGACCCCTGTCTTTACAATATTCGACAAGCGCCCGCATTTCCCTTTCATGGATCATGGTGCCGGTCGGGTTTGACGGGCTTGCGACCAGCAGTCCTTTCAACGGTTCGTCCAGCCTGTCCAGCAACTCTGGCGTTGGCTGAAAATTGGTTTCCGCCCCGCAGGGCAGCCCGAGGGGTGAGCGCCCCAGCGCCGTCAGGATATTGCGATAGGCGGGATAGCCGGGCTCCGCCAGCACAACACGGTCCCCCGTCTTAAAGGCGGACAGAAAACTGAGCAGAAAGGCGCCGGATGAGCCGGTGGTGACGATGATGCGATTTGCGGGCACTGTGGCGCCATAAAAATCCCGGTAATGGCGTGAAATAGCCTCCCGCAACTCGGGAATGCCAAGCGCGCCCGTATAGCCGATAAGCTGCTGATCAAGTGCCGCGCGCGCCGCCGCCAACACCTTCGCGGGCGCCTTTGTGCCGGGTTGCCCGACCTCCATATGGATCACCTCGCCGCCCTGTTCTTCCCGCATTGCGGCGGCTTTCATGACTTCCATGACGATGAAGGGGCTGATTTCGGGGCCCTTGGACTGTGTCATCCGCCTGCAATCCTAATTGCCAACCAGCGACAGGCCGTAGCCGCGTGGATCATGACGGGAAATACAGTTGAATAGCTTGCCATCCCGGCAGTAGATGGCGTTAACAGACGCCAGCCGATCCACTTCCACGGCGGCGGGAAATTCGCTTTGCAATGCCGCCACATCGTCGGCGGACATGGCGGATTCATAAAGCAGCGGAAGCTGCGGTCCCATGGTGAAGAGACGCGGCGACTCGATTGCCGGATCGAGTGCCTGCCCCTGCGCCAGCACATTCAGCGCCGTCGAGACGGCCGCCACCGTTGCGACGGCCCCGCCGGAGGCCGCCCCCGCATAATAAACATCCTTGTTCGTGATATTGGCCATGATCATGGGAGAGGCGGCAAATTCGCGCATGTCCGCCCCCTGGTTTCCGGCCATGACAATACCGCTGATTTCACCCATCTGGCCACTGCCGAAAGGGAAGCCGAGGCCGACGACGCAGGCCACCGCTCCGCCCTGGTTATCGGAAGTGACGAAGGACGTGGTGCCGTAGCTGATGAAAGGCGATATATCAGGCACCCCCGAAAACAGCGTCGCGGTTTGCCGGGCAATTTCAATTTCCGGAATGGACACATTGACGCCGAGAATGCCCTTGCCGTCATAGAGAGATTTCCAGAGAGCCTCGAATAGTTCGCCGGACCGGCCGGTGGACAATCCGACCATGTTGCTGTCAACGCGGAAGCTGCGCGCGTCCTGCCAGACGGGCTTGTAATTCACCATGTCAGAAACGGTGATGTCGCCGCCGGCGATGCGGGCATCTTCAACAAAGGTACGCGCCCAGTTGCCGGTGTAGAAAGAGGCGCCGCCCTCAGAGCGCAGGGCGGATAACAGGGCCGCCAGCCGCACTTGCCGCAGACGGGTCCCTTCGGCCACAAAATTACCGTCTTTGTCGGTGAAGATATCACGGATGTTATAATCGAGGATGAGTTGATCCCGGTTGACGACCATGGCCATATGCTGGGCGCGGGAGAGCGGCTCGCCAAAGGCGGCGATCTGTTCGGCTGGGGCGAGGAGTTGAGACCATTCAAGGCGGCCGTAGCGGGCCTGCAACGCCGCCATGCCGCGAATGTTGCCCGGAATGGCGATGGCGCCGCCCGCGGCAGGTGACTGATTGAAGAATTGCAGATTTTCAAGCTTGTTCGTCTTGGTGTCATAGACAATGCATTCCCCGCCGCCGCCAAGCGAAGCCGCGCCCGGATAGGTAACGGCCAGCGTGAAATAAAGGGCGGTGGCGGCGTCCGCCGCTGTCCCGCCGGAAGCGAGGATGTCTTCCGCAACGAGGGTGGCACGCGGCTCATCCGACGCAGCGCCGCCGAGGTCGCCCTCCACATTGCCGATCTGGCCGAGGGGAACGCTGGGTCCACCGCAGGCGGAAAGCAGCAGAGACGGCAGCAGGCCAAGAAATAACAGGCGCGCAATCCATTGACGCAAGCCATCCAACTTCCTAGTTTTAGGAAGATATAAGGGGATGTTTTTTTTGATCAAACGCATAGTAACAACGCTATCCATATTTCTGGTCCTGTTAGTGCCCTTGCAGGGGGCATTTGCCAAACAGACGGGCCCCTCCTTTATCCGTGACGCGGAAATTGAACACACCCTGCGCTCTTACGCAAGGCCTCTGTTCGCCGCGGCCGGGCTGAATGGCGATGATGTCCGTTTATATATCATCAATAGCGATGATTTGAACGCCTTTGTGGCAGGTGGCCAGCGGATGTTCATGTTTCGTGGCCTGCTGGAGCGGGTCGAGACCCCGTCGCAGTTGAAAGGCGTGATCGCCCATGAAACGGGACACATTGCGGGCGGTCATCTGGCGCGGACACAGGATGCGCTGAAAAACGCCAGCATCAAGAACATTGTCGGTATGATCCTTGGCCTGGCCGCCATGGCGGCGGGCGGCGGAGAGGCGGGCATGGCCATCGCCATGGGCTCCAACGATATGGCGACCCGTTCCTTTTTGCAATATAGCCGGACGCAGGAATCCTCCGCCGATCAGGCGGCTATCACCTATCTCGACCGGACCGGTCAGTCCGGACGCGGCATGATGGAGTTTCTGGAGATTATCGGACAAGGCCAGTATCAGCCGCAGAATTCCATATCTTCCTACTATCGCAGCCATCCGGTCAGCAGCGAGCGTGTCGCGGCGCTCAGCCAGCGGGTGAGGAACTCTCCCTATCAGGATGTGCCGGACAGCCCCGAAGATGTGATCGCCATGAAGCGTATGCAGGCGAAGCTGATCGGCTTTACCCGTCCCCTCGCCCGGACGCTGCGCGAATATCCGGAAACGGACAAGAGTGTCGAGGCACGCTATGCCCGCGCTATTGCCTATTACCGCTATCCGGACATGCAGAAGGCCTTGGCCGAGATTGACAGCCTGATTACGGAATACCCCACCGATCCCTATTTTCATGAGTTGAAGGGGCAGGCCCTCTATGAGACAGGTAATATCAATGCGGCGTTGTCTCCGCTGGAAACGGCGGTAAATCTGGCGCCGGATGAGCCGCTGATCCTGACCCTTTATGCGACGGTTCTGAATGCGACCGGCAATCCGCAGGATTCGGAAAAGGCGCTCGATATCCTCAGTGCTAGCCAGGCGCTTGATCCGGATAATGTCAATACATGGGATCAGCTTGCCATCGCCTACAGCCGACTTGGTGATACGGCGATGCTGGCCTATGCCAGTGCGGAGCGGTATCTGCTGGAAGGGAATGCCGCGAAAGCGATTTTTCATGCAGAACGAGCGCAGGATTTATTTAAAGTGGGCAGCCCCCTCTATCTCCGGGCGCAGGACATTATCACCATTGCAAAACAGCAGCAGACGGCCCGGAACTAGTCCGGACCGGCAGCATAATGGCGGGCGCGTTATTTCTGGGTCTTCAGAATATCACGAATTTCTTCCAGCAGGACTTCCTCACGCGGCGGCGCGGGCGGTGCTGCGGGGGCGGCCTCTTCCTTCTTAATGACCCGGTTCATCTGCTTGATCAGTAGAAACACCGCGAATGCGACAATCAGGAAGCTGATAATCGTGTTGATGAAGGCGCCATAATTCAAGGTGACGGCCCCCGCTTCCTTGGCGGCGGCAAGGGTGGCATAATCCCCGCCGGACAGGGTGATAAAGAAATCGGTGAAATCGACACCGCCGAGCAGCAGCCCGATCGGAGGCATGATGACGTCATCGACCAGAGATTTGACAATGGTGCCGAATGCGGCACCGATGATGATACCAACGGCCATGTCCAGTACGTTTCCGCGCATGGCGAATTCTTTAAATTCCTTAAGCATCACTTACCCCTCACTTCGATAAACAGGCGCATATGGTATGTCGCTTGCGGGCTGTCGCGCCAGCTGCCCGCCCGGTTACTATAAATAGGGAACGGCGGCGCGACAATCGGGATTATTTATTTGTACCGATAAGTATAGCCCAGATCTGTCCGGGGGGATCACATCATTGTTTATTTGATTTTACGGGCGTGAGGCGCATAATCACTTCCCAGTCTCATAATGTGAAAGCCGCCGATGCCTGTATCCGGAAAGCCGAAAACCCTCCCTCTCCTCGCCTTGCTTGCGGCGATTGTTGCCATCGGGATCAGTCTCTATGGCTTCCTCGCGCCGCGTGGCATGACGGAGGATGCGGCGTTTGGCGACAGGGTCAAAGCTTACCTGATGGAAAATCCGGGCGTTCTCCGTGAGGCGCTGATCACCCTCAGCCAGCGCGAGAAGCAAGCCGCCGCGGAGCAGCAGCAGGCCCTCCTCACCACATATTCCGATGATCTGCAAAATGATGGCTACAGCTTCGTGGCCGGAAATCCGGAGGGAGATGTCACCATCGTCGAATTTTTCGACTATCGCTGCGGCTATTGCAAGAAAAGCTTTCCCGATCTTATGAAGGCAGTTCAGGAAGATGGTAATACCCGATTGGTTCTAAAGGAATTTCCCATACTGGGGGCGGAGTCATTTCTGGCATCCCAGGCCGCTATCGCCGCGCTTGAACAGGGTAAGTATGAGGTTTTTCATGCAGCATTGATGGAAAGTCACGGCAGCCTCACGAAAGAACGGATCCTGTCGATCGCCGAACAATCCGGCCTGGATACGAACAAGTTGCAGGCCGATATGCAGAGCGATAAAACCCGCGAAGTTATCGAGAAAAATCATGAACTTGCTGGAAAACTCGGGATCAGCGGCACGCCCGCCTTCATCATTGGCGATCAGTTCATTCCTGGCGTGATTTCGCTTGAAGATATGAAAACAGTGATCAATGCAGTGCGGGCGCAGGCGAAAGCCGCAGGCAACGCGGCGGATAAATCGGATAGCTGAGATCGCCGAAGACATTGGCGGCTTGCCTGAGCAATCGCCCATCACGGGAAGTCAGCCGGTCAGAACGGATCGATACGGCCAAATCCCGGCAGTTTCAGCGCCAGATCGTCGATATCAATCCCCAGGGTGAGGCCGAGCAGATGCAGCTCCACCCCCTCGACGGGGCTTAAGGAAAAGCCACCCAGACCCAGCACGGAAAACTGCATCCCGCGGCCGCTGACCGCGCTTCCCACGGGCATGCCGCCAGTGATGAAATCCTTGCCGATAGCCGTCGGCGGCAGGTCCAGCTCCAGCTCCGGCACGGCGCGGCCAATATGGGCGATAAAGCTGTTGGAATTGGGGCCGGGCCAGACGCGATATTCCGTCTTGTGCGGATATGCCTCGATGGCCTGCTCGATGCGGGGGATCAGCGCCGCCGCCTCCTCGCCCCTCACCTCGGCATAAAGCTCCGGTTCATTGCCGAACCAGTAATTATCGGGGCTGCCGCGTTTATGGACCAGCGCATTGCCGCCATTCCGCGCCCGCCAGCCGATAATCTCATAGCGATCATAATGATCCGCCCCCTCACCCTTCATAGTAATCCAGCAATGCACGGCAAAATTCCCGCGCCAGCCCCAGGTGCGTGCGCCGTAGACCTGGATGATGGCGTCCCGGTGGCTTTCGGGCGCAGGCGACAGACCCGTCGCATCGCGCCGTGCGGTGGACCAGCTCTGCCCCTCCTCCGACATGCCCGCCGCCACCGACAACATTTGCGGCAGGGCGAATAGCACGACTGCGCAGAGGAAAATCAGACTAATTTTACGAACCGCTTTCATTTCCGCCTTCCCGGAAGACCGCCAAAAGCAGGACTATACAAACAGCCCCCGGATCCGCGAAATCAATATTGCGCGAGGGCATGGCGCCGGGCCTGATAAAGGGGATTGCCGTTGGTGCAGGAGGTGTGCAGCGATGGTCAGTTTACCCACATGCCCGCATGGATGGCCCCGAGCTCGGCCCCGATTTTGGACGAGCTGACGGGGACCGGCCGGTTCCTCTCCTGCTCCTCCCCGGCGCTGTAAAGCTCGGCAAGGGTCAGGCCGCTTTTCGCCAGCACATAATCGGCGGGCTTCGGCAATTCACCGAACCAGTACAGCGGATGCGGTGTCTCTCCGTCCTTTGCGATCAGGCCATCCGGCAGAAGACGGTATCCTTCGCGTTTGAGCGCGTCCAGCACCCGGTGGGTCTTCCCCTCTGCATCGAGGGTCAGCGTGCCTGCCCGCATGCGGCCTCGGAAGTATGTTTTCTGGGATTTGGAGGTGATATAGGCCACCTCGACGAATTGATCGCCCTCGCTGCCCACCGGCAGGTTGGTGGCGGCGCGCAACAGATCGCCCTCGCGGTTCACCACCGCGCCATCTTGAGTGAGGATATCCATCAGCGGAATATGCTTTCCGGAATGCGGCCCGTCACCCGAGAGCGTTGCATGGCCGGGCGTAACCCTGACGCCGTGAAAATCGAGCAGATGCGGTACCTGATTGATCATGGTCCGCGTGACCCGCGCCGGCTTCAAACCCCCGCGCCCGGCCTCCGCCTCCGGATCATAGGCCATCACGTCATCGCCGAACTGAATGGTTTCAATGGTTTTCGTAGACCCATCTGCCATATCGATTTGTGTGCCAGCGGCAAAGCAACGGGGATCTTCTCCAGATAATTGCTTTTCGTACGCTTTGGCGTACGGATATTTTTCATAATCAATTTTACCATCTTCGCCGATCAAGCTTTCTAGAAAATCAGCGAGAACAATGGCTCGTAACGTTCTGAATCCAGCGGAGTTAGTAATGCCCACCGGGACTAGCCCTTCATCCGTTTTGATGACGTAAACATCATCTATCAAGAATACATCGTTTTTGAAATACTCTACACTTTTGTATGTAAAGGATGCACCATCGTTAAATTCTCCCATAAAGCTCTCAAAGCCATCATCGGCAATACTAAGGAGAGATACATCTATATCACCGGGGACATTTTTAATGCTTAAAAAATCAATTAATTGCTGACCGGCATAGGATTCTGGCGGGTAGTCTAAGTCTTTCCATGTCGAAATTTCCAGTTCAATGGTTTTTTTGACGTTTGGTAAGTAATAATATTCGCCGTCATAAGTCTGTTCGATATAATCAATATCATTTCCTATGATTGTATTCGAAATAGTAGACTGCTCATTCAAGAAAGCCTCAGTTCCTATGTAGTCCTGTGTATATAAATGGGAAAGGCTTCCAAAAAAAACCGAATCCAGTTGGACCGGGAATGTATAATTTTGCGATGGTTGAGCCATATTGCGACTTTAAAAAATGATATTGGGTATAATTTCCATTATTATAAGCATTTTGCATCGCTTGATATTGTTGTGGCGTAATTTGTATATTGCCGTATTTTTCCATTATTGCTTTCCCCCAATCATAGGAATTACTAATGCAAAAGTTAGTAGAATTACACACTATATACAAGTATTTTTGTTTGTTTGTGATCGCAATTACGGTGCTTTCGTTTTCAAATGCAATTGCAGATGAGCAAACACCTAATTGCGTTAATCAGAAGCCAATGAGTCAGCTTTCGTTGATCGGGGAAAACAGTAATTTAAAAACTTTGGATAAAAAAATATGTGATTTCTTGGGCGCGGAAATTGAAATGTATTTGGGGCTCGTAAATAAAAATCCAGATAGAGTGCAAAATTTAATGAATCCGAATTTAAATTTCTTTTATCGCCTCTACAAACCAGAAAAGGGTTTAGTGCTTGTAAAGGATGAGGCTGCGGACGGATTGTTTAAAATTGGGTTTGTAGAGCAGGATCATGTATGGTTTTTTACAGATGGAAAAGCAAAAGAGAAATACTATTATTACGAAAATGATGCAAACGGCACGGTTATCCGCTGTGCATTGCACGATCAATATTTCTGCGTTTCATATTTTCTGCTCAATCAAACCTATATGACAGGTGTAGGCCCGAAATCAATTACGCTTCGTATTAGCCACCCCGACAGCCTGTTGTACAAATATCCTGAATATTATAAATTTGTAACAAACAAGTTATTTAAGATAGATTTTGAGAAGTTCATAGTCTGCGATATTGATCGATACATTTGCGCTCATAAACCCAAGTAACCTCTTCCCCCCCCACTCCCGCATCGACTAATTTTCACAACTGCTTTAAACTCGGATAAAACTCCAGTATAAGGGGGCAGTTTGGCTGGTGGCGGTGCGCTGCGGGCCGGTTGCGGGCGTTTTGGGGAGTGTTGCGGGGACATGTATGGGTAAGTCAGTTATCATCATCAACGGGCCTAATCTGAATATGCTCGGCCGCCGCGAGCCGGAAATCTATGGAAGCACCACGCTTGCCGATATTGAGGCTCTCACCCGCGCCCATGGCGAGACGCTCGGGATGGAGATCGATTTCCTCCAGAGCAACAACGAGGGTGAGCTGGTCACCGCCATTCAGGACGCGGCCGAGCGTCATGGCGGCATCATTCTTAACGCCGCCGCCTATACTCATACCTCCGTCGCGCTTGCCGATGCCATCAAGGCGACGGGCCTGCCGGTGGTGGAGGTGCATCTTTCAAATATTTTTTCGCGTGAAGAATTCCGCCATCATAGTTATATATCCGCTGTTGCCGCTGGCGTTATCTGCGGATTTGGGGCAAAAGGCTATGTTCTGGCCCTTGAGGCGCTTGCCGAACTGATTGACTAGAGTAACCGAGACTTGGACATTATGAAAAAACTGAACATCGACAAAGAGGTGATCCGGGAACTGGCCGAGATCATGAATGAAACGGGCCTGGGCGAGATCGAGATCGAGAGCGAGGATCATCGCCTCCGGCTGTCGCGCGGTACGTCGGCGGCGCCGGTGGTTATGGGCGGCGCGCCTGTGGCCCATCCGGCGACAGCGGCAGCAGCCCCTGCGGCGGCGGCCGACGACCATCCGGGCGCGGTCAAATCCCCGATGGTCGGCACCATCTATCTGGCGCCGGAGCCGGGCGCGGCCCCGTTCGTGCGGCCAGGCGATATGGTCAGTCAGGGTCAGACGCTGCTGATTGTTGAGGCCATGAAAACCATGAACCCCATTGCAGCGCCGAAGGCGGGCAAGGTTGCCCGTGTGCTGGTGGATAATGAAGAGCCAGTGGAATTCGGTCAGCCGCTTGTCATCCTTGAGTAACGTTGGCAGGTTCGATGTTTGAAAAAATCCTGATCGCCAATCGCGGCGAAATCGCGCTCCGTATTCATCGCGCCTGCCGCGAGATGGGCATCAAGACGGTCGCCGTCCATTCCTCCGCCGATGCGGATGCCATGCATGTGCGTCTCGCCGATGAAAGCGTCTGTATCGGCCCGGCGAGCTCGGCGCAGAGCTATCTCAATATCCCTTCGATCATCGCGGCGGCGGAAGTGACCAATGCGGACGCCATCCATCCGGGCTATGGCTTCCTGTCGGAAAATGCCAAATTCGTCGATATCGTCACGGCTCATGGCATCAAGTTTATCGGCCCGTCCGCCGATCATATCCGCATGATGGGCGACAAGATCACGGCGAAGGAAACCATGCGTAAGCTCGGCGTTCCCTGCGTGCCGGGATCGGAAGGCGAAGTCCATAACCTTGCCGAAGCCGAAACGGAGGCCGACAAGATGGGCTATCCCGTTATCATCAAGGCGTCGGCCGGTGGCGGCGGACGCGGCATGAAGGTGGCCCTCAACCGTGAGGCACTGTCGGAGGCGTTTTCGTCCGCCCGATCAGAAGCCAATCTCGCTTTCGGCGATGATGCCGTCTATATGGAAAAATACCTGAGCGGTCCGCGCCATATCGAAATTCAGGTGCTCGCCGACGGCAAGGGCAATGTGGTGCATCTGGGCGAGCGCGACTGTTCGCTTCAACGGCGGCATCAAAAGGCGGTGGAGGAAAGCCCCTCGCCTGTTATCACCGAGGAACTGCGCGCGCGGATCGGCAAGACGGTCTCCGACGCCATCCGTGATATGAAATATGAAGGCGTCGGTACTATCGAGTTCCTGTTTGAGAATGGCGAGTTCTATTTTATTGAAATGAACACCCGCCTGCAGGTGGAGCATCCGGTGACCGAAATGATCACCGGCATTGACCTTGTCCAGGCGCAGATCAATGTGGCGGCGGGCCTGCCGCTCGATCTCCGGCAGGAGGACATCAAGTTTAACGGCCATGCCATCGAGTGCCGCGTCACAGCGGAGGATCCGCATACTTTTGCGGCAAGCCCCGGCCCGATTACTGAATTTCACGTGCCGGGCGGCCTTGGTGTGCGGATCGACAGCGGTCTTTACACCGGCTATAACATCCCGCCCTATTATGACAGCCTGATCGCCAAGCTGATCATCCATGCGGGCAGCCGCGAGGAATGCCTGATGCGGCTCGACCGGGCGCTTCAGGAGTTTGTCGTGAGCGGCATCAAGACCACTCTGCCCCTGCATCAGGAAATCGTTCATAACGAGGATTTCCGCGCCGGGCGCTATGACATTCACTGGCTGGAGAAATTTATTGCCGCGCGCTGAGGCGCGTTTTTGTCGATGACTGTGATCACGATTGAAACCTTGCTTGCTGCCTATAGCGTCGGCATTTTTCCGATGGCGGACAGCGCCAGTGATCCGGATATTTACTGGGTGGAGCCGGAGAAGCGGGGAATTTTCCCGCTTCATTCCTTTCATGTGCCGCGCAGCCTTGCAAAAACCGTGCGGCAGATGCCCTTTGACGTGACGGTGGACCAGGATTTTCGACGTGTCATGCGCGAATGCGCCGCCTCCCGTCCGGGCCGCCATGCCACATGGATCAACCGGACAATCCTTGATCTTTATGCCGAGCTGCATGAGGCGGGCTATGCCCACAGCGTTGAATGCTGGCGCGCGGGTGAGCTGGTCGGCGGACTCTATGGCGTTGCTTT
>CEOG01037768.1_pt1 | contig 13177 bp, 9 predicted proteins | sample 530301 | NCBI WGS metagenome assembly CEOG01 (sample SAMEA2619903, study PRJEB7988) | marine metagenome | biome: marine biome (ENVO:00000447); feature: surface water layer (ENVO:00002042); material: "saline water (ENVO:00002010), including plankton (ENVO:xxxxxxxx)" | depth 5 m | reverse complement strand
ACCGATGAATGCCATCATCGGTTTTTCAGATCTGCTTCTTGATGCCAAAGATATCAGTGGCAACAATAAAAAACATCTGCAAACCATTAGCCAATCAGCCCGATCATTGCTTCACCTGTTAAATGATATTCTCGACAGTGCCAAACTAGAAAAGAATAAACTCGAACTCGAAGAGTCCACGTTCGATTTAACCAGGCTGATTGATTCAGTCATATCTACATTATGGCTTCAAGCAAAAAATAAAAACCTATACCTTAACTGCAGTATACCTGACGACATTCATACCTCGTATTTAGGAGATGAAAACAGAATTAGGCAAGTGTTATATAACATTATTGGTAATGCCGTGAAGTTTACTGAAAATGGTGGTGTCACCGTTTCGGTACACCCTCTTAATGAGTCCACTCTTCGTTTTACCGTTGAGGACACCGGTATTGGGATGGATGAAACGACGCTCAATACCATTTTTGAACCCTTCTCCCAGGCTGATGCTTCAATGAGCCGGCGCTTTGGTGGTACTGGACTAGGCACAACAATTTCCAAACAGCTAGTGGATTTGATGGGAGGAGAATTAAGCGCCAGTAGTGAGACAGGTGTAGGCAGTACATTTTTCTTTGATCTGCCACTAAGAAAAACCGATGACATCATTAACGCGACTGTAGCGAACCAAGCCTTGTCGATTCCAGCCAAAAAAGTGTTAATTGCTGATGATATTTCTCAAAACTTAACCTTACTCTCGCTTTTACTTGAACGACAAAATCATACTGTTATTACTTCGGTAAATGGCGAAGATGCGTTCCATAAATTCACCATAGAAAAACCTGACATTGTTTTGATGGATTTACAAATGCCAGTGATGGATGGGTTTGCTGCTACCAAGACAATTCGTGAGTATGAGTCAGCCCATCAACTTCAAACGACACCTATCGTCGCTTTAACAGCGAGTGTCTTATCTGAAGACCGACTGCAAGCGACTAATGCCGGCATGAATGGCTTTTCCCACAAACCTATTGATATAGAGCTGCTCACAGCTGAAATGGCATGGGTTCTCGGTATTGAGCCACACTTCATTACAACAGCTCCAGAAGTGCTTGGTATTGATGAACATACATTCACGCAGATCAATATTGATAAAGCATTAACGTTATGGGGTAGCTACCCTGTTTATTTAGCTGAATTGGCCCGTTTTATAAAAGCGTATAGCGATATCAGTAAACAGCTATCTGAATTGAATGAAACATCGAATTACAGTGAACTGAAAAAGCTGGCACATAAGCTCAAAGGTGTGTCAGGCAACCTGGGCCTTTTGAAAATCCATCAATCAACTTCTTTGATAGAAAATAAGTCAAATAATGAACATAAAGTCGAAGTAGCGATAGAGATTGCTAAGCTCGACAATGCCTTTTCCACGTTATCAAAAGAGGAAAAATGGATAAAAGCCTCATTGGCTGATTCAAACAGTGAGGCAACTGTAACATCACAAGTCCTGCTAGCTAACGACCGTATATTGACTATCGTCGATGAACTTATCGAGCTTAGCGAGCATGGAGAACTTAACGAAGAGAGAGTAGACGAGCTAGTCAATGGGGTTGAAGCTAACTTACATCGACTTGCTTTAGATGTTAAACAGTCTGTACTCGACTTTGACTTTTTGGTCGCCCAACAACACTTAAACGCTATCAAGCAACATATAACGAACACCACATTATGACTACGATAAAGAAATACCAGCCTAGAATCCTTATTGTCGATGACGAGCCAACCAACTTGAGAGTGCTTCGTCAGATTCTGCAGAACGATTATGCGCTTTCGTTCGCCCGCTCAGGAAAAGATGCTCTGGCATTGATTGATAAGGAAATGCCGGATCTGATCTTACTCGATATCATGATGCCAGAAATGACAGGCTTAGAAGTTTGCCAGCAATTAAAAGCCAGATCAGACACCTCACACATACCGATTATATTTGTGACAGCCTTACAAGATCCAGATGATGAAGCACGAGGTTTTGACATTGGTGCAGTAGATTACATCATCAAACCCATCGTGCCCTCCACTGTCCTTGCCAGAGTAAAAACACATATCTCTCTTGTCAAAGCAGATGAGCTTCGTGCCACCCATATCGACTTGATTGAACGTTTGGGTAGAGCTGCAGAATACAAAGATAACGAAACGGGCTTACATGTTCAGCGGATGAGTCGCTATGCAAAAATTATTGCTCTGGGTTATGGCTTTGACGAGAGTACCGCAAACGAACTCATGATGGCGGCTCCCATGCATGACATTGGAAAAATTGGTATTGCTGACAAAATCTTATTAAAACCAGATAAGTTAACGTCAGAAGAGTTTTCAGAAATGAAAACACATACTTTAATCGGGGCCGAGATCTTAGCCAACTCAACATCAAGATTGATTCAATTAGCCCATACTGTTGCCCTGACCCATCATGAAAAATGGGATGGTACGGGTTATCCAAATGGGTTAAAAGGTGATGAGATTCCGCTTGCAGGTCGAATCGTTGCCATAGCTGATATTTTTGATGCATTAACCAGCGCCAGACCATATAAAGAAGCCTGGCCAGTTGAGGAAGCCATAGAGTTCATTAATGCACAGAGTGGTAAACACATTGATCCCGCTTTGCCCCCCATCTTAATTGAGCACCTGCCAGACATTCTGAAAGTGAAACAAGCATTCTCTGATTAGTTATGGTGCAGCGTCATACATCATGAACTGATCTCTTCCTGCTTTTTTTGCAGAGTAGAGCATCACATCAGCTTGTTGCAAAGCCTTATCAAAATTTATTGTGGCTAATTCAGCTGAACTCACCGCTCGAATGCCGGCACTGGCAGAGACCGAAATGGTGTCATCACGTAGTGCAATTCTTATTTCACGCAAATGCTGTAACAGTTTCTCGGTGAACTTAGCTGCATGAGCAGCCTGTGCGCCTGATAAGACAAACAAAAACTCTTCACCACCCCATCGAACCAGAATATCGGAAGCACGAATACTGTCAGCCATGACCTCTGCTGTTCGTCTCAACACAATATCGCCCACATGATGGCCATGTTGGTCATTAATCTGTTTGAAGTAGTCGAGGTCAAGCATAATGATGCTATAGGGGGTCGATAACCGCTGCATCAGAGCCACTAATCGACGCGCACCTTGTTCACCTTCTGTGCGATTGGTCAGCCCTGTGACACCATCAAGAGAAGTGACATCATCCAGCGGAATGTGCAGCTCCATAGCTCCCCCCTTCTCTAGAGGTAGCGCCATCACTTTGAATTTCTGAGGACCGCTGTTGGTTTGGTGAATATGTAGATGACTAATTGTTGTTCTGAGGGTCTGTGCATCGAGCTTAGGACAGGCCTCCCCATTTTCATGGCAGGGACTATCGTAACCATGACTCATTTTGTAGCAAGGCTCATCAATCTGACTGTATTCATGAATGGCTTCCTGATTGGCTCGAATCACCCTATAGTCATCATCAATAACGGTGACTGGAAAAGGCAAAATATCTAAAAAAGACCATGCAGATTCGATACTCTCCATACTGAACAAATCTGTTACGTTTTCTTCTTTTAACCTTGGGTTTGTTTCCATTGACATTTCAACCAGCTATCACTTTTTTAGTATTTATAATAACCATACTCTTAGTATGACTATAGTGTAAATACAGGAATAGTCGTTGAGGCAAAATTATCGATAAACCGGTTTTGCTGATATAAAAAGACCGCGCTATACAAGCTTATCGGAGTAAAAAATAGGCAAGCAAACAATTGCTGATAAACAAAAGAAATGCGCATGCTTGCCAGAACTTAACCGGATAACGGTACATCAGCGGGCGATTGTCATCGCTTAAATAAGCTGGATTCGGTTTTATCAAGTCTGTCGCAAACTCAGACAATGCCTGATAGCGCTTTTCAGGATAGAGTTGTAAGGCTTTCTGCAAGGTTTTATCAACCCAGCTTGGCATATCCTGAATAAACAAAGCGATGGATTGGTATTCAATGCGATGAAGATCTTGTCTGGTATGAACTTTTGCCAGTTTTTCACCATATGGCAGATGGCCTGTGAGCATTTCATAGACAATACACGCTAAAGAGAATTGATCAGACTGCGGCTGACCAGCACGACCCAATAGATACTCAGGTGCCGTGTAGTGCTTTGTCCCCAACAACTCACTGCGTTGTATCGGCGTTGAGATATCAGCAATGCCGGCAATTTTGGTTGAACCAAAATCAATAATCTTCAGCACGCCATCTCTGGAGATCATGATATTTCCAGGCTTTAAATCCTGATGCAACATATCGAGTCGGTGAAAAGCTCTCAGTGCTGATACAAGCTGAGGCACAAGATCACGTACAGTTTTTAAATCCAAACGTCCAACGTCATCCAGCCACTGTTGCAACGTTTTACCGTCCACGTACTCCATCACATAATAAAGAAAACGACGGGGACGCTTCTGCTCAATGGTCCTGACTACATGTGCATTATTTATTCGTCGCCCTACCCACTCCTCCAAGTGGAACCTTTCCAGGTATGCCGGGTCATCTTCGAAGTTGACCGAAGGTGTTTTAATCACCACTTTCTCGCCCGTTTCAGTATCCACCGCTAAATAAAGCTGGCTTGTAGAACTAGCGTGTAACTCACGACTGATACGATAGCCGTCAAGAATGACACCCTCATATAAATCAGGTGGAAAAGGTAATACGGTGAGTTGAGCAAAAACCTCATCTGGTGCTTGAGTCGGTAATTGTTCAATACACATTAGCTGGCAACTTATATTGTCTTGGCTGCCAGCCTTCAGTGCTTCATCACAAATCCGTTCTGTTAAATCAGATAAATCAACAGAACCTTCTAATATAAACTGTTTGAGCACCTTATCGGGCAAAACATCATGCACGCCATCGGTGGTCAACAGAAACACATCCTTTTCCTGAACAGCGAGTGTTTTATAGTCAATATCCAGACAATAATCGACGCCAAACGCTCTTCCCAGATACTCTTTATTTTCATCAATCCGAATACGATGATCGGTGGTCAATGGTTCAAACTCACCATCACGTAATAGATAAATACGTGAATCACCGACATGAAAAATATGAGCTGTTGTTGATTTAACAACAACAGCACTGAAGGTAGAGGCCATTCCTCTGCCTGCTTGCTGAAACTGCTGACTTTGTCCATGCAACCAGGTGTTGATAGCGGCAAGCACTTTGCTGCCAGACTGTTTCACAGACCAGGAGTCAGGTGTACTAAAGTAGTCACTCATAAAACCAGTCACGCATGCTTGACTAGCTTGTTTTGCTTCATTACTGGAGCTCAGCCCATCTGCAATAGCACAGGCAACACCTTTCGTTTCAAGCAAAGCTAAGTTGGACGGAATGAAAAAACCGACGGTATCCTGATTATCAGCTTTCACGCCTTGTGTTGAACACTGCCCAACTAATACTTTTAACTTTGCCGTCATATTCGTCCTGACGATTAATGCACATCTATCATTTGAATCGAGCCGTCTGGTAAGACCTCGGCCATCTGTCCGCGAGGCTCATCCATAAACTGCACCGCGATCAATGTCACGACCGCCGTCGCACAAATCACAAAGAAGAAGGTTTGTGCAGAAACAAGTGACAGCACGGTTAGAAACGTGACAGCGCCCACATTACCATAAGCACCCGCCATACCGGCTACTTGTCCGGTCAATCGACGTTGAACCAGTGGTACTACCGCGAACACAGCGCCCTCTCCAGCTTGCACAAAGAACGAGCATGCCATGGTTGCCAATACAGCCAACACAATGAACCACTCTGGTGTAATCATACCCATTACGAAATAGCCTACCGCCAGACCGCTGATACAAATGGTCAGTGTTTTCTTACGACCCAGACGATCACTAAACAAACCACCGATAGGTCTCGATACCAGATTCATAAAAGCAAAGCCAGAGGCGAGTAAACCGGCCTGAACAGCACTAATATCAAACGTTTCACTGAAAAACAGAGGCAACATTGACACAACGGCTAATTCAGAACCAAATGTCGCCAGATAGGCTAAATCCAACACGGCCACTTGTTTGAATTTGTAACGGTGAATTTCTGGTGTTTCTTTAACAAACACATCTTTGTTAATTTGATAAATGTGATACACCTGATAGAAAAATAACACCACTAAACCGACATAAATCGCGAGGGTGATTTCGCTGGAGAGCAAACTGACCCCACTGGGTGACAACTTCCATGCTAATAAGGCCAAGGCCGCATACATGGGAATATTCATAACGATATAGAGAAAGAAATCGCCTTTACTGGTTACTTCCATCGCACCCGTTTTTTTCGGTTTGAAATACGTCGATCCCTGAGGCGTGTCAGACACAGTATTGTAATAAATAAAAGCATAAACAAGCGCAATGGCACCAGTCAGGCCAATGGCATAACGCCAACCATCCTCACCACCAAATAATAATGCAATGGTGGGCAGTGACATTGCCGCTGCGGCTGAACCGAAATTACCCCAACCACCATAAATACCTTCCGCTAATCCCACTTGCTTGGCTGGAAACCATTCAGAAATCATACGAATGCCAATAACAAACCCGGCACCGACAAAGCCCAGTAGAAAACGGGCAAGAGCGAGTTGTTCAAAACTATCTGCAAGTGCAAAGAAAAAACAAATCACGCTTGAAATGCCGAGCAGTAGTGAGTACATGATCTTAGGACCGTACTTATCCACTAGCATGCCAATTACTATTCGAGCGGGAATAGTCAAGGCGACATTGAGTATCAGCAACGTTTTTATCTGCTGACTATCGAGGCCAAGCGTATCTTTGATAGCCATCAACAATGGTGCATGATTAAACCACACCACAAAACTGATGAAAAAGGCTATCCAGGTAAGATGAAGGGTACGAATATTATCTTTGAAAGATAATAAATTGAGTTTGTTATTGGACATAAATTCAGCTCTCTTTTGAACATACCGGAATGGGTCCATGTTCGAATAGCGGGAATCATGCCAAAACATAACCTATTGATTTATATATACTTAGAAAAACAAATGCGCATCCTGAATGCATATTTAGCTGCTAATTTGGTGCATTCCGCACAGTATAAGTGCGTTATCTCAACTGATGAGCTGATCTTCGTCGGGCCAGTCTAAATCACAGCAGAAAACATATGTCTTGCCACTAACAACCACTGCTTGTGAAACGGTGATACACATATGAGAACCGGCTACCGACAGGTATGGACGACTTATCTGAGTCATATTCGGATTTTGTATGGCTCTGAAATGGTAATGTCGATGTGACCAGTTAGCATTGACACCAGAAAGTAGCGGTGTAAAACGAATATCCAGTTTGGCTGTATATTTGGGTGAGTTCAGACTTCGGCCAATCTGGTAGCCAGACTCATCAAGCAGGTAACAACGTACAGCTCTGGCATCATCAAATAGGGCGTGACCACAGTCTTCAAAAGATGCCCCTTGTTTAAACGCGTCGAGCTCTTTTTCAAATATCAACTCAAAGGTGCGGAAATGTTGTTGAAGCTTTCGATTATATTGGCTTCGTACATTCTGATGTTGATGAAGTAACTTATCCATGGCTTGACCGAAATCAATCTCCTGCTGGAGATCAGGCTTTGGCTTAGCAAAATAAAACCCCTGAACCATATCTGCGTTACTGGAAATCGCAACCAAGGCTTCTTTTTCAGTCTCAACCCCCTCAATAACCACCAAACTTCCGGTCTCATGAATGAGCGAGACAATGCCAGTCAGAATCCTTTCCACTTTCATTGAGTGGCCTGCTTTTTTTACTAAGCTACGGTCAATCTTGACAATATCAGGCTGTAAATCCCAAATACGGTCAAAATTAGAGTGACCAGCACCAAAATCATCAATCGCAATCAAACAGCCCATTTGACGAAAATGCGTAATCAACTCCCGTAAGTAATCGCGGTTATCAATTTCACTTTCTAAAATTTCAATCACAATGCGCCTTGATGGTAAGTCACTCTCGCGCATCAGCGTTTGCATAAATCCAATATCGGGACGTTCCGAAATTAAACATTGGGAATTAAGATTTAAAAATAACCAAGCATCATTGGCGGGGTGTTGAGAAAAATTACAGGCATGTAATAGACGACAGGTCCTATCAAGAATCAGCTGTTGATCGGATGCCGTGTTTTTTCTCATCAATTCTTGTGGTGTCACGGGGTTCCCAGAGACATCCGCGGCACGAACCAGTCCTTCGTATCCCACAGCTTTTCGATGAGCTATGCTAAAGATTGGCTGAAAAACTGACCTCAGGCAGAGAGACTCATAAGCCGCTTCATAATGATCCTCCTTGAATGACAATTCCGTCATACCTGTTTGTACCTTTCTTGTTTGTCTGTAATGGCGTTTAAGCATTACCGTAGCCTTAATCTTAATAGGTATAGTTTTCAATTACTACCATCATCAAACTCAACCATTAATTGGCCATCCTCACCCTTCCTCATACCCTCATGAAGCCAATCAAAAACCAAAATAGGATAACGACCGACATCCGCTAACAAAATAACCATAAAACAAAACAGCCACTTCATCACTGAAGTGGCTGTGACGTTCTATTACTATTTCATCAGAACTTATGCATTTTTTTGTGGCTCAAGTAAGTTAGCCGCCGCTAAAATATTCTGAGCTAATTGGCCTAATCTCATATTCTGGTTCATGGCTGAAGTTCGCATCAGACTATAGGCTTCGTTCTCGGTGCATTTACGTTGCTCCATAATGAGGCCTTTTGCTCTATCAATAATTTTCCTATCAGCCAAAGACGTTTTTAAATCTTTCAGCTGTTTCTGCATACTTTGTACTTGTTTAAACCGAGCCATTGCCGTTCGCAAGATGGCATGGATACGATTTTCATGAAAACCATCAACGATATAAGCACTCACCCCAGCCTCAATGGCTTCTTCAATCGCTTCATCACGGTCATCGTATGTAAATATCACGATGGGCAATGGAAAGCGTTCATTAATGATCTTAAATTTACTCAGAAGCTGACTATCGCTGGTATTCATAATAGCAATAATCAAATCGGGCTCAATAGTCCACTTCAGGTTAAGTAACTGTTGCAAATTGGTGGCTTCGAAAATCACTTTATAATCTGTATTTTCAAAGACTCTTTGCAGTGTATTCATAAATTCCGTAAATTCACTGATAACTACCGTGTTAATCGTATTCGTGACTGTATTCATAGCAGCATTGCTCATATCATTCTGGTGTGTTGTTTGGAGGCATATTGAATAATGATGCTGAAAATCTTCAGCACTTCATCAATTGCCCGCGTAGAGAGAGTAAAATATTCATGACTATCCAACTTCAACTGACCTCGTTGAAGCACGTGTTTATCGACCATTTCTAGCAAAGCATCTATTTGCTGGCGAATGGCGGTTGAGGATGTTTCCAAGGAAGAAGTCAAGTCAGTGTTGTTTATTAATTTAACTTCAGACAGTAATCGTTCAGATGTGGTTTTGACTGAAATACGTAAAAACTCAAGCAAGATTCGGTCAGCAGCCAAGCACGTACCTCGAGCACAAACACCTGATCCGATTGCTCTTGTGTAGCCGAGAGTCTCTGCAACTCGTAAAGTATCAATACAAATTTCGGAAACCCGTGTACATGAGTCGAGCATCAATCGATGTAAATCGTATGCTCTCATGACCTCATCCAGCAGCATGAGCTGACCATCGATCATCAGACTATGCTGTCTGACAATATTCTGTGGCGTCAGATCCCTAGCCAAAGCGTGCTGTTTAAGCCTTGGCCAATGCTCTATGAAAGATTGCCATTGAGGAAAATCTGATAGTGATTGACTCATATCACTACCAATCAGATTGTCGATATCATTCTGTAACTGAATCATTTGTGGCAATAATTTCTCATTCCCACTGACTACCGCATTGCTTGTGCCACGATGTTTTTGGCAATGTTCAACCACCAACCGTAAATGGTTGGTTAGTAATATGCCTCGTTTAACTCGCTGTCTGAGCTGATAACGCTCAGACAGCAGTTTATAAACGATAAAAAGCATGCCAGTGACAACTACGCCACCGATGATCAATGGATACATCTTTGTTCTCCAGTGAAATTAGCTAGAACGGTGTCATTCCCAGGTTGCGAGATAGCCTGCCATAATCCCTAAAGGCGAAATCATTACCATAAAAATCAACTTCACTACTTCTTTCACTACCATCATTAAGTCAACAAAATATCCCATGACATGCTCCTTGCATTAGTGGACTCAGGTAATAAATTGCATAAGGTGTGCCAACAAAATACTTATTCAAATACAGAAACTTAGAAATTTAAGTGGTACATAAACTGCTTCAAAATGGTGTTGTTGATAGGACTGATGAACAATTCTGGTGCAGATTAAACAGGCAAAAAAAAAGCCGGGCAGTGCCCGGCTCAATGAGGAGTATTTTTTAGAACTTTAGCTGTCCGTATAACCAGAATTTATCCGTATCCACCCCACCGAATTCTTTGTCGGCATTGTAGTCGGCATAAGAGATACCTAGCGTGTAATGTTCCATAAAGGTTTTTTGCAACATCACATCAAACTCATTACCCGCATCAAGGCTGCCTTTATCCGTTTCAAAATCATGGTACACCGCAATCAGTTTTGCACCTGCCACATTACCCACGATGGTGAAATAAGTATCAATAAGACCTGCGTTTGGCGTGGTTAAAAAGACATCAGCCCAGCCTTGAAAAGCATGGTTCGTCCCTAAAGGTGTTTTAAAACTATAGGTGCCATCACCCTCTTGCACTTCATAAGATAGCTTTGCTAACCAACCTTGATATTTACCACCGAGTTCGAATAAGTAGTAATCCTGAGGGTCCATTTTGCCATCGGCATAGTCATGTTGTGTTGCATACTCCGCTGTATAAATAGCTGCAAAATCTTCATTAACTGGTTTAGCACCAGATAATCTCACACCATAAGTTGCTGTTGAGTTGGCGTTATCTTTAGCCGCATCTTCATAATCCAGCAAATAACTGTAGGCTTCTAATTTGCCAATGGATAAGCCTGAATATTGCACATTAAACAGGTGACTATTCATATCAATCACCCCATCATCTATCAAACCAGCCGTCAAATCATCGCCAAAGATGGTATTGACCTTGTTGATATAGGCATAACTCAATTTAAGATCTTTAATAGACGTATTACTTAGACTCACAGCATCAAAGGATTGATGATTTTGACGCCAAAGCACATTACCGATAAAGCGATGAAATGGTGCATCACGGTAAGTCAGCTCTTGTCGACCTAACTTCACCTCTGTATTAAAACCGTTATAACTCAGATAAGCCTGGTTGACTTCTGTGCCATTCGGATCGGCTATAACCGAGTACTTTTTGACTGCTGTTTGAGGGTACTCTTCATAATTGCCTGCCAAATCCGACACATCTTCGAGTTCAAGAAAGGCACCGAAGCCATGGAAATCACCTGTCTTGTAACCTAAAGTTGTACGTAACGTGACAGCATCGGCATCTTTTAAACTATTATCCTGCTCAACCGACTCATACCGTAAGCGGCCTGAAAAACTGACCTTGCCCCCGGTCAATGCTTCGTAAAAGCTGTCATTTGCCACGACTGTAGCTGGTAGCAAAGCGATACTCGTCAGTCCTGTGCTCAGTAACGACATCACGCTTAGCTTTTTTAGTTTTGGCATTCTTTTTTTCCTCTGCAAATTAAGCCACTATTGATAAATAACTGGCTTTAAAATCAACCATGTAACGACTTCACCTCAGCTGCTTCATTGCAGACAGACAGTATTCTAAATAAGGTAGTACTCACCATTAGCGCGCTAATAATTGTTTTAACTCAGGCACACAAGACCCACAATTTGTGCCGGCTTTCAGTTTTTTACCAATCTCATCCACAGAATTAACATGACCGGAATGAATAGCTTCATTGATGGTATTCTGACCGACACCAAAACATGAGCAAACAATTTGTCCTGCATCTTTTTGTCCCTGGCTGGGTTGGCCGACCAGCAAACTGTATCTGTCAGCATCCGACAGACTGCTTAAACTAAATAACTGGGATAACCAGGAACGCGCAGGCAAATCATGACTTGGCGCGATGAAAACAACGCCTTCCAGCCTGTTACGTTTAATTTGTCCAGCTCGATAACGTCCCGCTTTGGCATCAATAAAATCAAGCCATTCGCCCTCTTCCCCTAAGTGTCGTTGTGCCCATTTAGCCGGCTCATCTAATGCATGCTGACCAGCAATCTCATAACGCCAGAATTCAGCACCACGCACTTTCACCCAGTAGTTGGCATCTTTGACCGTGATGGGGTGCCGCGACAAAATAAAGCCATGCCAAACAGGTTTATAGGCGCGTATGCTGACAGGGGTATGTTTCGACTCAGGCTGACCAGAGATAGGGTCATAAACAGCAGCAACTAACGCATCAACCCGTGCCATTGAAGCGTACTGATCACTCCAATGGATGGGGACAAAAATACTGCCCGGCCGTTGCTCATCGGTTACCACAACCCGGACTATCATCTCCCCCCAACGACTCTTTATTTCTGCCAGTGAACCATCCACTAGATGGAAATTCGCTGCATCCAGCGGATGAACCTGAACCATCGGCTCCGGAATATGGGCGTTCAATCTGACGGCTCTACCTGTCCGTGTCATGGTATGCCATTGATCACGAATACGACCCGTATTTAAAACTAAGGGATATTCATCTGATACCTGATGATAAGGCAGCTTAGGTTCAACACTGATCATTCTGGCTTTGCCTGAAGGGGTAAAAAACTGCTTATCGCTAAATAATCTGGCAGTGCCGTTATCAGCTTTATTGATGACTGGCCACTGTATGGGAATCAGATTGTCGTAGCCCTCATCACTTATATCGGCTAGTCCGGCAATGTTAAAGTCACGGCTACCTTCATTTTCAAAAGCCGAGAGTTGTGCATGTTCTCTAAATACATCTGCTGGCTTCTCAAATGGAAAGGCGGCTTCAAATCCCATTTTTCTCGCGACCTGAGTAATAATCCACCAGTCAGGTTTCGCTTCCCCCGGCAAGGGTAAGAATGAGCGCTGACGGCTAATTCGTCTTTCTGAATTGGTTACCATACCGTCTTTCTCACCCCAGGCAGCGGCGGGTAACAAAATATCG
>CEOG01035884.1_pt1 | contig 13184 bp, 13 predicted proteins | sample 530301 | NCBI WGS metagenome assembly CEOG01 (sample SAMEA2619903, study PRJEB7988) | marine metagenome | biome: marine biome (ENVO:00000447); feature: surface water layer (ENVO:00002042); material: "saline water (ENVO:00002010), including plankton (ENVO:xxxxxxxx)" | depth 5 m | reverse complement strand
CGGCTTGGGCAGAAATGCCCGAGCCGTTCGCGCGTTAACAACAAATCCCGCGTTAAATCAGTGATCTGATCATTTTTTATGGGTAAAAAATGCCTCCATCACACGCATTAAACACTTGCTCTGCCGACACTGACACAATGTCTCATTGATGTCTGAAGGAATATGGCAGCGCATAGGATGCTGGATTATTCGTTCTGCGCCGCCTATCCTGCGGCGATAGACTGGAAACTCCTGACACGCTGCGAGGAAAAAAATGCAAAAACCGGACGCCTTTCATCAACATGAAGCCCTGCATATGGCGCTGTTCCTCGCGGAAAGCGTCGAAAGCCAGTTGATGGAAAATGCCTTCGTCAAGGATCATCCGGACTGCCGCAAACTGGCGGAAGCGGCCAATGATACGCTCTTTAATCTCTATCAGCTTATCGGTTCTATCGACCGAAGCTGAGGCGGACCGCGGGTCATCCCGGCGCAAGAATGCGACCAGGGGTATAGGCGCGGTGGCCGGGACGGGCTATGATGGCCGGGAGCGCAGGACAGGGACGGGCCCGGATAGCAGAATATGAAAATACTGATCATCGAAGATGATGCGAAAATCCGTGAGTATATCCACAAGGGGCTGCGGGAGGCCGGGCATACGGCCGATGCGGCGGAAGATGGCGAAACCGGGCAGCATCTGGCGCTGACGGAAAAATACGACGTGCTGATTGTCGATCGCATGCTGCCCAAAATCGACGGGCTGACGCTCGTCAAGACATTGCGCGGCAGCGGCAATCTCGTGGGGGTTCTTATTCTCAGCTCCCTCGGTGATGTGGATGACCGGGTGACGGGCCTGCGCGCCGGGGGCGACGATTATCTGGTCAAACCCTTCGCCTTTGTCGAGCTGCTGGCGCGGGTAGAGGCGCTCGGCAAGCGGACGGCCGCGCCGGGGGCGAAGCAGACGACACATCTTAAAGCGGGAGATCTGGAAATGGACCTGCTGAGCCGCAAGGTCAGGCGCGGCGGCCGGGTGGTCGAACTGCAGGCGCGGGAATTCCGGCTGCTGGAATATCTGCTGACATTCAAGGGGCAGCTCGTGACTCGGACAATGCTGCTTGAAGGGGTGTGGGACTATCATTTCGATCCGCAAAGCAGCGTTATTGATGTGCATATCAGCCGCCTGCGTAAAAAGCTCGGCGATACGGACAGCCGCCTGATCAAGACGGTGCGCGGCGCCGGATATATTATTGAAGACGGATTTTAGGAGCCGCCGATGCAGACGGACCCGCGGCCGCGGCGATATCTCGACAGTTCCAGCTTCAAGATGGCGCTGCTGTTCACCATCCTGTTGAGCCTGTCGGCCGCGATCCTCGGCTATTTCCTCGTCGACCTTGGCAAGCGTGACTTCCTGCGCGAAAGCGAAGCCGCCATCGACATCGAAATCAGCATGATGACGACGCTGGCGGATACCGGGCCGGACAATTTGATTCCCTATCTTACGAAGCGCGCCGCCGCCGATTCCGTCGTGCGGTTTCGCTATGAAGGCGCCACGGGCGAGCGGCTGGCAGGAACAATCGACGCGCTGCCCGAAAGCCCGGACCGAATTACCGAAGGGGTGCTGCGCTTTCCCCTGGAGACAGCCGCAGGGCCGCAGGATTTTGCCGCCAAAATTCATACCTTCGCCGACGGATCGCGCGTGATCGTGGCGCGCAATGTCCATGACCTGATTGCCAGCTATGATCAGCTCCGGCAGCTCAGCGCGCTGATCATGGTCCTGATGCTGGCGGTCATCGTGGTCAGCTTCGCCATCAGCTATTTCGTCGTCAGCCGTATCAACCGGATTGCCGCCATTGCGCGCAACATCGTGGAGACGGGCGATCTGTCGCAGCGGCTGTCCATTGACAGCGAGTGGGATGATCTCAGCAATCTCTCGCAGGTTCTGAACGGCTTCCTTGACCGGATCGAGAACCTGATGCGCGGTATCCGGGAGGTCAGCAACAATATCGCCCATGACCTGCGCACGCCCTTGAGCGGCCTTCGCAGCGATATCGAGGCGTTGAAAAACCAGCCTGTTGACGAGCAGAAGATAGACGCTCTGCTGGTCGAGGCGGATCGTATCCTCGGCATTTTTCATGCGCTTCTGCGCATCACCAATATCGAGCAGGGCCGCCGCGCCGAATATTTTCGCGAGGTTAACCTCAGCACTCTTCTGACCGATGTGGCGGATTTGTATGAACCACTGGCCGAGGAACGGGGCCTCCGTCTTGAGACAGAGTTGCCGGGTCGGCTCCGGATCCGGGGCGATGGCGACCTGCTGTTCCAGATGTTCGCCAATCTGCTGGATAACGCGATCAAATTTTCTCCTGCCGGGGGGCTGATCCGCCTCTCGGCCGGGGCGGAAAAGGGCCGCATCAACGCCCTGATCGAAGATCAGGGCAGCGGTATTGCGGAAAGTGAAAAAGCGAATGTGTTCAAGCATTTCTATCGCGGCGACAGCAGCCGCAGCACGCCCGGAAACGGCCTCGGCCTCAGTCTGGTGAAGGCGGTGGCCGAGTTGCATCAGGCGCGCATCCTGCTGGAGGATGCTGGGCCGGGCCTGCGTGCTCGCCTCATTTTCCAACCTTACCAATAATTAAGGATTGCGTAAGCTCACGGCAAAGGCGCGGGGTTTATAAGCGTCATCACTAACAGCAGGACGACGCCTTGAGCAGCATTGAACGCAAGAAGATCGCAATTATCGGCACCGGGATTTCCGGCCTCGGCGCCGCGTCTTTGCTGCATCCGCATCATGACATCACAGTGTATGAGAAAAATTCCTATGTCGGCGGGCACAGCCGGACCGTGACAGTGCCGGGGGAGGCGGGGGATATTCCCGTCGATACGGGATTCATCGTTTTCAACAATCGCAACTATCCGCTGCTGACACGCCTGTTTGCGCATCTGGAGGTGCCCGTCGCCCGGAGCGATATGTCCTTCGGGGTAAGTGTGGCCGGCGGCTGGCTGGAATATGGCACGCGCACGGCGGGCGGTCTGATCGCCCAGAAACGCAATCTGATCCGTCCCGCCTTCTGGCGGATGCTGCGTGATATTCTCACCTTCAACAGCAAGGCGCGAACCTATCTGGACGCGGATCCGGATGTCACGCTGGGTGATTGTCTCGACGCGCTCGGCATGGGGCGGTGGTTTCGCGATTATTACCTGCTTGCCATGGGCGGCGCCATCTGGAGCACGCCGGTTGAGGACATGCTGGATTTTCCGGCGCAAAGCTTCATCCGTTTTTTCGACAATCATGGTCTGCTGACCGTCAATGACCATCCCGAATGGTCCACCGTCAAGGGCGGCAGCCGTGAATATGTCCGCCGCCTTATCGCTCCTTTTGAGAAAAATATCCGCCTTGACTGCGGCGTTAACGCTGTCCAGCGCGAGGCAGGGGGCGGGGTCATTATATCGGACAGCCGCGAAGAAATAGCGCGTTATGATGAAGTTGTCTTCGCCTGCCATGCTGATCAGGCGCTGCGCCTGATGGCGGATGCAACGAGGCAAGAGCGGGATATCCTGTCCGCCTTCCGCTATCAGCCGAACCGCGCCGTGCTGCATGGCGACACGCGCTTTCTGCCGTCCCGACGGGCGGCCTGGTCAAGCTGGGTCTACCTGTCCGATGAACGCGCTGATACGTCCCCCGCTGTGTCGCTGAGTTACTGGATGAATAATCTGCAACCCCTGTCGACGGATCAGACACTGATCGTCACCCTCAATCCGGGGCGGGAGCCGGATCCGGCGCAGGTTTATGACGATTTCCTCTTTGATCATCCCGTTTTCGACGCTGCCGCCCTGCGCGCGCAGAAGGCCATGCCAACTCTTCAGGGGCGCGACCGCTATCGTTTCTGCGGGGCCTGGCTGCGCTACGGTTTTCATGAGGATGCCCTCGCCAGCGCCGTCGCCATGGCAGACGATATGGGGATACAGCCATCATGGTGACTAAGCCGCAAATCTATACCGCCACGGTCATGCACAAGCGGCTTTTCCCGAAGAAAAACGCCTTTTCCTATGGCGTCTATTATCTGGCCTTGCCGCTGCCCGCCGCGTCGGTGCCAGGCTGGCTCGCCAGCTTTCACGCCCGCGATGTGGGCCCGCGCGATGGCAGCGATCCGACGCCCTGGGTGCGCGCCATTCTGCGCGATCACGGCCTCAATGAACAGACGGCGGAGATTGTCCTCGTCACCATGCCGCGGGTGCTTGGCCATGTGTTCAACCCGGTCAGCTTCTATCTCTGCCTCGATGGGGCGGCGACGCTTCGCGCCGTGCTGTGCGAGGTGCATAACACCTTCGGCGAACAGCACAGCTATCTCTGCGCTCATCCCGATCATGCGCCGATCACGGAGGATAACTGGCTGGAGGCGGAGAAACTCTTCCATGTCTCCCCCTTTCTGGAGCGGAGCGGCCGTTACAAATTCTGCTTCGGCCTGACCGGCGAGAGCCTTGACGTGCGTATCGACTATCACGATGCGGAAGGAAAACGTCAGCTTGTCACGGCATTGAACGGGCGGTTTTCGCCCCTGACGCGGCGCGCGCTGACCCACGCCTTCTGGCGGCATCCTCTGGTGACGTTGAAGGCCATCGGGCTGATCCATTGGCAGGCCCTGCGGCTTTTCCTGCGCGGGATCGGCGTGCGGTCAAAACCGCCGCAGCAGGCGCAGAAGATCAGCGCAAGTCACGGTCTTGCAGGAACTTCTGCGCCTGCGGCGAAGGCGGGCAAGGCAGGGGACGAGGGGAACAACACAGAGGAGGGCAAGCGCATTGCCTCATAATTTCGCTACCCAAGAGGAACATCATGTTTGATCGCCAGGTAACAACCCGGTTTCTGGAAAGCCTTGAACATATCCGCCACGGGGCGCTGACCGTCACCTTGCCGGACGGCAAAACGCGGCATTTTGAAGGGCCGGAACCGGGCCCGGAATCCGTGCTGATCCTCCATGACTGGCGGGTCATTGGCGCCGCACTCCGGCGCGGGGATATCGCCCTTGCCGAATGCTATCGCGACGGGCTTTGGGATTCGCCCGATCCGACCCGCCTGTTCGAATTCGGAATGCAGAATCAGGCCGCCCTCGATAGCTATATCTGCGGCGGGGCGTTTGGCCGCATTGCCGCGCGCATGGCTTATCTTTTCACCCGCAACACCGTGCGCGGCAGCAAGAAGAATATCCATGCCCATTACGATCTCGGCAATGAGTTCTACGCCCTCTGGCTCGATCAAACGATGACCTATTCATCGGCCCTTTTCAGTGACGCGGAGGAGCCGCTCAATGATGCGCAGCAGCGTAAATATGACCGGATCATCGACCGTATCGGCCCCTCGGGACGGCTGTTGGAAATCGGCTGCGGCTGGGGCGGGTTTGCCGAACGGGCGGCGCAGCGGGGCGATTATGACCTCCGGGGGCTGACCATCTCAAAGGCGCAGCATGAATTTGCCTCAAACCGCGTGGGCAAGGATGCGGTGATCGCGCTTGAGGATTACCGATACCAGAATGGGCTCTATGACCAGATCGTCTCCATCGAGATGTTTGAGGCGGTGGGCGAGAAATTCTGGCCCCTTTACTTTGACAAGCTGAAGTCGCTGCTGGCGGGCAAGGGCAAGGCGCTTGTCCAGACCATCACCATCAGCGATGCCGCTTTCGATCAGTACCGGCGGGGCGGCGATGCCATCCGCACCTTTATCTTTCCGGGGGGCATGCTGCCGTCGCCGGAAAAATTTCGCGCCGCGAGCGCGAGAGCCGGATTGCAGGTGACGGATGCCTTTGCCTTCGGTCCCGATTATGCCCGCACCCTGACGCATTGGCTGGACAATTTCGAAGCCCGGCTTGATGACGTGCGCGCCCTTGGTTTTGACGAACCCTTTATCCGTCTCTGGCGGTTTTACCTGACCTCCTGCATCGCCGCTTTCCGGCATGGGCGCACCGATGTCATGCAATGGGAATTACGCCATGCCTCGTAAATTTCTCGCAGCATTGTTCGTTCTGCTGCTGGCGGCCGCACCCGCTCGCGCCGATGATATCATTGGCAAGGCCGTTCCTGATGCGCGTATGGTCGGGCAGGGGGTGCTCAGCTACGCCTTCTGGGATATATATCAGGCGACATTGTATGCGCCGGAAGGGCAGTGGGACTGGTCGCAGCCCTTTGCGCTTTCCATCGACTATTTCCGCGCCCTTGACGGCCGGGCCATTGCCGACCGGTCGGCTCAGGAAATGCGCGATCAGGGCTTTACCGATGAAGTCCGCCTTGCTGCCTGGCACGGCCAGATGGCGGCCATATTCCCCGATGTGCAGAAGGGCACGCGCCTCACCGCCATCCATATGCCGGGGGCGGAGACCGTCTTCTATAATAATGATACGGCTATCGGCACTATTCAGGATGTGGAATTCGGGCGCCGGTTTTTCGCTATCTGGCTCGCGGAGAACACCTCCGAGCCAGGCTTGCGACAGGCGCTGCTGGGGACGCCATGAACCCGACCCCCATCACCGGCCGCGCCCTTGCCCAATATGCGCTGATCGCCCTGCCGCTGGCTTTTGCGGGCTTTCCGCTCTATGTGCTGGCGCCGGATTTCTATGCGACGGAATATGGCGTACCGCTCGCGACGCTGGGCGCGGCGCTGCTTGCGATCCGCCTGTTGGACGCGGTGCAGGATCCGTTGATCGGCCGGATCTCCGACCGGCTGGCGGGGCGGCTGATGCCGTTGCTGATCGGGGCGGGGATATGCCTCTGCCTGTCCGTTTTTCTGCTGTTCAACGTGACAGCCATGAGCCCGCTGCTGCGCTTTTCCCTCTGCCTCTTCGTGGCGACAACCAGCTACAGCATGATTGCCATCGCGCTTGGCGTCCGGGCGACCCTCTGGACCACGGAGAAGGCGGATCAGACCCGCATCGCCGCAGCGCGGGAGGGGGTTGGCCTTGCCGGGCTGGTGCTCGCGGTATCGTTGCCGACGCTGCTGCAACGGCTGGTGCCGGAGACGCAGGTTTATCTTTATTACAGCGCCATCCTGGCCCTGTTGACGGTGGCCGGTCTGGCGGCGTTTGCCCGCATTGCCGCTGTGCCTCGCACACCGGACGGGGATATGCGACATCGCTCTTTGCGCGCTGCAATCCGGGTGTTGCCGCGCGCCAGCCGCCGGTTATTCCTCGCCTATGGGATCAGCATGCTGGCCTCCGCCATTCCGGCGGTGCTGGTGATTTTCTTTGTCCGGGATCTGCTGGGGGCAGAGGCGCTGACCGGTCCATTCCTGCTGCTGTATTTCCTGGCCGGGATGGCCGGGATGCCGCTCTGGAAACGGCTGTCGGCCCGTTTCGGCAAATATGAGGCCTGGGCCATTGCCCATCTTGTCGCCCTCGCCGGATTTATCGGCGCCTTCTTTCTGGGGGCCGGGGATATCTGGTTCTACGGGCTTGTCTGCGCCCTCTCCGGCCTTGCCCTCGGCGCGGATTTGAGCCTGCCGCCCTCGCTGCTCGCCGATCAGGTGCATGCGGCAGGGAATGAGGCCTATTCCGGCACCCATTACGCCTTTCTGGCGTTTCTCGCCAAGGGCAGCCTTGCCCTTGCGTCGGCGGTGGCGCTGCCGTTTCTCGATCTCGCCGGGTTCCAGCCGGGAACGGGGAATACGGCCGGGGCGTTGCTTGCCCTCTCCGTCATCTATGCGCTGATCCCCTGCCTGCTCAAACTGCTGGCGGCGGGATTGCTTTACTTCCTCTTTATCAGACCATCTTCGGGACAGAATGATGAACATATTCAAATTCATGGCAATAACAGGAGTTCTTCTCATGCTGAGCGGCTGCGGCGGAAACAGGCTTGACCTATATGAAGGCACGACGCCCACGGCGGATTTACAGGATTATTTCAACGGTCCTGTAAAGGCCTGGGGTCTTGTGCAGGACTGGCGCGGCCGCGTGGTGCAGCGCTTCGATGTGGAAATGGTCGGAAGCTGGGAAGGGAATGTCGGTACCCTGCGCGAAAAATTCGTTTATTATGACGGCAAGACCCAGGAGCGCGTCTGGACAATCCGCAAGCTGGCCGACAATCAGTATGAAGGCACGGCATCGGACATCATCGGCACGGCCAGCGGCGCGACAGATGGCAGCGCGGTGCGATGGAACTATGTGATGGATCTGCCGGTGGATGATACAACCTATCGTCTCACATTTGATGACTGGATGTGGGTGATGAATGACGGCGTGCTGATCAACCGTTCCTATCTGAAGAAATTCGGCATCACGGTGTCCGAACTGACCATTTTTATGCAAAAACAATAAGAAGACTATTATGACCACAGGCGATTATCATAACCGCATTGTCTGGATCATCGGCGCCAGCAGCGGTATCGGCCGCGCCCTGGCACGGGAGCTGGATGCGCGCGGAGCAATCCTGGCGCTCTCCGCCCGCCGTGAGGAGGAGCTGGAGATAATGAACACCGCCCTTCGCGAGCGGCACCGGGTGTTCGCGCTCGATATCACCGAGGCGGAAACCGTCGCCCGCACCGCCCGCGCCATTGCGGCCGCCTTCGGGCGGATTGATCATGTGATCTGTCTCGCCGCCGCCTATACGCCGATGCGCTTTGCCGATATGGATATGGCCGTCGCGCGGCAGATGGTCGATGTCAATCTGAGTGGCATGCTGAATGTCGCCCATGCGGTGCTGCCGGTTTTTGAGGGGCAGACGGCGCGGGGGCAGCTCGCCCTCTGCGGCAGCGTCGCCGGTTATATCGGCCTGCCGGGCGGGCAGCCCTACAGCGCCACCAAGGCCGCCATCATCAATCTTGCGGAAAGCCTGCGGGTGGAATGCCATGAGAGCTGCGATGTCCGGCTGATCAGCCCGGGCTTCGTGCGCACGCCGCTGACCGACAAGAACAGTTTCGATATGCCGATGATGATCGAGCCGGAAGCCGCGGCGCAGGCCATTGCCGACGGTCTTCTCTCCCGGCGCTTTGAAATCCACTTTCCGAAGCGGTTCACTTTTGTGCTGAAACTGCTGCGGCTGTTGCCCTATGGGCTGCTGCTGCCGCTCCTCAAGCGGATCAGGCCCTGAGGGTGGTCTTATTTCGGCGCGGTGAAGATGAAAAAGGCACCCGCCGCAATCAGGGTAAAGCCGCCCAGGTGATGCAGCGTGATTTTCTCACCCAGATACAGTACGGAAAAGCCGACAAAAACGATCAGGGTGATGATCTCCTGAATGGTTTTGAGTTCCGCCGCGCTGTAGACGGCATAGCCGAGGCGGTTGGCGGGCACTGCGAAGCAATATTCCAGCAGCGCAATTCCCCAGGAGACAAGGATGACCAGCCACAGCGCGGCCTGCGGGAATTTGAGATGGCCGTACCAGGCGAAAGTCATGAAAATATTACTGATGGAAAGCAGCAGGACGGGCGTGAGATAGGCAAGATGCTGGAACATGGACAACCCCTGTAATTTGCCGGGAATTTACCACTCAATCAAAGGCCGATAAAGCGCGATTAACGGGCGCCGCTGCCCTTTCTCTTCCCCGCAGACCAAGGGGTGCAGGGAAGGGGAAGCGCGTTGCCGTCTTCCCCTTCAGGCTGCCTTCAGATAACGCCGAGGGCGTCCATCGCTTCGGCCACGCGAACGAAACCGGCGACATTTGCGCCGAGCACATAATCGCCGGGCGTTCCATATTCCTCCGCCGTGGCGGCGCAGGTGTCATGGATGTTATGCATGATCTCGGCGAGACGGGCCTCCGTCTGCTCGAATGTCCAGCTATCGCGGGAGGCGTTCTGCTGCATCTCCAGCGCCGAGGTAGCGACACCGCCCGCATTGGCCGCCTTGCCAGGGGCGAACAGCACCCCGGCCTCTTGGAAGAAGCGCACGGCCTCGGGCGTTGAGGGCATGTTCGCGCCTTCCCCGACAGCCATGACGCCGTTCTTGATCAGTATTTTGGCGTCTTTGCCCGTCAGTTCATTCTGTGTGGCGGAGGGCATGGCCACATCGCAGGGCACATCCCAGATAGATCCTCCCTCCACATAGCGGGCATGACCGCCCTTGATCTTCGCATATTCGGAAATGCGGCCGCGACGTCCTTCCTTGATGTCCTTCACAAGGGCAAAATCTATCCCCGTTTCATCGACCACATAGCCGTTGGAATCAGAACAGGCGATCACTTTACCACCAAATTCGATGACCTTTTCCATGGTATAGATGGCGACATTGCCGGAACCGGAGACGACAACCTTCTTCCCGTCGAAATCATGGCCTTTCGTTTGCAGCATACGGCGGACGAAATAGGCGGCGCCGTATCCGGTCGCCTCCTTCCGCGCGCGGGAGCCGCCATAGAACAGCGCCTTGCCGGTCAGCACACCCGCTTCATAACGGTTGGTCAGGCGCTTATACTGCCCGAACATATAGCCGATCTCGCGTCCGCCGACGCCGATATCGCCCGCCGGGACATCGACATATTCGCCGATATGGCGGTGCAGCTCCGTCATGAAGGACTGGCAGAAACGCATGATTTCCGCATCCGACCGATCGCGCGGATTGAAGTCCGATCCGCCCTTGCCGCCGCCGATGGGCATGCCGGTCAGGGCATTCTTGAAGGTCTGCTCGAATCCCAGAAACTTGATGATCCCGACATTGACCGAAGGGTGAAAGCGAATCCCGCCCTTATAGGGGCCGAGGGCGGAATTGAACTGGACGCGAAAGCCGCGGTTGATGCGCACCTGGCCGCGGTCATTGACCCACGGCACGCGGAAAATGATCTGCCGCTCCGGCTCGCAAATCCGCTCGATCAGGGCATTGTTGGCATAGCGGGGCCGCTTGGCGATTACCCGGCCAAGGCTTTCAAGGACTTCACGCACCGCCTGATGAAATTCATGTTCGCCGGCATTCCGGCGTAAGACATCATTCAGGATCGGTTCCAGTTTTTCATCAACATTGACCACAATTCTTCTCCAATGTGAGGACAGGGGGAGGTGAAACTGGCTCTCTTTAGGCTAATAATTAGGCAAGATGAACAATTATTTTGCAGTTTTCTGTATATATTTTAGGCAGCTCGCTATTATTCCGCCGGGTTCCTCTTCTCGCGCGTCAAGAGGAGGGAGGCCAGGATGCCGGTGGCGAGGATGGCGAGGGTGATGGCGAGTGAGTATTCGGGCGGGAATTTCGGCCAGCCAAGCGCCTTGGCGATAAAAATCTTCGAGCCGATAAAAACCAGCAGCGCCGACAGCGCATATTTCAGATAGGCGAAGCGGCGAAGGATGGCGGACAGCGCGAAATACAGCGCCCGCAGGCCCAGAATGGCAAATATGTTCGAGGTATAGGCGAGGAACGGATCCGTCGTGATGGTGAAGACGGCGGGCACCGAATCAACGGCGAACAGGACATCGGCAAGTTCGATCAGCACAAGCGCGAACAGCAGCGGTGTCGCATAGAGCGCCTTCTTGCCTCCTTCCTCTCGGGGCAGGCGGGCAATAAAATCGTGGCCGTGCAGACTGTCCGTCACGGGCAGACGGCTTTTCATGAAGGATATCAGACGGTTACGAGATAAATCTGGCGTTTCGTCGGAGGCGAACAGCATCTTCACCCCCGTCACCATCAGAAAGGCGGCGAACAGATACAGCACCCAGTGATAATGGGCCACGATGGTCGCGCCGAGGCCGATCATGATCCCGCGCAGCACAATGACGCCGATAATCCCCCAGAACAGCACCCGGTGCTGATACTGCGGCGGGATGGCGAAATAGCTGAAGATCAGGGCAATCACGAAAATGTTATCCATCGCCAGCGTCTTCTCGACGACGAAGGCGGTCAGATACTGGGCCGTCGCCGCGCCGTCCATCTGCCACCAGATAAAGCCGGAAAAGGCGAGTCCGAGGGAGATATACAGGGCGGAAAGCGCCAGGCTTTCGCCGATGCCGATGACGTGATCGGTGCGGTTCAGCACCCCGAGATCGAACGCCAGCAGGCCGATAATCAGGGCCATGAACAGCAGCCACATCCATAGCGGCTTGCCGAGAAACAGGATCAGAAGCAGTTCCACACCACACCTCGCGTCAGAATTGCCGGTGGTTGCGGCTGAAATATCCCCGGTCACACGGCACGCAGAATGCGGTCCGACATCGCGATAACACAGATCGCCAGAGGGGCCCGGGCCAGCCCCGCATACGTGGGCAGTCATGCCTGTCATTACAAGCACCGCATTGCCGTTGTGTAAAATTTTCCGGGCTGAGAGGGCTGTTGATTTTGGGTCACGGGTGGCGGTTTAGAGGGGGCGGCCAAGACAACGCCGGTTGTCTTGGCGCATTTATTTCAGTAACCTTGTTCCGGTTAATCGGCCTTCCCGACACTTCCATCCCTGAGGACGTTGCCTGAAAGGGCGGCAGCGGCAGGTGAAGTCGTGGGCAATGCCGACAGTACAGCTGAAAGTTCCGGATATGCCGCCCGCAACAATGATCGAACAGAATCTGCTGCTGCTGCTCGCGCTGCTGCCCTTCATCGGCGCAGTATTTGCCGCGACGCTGCCGGGCGCGGCGCGGAATGCGGCAGCGCTGCTGTCCGGGCTCAGCCTGATCAGCGCGCTTGTGGTTCTTTGGGGGCTGCACCGGCGGGTGATCGACGAGGGGGTGGTTCTCAGCACCCTCGACTGGGTGCCGAGCATCGGGCTCCGCCTTACTTATCGGATCGACGGTTTTGCGCTGTTCTTCTCTGCCCTGATCCTGATCCTCGGCCTGCTGATCGTTCTCTATGCGCGTTTCTATATGGCCAAAAGCGACCCGATGCCGCGCTTTTATGCCTTTCTGATGCTGTTCACCGGGGCGATGACGGGCATTGTCATTTCCGGCAACATTCTGATGCTCGTGGTTTATTGGGAGCTGACATCGATCATGTCGTTCCTGCTGATCGGCTTCTGGCATGACCGGCCACAGGCGCGTGAGGGCGCGCGGACGGCACTGATCGTCACCGCCGGGGGCGGGCTTTGCCTGCTGGTCGCCCTGCTGCTGCTGGGGGCGATGGTGGACAGCTATTCGCTGGATGTGGTGCTGCGATCGGGGGATCTGATCCGCGCCCATCCGCTCTATCCGGTGATGCTGTCGCTGTTTCTGCTGGGCGCTTTCACCAAATCGGCGCAGCTTCCCTTTCATTTCTGGTTGCAGGGGGCGATGGTCGCGCCGACGCCGGTCTCCGCCTATCTACATTCGGCGACTATGGTGAAGGCCGGGG
>CEOG01002871.1_pt1 | contig 13188 bp, 12 predicted proteins | sample 530301 | NCBI WGS metagenome assembly CEOG01 (sample SAMEA2619903, study PRJEB7988) | marine metagenome | biome: marine biome (ENVO:00000447); feature: surface water layer (ENVO:00002042); material: "saline water (ENVO:00002010), including plankton (ENVO:xxxxxxxx)" | depth 5 m | reverse complement strand
GATGAGATGGCTTTTATTGAACCTCATTTAGTAGAAGAGTTTTGGAAGTCAGTCTTTCCTATTATTACTTCTTCAAAAAAATCTAAAGTGTTTGTTTGCTCTACATCAAACGGCACTGATAACTTATTCTATAAATTATACCAAGGAGCAATTGAGGGTGAAAATGGATGGGCACATGATAAGATAAAGTGGGATGAGATTCCAGGTAGAGATCAAGCCTGGGCTCAAGCAACTAAAACAGCAATTGGTTCTGCGGATGCTTGGTTACAAGAGTTTGAATGTGAGTTTATTCATTCAGGTGAATCTACTTTAGATGACGAGCTATTTGAAGAGATGATGTCAAAGGTATCTGAACCTAAGATTATTCTAGATGAAGGTCATTATAAAATATGGGAAGAGCCTGATGAAGCAAAGCTATATGTAGCAGGAGTTGATATATCAGAGGGTGTAGGTGTAGACTCTTCTGTAGTACAAATTTTAGACATTACTGATATTAAAGATATTAAACAAGTAGCTATATATAGAAACAATAAGATCCCACCTTTAGAGTTTACTAACAGATTATACAAATTATTACGTAACTGGGGGTCTCCCTTAGCTCTCATAGAGAGAAACAATTGTGGAGCACAAGTAGTAGATAGGCTGTCTGAAGATTTAGGATATGAAAAGATAGTATCATATGGTAATAAAAATGCTCATAGAAGAAATGTAATGAGAGGTATGATAGCTCACACTAATACAAAATATAAAGGCGTACTTAATATGCGATACTTTATGAATGAGATTAGAGTAGTTAATATAAATGAACAAGACACTGTAGAAGAGCTAAGAAACTTTGTTAGATATCCTAATGGTACATGGAAAGCTAGAGGTGGATTCCATGATGATAGAGTAATGGCTATGCTCTATGCTTTGTTTATTTTGGAAAAAGAAATAACAGAAAGATTTTTTGAGATAGTAGAAGTTGATGATATGGGTAAGCCTTCAGTTATTGAACCAATGGATTTTGGAGTACAATATTTTGAAGACCCAACATCTATATATCTAGACGATGAAATTGTTGGTTCTACTAATCATCAAATGAATGCTCTAGTATGGGGTATGGGTGATGAGCAAAGCTCTGATATAGACGAGCTTGAAGCATTTGGCTTTCAAATGATAGGTGAAAAGCCTCCTCCTAACTGGACTGGTGAACGGGTAAACTAATAAATATATTATATGGCAACTAATAAATTAAAACAGGCAGTTTTAAACAAATCAAGAGCAGATAAGTTTCTCTTAGTTTTTGATTTGCCTCCTGTACTTAAAAATATTAATAAGCCTTGGATAGCAGATAATAGTAACACTTCAATAATAAGTGATTCTGTTCAATTTTCTATATTTGGTACAGCAGTTCCGGAAATCACTGTACCTGCGGTAGAGACTAGGTACGCTGGTAGTACTTTATATGTTTCTTCTCATTCTAAAAACTCTTACCCTCCAGTAACGGTGGATTTTAATGTAGATAATGAATATAGAAACTATTGGGTTTTATATCAATGGTTAAATTTATTACATAGTGAGTATGAAGGACGATATAATGAAAGAGAATTACCTTCAGATCCTAGTTTTTCTGAATATCAAACTGATTTAACTGTTTTTGGTAAGGATGAATTTAACAATAATAAAATAAAATTTACCTATACAAAAGCATTTCCTACTACTTTAGAGGCAATTACATATAATTACCAGGTAGCTGATGAAATTAAATCCGGGTTTACTTTCGTTTACTCGCAATTACATACAGAAATAATCGATTTTTGAATATTTTTATCTGAATTAGGATAAATAATTTTATGGCAATAGACTTTACTCCAACGATAGCTTCACCGGGTGTTGAAATAAGAGAATGGGATCTTTCTAATGTAGCCTTACCAAATGTTGGTACAAATGTATATATTACAGGCTTTACGGATCAAGGACCCTATGATGAGGTATTACTTATTACTTCAGATCAAGAATTAGATCAAATATATGGCCCGCCTACTAATTCCTCAGAGAGGTATTTCTATCATACAGCCAAAGAAATTTTAAATTCACCAGCTAATCTTTATACGGTAAGATTGCCATATGGAGCAGGTAATGGTGATGGATTTGGATCACAGTATTCAGCTTTAGTTTATTCAGGTTCAGCATTAAATTCAGATACTGCATCTCCTTGTAGCGGGACAGACGGTGGTCCGACATACTCACAAGCAATTACAGCAGGTACAGTTGTATTGGGTCAGGCAACACATATACAGCTGTCTGAAGCAGAATATCTTAGTGCTAGAGAAGGCACATTATTCGATTGGCAAGATGCACCAAGTCTAACAAAGAATGAGTTGACAGGTGAAGCTAACAGACACAACCAAATAGGAAAAATTGGTAGATCGCCTTTAGTTATTCTTAATAAATCAGCTACTACTATTAATCAGAGAAGCGAAGGTTATTATGTTGGATTAATCGACAACACTAATATGAATCCTGCAGATACATTTGGAGGTATTAATTCTACTAAAACTATCTCACAATCAGGTATCGCGCAAAATTCGTGGATTACTATTAATGAAGATATTCTTGACTTCCCTCTTTCTGCTAGTGCCACTTCCGGACCTAATGGAAGTATTTCTGAAATAATGGAAAACTTAGTTGATTACGATTTAGAAGGAAGAGATAGTGATGATGTTTTAAGCATGGGTGTGTTTAAGTTAAGAAGAACACAAAATGCAGCACAGGCATTTCAACTCGGGTATGTTCTAGAAGACGGAATAGTAGGTTCTATAAATGCTAAAAGAAAAATTGATGATCCAAGGGGTGGCAGACAGTTGAACTACTCTCTTGAAGCTGGTGATGCAAATTCACGAAATGTAACTATATTAGTTAATGATTTCATTGATATGCAAAATTTAGGAGATGATAATTTAGACGCTAATGGTAATCCTAAAGGTAAGATAAGAGCTTTAACTCCATATTTAAATGATAGATCAGATGCTGAATTAGGATTTACCAATACTCCAACGGAAGCCGGTCAGGATTCAAAAGTTGTACAATTATGCGCTGAAATTGGATCAGCAGATTCTTTATTTGCTCTTGGTGCTTATGTGAATAGTCAAGTAACTAACAAAGACTTGGGCAACATACCAGGAAAGATTGAAAGAGCACTTGATGCAGTTAAAAATGATGAAGTTTATGATATTGATGTAGTAGCAGAAGCTGGTTTAGGAACCATCTGGGCAATGGCTAAGTCAAGAACTCTTTCAGCAGGAGATCCACTGTATTATGATGAATTTTATTACAGTGATACTACTCGTTCAGCTGTAGATGGACTTAGAACATCAAATGCTTTAGGAGGTTCTGCGCTAACTTTAAGAAATAATTACAACACTATTTTTAATTTATTTGAAGAATTTGTCAAGCCGCCATATCTTGGTGGTTCACGAGGAGATGCAATATTTATTGCTGATACATTTAGACAAATTGTAGCTATAGGAAACGGAGATACGAAAATATTAGATAATAAGCAAAGAAACTTCCAAACTGATATTTTTTGGCCAATGAAGCATCAGTTTGAGACACAAAATACTTCATATGCTACTGTATATGGTAACTGGGCTCAAACATATGACCAGGGATTAGGCCAGCTTGTATGGTCGCCGTTCTCAGGATTTGCAGCTTCAACTATGGCTAAGAGTGATGCAGCAACATTCCCATGGTTTGCACCGGCAGGATTTAACAGAGGTATACTTACTACTGCTAATGATATTGCTATTAATCCAAATCAAAAACAAAGAGATGAGTTGTATAAGTCAGCTATTAACCCAGTAGCGTTCTTCCCATCACAGGGCAATGTAATATTTGGACAAAAGACATTACAGAAAAAGCCAAGTGCATTCGATAGAATAAACGTTAGAAGGTTGTTCTTAGCATTAGAAAGACCTACTAAGAAAGCTGCTCAGTTCTTCGTATTTGAACCTAATACAGAGTTTACGAGAACTAGACTAGTTAATGTGTTAACACCTATTTTTGAAAGAGCTAAACAAAACCAAGGAGTTTATGACTACTTGATTGTTTGTGATGAAAGAAACAATACTCCACAAGTTATTGATGAGAATAAGCTTAGGGTTGATATTTACCTCAAGCCAGTCAGAACTGCTGAGTTTATCTTAGTGACCTTCTATGCAACTAGGACAGATGCTAATTTCCAAGAAATAGCAGGAGGACCTGGTCTTTTATACGAGGGTTCACCAGTTAGTTAATAAATAATTATATGCCAGATTCAAATACAATTCAAAACTTTTTTGCAGCTGCTGGTCAAAAGCAATTTGCAAGGGACTTCCTCTTTAGAGTTCGCCTTATTCAATTAGGAAGTGTTGGTGTTACTATAGGAAGTCAAGCAGGAGATCCAAGCGCAAATGATTTAATTTATGCTAGAACAGCTTCGTTACCTGGAAGGACTATAGAAAATAAAGAAGTCAATTATATGGGACTTACTTTTAATCTGCCAGGAAGAGCGACATATGCTAACTCTGCTGGTTATACTATTGAATTCTATGCAGATGCTAATAATACATTAAGAGAAAAATTAGAAACTGCTTCTAGAAATACATTTAATGATCAAACTAGTACAGGAGAATATGGCATGCCAGATACTAATGATATTATAGAACTAGTTACTCTAGATAAGCAATTAGAAACTGTTGGTAACGGTATTAGATTAGTTGGAGCATCTATAAGAGATATTGGCGACATATCATATGCTATAGCAGACGGTACCGGTGAAGTAGTTACCTTTCCTGTAACATTCTCTTATCATTTCTATGACGATTTTAGAACTAACCAGTAAGGTTAGAGAGGTTTACTAATAAATATTAGTAATGCCTATAACATCTACTCCTGAGTTTTTAGCTCGCTTTGGAAACGATAGTGATTATTTTCTTTCGCATCCGTTTTTATTTACTGTTGAAATACCTGGCTTAGCGGGCTTGCAAGGTAGCATTAATTCAACTAATAATAAACTTGGAGGTGAAGGAGTGTGGCAAGCTGGAGGTAATTTAGCTAAATGGGGCGCGGGTAATATATTAGCTGCTAGACAAATAACTATACCTAATGAGCAATCATCGTTCCTTGAAGCAGGTCAGAACAGTCGGGGAGGATTTTTACCTGGTTATGGATTACAACAAAGAGAAAGCTTTTTAGGTAGAAATTTAGCTGTTAACTTCTTAGAAACTGAAGTTGATATAGTCCATTCTTTTTTTACTCCATGGTCGATTGCAATAGGTATAGACGGTCTTACTAACTTTAGTTTAAAGACCGATATTTTAATCCGACAGTATAATAATTTATTACAACCAAGAAAGGGTTATAGATTTATTAATGCATTTCCTACTAACGTAGAAGGGTTTACTGTAACCCAAGAACCTGATGCTGTGTTTCCAGAAAAAACAGTCACCTTTACCTTTACTAATTACGAGCAATACTAATAGTTGAGGAAATATAATTTCGTGTTAAGTAATGATATGTACTTTACGTATATTCTACCTAATGGAAAAGAGATAAAATTAAAAGAATTTTTGTATAAAGATATAAGAACTTTTAACTTATATCAAGATGCATCTATATTTGGTAGAATTAATTTCTTGGAGTCTTTTATTTTAACTAAAGGACTAAATGTTATTGAAAAGTTTTATGCTTTAACTTATTTGAGATTGCAATGTATAGGTAGTGATGTTCTGTTACCTTCATCCAAAGGCGATGTAGGAGTTAGTCTAGAATTTTTACGAGAAAGTGCAGGAGGAATTTTTGATATTGAAACTTCGTTGGAAGTTGATGATGTAATTTATACACTAGATTACCCTTTAAATTTTAATTGTGGTAATGATGATTTTGTTCTTTCTATTATAAACAGAATACAAATAAATGATGAAGTATTGTTTATAGGTGAATTAACTGATAATGAACAACAAGAGGTTATCGAGAGGTTACCAAAGAAGTTATATAATCACATAGAAAAATTTGTAGAAGATTGCTATGAATATTTTAACTTAACTCTTCTTAAAAAGAGAGAGAACTTAGATATAGAAACAATTGAGTTTAATATGCTAGATTATAATTTTGCACATTTCGTTGCTTCATTATTTAGAATAATCGATTCAGCAGGATATAAAGAACTTCTTTTTAGTCTATCCCGTAGAATAAAGGACGTATCGTTTTTAGCTAATAGCACTTACTTAGAGGTATATGATTATTTTGATTTATATCGAAGAGAGTTAGATGAGCAAAACAAATCTAATAAGGGCCCTGTATCTTGATAATTAAAATACGTAATTAAATATTAGCATGAGTGATACAGTATCAGGATTTTTAAAGAAGTTAGGAAAGATAAACGATGAAAAATTAGAAGTGTTTGTTCCTTCTCGTAAAAAGAAAATCGAAGTTACGCCTTTTACTTTGAAGCAACAAAAAGATCTTATTTCTTCTGCTTTAGATGGTATGAAAGGTGCGCTTAATTTTAGTAGAACTCTTAATAATATTATAGTTAAAAATACTGATGATAAAGAGTTGAAGATATATGATAAATTTCCCTTAGTAATTAGTCTACGAAAACAATCTTTAGGTAAGAAATATAAACAAGGTGAAGATGTTTTTGATTTAGACGATATATTAAAGAATATAAAAAGCACCCCATTTACACTAGCAGATACAAGTATTGTAAAATTAAAGAGTTTACAAGTGCACTTAAAGATACCTACTTTAGGTGAAGAAAACTCTATTCTAGCAAAAGGAGAACAGGATATAGTAGTTTCAGAAGAGTCGACTAAATCTAGTATAGGTATGCTATATATGCTAGAAATTATAAAATATATTGATAAGCTTATTATAGAGGAAGAAGAAATTGATTTTCGAAATATAAAAGTAAACGATAGAATAAAATTAATTGAAGAATTGCCCCTCTCTCTATATAATGAAATAGCTGATTATATTGAGGGTATAAATAAATACCTGCAAGATGTGCTTACTGTTGGTGAAGCAACACTTTCTATAGATGCGCGCTTTTTCGATACTACTGATGTAGATTAAATATCTATATGGCAACAACTGAGCAGATCATGCAGCTACTAGTTAGCACGCGTGAGGATGTATTAGGAAAACTTGAAGAATCTCAATTAGCGAAAAGTCAGTTTTCACGTGATATAATTCCATCTCAAAACTCTTCATTTACGGCAAAGAAAGAATCTGCTACTGTTCAAAGAGCTAGAATAATTAATGAAACTAATATAGTAGCTGATACATTATCTAGTAAATTTCCATGGATGTATCAAAAACCTGCTGATGAAAAAGGTGATACAAAAATAGTAAAAAGAGCGGAAGATCAATTAGAGGTAGCTAAAGAGACAGAAAAAGAAACTAAATCAAGCGGTAGTAAGCTAGGTCGAATAATAGGTCTTTTAGCTGCAGCAGGTACATTATTTGTTTTGTTTAAAGATGAAATTATTAAAGGGTTTAAATTTGTAGTAAGTAATTTTGGAACAATAATAAAGTTTTTAGGTGAAAAAATATTTAACGTTATGAAATGGCTGTGGGATAAGATGTGGCCTATTCTTAAACCATTAGCTGAAAAAATATGGGCCGGGCTTAAATGGTTAGGCGGCTGGATCTGGGATGGATTAAAGTCGGTAGGTAACTTCTTAGGAGCGGTTTTTGATAACGTTAAGACTTTTTTAGGAGATAAATTAGGTGCAGTAGGTGAAATGATAAAAGTAGGAATGGACTACTTGGGTGCTGCATTTAAAAAGCACTTGAAAGTAGGTATATTGTTTTTAGCAGCGCAAATATTAAGATTACCTCTTTTAATAGCAGCTTCAATTGGTAAAGGTATATCTCATATATTAACAGCACCTGTAAAAGGTTTATTACACTTAATTGGAAAACTTCCAGGTAAAATTGGTGAAGGTGCTAGACAAATTAATAGAGAAATGGAAGTAGGTAGAGACGCCGTATTTGATTTTTTAGATGGGCCTAACGTGGATACTACTTATAACTATTTTAACAAAAAGTATGTAGAAAAGCATGGTGATCCAGCTGGTCATTTAACTAGTGATAGGATGAGTAACGCTATGGAAAAATTTTCTGGTCCATCTGACTTAAAACCTTTACCAAGTTTAGATATTAAAGCTCCGTCTTTAGATACTCTTAAAAGCAAATTTTCTACATCTACTGCAAGTAGTAGAGCCGCAGTTAGTAAGTTTGAAAATAAAATAATAGCTGGTCGTAAAGCTTTGGAGGAAGCTTTTGGAGGAGCTAAGCCATTAACTGGACTAAAACCAACATCAGCACCGGGTAAAAAGACTGATGATATTTTACTAACTCAAGAAGAAATTTTGAGAAGAATTGAGCAAAATACAAGAGGTGGCGTAGGCGGAGGCACAACTGTAGTAAGTAATGGCCAGCGTGGAAGCTCTACTAATGCTAAAGGAAATAATTCAATAGCTCCTAATTTAAACCCTGGAACTGGAGGATCTAAAAAATTAGATTCAAGAGGTAATTACGTAAGAAGTCCATATAGTGTGACACCAAACTCTCTTATCACATAGTAACGACATAAATATTATTAATGTCACACGAATATGATGCATCTAAAGCAGGATTACCGGGCTACGAGGGTAAAGGCTCAGGTAACTCTGGTGGTGGTGGCGGAGGTAAAACTTATGATGTAGTAAAAGACTTTTCTTGGACATCTGTACCTCGTAATTCAGAATTGAGACGCGAAGCTCCGGCTGCAATAGTTAGATCTTTTGAATTAAAAGAAAGTCAATTAAGAGCTTTTGCTTCTGGTTATTTAAATATAGCTGATAAAAATCAGCAAAAAGACCCAATGAAGTTTTATGATAATCTGTATAAAACTAAAGGTGATGTAACAAACTATAGATTTCCATATTTCGAAGATAATTTTAGAGCATTTAGTAACGACTACGCTGACACTTTTTCACAAATCTCGCAAAGAGGAGCTCAATTTTTAGGCGCGCCTTTATTTGAAACTGCAGGAGGGGTTATTGAAGAATTAGGTTTTGGAGCTGCAGCTGCAGCTACTCAAGCACAAGGAGCTCAACTTACGCAGTTAGCTCAAAAAGCTGCTGATGCATCAGCTACGGTAGCGCAGAATATAGGATTGAATAAATTTTTGCAGAATGTAACAGGTGACCAGAATTATGAATTTAGAATTCCGGCACCAAGTAACCCTGCTGAATTTCCAGGTTCATACATTGAGACGCCAAAATTTTATCAATATGCTAATACGGATGCTGGGGCTCAAGTTAACTTTGTTTTAGCTAATACAGTACAAGAAGATGATGTATCTAAGAATCAAGAATTAATTAGAACCATAATAGAAGAGTCTAGACCTAGAAGAGGTAGTACTGTTGAGATGACATTTCCAAGAATATATGAAGTAAAGATACCAGGTTTAAGATATATAAGATGGGCTTATTTAGCTAATGCTGCATTCAACTTAGTAGGAGCTAGACGTCAAATATATTCTGGAGGAGGCGGTGAAGGTAAAATTGTACCTGAAGCATATGCTATTTCTCTTACTTTTAATTCACTAACCATAGAACCAACAAATTTCTTAGAAAGGGCCGAAATGTAATGTTAACTGGTAAATTAGGTAAATATCAAAATCAAGTAACTGCTTTATCAGGTGCTAAGTTTGAGCGATATGAAAATATATTTAAAGTATATACTCAACCTACAAATGGTAAGCAATTTTATTTTTTTAATTTATTAAACAAAATTGAATTTCCAACCAATATGAATAGTGATTTTTTTGATCTGTATACTGTTGAGGGGAGACAGCCTCTTACTACAGTATCATACCATCTTTATGAAACTATGCATAACTGGTGGATGCTATATTTAGCTAATAAAGATATACTTAAACATCCGTTTTATTTAGATGGTGGTACACAAATAAAATATGTTAAACCTGAATTTACGGGATTTATTTTTAATGAAATGACAAATGCTACTGTGTTTGGAAACCGACACTTTTAATGAGTGATGATAAGGAAATAACTTATAAGATAAATAATGCTGAGTATAGAGCTAAATTTATTTTAAAGACGGAAGGTGAGAATTCAGAAGAGATTCTTTTCTCAAAGTCTGCTATACGAGGAATGGATATAGAAGAGAATTTTCTCAACCCTTTCACTACAGGTAATATCTACATTAATAACCCTTTAGATTTTATTGAAGATGGTGCACTTATAAGAGGTGATGGAAGAGATACTTTTACTATTGAATTTTATCCTGTAGATCCAGGTGAAGGTGAAGGCTCTAATAAAAATTTTAATGCATCAGGTAACCAAGAAGGTGGACCGGTCAAATTAAAATACGAGTTTGTAATTTCTAGTGAAGTGAATAGTGCTTCGAAAACCGATAGACTTAACAATTTTAAAACATATTCCCTTTTAGAAAAATCTTATTTTAAGCTTAATGAGAGAATACCGTATGGTAAGCGATATAGAGGTAAAGTTGGTGCTATTATAAAGAATATTTTAGAACAATTTGATATACCAGTGAATAGCCTGGAATGGGAAGAGGGTGAGATGGTAATTGATGCATTACCGGAACACATTTTACCACCATCAACATTTAGATATTCTGATCTTATCAACTATTTATTAAAGCTTAACTATAAAAAGGTAATGACTCCATATGGATTTACATACGTGCGAATAGTTTTAAACTATTGTCGCATATGTCAAGAGTATAAGTACAAGGCTTTATCAGATATTTTTGACGGGACCCAGGCTCCTATAGAAGGATTTTTAGCTAATGATTTAGTAGATAAGATGCAGTCTAATCCTAACAACCCAGCCATGGCTGCTGGTAAAACACCGCATAATAAATATAATGCTGCTTTACAAAATTCTGATTTATCTTCTCCTATGTTGTTTTATACTAATGCCTTTTTAAACAATATGTTAGTATCATCATATAGTCCCATACTTGGAGAACATTTAATTAAATTATTACGTATAAGCGATATAAAGAAAAAGTGGAAGACTTTATTTGTTGATACATTTAAATACGAAGGCGGTAAACCACAACCATGGTTAGTTTTAAATAAAGTAAAAAGTAATGAACTTTTCCGACCTATAGGTTTTCCTCTTCCTGATGATCACGCAACTCCTTTAGCTGAAGCTGAATTAACAGCAAATATGACATTTTTTAACTTGCAATTAAATTTTGATACACTAGGTAATGTAGATAGACAGCCTGGTGAATTTATTGAGGTATCATCTACTAGACCTAACATAGAGGATGATGCAGAAAACCCTTTCGGAGGAAAGGAAGTGCAGCATAGAAGTGATGCTAAACTGTTAGGTACCTGGTTTGTTACTAAAGTAAGGCATGAGTTTCATTCCGCTAAAGTTGACGGATATACAAACATATTGCAATGCATAAAACCTCATATAGGACCCAGCCCAACTAAACCCTCAGACTGTGTAGATTAATGTTAACAAAAAAGATAGAAGTTTTAAGAGCACTAGTACGAACTGTAGATCAGTTTGAATATGAATTTGGTGATGAAGGAGTACCGGACGTGTCCAAGGAAACACCCTTTCTTGATGATGTAAGATATAACCCCATTGATCTTAAAATGGTGCAAGAGTTTAAAAAGGTAAACTCTCTAGGATTTAATCAATTAGAAAAATTTGTAAATGAGCTTAATACATACGCCCAGCGCGCTGGCGAGCCAGAAAATAGCTATCTGCGCGGAAAGGCCGAAGGCCCCGGGACGCTAGATCCATACACAGTTATATATTTTGTTACTCAATTGAAAAACGGTCCTTATGGTAAAGCTAAAGAATTTTTAGAGCAAACAAAAGATTTAGAAATTTTTAAACCTGCTCCTGATATTATGGGAGTTAATACTGAATCTAATTTAAATAATAGCTCTTTTCCTATTTTTGAAATAATTTCTTATAAAGATGGACTAGGTAGAACTACCAATAAAGCACCTAGTTTTATGAACGAATTAAAGTTTAAAATAACTGCAAATACAGACACAATATTTGCTAGTAATGTAACTTCTGCTGTTGTAAGGGATAATACTTTACCTTTTATCGATAAAGAAAATACGTTACGTATAGAACAAGAGCCTTTATTTGGAAGAAGTAAGTTAAATCCTGCTCACGGAAATCACATGGTCAAAGATATAGAAAAAAAAGAATTATTTAAACAGGCCATAAGTCCAATAACAGAAGAACTTATAGAATTTTTAGGGGAAAAAGGATATAACATTTATTTGTTTAACGAGCTTATTAATTATTTTAACCCTGATCTAAACCTAGCAATATCAATAGGCAATGAAGAAAAACGAAGCTTTAATTATATGGGTCAGAGATTTGAAGGCGAAGGGCAAGACCAGCAAGAGATACAAACATTTGATAAGACTGATGTACAAGTTGACATGTTTGGTCAACCTTTTGACAGTGTTGAGAGAAGAGAGTTCAAATTAAACACTAGTAATAATAATGGTTCTAACAGCTTTGAGCTTTATACAATTAAAGGTCAGCTAGGAAGTGGAATAGATGTAGAGCCTGAACCTATGGAAGGATGTAGCGAAGATTAAACATCACCGTTTTCATCTATTTTCATATCCTCATAAGGCCCTACAACAGTCCTATAATATTCCTGCTTACAGCATTCTAATGCTCCAATCATTTCATTTAAATTAGAATAATTTTTGCCGTATGCTCTTATAAAGTTATCAATAAAAACTGTCATGACATAGTTTAACTCTCCAGCGTTTTTAGGTACATAATTTAACCCTGCAACGTTTAGCTTATCTTCTACGTCTTTTCTTTGAGATGGTTTAATGTAAGGCATTTTCTAAATTAACTAAACAAGCGAAAGAATTAATTTCTTTATCAACAACAAAAGCACTCTTATATAGATGATCTGCTATAGTAGCAATACATGTCTTTTTCTTAGCATCATCTAAGTTCGAACTATATACAAAGTTTAAAAAGTTACATAAGAGAGTATCATAATCACCTTGAAATCTATCCTCATTTTCAATAAGATACTTTCTAGCTTCTAGCGTCTTTTTACTAGCTACTTTTTTATAGACTGTTTCGAGAAGCTCGTTATCGCTAGTAACGC
>CEOG01034125.1_pt1 | contig 13205 bp, 10 predicted proteins | sample 530301 | NCBI WGS metagenome assembly CEOG01 (sample SAMEA2619903, study PRJEB7988) | marine metagenome | biome: marine biome (ENVO:00000447); feature: surface water layer (ENVO:00002042); material: "saline water (ENVO:00002010), including plankton (ENVO:xxxxxxxx)" | depth 5 m | reverse complement strand
CGGCTGATCCGTGCGAATACCGAGCCGGTAGTTGGGAATGTCCTTCACCTTCTGATCCAGCACGACCCACGCAATACCCTCTGGCTGTTCGAGAATGCGCCGGGTAACACGCTCGTACCAGGCATCGACGGTGCCCGGCGCCTCATCCGTGAAGCGCTGACCCTTGGTATTGACCAGGAGTCCGTAGGGAAATATGAATATGGATGGTTCGGAAATGCCGGAGCGTGGATCCACCGGCTCGGCATGAAAGCTGCTATAGTCACCGGCCCCGGCAGCACCAATGGCAAGCGCCATTTGTATCCCTTCACCGCGGTTGTAGTACCCACCCTTACACACCGGGCGGATAAAGGCAGCTTTCCGTCCCATATACCGCGCAAGCATCTCCTGATTGCCCTGAAATCCGCCACAGGCCAGGACCACTGCGCCCTGTAGCGTGAGATCCCCAATCTGCCTGGACCAGGCCCTTAACCCGGTAACCCGGTTGGCACCTTCAGTACACAGTGCGCGCGCGGAAGTTTCGTAGAAAAACGTTGCCCCCATGGCCTCTGCTCGCCCCGCCAGCGCTTCGACAATGGCCTCGCCGCCACCGACCGGTAGCAAGCGAGGCTGGGTGCTGGTCAGGAACTGTGTTGGAAGGAAATCAAATCGCACACCGTTGCCCTGCAGCCAGGCAATCGTGGTCGGCACGTTCTCTGCGAACGCGGAGATGATACCCGCATCAATACCACCCTGGCTGCGTGCCTGTGCCGACCAGCTTGCACGTTCGCTGAAACTTTCCTTGAGAAAGTCCGGATCTGGATAAAACCCGGAGTTTTCCGCCAGAAACGCCTCAAAGTCGTCGGTAACCTCTGTGTAGCTCTTCATACGCAAGTAAGCTTCCGTCCAGCGACTTTGACCACCGCGCTCCTCACGCACGGATCGCTCAAGAACTGCGACACGCAAGCCTCGTTCAGCGGCGGCGACCGCCGCCGCCAGACCGGCGACACCACAGCCCACGACTACCAGATCAAATTCCTGTGTTGACATTTGCCGTCTCCTCAAAGCAGGTTATATTGTAGAGGCGTGACGTTGTGTATCGACGGCAGCGCGACTAAAGGGGCATTAGAAAATAATGAAGAACCGAATGGATCTCCTGTGGGCAATGCAGGTGTTTACACGGGTGGTCGATTGCGGCAGCTTCTCGCGCGCCGCAGAATCGCTGGACGTTGCCAATGCCACGGTCACCGCCAGTGTTCGCAACCTTGAAAAGCATTTGGGCGTTGCCTTGCTCTCACGGAATACCCGCACCCTGCGCTTGACGGATGCCGGTGAGATTTACTTCAAACGCTGTCTGGAGATGCTGAAACTCGCCCAACAAAGCGAATACGAAGTCAAAGGACGAGAGGCAGCAGTAGAGGGCCTGCTCCGCATCGAATCACCAGCAGCGTTTGGCAAGGAAGTGATTGCACCGGTACTGCCGCAGTTCACGGTAAGACATCCCGAGGTGTCCGTGGCCCTGAGATTTACCGACTATCCGGAAGATCTTATTGAATCGGACACGGATCTAGCCATACGCATGGACAACCTAAATGATGCCGACCTCGTAGCACGGCCCCTATACCAGGCGCACTACATTCTGTGCGCGACGCCGGCCTTCATTGCCAGGTCAAGCGTTCCGAGTCACCCTTCGGAGATCGACCCCCGCCACTGTCTGGGTATATTCCGGCGCGGCAGTTATACCTCATCCGCCTGGCATTTCAGCCTCGACAAGGAGCAGCATGTGATTCAGCCGGCCGGCAGCCTGCACTTCAATTCCACCGATGCGCTCATTTCCGCCGCCCTGGCGGATCAGGGCCTGGTACATGTGCTTGATGTCTTCGCCAATGAATTAATCGCATCCGGCAAACTGGTTGCGCTGCTGCCTCAATGGCAAACTAGTGTACGGACGTTCTTTGCCGTTACTCCTGGCGCGCGCTATGTTGCACCCAGAACCCGCGCGTTCATCGACTTCATACTGGAAACCCTGGATACCAGGAGACGCCCCCCGATAGGCACCCAGGTCGGTTTGCACAAATAACCTGACGGATACCTCTGCTTAGTCAACCAGCTCCACTCGATGATTCTGCTCACCTAGCCCGCTAATACCACAGATGAGTTCATCACCGGGCTTCAGGTATGGCGGCGGCTGCATGCCCAGGGCGACCCCAGCTGGCGTACCGGTAATGACGAGATCACCGGGTAACAATGTCTGATAAGTACTCAGGTGGGAGACCAGCTCCGCGATGGAGAACAGCATTTCAGACGTCGTGCCACGCTGACGAGGTTCATCGCCCACATTCAGCCACAAATCCAGACACTGCGGATCAGGCACCTCGTCCCGCGTTAGCAACCAGGGACCGACGGGGGTAAAACTATCATGGCTCTTGCCCTTGCCCAGCTGCCCCCCGCGCTCGAATTGCCAGCAGCGCTCCGACACATCAATGACCGTGCAATAGCCGGCGACGTACTGCAGCGCATCCTCTACGGCAACATTCTTCGCTTCACTGCCTACCAGAAAACCCAACTCAACCTCCCAGTCAAGCTTTTCAGCGCCGGCCGGCACGGTGATAGGGTCTGTGCAGCCGGAGAGGGATGCTACTGACTTTGCAAACACCAACGGATACTCGGGCACTGGCATGCTTGCCTCTTCGGCATGGTCGCTATAATTCAGCCCGATGGCGATGATTTGGCGGATATCAGCCACCGGCACCCCAAGCCGTGGCGCTCCAGCAACCAGAGGCAGCTTTTCCACGTCAATGGCCGCGAGGGCCACCTGCCACTCCGGTGTAAACAGCTCCGTGGTGATGTCCTTTACCAGCGGTGACAACGCTCTGATGCTGCCGTCCCCATCGATGATGCCAGGCAACTCTGCACCCCGGCTGCCATAGCGAACCAGTTTCATGTAAAACTCTCCCGATTAGACTCATTCGACGAGCGGCCTCATTGTACGACGAAAATGAAAACCGCGGTCCGTTCGCGTAGCACCAGGTCCACGACCACTATACTCTGCGTTGAATCGTTCCCCACCCAAATAGAACTTCCTCAAGCTGTCCGGAAGCTCAGTGGACGCTTACTGAAGGCCTGGGGCAACATCACGATGCGGAGGGGCGCAAGAACGGCATTAACAGGGGATGGTGGACATCGGAGCGCCCCCCGTTAATTGGGGAGAGCCGGATGGCATTATCAACCGAGTTTAGTGAGAACCGGTCTATCCCCCGTTAATTGGGAAGAGCCTATCAATCGAGTTTAGTGAGAACCGGTCTATCCCCCGTTAATTGGGAAGAGCCGGAAGAGCCTAGAGCCGGAGAGCCAACACTATTAAATGGCGGAGAGAGAGGGATTCGAACCCTCGATAGGTTTTACCCTATACGCCCTTAGCAGGGGCGCGCCTTCAGCCACTCGGCCACCTCTCCGTACAGACCGCACCCGGGGTGGTTGCTGCGCGCCGGCAGCCCCTCAGGAACGGCGCGCATCATACCCCACACTGGTGGTAAATTCAAAGGCTCGAAGCAGCACCCCGCCGATTATCGGGGCGCAGTGAGCGTGATGCGCGACTGCGCGTCCGCCTCCACGTCCTGCCGCTGGAACAGCACCGGGCGGAACGCCTTGTTGCGGTAGAGCTCGGTCTGGTCGGTGAAATGCGGCGAAGCGGGGTCACCGGACTGGCTGTAGGTGAGCAACGCCTCGGCAACCGGGCCCCTATCGTCGAAGCCGACGGTCAGCACAAAACTGCTGCCGTGAACCACCGGATAGCCTGCATCGGTGAGCAGGGTGCTGCCATCAATCGGCGTGGGCGTCAGCATGGCGATGGGGTGGTCGGGAATGTCGGAGACCATCAGGTTAGCCACGCCCTCGTAGCGGTTGCCACCGTGAACAGGGATACCGCGCTCACCGCGGTAGGCAAACTGGGCTTCACGGAGCGGGGCATTGAGGGGGTACCCTGCAGACTCCAGCACCGCCGCAGCATGTGCAAGTTTTTGCAGAGCGAGGTCGCTGTCGGCCAGGGTGTTCGGCGTGGTTACCGGCGCAGCGGCATCGAAGGGGACGGCAAACAGCTCACCCTGGCGCATGCCGTCTTCGTAGGCGTAGCCGGTCAGCCATTCCCTGAACAGCACGGCACCCCGGCTGTCGAGATCGAAACGACCATTGAAGCCACGCAGTGCCGCACAGGCATCCGCCAGGTCCGCGTCAGCGCTACAGGCCTCCAGCAGGGCAGGCACCAGCAGCAACGCCGCCATGCTTTCGTTTTCGAACAGGAGTTCCTGCATGCGCGCAACGGTGAATGTGCCCTCCGCAATCAGCTGCGCATTCATGCGCGTGCGCAGACTGCGGGCAGAGGCCTCAGGCCCATACAACGGGGAATAACCCGTGAGTGGCGCGCTGACATTGCTCAGCCAGTAACTGTCGTTGGCATTGAACACGTAGTCCTTGCGTTCCAGCAGGGGACGGCGCTGGAAGGGTTCGGTGCCGGGAATCGGTGCACCGCCCGCCTCCACCCATTCGAAACGGGGGTCACTGCCGTCGAGCAGTACAAAGCCTTTGCTTTCATACACCTTCGCTGTCAGCGGATCATCCTTGAGCTGCTGGCGCCAGAGTGCAATCGCCTCGTCACTCAATCGACCCACCGTGGAATTGTCGAGGTAAACAGCGCGACCATCGGCGCTCGCCGCGATGGTGTTGACCCAGGGCATGGCGTTCCAGCGTCGATGCGCCGCGATGAAACGGTCCATATCGGTCGCCTGGTTCATGTCTCGCCATTGCGACAACAGCGCATCGTTGCCAACGTTGGCATCGCGCGCGGTGAACGCAACGCTGCCGTCCCACGGCATGCCGGGCAGGGTCAGGACCGGCCCGTAGTGGCTGAAATACAAGGTATGGGCTTCAGACTGCAGGCTGCCATCCGCCTGCAAGACCGGCACTGACACCGCCACTTCACGCATGGCCCGCTCTTCGCCGTCATAACGGTAGACCGTGGGCTTACCCGGCACCAGCTGCAACCGGTAAAACACCAGACGCTGGCTGGCAGACACGGTATGGCTCCAGGCCACGCCACGATTAAAGCCGATCGCCACGCCCGGCGCGCCGAGCAGGTGCCCGCCATACACATCCAGCCTGCCGGGGATGGTCAGGTGTTTTTCCCAAAAGCGGTTGTCGCCGTACCATGGATAATGCGGATTACCGAGCAGCAGGCCGCGGCCATTCGCACTGCGTTCACTGCCAAATGCCCAGGCGTTGGAGCCCATGCCCTGGAGGGCAGCGGCATCAGCAGCGCGCGCGAGACGCTGCTCGCTCACCACGCGCTCGGCCGTGTCAGGGGCCGTGGCTGGCGGCTGCGCAGCCAGCAAGGCATCGGCCATGCGCGGCAGGGTTTGCGCCATCAAAACCATGCGCGCCATCAGGTCGGTATCGGCGATCGGCTGCAGCCAGACGGCCCCATCGCACCAGGATCCAACGCGGCCTTCGGGGTGTTCTGCCAGGTAGCGGTTATAGCCGTCTGCATAACCGCGCAGCCAGATGCGGTTGTCCTCGTCCTGTCGCGCAAGCGCCGCCACCGCCTGCTTGTCTATGCCCAGCGCGGCGACGACCGCATCGCTGGCCACGTTCGCGTTCTCTGTGCCGGGGCCCAGATAGCGGGCCAGCTCACCGCGTGCGGCAAGCAACGCATGACTGATATTGCAGATGTGGTCCTCAGCCGCCGCGTAGCCCTCACCGTAACCGAGGCTGGCAAAATCCGCCGCGGTGATATGCGGGACACCGTAACTGCTGCGGATTATTTCCACCTCATAGCCCGCGGGTGTTACGACGGATGACTGGCGCCGGTCCTGTAACCCGGACTGGGCTTGTGGGTCATTCGGGGGCGGGGATGCCGGCGTCTGGCACCCGGCAACAATCAACAGTGCCAGAGCGGCGAGGGGGCGAATACAACGCATCATGAAGGATGCACTCCTGTGCAGTGAAACACGGGGGTGCGGGTTACTCCCGGGAGTCGTCCTCCGGAACCGCTGCCTCGTCACCCTCCTGGATGCGATTGTAGATTTCTTCACGGTGAACTGCGACATCTTTCGGGGCGTTCACCCCAATGCGCACCTGATTGCCCTTGACGCCCAGCACGGTGATCGTGATGTCGTCGCCAACCATCAGTGATTCACCGACCCGGCGGGTCAGTATGAGCATAACTCCTTGCCTCCTGTCGCCCGCCAACACGCTGCCGGACGGCGCTAACCATGCGCTGCTGAGCCCTAAGTGTTAGCCGAGAATGGGGAAAACGCAACTGCGGGTTTGTATCACTTTGCAATGTCGGTGGCAGGGGCCTGGTCAAGCTCGAAGGCCGAATGCAGCGCACGCACTGCCAGCTCCATGAATTTTTCCTCGATGATCACGGAAATCTTGATCTCCGATGTCGTGATCATCTGGATATTGATCCCCACCTCAGAGAGCGCGCGGAACATGGTGCTGGCCACGCCGGCATGGGAGCGCATGCCCACCCCGACGATAGACACCTTGGCGATTCGGCTGTCGACGCGCACCTCGCGCGCGCTGAGGTCTGCCGCCACCTGTTCCAGCACCGCCTGGGCCCGCGGCAGATCCGCGCGGCCGACGGTGAAGGTCAGATCCGTGGTGTTGTCTTCGGCCACGTTCTGCAGAATGACATCGACCTCAATGTTTGCCTCACCGATGGGACCCAGTATGCGGTAGGCCACACCGGGCATGTCCGGCACGCCGAGGATGGTGAGTTTGGCCTCATCGCGATTGAAGGCGATGCCGGCGATTGTCGGGGTTTCCATCACAGACTCATCCTCCAGAGTGATGAGGGTACCGGGGCCGTCCTTGAAGCTGTGCAGCACCCGCAGCGGAACTTTGTACTTGCCGGCGAATTCCACCGAGCGAATCTGCAGCACCTTGGAGCCCATGCTGGCCATTTCCAACATTTCCTCGAAGGTGATGCGGTCCAGACGGCGCGCATCATCGACCACCCGGGGGTCGGTGGTGTAGACCCCATCCACATCGGTGTAGATCTGGCATTCGTCTGCCTGCAGGGCCGCCGCCAGGGCGACGGCGGTGGTATCCGATCCGCCGCGCCCGAGAGTCGTGATGTTGCCCTGCTCATCCACCCCCTGGAAGCCTGCCACCACCAGCACAAGACCCGCCGCCAGGTCTGCTCGCAGGCGGCTGTCGTCGATGTCGCGGATACGCGCCTTGGTGTGCGCATCGTCGGTGAGAATACGCACCTGGCTGCCAGTGTAGGATTTGGCGGCGATGCCGCGCTGATGCAGCGCCATGCTGAGCAGCGCGGTGGTCACCTGCTCGCCGGTGGACAGCAGCACGTCCAGCTCGCGCGCCAGGGGCTGCGGCTGGATCTCCCGCGCAAGGCCCAGCAGGCGGTTGGTTTCGCCGCTCATCGCCGACACCACGACGACCACCTGGTGGCCGTCGGACCGGAAGCGGGCTACTTTGTCGGCCACCTGCGCAATGCGCTCAATGCTGCCGACGGAGGTGCCTCCGAACTTCTGGACAATCAGCGACATGTCAGGCGTTCTGGGCCAGTGTATCCGCCACCCAGTCAGGCACTGCGCCCAATGCAGCGGGCAAGCCGGCCACATCACTGCCACCGCCCTGCGCCATGTCCGGACGGCCACCGCCCTTGCCACCGAGGCGCCCCGCAAATTCGCGCATCAGGTTGCCGGCACTGACCCTGTCGGTAAGATCCTTGCTGACGCCGGCCGCCAGCGCCACCTTGTCGCCGTCCACGGCTGCCAGCAGCACCACGGCACTGCCCAGCTTGTTCTTCACCTGGTCGAGGGTATCGCGCAGCGATTTGGCATCGGCACCCTCGACACTCGCCGCCAGCACCTTGATACCCGCGACCTCGACGGCCTGGTTGGTCAGGTCGCCGCCGGCAGAGGTGGCCAGTTTCTGTTTCAGCCGCGCGAGTTCCTTCTCCAGCTCGCGGTTCTCGTTGCGCAGGGCTCCCACCCGCGCCGCCACCGCATCGCGCCCGGCCTTCACGACGTCGCACACCGCGTCCAGCTGGGCTTCGGTGTGGGCGATGGAGGCCAGCGCACCGGCGCCTGTCACCGCCTCAATACGGCGCACGCCGGAGGCGATGCCGGACTCAGAGAGGATACGGAATACCCCGATGTCACCGGTGCGGTCTACGTGGGTGCCGCCACAGAGCTCCACCGAAAAATCATCTTCACCCATGGTCAGGACACGCACTTCGTCGCCGTATTTCTCGCCGAACAGGGCCATGGCGCCCGCCGCTATGGCGTCGTCCATGTTCATCAGGCGGGTGCTGACCGGCGTATTGGCGCGAATCTGTGCGTTAACCTGATCCGCGATCTCGGCCAGCTCCGCCGGGGTCACAGCTTCGAAATGGGAAAAGTCGAAGCGCAGGCGCTCGGAATCCACCAGCGACCCCTTCTGGGTGACGTGCTCGCCGAGCACACGACGCAGGGCGGCGTGCATCAGGTGCGTGGCCGAGTGGTTCAGGCGGGTGCGCTGGCGTACGCTGGCATCCACGCTGGCGTACAGGCTGTCGCCGACCTTGACGCTGCCCTGCAGCACCTTGACGTGGTGCAGGTGCTGGCTCTGGGCCTTGGTGGTATCGGTCACTTCCAGTCGCACGCCGTCGGCCTGCAGATAGCCGGTATCGCCCGCCTGACCACCGGATTCCGCGTAAAACGGCGTGCGATCGAGCACGACCACGCCCTGCTGATCAGGGTGCAGCGCCTCGACCTCGGCGCCATCGCAGAGCAGTGCAGTCACCCTGCCCTCGCCTTCCACATGCTCGTAGCCGGTAAACTCGGTGCTCCCTTCCAGCGTCAGCACGGCGTTGTAATCCACCTTGAAGCTGCCGCCTTCCTGCGACCGGCTGCGCTGCGCCGCCATCGCGGCCTCGTAGCCTGCCATGTCCAGTTCCAGGCCGCGTTCGCGCGCGATGTCATTGGTCAGGTCAACCGGAAAACCGTAGGTATCATAGAGCTTGAACACCACATCACCGGGGATAACGCCGCTGCTGATGTCGGCGAGCGCGTCCTGCAGGATCTGCAGGCCGTTATCCAGTGTCTTGGCAAACTGCTCTTCCTCGGCCAGCAGCGCTTTCTCCACCTGCGGCTGCAGCTTCGCCAGTTCGGGGTAGGCATCGCCCATCTCGGCGGCCAGTGTGGCCACGAGTTTATGGAAGAACGGGGCGCTGGCTCCCAGCTTGTTGCCATGGCGTATGGCGCGTCGAATGATGCGGCGCAGCACATAACCCCGGCCCTCGTTGCCCGGCAGCACGCCGTCGACAATGAGGAAGGCGCAGGAGCGTATGTGGTCGGCAATCACCCGCAGGGAGTTATGCGTCAGGTCGTCGACCCCTAGCAGCTCGGCGGCGGCGCGAATCAGGGCCTGGAACAGGTCGATTTCATAGTTGCTGTGCACGCCCTGCATGACGGCGGCAATGCGTTCCAGGCCCATGCCGGTATCGACCGAGGGCTTGGGCAGAGGGTGCAGTTCGCCGCTGGCGTCGCGGTTGAACTGCATGAAAACGAGGTTCCATATCTCGATATAGCGATCGAGGTCGTCGCCTTCACTGCCGGGCGGGCCGCCTGGAACCTGCGGGCCGTGGTCGTAGAAAATTTCGGAACAGGGGCCACAGGGGCCGGTGTCGCCCATCTGCCAGAAGTTGTCTTCGTCGAGGCGCGAGAAGCGTTCGGGGCTGACGCCCATCTCCTGCAGCCAGATGTCTGCCGCCTCATCGTCGGACACATGCACCGTCACCCACAGGCGCTCGGCCGGCAGCCCCAGCGTTTCCGTGAGAAATGTCCAGGCAAACTGAATGGCCTCACGCTTGAAGTAGTCACCGAAGCTGAAGTTGCCGAGCATCTCGAAAAACGTGTGGTGGCGTGCGGTATAGCCGACGTTTTCGAGGTCGTTGTGCTTGCCGCCGGCACGCACGCAGCGCTGGCTGCTGGTGGCGCGCACGTAGGCGCGTGGCTCGGTGCCCAGAAAGGTGTCCTTGAACTGGTTCATGCCCGCGTTGGTGAACAGCAGCGTGGGGTCATTGCCCGGCACCAGTGAACTGCTGGGCACCCGGGTGTGGCCCTGGGCCTCGAAATAGGCCAGGAAAGCTTCGCGTATGTCGCCTGTTTTCATTGGAACCCTGCCATCTGTCCTTCAGCAAATCCGCGGCCCGCGAGGATATGCAGGTGCAGGTGGAATACGGTTTGGCCGGCGCCGGCACCGTTGTTGATGATGAGGCGGAAAGCCTCTGATACACCCAGCTGCTCCGCAACCTTGCCGGCGGCGAGCAGCAGATGCCCGAGCAACGCCTGGTCCTCCGGGGCCGCATCCACGAGCCGTGGAATGGCCTGCTTCGGAATCACCAGCACATGCACCGGAGCCTGGGGATTGATGTCGTTGATGGCGATGCAGTGCTCGTCTTCGTAAAGCCGCTCGGAGGGAATCTCGCCGCTGATGATCTTGCCGAAAATGGTCTCCGTCATCGCTCTACCCCAGCTTCTCGTCAGCGGTGAGCTGGCGCGCCTCGCTCTCCAGCATCACCGGAATCCCATCGCGCACCGGGTACGCCAGGCCGCTGGCCTTGCAGATGAGTTCGTCTTTTTCCTTGTCGTACTCCAGCGGGGCCTTGGTTACGGGGCACACCAGAATACTCAGCAGCTTCTCGTCAATCATGACCGGTCCTGAGGCAAACGAAGGGCCTGCATTATACGGATTTTTCCGGGCGGTAACATGCCACTGGCTGCGCTGGCCGGGCCGCGCTCAGGGCGAGGCAGGGGCCTGCGCCGCGCGCATCGGCGGTACCAGCAGCTGCGGATCAATGCGTGCACTGCGCCAGGACATGCGCCAGTCGAGGTGCGGGCCCGTGGCGCGCCCCGTAGCGCCTACTTCGCCGATGATATCCCCCACCGCGATCTGGTCCCCGACCTGCACACTCACCTTGCTCAGGTGCAGGAATGACGAAGACAGGCGGTAGCCGTGGTCGAGGATGATAGTGCCACCGGAGTAAAAGAGGTCGGGCTCGGCCAGCGTCACCACCCCGGCGGCCGGTGCGCGCACGATCGTGCCCGTGGGCACCGCCACATCCACACCGTAGTGAGGGCTGCCGGGCTGCCCGTTGTACACCCGCTGGCTGCCGTATACCCCCGAGATGCGCCCCTCCACCGGCCACTGGAAGCCGGCCAGGGCGCCGGCCAGCAGGTCCGGGCGCTGCAGGTTCTGTGCCTTGGCGGCGTTCACCAGCTCCCGCTCGCGGGCGATGCGCGCCAGCTGCTCTGGCGGCGGCGTGACCGTGCGCTGCGGCACACCTTCCACGCGCTGGATATTGTACTCGCGCGCCGCAATGTTCAGGGTCTGGCGGCACTCACCCACCTGCAGCAATGCACTGCTTGCGGCATCGCGGCTGAACCCGGCGACAAACGTGCCATCGTCAAGCACATCCAGCGCATCACCATCCAGGAGAACCCGGGCACCCGGCGCGGCCTGCCCCCAGACCAGCCCACCCTGCTGCAGGTCACCCTGCAGGTCCACGCAAGCCGCCAGCGCGCCATTTGCACTCGATGCCACCAGGGCTGCCATCAACCAGGCTTTCATGCTCACACTCTCCTCGCCAAACAGGGCCTGCGCGCTAGTGTAGTGAAACCCGCGCCGTTAGAATATGTACCATGAGCCGTTATCGTCCACCCCGCCGCCGCGGATCGCCCTACATCACCCCCGAAGGCGAGGCAATGTTGCGCGCGGAGCTGCACCAGCTGTGGAAAGTGGAGCGCCCGCAGGTGACCGACACGGTCCATGAGGCGGCAAAAAATGGCGACCGTTCGGAAAACGGCGACTACATCTACGGCAAGCGCCGGCTGCGGGAAATCGACTCGCGGGTGCGCTTCCTGAGCAAGCGGCTGGAGGAACTGACCGTGGTCGACCGCATACCGGCCGACACCGGCAAAGTGTTCTTTGGCGCCTGGGTGACACTGGAAGACGAGGCCGGCAACGAGCGCCGTTACCGCATCGTCGGCCCGGACGAGTTCGACCTCGCAGCGGGCAAGCTGAGCATGGACTCCCCGCTGGCCCGCAGCCTGCTCGGCAAGCGCCTGGATGACGAGGTGCGTCTGCAAAGCCCCGCAGGCGAGCAGCACTTCGTTATCGCGGACATCGAGTACGGCGACCCCGCGGCGCGCGCGACCTGAGCCCCACGCGCCGTTCGCAGGTCAGCCCCCCGGCGAATAGCCGTTGGTGAAGCAGGGCTGGTCTGGCGCGCAGGTATCCACAAAGCGACCCTCGCCATCCGGACGCAGGAACGCCGATTTCTGCGCCTGGGCCGCGGGTTCACGGCGCGGCAGGCTGTGCGGGTCGTTGCCGAAGTCCGGTTCGACCGGCGGCGTATTGGTGATCGGTGGCGGCGCCGTACCACCCTCCAGCGCACCGCCACCCACCGGGCCATCGTCCCACAGGGTCAACACCGAAGCGGTGAAGTCCCCCGCCGGGACGGGCTCCAGACCTACATAGGGATTGCTGTCGGGATGACGCCCTGTCTCCAGTGCGGGAATCCGCAACCGGGCGCCGATGCTGCGCGCCATGAACTCCGCCGACCACATGCTCACCTGGTGGTCACCGTAGGCCACCTGCAGCAGCACAGCGTGCTGCGGTGTGTTGGGCAGCGGGTCGCGTTCGATATGCACCGCGTAGCCGCTGGACTCGGCGCGGTCCCACAGCAGTTGCGCCATGGACAGCAGGAAGCTCTGGTCTTTAACGCTGGGGTAGCCGCCGCCATCAGCGCCGGTGCCACTGCCGCTGAAAAACGGCGTAAACGCATTGAAGTCGACACTGCGGCGCAGCAGAAAGCTGTAGGACATGCCTGGCACCCCGAGGACGCCTCGGGTCACATCCTGAATCACGCCCATGAGGGCACCGCCGAGAATGCCTCCCTGGCTGTTGCCGTCGTAATACACCGTACTGTTATCAAACACCGGCTGGCCGGCGGCCTGGAAGGCGGGGTCGGCGACAAAGCCGGCATCGCTCTTCAACAGTCGGGCAAGGAACATGAAGTTCAGCAGGCCCTGTTGCTGGCGATCAAAAAATGCCTGCATCAGACTGAAGTCCTGCAGCACCTGAATCGCGAACGGCACATCGGCACCGGCGAAGCCCGCCCAGTCCGTCGCGCAGAACATCATCTGGTGATCCAGCGCCAT
>CEOG01019825.1_pt1 | contig 13218 bp, 13 predicted proteins | sample 530301 | NCBI WGS metagenome assembly CEOG01 (sample SAMEA2619903, study PRJEB7988) | marine metagenome | biome: marine biome (ENVO:00000447); feature: surface water layer (ENVO:00002042); material: "saline water (ENVO:00002010), including plankton (ENVO:xxxxxxxx)" | depth 5 m | reverse complement strand
GCGCCGTCGCCGCCGCCAGATCGGTCGTGTCGATGGCGGTGAAAATGGCATTTTTCGGCGGTTGTCTCATGTCCGGACCCTCTTCCGCATAGATATAGGCGAAATCTGCCGCGATAATAGAGGCTTTTGCCAAAATGAAAAGCGGTAGAGACGCTTTCCTGCCGCATTTTTGCGGTTATTTGCCGCTGCCTGACTCAAAGGCGAGAATGGCGGCCGCCAGATCTTCGAGCGCGGCGCCCGTTGATTTGAAGAGGGTGATTTCCTGATCCGAGGCGCGGCCCGGATGGGCGCCGCGGCAAAGATCAAAAAGATCGGCGCGGAGATCGCTTTCGCGGATCAGCCCGGCGGCCAGCGGCTGCACGATATCGCCCGCTTCCTTAAGGCCGCCCTCCCGGGTATCGACAAAAAGGCTGGCGCGCTGGACGGCCGTATCATCGCTTTCGCGCATGGCCGGGGTGAAGGCGCCGACAAGATCGAGATGCGCGCCGTCTTGCAGCCAGTCCCCATGGATGAGAGGTTCGGTTGAAAGCGTCGCGCAGCTGATAAGGTCACTTGCGCGCGTGGCGGCCTCAAGATCGGTGACGGCGCGGGTCGGGAACCCTTCCTTTGCGAGCAATGCCGCAAGGTTCGCGGCGCGTTCCGGCCGGTGGTTCCAGATGGCGATATCGGAAAGATCCCGGACACCGGCATGGGCGCGGATAAGGCAGGGCGCCATGGCGCCCGCGCCGACCATCAGCATTTTTGTGGCATTTTTGCGGGACAGGTAGCCCGCGGCGAGGGCCGAGGCGGCCGCTGTTCTGCGGGTTGTCAGCTCTCCTGCATCCATGAGGGCAAGGGCGCTGCCTGTCGGGGCATCAAAAAGCTGATAGGTCCCCTGAACCGACGGAAGACCCTTTGCGCCATTCTCCGGCATGACGGTCACGGTTTTAAGGCCGAGATAGCCATCCGCCTGCCAGGCGGGCATGATCAGTAACGTGCCGCCCTTGTCGTTCTGCGGCTCCAGCGCGTGATGATGTCGCAGCGGCTGGGTACAGCCCGACTGAAACATACGGCGCAGCGCCTCAATCAGGGCGGGATATTGTAAAGCGGCGGCAATTTCCGCATTTTCAATAATCCGCATCGCTGGATCAGGACGCGGCGTGATGTTCAAGCTGCCGCGCGGGCGTGGAAGGCGGCGGTGCGGCCGGGGCCGGGCCTTTGGCCCGTTCCTGCTCCAGCTCCGTGCCGAGTTTTTCATTCCTGGCGGTCATCTCGTCAAGCTTGCGATGCAGGCTGCGGCTTTCCATCCGGGCGGAGGTCCGGCGCAGCCAGCCCGACAGCGCGCCGATCATCAGACCGAGAAACCCGGCGGCCAGCAGCAGGATATAAAGCGGCAGGTCAAACACGAAGGGAAGCGGATCAAGCGAGAAGGTGACGGTTTCCCGGTTCGCGATGCTGAGCATAGCGACGACAAGAGCGATGATCAAAAACAGGATCAGGGAAATGAATTTCAGCATACCAGCCTTCCGGTTCGGATAAGGATCGCAACCAGATTTAACAAATTGAGGGCTGCCGGTAAAGCCGGTCAGTCGTTGCCGTTAAGCCTGTCCCTGAGTTCCTTACCGCACTTGAAATAGGGGACATATTTCTTGTCCACCTGAACGGCCTCTCCGGTACGCGGATTGCGACCGACACGGGCGGCGCGTTCTTTGGTGGAAAAGGCCCCGAAACCGCGCAGCTCGACCCGATCGCCGCGCGCAAGGGCATCCGATATCTCGTCAAAAATCGTGGTGACGATCCGTTCCACATCCCGTTGATAAAGATGGGGATTATTTTCCGCGATGATTGTTATGAGCTCAGACTTTATCATTTGACTCTCCCCCGTCAGTAATGCCTATGCCGTTTAGTCCGGAATTTTCTGATATTTATTCAGGTTGCCAAAGGGAAAGCAGTCCGTCAAGTGTAAGCCTTTCTGGTAAAACGCTTTTCCCCATCATTTCACTGAAAAGCCGGGCAATCAGCGGTTTTGGCTCGCTATAGTCGACGGTCCGAAGCGGTAATCCTGCGGGGACATCACGTTCCGATTCCAGCCAGCGTTTCGCTTCCTCAAGTCCGCCGATCTCGTCAATCAGGCCGTTTTCCACGGCGATCAGACCGATCATGACGCGTCCGTCGGCCAGCTTGCGCGCGTCTTCTTCCGCAATCGGGCGGCGGTCTGTGACAAGGCCGAGGAACCACTCATAGGTAGCACTCACCATCGCCTGAAGATTTTCCCGGCCTGCTTCGGAGACAGGCTTGAAGGGGGACGGTTCCCCCTTCAGCGCGCCCGAGGTGATGGCGGTCGCGCTGACGCCAACTTTTTTCATCAACTCGGAAATTTCGGTCAGCTGCACAATCACGCCAATGGAGCCGACGATGGAAGATTCGCCCGCGAAAATACGATCTCCGGCCAGCGCGGTCAGATAACCACCGGAGGCGCCAACCGTTCCGATCACGGCAACGACCGGCTTTTCCTCGCTCACGCGGCGCAGCGCCTTGTAAAGGCGTTCGCTGCCGTAGGTGGAGCCACCGGGGCTGTTGATATAGACAATCAGCGCCTTCGCGGACGGATCGCGCAAGATGCGATCAAGAGCGTCTTGGCGGCGGTCATTTTCAACAATGATTTCCGTCACATCGAGACGGGCGATGTGATCTCTTGGCGTATCCGACTGCCAGTCGGCAAAAATCCAGACGCCGATGCCGATCAGCAGCAGCAGGGCGACAATGCGCCAAAAAGTCAGGCGCCGCTTGAGACGGCGCCTGACGGTATCATGATCGCTACCGGTTGACATCTTCGGCCTTTCGCAGGAACGGATGGGCGGTTGCGATCTTCATATGCGGATATCCTGTTATTCGGAACCGGCGTTGTCGTCGGCCGCCTTGCGCATGGCAGCGCCCAGGATATCGCCAAGAGAGGCGCCGGCGTCGGAGGAGCCATACTGCGCGACGGCTTCCTTCTCTTCCTCAACCTCGCGGGCCTTGATCGACAGGGTGACCTTGCGGGTCTTGTTGTCGATGGCCGTGATCTTGGCATCAATCTTGTCGCCAACGGCAAACCGGTCGGGGCGCTGTTCGGCGCGGTCGCGGCTCAGGTCATTCTTGCGAATAAATCCGACCACGCCATCGCTGATTTCAACGTCAAGACCGGCATCCTGAATCTTGGACACCGTGCAGGTGACAACGGCGCCCTTCTTCAGTTCCGCGGCACCGGCGAAGGGATCTTCACCGAGCTGCTTGATGCCGAGGGAAACGCGTTCCTTTTCAACATCGATATCGAGAACCTTGGCCTTGACGACGTCGCCCTTCTTGTAGTTCTGAATGGCTTGTTCGCCCGGTGTGCTCCAGTCGATGTCGGACATGTGAACCATGCCGTCCACGTCATTTTCAAGACCGACGAACAGACCGAATTCGGTGATGTTCTTGACGGTGCCTTCAATGGTGGAGCCAACCGGCGTGGTCTGGGCGAAGCTGTCCCATGGATTGTCCATGCACTGCTTCAGGCCGAGGCTGATGCGGCGGCGGGCCTGATCGACTTCCAGAACCATCACTTCCACTTCCTGGGAGGTGGAGACGATCTTGCCCGGATGTACGTTCTTCTTCGTCCAGCTCATTTCGGAGACATGGACAAGACCTTCAACACCGGCTTCCAGCTCGACAAACGCGCCGTAGTCGGTGATGTTGGTGACGCGGCCCGTGAATTTGGCGCCGACCGGGTACTTCGCTTCGAGCGCTTCCCACGGATCTTCCTCAAGCTGCTTCATGCCGAGGCTGATGCGCTGGGTATCCTTGTTGAGGCGGATCACCTGAACCTTGACCGTCTCGCCGATGCTGAGCGCTTCGGACGGATGGTTCACGCGGCGCCAGGCAATGTCGGTCACATGCAGCAGGCCGTCCACACCGCCGAGATCGACGAACGCGCCGTAATCGGTGATGTTCTTGACGACGCCTTCCAGCGTCTGGCCTTCTTCCAGCGTGCCGATCAGCTCGGAGCGGGCTTCGGCGCGGCTTTCTTCCAGAACGGCGCGGCGGGACACAACAATGTTGCCGCGGCGGCGATCCATTTTCAGGATCTGGAAGGGCTGCGGAATACCGCGCAGCGGGCCGATGTCGCGGACCGGGCGAACGTCCACCTGGCTGCCGGGCAGGAAGGCGACGGCGCCGGAAAGGTCGACGGTAAAGCCACCCTTGACGCGGCCGAAGATGATACCATCGACGCGTTCGTTCTTGTCGAAGGCGACTTCCAGCTTTTCCCAGGCTTCTTCGCGGCGGGCCTTGTCGCGGGAGAGGACAGCCTCGCCAGCGGCGTTTTCAATTCTTTCCAGAAAAACCTCGACGGTGTCGCCGGCTTTAAGGTCGGCGTCCTGACCGGGGCTTGCAAATTCCTTCAGCGGAACCCGACCTTCGGATTTGAGGCCAACGTCGATGATGGCGAGGTCGTTTTCGATGCTGATAACCGTCCCTTTGATGACGGTGCCTTCAAGGCTGTCGCTGGCGCCATAGGATTCATCGAGAAGCGCGGCAAAATCCTCAATGGCGGGCATGCCTTCGTCGGCAAGTGATGTGTCTGTCATATTTGATTTCCTTAACGATCCTGCTATCAGGCCAAACCGGTCATCCGGCGGATCCATGGCCACTTGCTTCTCCAAATCTGGATACGCACGCGAGAGAAGCGTTGTTGATATCTGTTCCGGCGTGGTCGGAACCGTAACTCCTTACATAAATTCAGGCCGTGTCAATTATATGGCAGGCCGCACTGAATGCCGCTTCTATATCCAATTTCGAGGTATCTAGCAAGTGGGCATCATCGGCTTTTTTAAGCGGGGCCGCGCCCCGGCCGCTGTCGCGGGCGTCCCGCGCGATCAGATCGGCCAGAACATCTTCATATGTTGCGGGGACATTTTTTGCGGCAAGTTCATCATAGCGGCGGCGCGCCCGGATTTCGGCGCTGGCGGTGACAAACAGCTTCACATCGGCATCGGGGCAGACCACCGTGCCAATGTCCCGTCCGTCGAGAACCGCGCCGCCCGGCCGTTTTGCGAAGTCCCGCTGATACTGAAGCAGCGCGGCGCGCACCTTTGTATTCGCCGCGACGATTGACGCGGCCTCTCCCGTTGCTTCCTCCCGGAGGGCCGGATCATCAAGGGCAATCTCCCCGACATCTTGCGCGGCCTGGACGGCGGCGTCGGAATTGGCGGGGTCAAGCCCTTCGCGTCGAAGTTTCAGCCCAACTGCCCGGTACAGCGCCCCGGTATCGAGATAGGCAAGGCCGTAATGCGCCGCGATTCGCCGGGCCAGAGTCCCCTTCCCGGCGGCAACGGGGCCATCAACCGCAATGATCATTTGGCCGAGCCACGCGTCATTTCCGCGCCAAGGGAGGTGAGCAGCTCGATAAAGCCGGGAAAACTTGTCTCCATCACCCGCCCATCATCGACCGTGACCGGCTTCTTTGTTGCGAGCCCCATGACAAGGAAAGACATGGCGATGCGATGATCAAGATGGGTTTCGATGAACCCGCCCCCCGCCGGAGCATTGCCATCCCCGTCGATGATCAGGCCGTCGTCCAGCTCTTCGAATGTGACGCCGCAGGATTTGAGGCCCGCCGCCATGGCCGACAGGCGGTCTGATTCCTTCACACGCAATTCATGCAGCCCGCGCATGACGGTGCGCCCCTTTGCAAAAGAGGCGGCAACGAACAGCACCGGAAATTCATCAATCATGGACGGCGCGCGTTCGGGCGGCACTTCGATCCCGTGAAGCTGGCGGGCACGGATACGCAGATCCGCAACTTTCTCGCCCGCTTCCTCGCGCAAATTCATAATGTCGATATCCGCCCCCATCTCGATCAGGGTGGTGAACAGCCCATCGCGCAGCGGATTGAGCCCGACATTGGTGATTGTCACATCGGAGCCCGGCAGGATGGCGGCGGCAACGGCGATAAAGGCGGCGGAGGAGGGATCACCGGGTACGATGATATCGGCGGCGGTGAGTTCCTGCTGCCCCATATATTCGATGAGGCGGCCGCCGTCCTTTTCCTCCTGGACGGAAATCTCTGCCCCGAAATGGCGCAGCATGTTTTCCGTATGATCGCGGGTGGCTTTCGGCTCCCGCACCCGCGTGAGGCCGGGGGTGTCAAGCGCCGCCAGCAGGATGGCCGATTTTACCTGCGCCGAGGCGACGGGAAGTTCATAGTCAATCGGCATGAGGGCGTTGCCGCTGACGGCGAGCGGAAAGCGGCCGCCGGAGCGGCTGATGATTTTCGCGCCCATTTCCTCCAGCGGCAGGCGCACGCGGCCCATCGGCCGCTTGTGCAGGCTGGCATCGCCCATGAAGAATGTCGTGAAGGGCGCGCTCGCCACCATGCCCATCAGAAGGCGCGCGGCGGTGCCCGAATTGCCCATATCGAGAATACCGTCCGGCTCGGCCAGGGCGCCGACGCCGTTGCCGGTGACGCGCCATTTGCCGTCGCTGCCCCTTTCCACATTTGCGCCGAGCTGGCGCATGGCGGCGGCGGTGCAGAGCACATCCTCCCCCTCCAGCAGGCCGGAAATATGCGTTGTCCCGATGGCGGTGCCGCCGAAAATCAGGGCGCGATGAGAGATGGATTTATCGCCGGGAACCGTTGCCACGCCACTAAGCGGGCCGGATGAGCGGGCCGTCACCTGAACGGGGGCGGGACCAGCGGCCGGAACAGCGGCCGGAACAACGGAATGTGAATCAGGGGTCATGGGTACAGAGCCGGATTTGCTGCCGGTATTCAAAGAAAATGGAAACTGCTGATCCGGGGTTGTAGCAAGCTTTTCCCCCGATGTCACATAAAGCTGCAACCAAATGAAAGAAACTTTTGACAGCGACCCGTTATTCTGGCAATTCACCCCCTTCAAAGGTGAGTCGAGGCGCCATTTCGACAGGCATGGCGCCTGCTAGAAAGTGAGGTGACTATGGCAAAACCGGAATGGGGCGAGAAGCATCGATGCGGTGTTTGCGGCAAGCCTTTTTACGATATGAAGAAAACGCCGATTACCTGCCCGGCATGCGGGGCAGAACATACGCCGGAGCGCTTGCTGAAGCCGCGGCGGTCCGTCGGTGTCTCCTCTTCTGAAACGGCGAAAAAGGCGGCGGCCGTCAAGAAAAAATCCAGTGAAGAGCTGGAGGACGATACGGACGATGATCTCGATACCGATCTGGACGATGATCTGATTGATCCGGATACGGTCGATCTGGCCGACGACGATGATGATGACGACGATCTTTCCGGTGTCATCAGCGCCCCGAAATCAGATGATGAAAGCTGATTTTGACGGCGCTGCATTTTTGACTTGAATTAGAGCGGGCTTCGGCATAGGTTCCGATCCCGCGGCGGAAATTCCCGCCAGTATGGGGCCATAGCTCAGTTGGGAGAGCGCTTGAATGGCATTCAAGAGGTCGTCGGTTCGATCCCGATTGGCTCCACCAGAATTTGAAAAAGGCCTGAGATTTCTCAGGCCTTTTTTGCGTCTGGTTCTGCGATAGAATATTACGCGGCGACTTGCTGCGCTCCGCGGTTGCGATTTCTGTTGCGGCGGGGCTTGTTCGGGCGGGCCTGTGGGGCGGCGGCCTGTTTGCTGCTTGCCGCGGCATGAGGACGGCGGGCTTTGTTGCCATTCCGTCGCCGACCGTCACCTGCGTCGCCGGTTTTCCCATTTTCTCCTCTCACACGGTCCGCTTTTTCGGCCGGGTGGGTGTTTATCGCTTCCAGATGGAAGGGGTGGTCCGCCAAAACCGGCACGGGCTGGCGGATGCTTTTTTCGATACTTTTAAGCAGGACGCGTTCTTCCGGATCGCAGAAGGAGAGCGAGGCGCCCGCGGCGCCGGCGCGAGCGGTCCGGCCGATGCGGTGAACATAGCTTTCCGGCTCGTTCGGCAGTTCGAAATTGATGACATGGGTCACGCCGTCAACATCAATGCCGCGCGCCGCAATATCGGTCGCGACAAGCGCCCGGATACCGCCCGCACGGAAGGTTTCGAGGGCTTTTTGCCGGGCATTCTGCGATTTGTTGCCATGGATGGCATCGGAAGGAACGCCGATTGTGTTAAGTTGCCGGGCGACCTTGTTGGCGCCATGCTTGGTGCGGGTGAAGATCAGCACGCGGCTCAGGTTTTTATCTTCCAGCACATGGGCGAGCAGCGCGCGTTTCTGGTCCTTGGGCACCATCAGCACATGCTGCGTCACCTTTTCCGCTGTCGTTGCCGCCGGGGCGATTTCTATGCGCAGGGGGTTCCGCAGGATACTGTTCGCCAGCTTTTCGACCGATGTCGGCATGGTGGCGGAAAACAGCAGGGTTTGCCGCGATGACGGAAGCCGGGCGATAATTTTCTGGATATCGCGAATAAAGCCCATATCGAGCATCCGGTCCGCTTCATCGAGCACAAGAAACTCGGCCTTGTCGAGGATGACGTGTTTCTGCGTCATCAAATCGAGCAGGCGGCCCGGCGTTGCAATGAGAATATCAACACCGGCCGCCATCGCCCGGATTTGCAGATTGGCGGAGGCGCCGCCGTAAACCTCGGCGGTTTTGAGGTGGAGATATTTCGAAAAGGCAGAAATATTTTCCGAGATTTGCAGGGCCAGTTCGCGCGTTGGGGCGAGGATCAGGGCGCGGGCGCTGCGGGCCGTGCGCTTGCCTTCTCCTGCCAGCAGCTTCTGGATCAGCGGCAGCGAAAAGGCGGCGGTTTTGCCGGTGCCCGTCTGCGCAATGGCAATCATATCCTTGCCGTTCAGAACGGCGGGAATGGCCTGTTTCTGGATCGGCGTTGTGTCCTCATAACCGCCTTCTTTGATCGCGCGAAGGAGGGAGGCGTTCAGACCGAAGTCCGTAAATTTTGTCATTTTATACTTGTCTTTCAATTCGTTAAACCGGGTGCAGTCAATCTCGCAATTCGCCGAACACAAACAAGAGCGGTTGGCCGACACTGTCGACTGCTCCCTTTTGATTGCTGTTTCGGGGGGTGGTTTCGAAAGGATTTTTTTGGCAATCGAAACTGGCGCCATGCGAAAGACTGCAACGCGACACTTCTCCGCGTCGCTTCGGCAATGGCGTATATATACGCTAATTTACTGGAAAATCAAGCAAACTCTGATGTTTCTCCGGATCGTCTAATCTTGCGGATGGTTTGTCAGCCGTTCCGCGGTTTCCGCGGACACCGGCGCGATAAAGGCGGCGCTGGCCATGTCGATCAGATTTTCAACCGCGCGATCAAAGTTGAACGCGCCGGTTTCCTTCAGTTTCCGGGAGCGCACCGCCTCGATATCGGCGACGGCGAAGATAAGCATTGATCTTAACGTCGCGATCCTGGCCATGCGGAGTTCGGCGGGGATATCGTTCAATTGTTTCAGCAGCAGCTCATTCATCCGCCGGATCCCGCTATCGGCTTTTCCGGCAATGATGGCATCAAAGCTGACGGTCGGGCTGCGATGCACTTCCAGCAGGAAGCGGTTATAGAAGCTCGGCTGTGCCGATTCCTCGATCGGGCGGATGAAGGGGATGACGGCGGTTTCGACAATACCGCGGATATCATTGCCGCGACCGGCGGCCAGCAAGGCATCGATCATCTGGTTGCGGTGGGTATTGATTTTGGTGACCCGCCAGAGAAGCAGGGTCTCGATCAGCGCTTCGCGTGAGCCGAAATGATAATGCATGGCCGATGAATTGCGCTGGCCTGCGCCTTTCAGGATCTGCTGCAGGGTCACGCCGTCTATACCGTGAAGGGCGAACAGCCGTTCCGCCGCTGTCACAATGCGAAGCTTCGTTCCCGCAAGCGCAAGAGATTCCCCGTCCGTGACATCCGGATAATCGACCGTCATCATTTCCGGGTCATTCATGTGGGTCATTGAATTGGTCAATGCTTCTATCAATCCTCATCAGCGCAGTCATCCGCCGGGCCGGTCGGCAGGGTACAATAATCCGCCGTGATTACTAGAAAATTTTCGCCCATCCCCGGCGGATTGCATACTAGATACTATCCGCTTGACACATTAATCACAATCAATTAATCAATATTCATTAAAGCGCTCAAAAAATAAGGAGAGGGATATGGTGCTGTTGAACGTCGTTGCCAGTAAATTGCAGTATGAACCGCTGACCGTCAGGCTGGGGGCGGTTGTTTCCGGGGTGGATCTGCGGGAAACCCTGGATCAGGAAATCATCGACCAGCTCTCCGATGCGCTTGTCAGATACAAGGTGCTGTTTTTCCGCGACCAGAATATTACACGGGCACAACACCTTGCCTTCGCCCGCCGTTTTGGCGAACTTGAAATTCATCCGCTCACGCAACATAAGGAGGGGTTCAAGACGCAGGATATTGACCCCGAAATCATGGTCGTCGAAAGCACGGCGAAAACGCCGATCACGGCGGATCATTGGCACAGCGACGTGACCTGGCGGAAAGACCCGTCACTGGGCTCTATCCTGCGGTGCATTGTGTCCCCGAGAGTTGGTGGGGATACCCTGTGGGCGGATATGGAGGCGGCCTATGAAGGGCTGGATGCGGAAACCAAGGCGGAAATAGAAGGGCTGACCGCCATGCATGACTGGAAACCGTTCCGTCAATCCATGTATGGCAAGCCGGGCACTGAGCAGTTGATCAAGGACCTGAAAGCCAAATACCCGCCGTCGGAGCATCCCATCGTCCGCACGCATCCGGTTTCCGGCCGCAAGGCGATCTATGTCAACGATCCCTTCACAACGAATATCGCGGGCAAAACCCGGGAAGAAAGCCGGGAATTGCTGACCCGGCTCTACCGGACCGCCTCCGTTCCGGATTATCAGGTACGCTTCCGCTGGGCCCCTGGGTCCATTGCCTTCTGGGACAATCGCAGTACCCAGCATTACGCGGTTGGCGACTTCTTTCCCGAGCATCGCCTGATGGAGCGGGTGACAATTGCGGGCGACCGTCCTTTTTAAGGCATCGCCCGGTAAAGGCCTTTTGGCGGGAATGGCGGCAGGTTTCTGCGCCATTCCGGCACGGGCGGCGGCAAGCGTCCGGCAATCCGCCTCTCAATCCTTCGCGGGACCGCCCGTCAATAGCCCGAGGCGTTGGCTGGCATCGGAAGCGAGCGCGCGGGTGAGGTCGCCCGCTTCAAGGTCGCGCCCGAGGGCGGCGGCCTGTCCCGACCATAGTGATGAAAAATCGCCCGATCCGGCCTTCTCCGCGACGGCCTTCAGAGGGGCGAGCGCGGCACCGGCGGCCGGAAAGGGCGGTGCTTCCGCCGCGATGGGTCCGACGTCCCGGATAACCCGGTTTATCAGCCCGCGGGCGGGTTTGCCGGAAAAAACATTGGTCAGCACAGTCTGATCATCCGTGGCGTGGTGCAGGGCGGCGCGGTGAATGTCGCTGATGGTCGCTTCCGGCGTGAACAGATACGCCGTTCCGATCTGCACGCCCGCCGCGCCCAGCGCGAAGACGGCCGCAATGCCGCGCCCGTCGGCTATGCCGCCAGCGGCGATAACCGGAACATCGACCGCATCAACGATTTGCGGCACCAGCGCCATGACGCCCGGCTGGGCGGTTATATCCTGGGTTAAAAACATGCCGCGATGGCCGCCCGCCTCATAACCCTGCGCGATGATGGCATCAACGCCGTGTGTCGCAAGCCAGCGCGCCTCGGCAACCGTTGTTGCGGACGACAGGATCCGCGCGCCGGTCGCCCTGACCCGGTCGAGCAGCGCGGGCTCCGGCAGGCCGAAGTGAAAGCTGACGACCTCCGGTTTGATATCCTCGACAAGCGCGCACATCTCCGCATCGAAGGGTCGCCGAAGCGGCGCGGGGGCAACGGCGCGGCTGTCGAGCCCGGCTTCGGCATAGAAAGGCGCGAGCCGCGCGGTCCAGTCGGCCTGCTGCGCGGCGGTTACGGCAACGGGCGTGTGGCAGAAGAAATTCATATTGAAGGGGTTTGCCGTTTGTTGACGGATGATCCCCGCTTCTGCGCGCATCTGGTCCTCGCTCAGCATTGCGCACGGGAGAGAGCCGAGCCCGCCTGCCTCGCTGACGGCGACGGCCAGCGCCGAGCCGCCCGCGCCCGCCATGGGCGCCTGGATGATCGGCAAGTCGATTTCAAGCAAATCAAGCAATCTGCGGTTTGGCCACATGCGCATTCTCCCTCTCGAACAGTCCGGTGAGAAGGGGCAACCCTAGCCCGTTTCAGGGGAGGGCGACAAGAAGAAATAGCCCGACTTCCGGGGATTTGCGCATTGGCCGCTTTGCGCTTTCGCCATTGTCGGTAGGCGAGTTGGGCAAATGCAGGGTGCCCCCGTCAGAGGCCGGGTGTTCACGTCCGGGCGGTTGCGCTGCGTTTGCCGATTTCTTCCATAAGACTGTTACAAAGCGCCTCGGCCGTCTCAGGCGTGAGACCCCCCGCCAGAACCGCTTCTGCACCGCCCTGCCGGAGCGTGAGGGTAATGACATAGGAGCGTTCGACAGCACGCCGGTTGAAGGCTTTTGAAAACATCACCGTTGTCGATTGGCTGTTAATCGTCCACTGCCCGTTTTCCCATCGCGCATAAGGGGTGGGGTCGCTGGTGTTGAGGTCGCTGTCGGTGCGAATATTGAGTGCGACGATATCCGCGAGATTCCATCTGTTCGCGCCAGTCCCAAGGGATGTTTCGCTCACCGTGATCGTCGCGGGCGCACGATGGCGGGAACCGATACTGAGCACCACAACCCCGATCAGCAGCGGAATAATCCCGATGATGGGGATAAACATGAGCAGCAGTCCGATAATGGCCAGCACAAAGCCGACTTTGGATGTCCGCGCCGGGGTGGTCTGGTAAACGGCGGCGCCATCGGCGGCAAGGCTGCGTGTGAATGAGGCAGTATCGGGGTTTCCCCGCGTCGCGAAAACATTTCCCCACCAGGTTCTTTTGACGGCGAACCATATCACCGCACCAATGCCAAAAAGGAGAACGGCAAGCGGGAAAAGCGCAAAGGCTCCCATGGCGAAAATTCCGGCGTCCACAGCGTTTTCCTTTTTTTATCCGGCTGCCCGGCCGGATCGGGCCTGCATTGGGAAAAGAGCGGGCTTCGGCGGGTCATCTCAATTAATATGGAATGATATCAATTGTGAAATGCAAAAACCATATGTAAATGCGCCCTTGCCTAATATATCCGCCTTGCTTTGGCGCCAGCCATTGGCCGCCCGGCGGGGTTATCCGTCCGCCTGTGAGG
>CEOG01037193.1_pt1 | contig 13236 bp, 13 predicted proteins | sample 530301 | NCBI WGS metagenome assembly CEOG01 (sample SAMEA2619903, study PRJEB7988) | marine metagenome | biome: marine biome (ENVO:00000447); feature: surface water layer (ENVO:00002042); material: "saline water (ENVO:00002010), including plankton (ENVO:xxxxxxxx)" | depth 5 m | reverse complement strand
CGGCGACGACGATGAGGGCAGCGCCACCTTTGTGGGCTCGGAATTAATAATCACGGTCTTGACCGGCGCATTCGTCTGGCCGGGAACGGTGGGCGCAGGCGCGGGCCAGGCGCTCATATCGTTGGAAGCGACCATCACCTCCGTCTGTGTCCGGAGGGGGACGCGGATCTCCATCCCGGGTGTCAGGGTATAGGGCGCACTCAAGCCATTGAAATGAGCAACCTCCGCCACGGTCTGATCATAAACCCGGGAAATGGCATAAAGAGTCTCGCCGGGGCGTACATCATGACGCTGCACCGTCGGCACCTTGAGCTGCTGGCCGGGATGGATGACATAAGGGGATGGCAAACCGTTCAGCGCAATGACCGACGCCGCCGGCACGCTGCTGCGGTCCGCAATCTGCGACAGGCTATCGCCGCGCTGGACGGTCACGAAATGATAGGAAAGTCCCTGATAGTTCGGGGCGAAATTGTCTGCAACCACAACCCGCGAAGGGGTTGGCGCAGGACTTGGCGTGCGGATGGCCTTGGCACTCCGGTTCTGCGGCAGATAGACGTCATAAAGACATCCCGCCAGCAGGGGGAGCAGAAGGCTTACGCAGGCAACGCGACTGAAAAAAGATACATACCTCGCCATAATGGGCTTATATTAAGCATAAATGACGGAAAGTCACAACAAAATTAACCACATACAAGATGTAGTATCGCCTTAAGATTATTCAGCAACCCCTTGAACCATCGGCACGAATCTGACAGGTAACAGAACCTCCTCTGAGAGATTGCCTGCCTCATCGCGCGTGATCCGCAGGATATGCTGGCTGGTGGAATCCCGCCCCACCGGCAGCACCATAATGCCGTCGGGGGCGAGCTGATCTATCAGTGCCTGGGGCACTTCCTCAGCCGCGGCGGTAACCAGAATGCGGTCAAACGGCGCCTGCTCCGGCCAACCTTTATAGCCATCGCCGACCCGCGCCGTGATATTGGTGATCTTTAGCTCCTCAAAGGCTTTCTCTGCTGTCTCCAACAGGTTGCGATACCGTTCAATCGAATAGACCCGGCGGCTGAGCCGCGCCAGAATTGCCGTCTGATAACCCGATCCGGTACCAATTTCCAGCACCTTGCGCCGCTTGTCGAGATTGAGGAGCTGCGTCATATAGGCGACGATATAAGGCTGGCTGATGGTCTGGCCGCTGGCAATGGGAAGCGCGATATTTTCATAGGCGCGGTCGCGAAAGGTCGGCGGCACGAACACATCCCGCGGCACCCTCTCGACCGCCGATAGTACGTCGGTATTACTGATCCCCTGCCGGCGCAGCTCCATGATCAGGCGGATTTTCTGGGCCGGATTGTCGATCACGAAAAGGCCTTCTGCATTTTCTGGGCGAGCGGGATATCCGTCAGGTTCAGCGACAACGGCGTCACCGATACACTGCCATGGGCAACGGCCCACAAGTCCGACCCTTTCTGTGGTGTACCGAGGGAGGGGCGATAGCCGAGCCAGAAATAATCCCGGCCGCGCGCATCGACCCGCGCGTCAATGGACAGGTTCGACAGATCTCGCTTGCCCTGATGCGTGACATCGACCCCCACAACCTCGCCGGGCGGCACTGGCGGGAAGTTGATATTGATCAGGACATCCGGCGCCGATTCGAATTTCAGCAACCGACGGATGATATCGGGGGCCAGAGATTCCGCCGTTTCCCAGTAAAAGGTATCGGTGCCCAGCAGGCACTGGCTGAGGGCGATAGAACGGATGCCAAGCAAGGTTCCTTCGCTCGCCGCCGCGACGGTCCCGGAATAGAGCACATCTTCGCCCAGGTTGCCGCCCCGGTTGACGCCCGACAGGATCAGGTCCGGCTTTTCATCCTTGAACAGATAGTTCATCGCCATCATCACACAATCAGTCGGCGTTCCCTCCACCGAATATTCATGTTCATCATATCGATGAACACGCAGCGGATCATGCAGCGTCAGCGAACGCGAGGCGCCGCTCTGCTCCTTCTCCGGGGCGACAATATAGACATCATCAGAAAGCTCTGCGGCGATGCGCCGGAGCGTCTGCATTCCCGGCGCGTTAAAGCCGTCATCGTTACTCAGTAAAATTCGCAACTTGTCATTCCTTTTCTTCTTTTCAAGCGGCGCGGATTTCCGTGACCCCGCCCATATAGGGAACCAGCACCTCAGGGATCCGGATGGAGCCATCCGCCTGCTGATAATTTTCCATGACCGCGATCAGCGTCCGCCCGACCGCCAGGCCGGAGCCGTTCAGCGTATGCACAAAGGCCGTTCCCTTCTCCCCTTCCGGGCGATAGCGGGCCTTCATGCGGCGGGCCTGGAAATCGCCGCAGTTGGAACAGCTTGAAATCTCGCGATAGCTGTTCTGTCCCGGCAACCAGACTTCGATATCATAGGTCTTGCGCGCACCGAAACCGGTATCGCCGCTGCACAGCACGACAACGCGGTACGGCAGGCCAAGCCGTTTCAGAATATCCTCCGCACAGGCCGTCATGCGTTCATGCTCGGCTTGCGACTGATCGGGCGTGGTGATGGAAACCATCTCGACCTTGGTGAACTGATGCTGGCGCAGCATGCCAGCCGTATCCTTACCCGCCGAGCCCGCTTCGGAGCGGAAGCAGAGCGTATGGGCGGTAAAGCGTTTCGGCAAGTCGCTCTCGACAAGGATACTGTCACTCACGATATTGGTGAGCGGCACCTCCGCCGTTGGGATCATATATTGATCGTCGGAGATCTTGTAGAGATCTTCCTCGAATTTGGGAAGCTGGCCGGTGCCATAAAGGGCGTCGCCGCGCACCATGACGGGCGGGGAAACTTCGAGATACCCTTTCTCCAGCGTATGGACATCGAGCATGAAAGCGCCCAGCGCCCGCTCCAGCCGGGCGATCTGGCCGCTGGTCACGACAAAGCGCGACCCCGACAGCTTCGCCGCCGTCGCGAAATCCATCAGGCCGAGGGCCTCGCCCAGCTCGTAATGCTCCTTCGGCTCGAAATTGAAGGTGCGGGCATCGCCAACCCGGCGCAGCTCGGCATTCTCCGTCTCATCGGCCCCGTCCGGCACATCGGCGTCCAGAATATTCGGCAGCCCGCTGAGGGCGGCGTCAAGCTTCGCCTGCAGTTCTCGCTCTCGCGCTTCCAGATCCTGCGCGCTGCTTTTCAGCTCCGCCACCTCGCGGATCAGCGCATCGGCATCACCGCCGGACGCCTTGGCCTTGCCGATCTCCTTCGCCGCCGCATTGCGCCGCGCCTGCAATTCCTGCATCTCTGTCTGGATTTTTCGCCGCGCGGCATCAAGATCGAGCAACGCATCGGACTGCGGCGGCAGGCCGCGTCGTTTCATTGCCGCATCGAAGTCTTGCGGATTTTCCCTGATCCATTTCAAGTCAAGCATGTTACGCCATTTCGTTTCCGGGTGGATGTCCTGTGTATAAGGGCGCAGCCGCCCGACGTCCAGAGGGCTTTCTGCCGCACCGGGTTTTTATCGCAAATTTGTTGTGACGATCCCACAGGAAGCGGTCCGTTCAGACCGCGTCTTCCTCGGCCTCCGCCGCCGCACGCCGTTTCTCGATCATCCGGACGCTGATAATGGAAATACCATAAAGCACGATAATCGGTATGGCGAGGGTGATCTGGCTGAGCGGATCCGGCGGCGTCAGAATGGCCGCCACAATAAAGGCGAACACAACCGCATATTTGAATTTCGACTTCAGCCCGGCGGAGGAAACAATCCCGACACGGCCCAGCAGGGTCAGCAGGACAGGAAGCTGAAAACACAGCCCGAAGGCAAAAATAAGCTGCATGGACAGGCTGAGATATTCACTGACCCGGGTTTCCGACTGGATCGGCAGGGTTGCCTGTTCCGCCGGAGTTGGCAGATAGCTTGCCATGGCCGGATATTCCGAAACGATCGCCGCAACGGCGCGCGCATAAAGGCTCAGCCCCCCATTACTTTCAAAGCTGAGCAGGAACTTCCAGGCCAGCGGCATGACGATTTCATAGGCCAATGCCCCGCCCAGGAAAAACAGCACCGGTGTCACAATCAGAAAGGGCAGAAAGGCGCGCTTTTCATTCTTATACAGGCCGGGGGCAACGAAAATCCAGATTTGCGTCGCAATTATCGGAAAGGAAATGAACATGCCCGCGAAAAAGGCGATCTTGATATAGGTGAAAAAGGCTTCATGCAGGCCGGTGAAGATCATCCGCCGCCCTTCCAGATCATCGCCAAGCGCCGCCACCAACGGCCGCACGAGGAATGCGAACAACTCCTCCGACACCAGATAGCAGAGGATAAAGGCGACCAGAAGCGCCACAACCGAATAGACGAGCCGGTTGCGGAACTCGATCAGATGCTCCATCAGCGGCGCCTTGTGTTCGTCGATCTCGCTTTCGTTCACGATGCTTTAGTTTCCGAACTGGACTTGAGGGAGGTGTCAGAGGTGCTGGAAGAAGCCTTGGACGCGGGAGATGCGTCCGCCGAAGCGGCAGCGCCCTTTTCCACATTGTCTCCGGAGGGGGTCGTCGTCGTTGCGGTCGCGCTTGCCGTGGCGGCGGCTTTGCCATTCCCCGACGGCGTGTCTTTTATCTCCGGCTTGATATCGTTGAACATCCCCTGCATGGAGCCGGTCGGGTCCACAGCATCCTCCACCTGCTTCTTGATATTGAAGTCGGTGCTGCTGATATCCTTTTTGATATCATCCAGTTCCGCCTCACGGGCGAGATCGTTGATGCCGGATTGGAACTCCCGCGCCATGGACCGCGCCTTGCGGATATATTTGCCGATAGTGGCAATGGCGCGCGGCAGGTCTTTCGGGCCGACGACCAGCACCGCGATCACCAGCACAACGACCATTTCCGTCCAGCCAATATCAAACATGGCTATTCACATTATCCAAATTGAATGTCACATGAAAAAGGCGGCAGTGCACTTAGCCCTGAGCCGCCTTGTCCTTGTTTTCCGTCTGCTCGCTTTTGGCAGATTCAAGGGCTTCCGGTTTGGATTCCGCCGCTTTCGGCTCATCCTCCTCATTCATGCCCTTTTTAAAATTCTTGATGCCTTTAGCAAGATCTCCGGCAACGCGGGGCAGCTTGCCCGCGCCGAAAATGATCAGCACGATGACAAGGATCAGAATTATTTGCCACGGACCAATACTCATTTCTCAGCTCCTGTTCCCGTCACGGGAATTTGTCAATTCATGTATCGTCCACAAATACAAAACAGTTTCCGTATCAGGACCTTCTAATACAAACCTCTGAATATCCCTCAACTCATACTATATAAAGGCCGCACCCCGTTTATACGACATTTAATTTTCATTGGACACGGCTTTATCGCCGATTTCGTCATTTTCCCGACTCGAAAATATAAACACTCCTTCAGGATTGAGCGATAATGAACAACGATCCCCCACTTCGGGGCGGCTGAAGGAGGCCATGCGTGCGGTCACGCACACTCCACTCGGGAATTTAAGATCGACAAGGGCATAGGCGCCCAGATTACGGGATAAAATCACCTCTGCCGTCGGCTGGCTGGTATCCACCACGGGCAGCAGGCGAATCGCCTCCGGCCGGATCAGCAGTTCATCGGTAACAATCTTCGCGGTCGCCAGCGACACGGGGATGCTGCCAAGGTCCGTCTCAAAGCTATTGTCCATCCGCCGCGCCGGCACCCGGTTCACATCGCCCAGAAAAGACGCCACAAAGGCATTGGCCGGATAGTTATAGAGGGCGCCTGCACTGCCCTGCTGGACAATCCGCCCCTTCTGCATCAGGACAATCTCATCGGCCATGCGCATCGCCTCCTCCGGATCGTGGGTGACCATCAGCACGGTGGTGCCCATGTCCTTCAGCAGCGCCAGCGTCTCATCCCGCACCCGGTTGCGCAGCACCACATCCAGGCCGGAAAAAGGCTCATCCATCAGGATCAGGCGCGGGTTCGGGGCCAGCGCCCGGGCCAGCGCAACCCGCTGCTGCTCCCCGCCGGACAGCATATGCGGATATTTCTTCGCCGCATCGACAAGGCGCACCGTTTCCAGCATCTGCAGGGCACGCGCGCGCCGCTCTCCCGCTGTCAGATCGGACAGGCCAAAGGCGACATTGTCCAGCACCGTCAGATGAGGAAACAGGGCGTAATCCTGAAACACCAGCCCGACGCGGCGATTTTCCGGCCCAATGAAAACCCGCTCATCCGCCATCACCTCTCCGGCGATATGGATGCGGCCCGCATAGGGCCTCTCCAGCCCGGCGGCAAGGCGCAATGTCGTCGATTTACCACAGCCGGACGGGCCCAACAGGCACACAAGCCGCCCCGTGCCAACCTCCAGACGGTCGATATCGACGGAGTTGATCCCGTCATAACGGTGACAGACATTTTCAAAGATCAGACTACTCATCACAACCTGCTGTTCGCGGATTTATTCCGGCCGGGTCGGGAACGGGCAATCGCCCGGCTCAGGATGATCACCGGCAGAATGCCGACAACGACAATGGCAAGGGACGGTGCGGCGGCATCGGAAAGCCGTTCGTCAATGGCCAGTTCATAGGCGCGGATGGCCAGGGTTTCGAAGCCGAAAGGCCGCATGACCAGCGTTGCGGGCAGCTCCTTCATGACATCCACGAAAACCAGCAGCACCGCCGTCATCAGGCTGCCGGAGACAAGCGGGATATGCACCCGAAACATCTTGGCCAGACCCGTCACGCCGAGCGTCCGCGCGGCACGGTCCATATTGGGAGTGACCCGATCGGCCCCCGCTTCCACCGTATTGAGGGAAATCGCGAGAAAACGGACGATATAGGCAAAGAACAGCGCCGTCATCGTCCCGCTCAGCAGCAGCCCGGTGGAAATACCGAAAGCGCTCCGCATCCAGTGATCAACGCTGTTGTCGATAAAACCGAAAGGCAGCATGATCCCGACAGCCAGTACCGGCCCCGGCACCGCGTAGCCCATGGCCGCAATGCGCAGCGATATCTGTTCCATACGCCCGGGGGCCCGGCTCTCCCGTCGTGTGCCGTAAATCAGCACCAGCGCGACCAGCAGGGACAGGCCCGCCGCAACCAGCGAAACGGTGACACTGCTGATCACCAGTCGCGAAAACCCCGCATTAAAGGCACTACTGGAATGCAGGATACTGTCTTTCAGCAGCCATCCCGTCGGCAGAAGAAAGCCGAGAAAGATGGGCAGCAGACAGGCAACAAAGGCCAGAAACTGCCGTCCCGCCCGCATCTGGTAACGGCTGATCGGCTGATACCGCCCTGTATGATGAAACTTCCGCCGACCGCGATTGAGACGTTCCAGCAGGATCAGCGCAAACACGAAAACCATCAGGATCGCGGCCAGCTGCGCCGCAGCGGCTGGCTCCCCAAGGCCAAGCCAGGTGCGGTAGATGCCGGTCGTGAAGGTATCAATTGCAAAATACTGGACCGCGCCGAAGTCACTCAGCGTTTCCATCAGGGCAAGGGCAACCCCAGTAACAATGGCAGGCCGCGCGAGCGGCAGGGCAATAGTGAGGAAACTGCGCCACGGCCCGCGCCCAAGGGTCCGCCCGACTTCCAGCGCGGCAATGGACTGATCGACAAAGGCGGCGCGGCTCACAAGATAGACATATGGATACAGTACCAGACCGAACATCAAGATGGCGCCGCCAAGGCTGCGCATCGGCGGAAACCAGTAATCCGCCCGCGTCCAGCCAAAGGCATCCCGAAGGGCAGTCTGCACAGGTCCGGCAAAATCAAACATCCCCGTATAGGTGTAGGCGATGATATAGGCCGGCATGGCAAGCGGCAGGAACAGCGCCCAACTGAATATGCGTCGTCCCGGAAAATCGCACATGGTGACCAGCCACGCCGTCCCCACCCCGATCAGCAGGACAAGCACCGTCACCCCAAGCGCAAGAAAGACGGTATTGGTCAGATAAACCGGCAGGACCGTACTGGCCAGATGAGCCCAGATATCGCCGGCAGGAACAAAAACATAACCAAACACCACCAGCACCGGCAGGGCGAGGATCAGCGTCAGGATAAACAGCCCCAGCGTCATTGCCGGGAAACGGCCATGCGGGCCGTCCCGCCGCCGCAGGTCTTGCCGATTTTCAATCTGTATAACGCTCACGGATATCGCCTGTCCGAATGATTATTCCCGCCTTCTTGGCACGGCTCATCCCATCCGTAAATAATAATCACTGGCATTGTCAAACAAAAGCCTGTTTGCGGGCGCCTTCCGCCGGACTGGATCGCGGCAGAAACCGGATCAGGAAAGGTTCAGATTTCCTCTTCTTCCGGATCGATGGGATCTTCTTCGGTCGTGGCAAGATCGCTGAAAATACTGCCCGGCTCCAGATTGAGCAGGCCCGCCGCCTTCATTTCATCAAAGCCCGGCAGATCCTTGATATCATCCAGCCCGAAGTGGATAAGGAAGTCTTCCGTCACGCCATAGGTCACGGGACGGCCGGGCGTCCGCCGCCGTCCACGTGGCCGGATCCAGCCCGCATCGAACAGCACATCCATGGTGCCCCGGCTGAGACCAACGCCGCGGATCTCCTCAATCTCCGCGCGGGTGACGGGCTGGTGATAGGCGATAATGGCAAGGGTTTCAAGGGCGGCACGGCTGAGTTTACGGGTCGTCTCCCGCTCCATCTCCAGTAGCCAGGCAAGATCGGGCGCTGTCAGGAAACCCCATTTCCCGGCAAGCCGGACAAGATTGACGCCGCGTCCCTTATAGGTCTCCTCAATACTGGCAAGGATGGCGGCAATGTCGGCATCCTCGGGCAGGCGCTCGGCCAGTGTGGCTTCATCCAGCGGCTCGCGGGAGGCGAACAGCAACGCCTCCGCCATTCGGACATGTCCGGGATCGACGCTCATTCCGTGTCTTTCCTCATTTTCACCTGTATGGGGCCGAATGTCTGCCCCTGTCGCAGTTCAAGACGCCCCTCCTTCGCCATTTGCAGGCTGGCGAGCAATGTGGACGCCTGCGCCGAACGACGGCTGAAAGGGGTCGCCAGATTATCGGGCAGATAAGACATCAGATCGGTCCATTCGGGCAAGGATCCCAGCATACGCTCCAGCCGGGCAAGCGCCTGCTCTACGGAGAAGACAGCCTCCCGCATCAAGCGGAGGGGATTAGTGATGCCCTTGCGCTCCTTCTGCGCGGCATAGGCGTGCAGCAATTCGCGCAGCGTACAGTGATACCGGGAATGACGCAGGATACGGATCGCCTCGGGCCGGCCGCGCGCCATCCGGTCGCGCCCGGTAATGCGCCCGTCCATGAGCTTGTCCGCCGCGCCGCGCATGGCCTCCAGCTTGCGCAGCATGAACGCGAGCCGTTCGGCGAGTTCCTCCCCGCTCGGCCCCTCGTCATCCTTTTCCGGCGGCAACAGCAGCCGGGATTTGAGATAGGCCAGCCATGCCGCCATCACCAGATAGTCGGCGGCCACCTCAAGGCGCAGGCTGCGGGCCTGCTCGATAAAAGTGAGATATTGCTCTGCCAACTGCAAAATAGAAATTTTGAGAAGATCGACCTTCTGATCGCGGGCAAGCAGCAGCAGCACATCCAGCGGCCCTTCATAGCCATCGAGGTCGACCAGCAGCGCCTGCACGGGATGCGCAATCACCTCCGGATTTCTCTGCCCGGCCTCATCGAAGGAGCCCTTATCCATTTGACCCCTTTCCTGCCCGTGAATTGACGCCTGTGACCATGGCAAAAATCTAGCCGAGACCGGCCAGCTTGGCAATCAGATTGACCACATAGTTAATAGGCGCGCCGAGCAGCCAGCTCAAAGGATTGATTTCACTTCCGAGCTGGCGGGAGATCATCGGCACCAGAAAGATCACGGCGAGCAGGATCACGAAGCCATAGCGTTCCAGCCGGGCAAGCGGAAGCGCGAGACGATCCGGCAAGAGGCCAACCGCGACCCGCCCGCCATCCAGCGGCGGCAGCGGCAAAAGATTAAAAACCCCCAATATCACATTGAGGATAATGCCATTTCTGAAGTTATCGGCGAACCAGAAGGCCATATCACCGGACATATATTGTAATGAGTGCACCCCGAGGGCGAAGAGAAAAGCGAGCAGGAAATTCATTCCCGGCCCGGCCAGCGCCACCCAGATCATGTCGCGCCGCGGATTGTTGAGGCGCGCCACATTGACCGGCACCGGCTTCGCATAGCCGAACAGAAACGGCGCCTTCACCAGCAGCAGAAAGCCCGGAATGAGGATTGTACCGACCGGGTCAATATGGCGGAAGGGATTGAAGGTCACCCGCCCCTGCCGCTTCGCCGTGTCATCGCCAAGCTTCCAGGCGACGAAGCCATGTGCCGCCTCATGCAGCGTGATGGCGGTCAGCGCCGGGATAATCCAGATGGAAATCTGATAGAGAATGCCCGTTATATCCATCACACCGTCTCCCGCGCCAGAATTTCCGAAAGTCGAATGCTGTCCTCCTTCGGCCGCAGCGCGGTGTCGCCCGCCGCCTGCTGCAATTTTTCCCCATGGGCGATACGTGCCAGTGTTTTCTCATGGGGCGGTGGGCAGTTGAGCGCCACCTCCCGCATCTCATCGAGCTTACCGGAGCAATGCAGGACAATATCCACCCCGGCCGCCAGCGCCTTCTCCGCCCGCTCCCCCAGCGCACCGGAAAGCGCCTGCATATTGATATCATCGCTCAACAGCAGGCCGTCGAAGCCAATCTCGCCACGGATCACTTCGTCAATCACGATCGCCGACTGTGTCGCCGGATGATGCGGATCAATCTCTTCAAAAACGATATGGCTGGTCATGCCCCAGGGCAGCAGGGAAAGCTTCTGAAAGGGCCTGAAATCCGTCGCCGTGAGTCTGTCACGCGCCGCGCCCACATGGGGCAATTCCAGATGGCTGTCCACCGTCGCCCGGCCATGTCCCGGCATATGTTTGATCACGGGAAGAATACCGGCTTTCAGCATTTCCTCCGCCACCACGGCGCCCAGACGGGCGATGACCATCGGATCATCGGCAAAGGCGCGATCGCCGATGGCCGCGACCGTTTCGTCAAGCCGGAGATCAAGACACGGCGTGCAATCCACCGTGATGCCCGCTGCCTGCAGATCCGCGGCAATCAGCCGGGTGGTCAGGCGCAGCGCCTCGATGGCGAGCGCTGGATCGCGGCCATGCAGATCACCGAAAAAACCAAAGGGGCGCGCCTCGAACCAGTCGGGTGCGCGCAGGCGCTGCACCCGCCCGCCTTCCTGATCAATAAGAATGGGGACATTGGGCCGGCCCGCCACCTCCCGCAGCTCCGCCGTCAGCGCGGCGAGTTGCGCCGGGCTTTCAACATTGCGGGCAAAAAGGATGAAGCCGAAGGGCTTTTCAGCGGCGAAGAAGTCTCTCTCCGCCGCTGTCAGATGAAGCCTTTCAAGGCCAAAGATGACAGACCGGAACGCCCCCGGATCATCCGCTGACAACGAGACAATCCTGCTTCGCGGCCTTCAGATCATTACACAGCTTCGAGGCGGCATCACGACCAAAGGAACCAAGCTGCAAACGATAATAGGTTTTGCCGCTGACCTGCACATCCTGCACCCGATACCCGACGCCGGAGAGCAGGGAGCCATGCTTGCCCGTCAGGTTGGACCATTGCTTCTCTGCCGCATCGACGGACCCGAAGGAGCCGACCTGCACCCAGCTATTACCGCCGGAAGTCGCCGTTTCATTGGCAGGGGGCAGAGCCGCCGTCACCGTTTCTTTCGCGCTTTCTTTCACCGTCTCCGAAGTCTCGGCGACTTTTTCTTCTACAGCGGCGGCAGTTTCTTTTGCGGCCTCAACGGCTTTTTCAGTGGTGTCACTCACCGCATCGGCAGCCTTTTCCGCTGTCTCAGTCACCTTGTCGGCGGCCGCCTCACCTTCTTCCGTCGCCTTTTCGACAAGCTGATCCAGCTTGTTTTCATCCGCCGCCTTTTCAGCCTCGCTCAGCTCCGGCTTTTCCTCGCGGATCGCCGCTTCCGGCGGGGCCATCAGCTTTTCAACCTTTTCCTCTCCCTCACCGGAGTTGAGGACGTTGAACACCTGCTTATCCTGATTGGGCACTTCCATGCCGCCGGGATCCTCCGGCGCCACCTTCACCGGCGCCTTGTCGGCGCTGATGATCGGCGGGGCGAGTTGCACGCCCTTCTTCACGCCCTGATCATAGGCGTACCATATACCGATGCCGAAACCGAACACGATGAGCAGGGCCAGCGTTGCGCCAATCCATCTCCGGCGGCTGAAACGCGGTTCATCGTCGCCCTCATAAAAATCATCATCCGGATATTCATCTTCGCGGTTCACTAGCCATACTCCTTTACCATATCGACGCCGAGAGATGTCATCCCGCCATCCAGAATTGCATCCAGCGCCCCGAGCAGCACTCTTCTTGCGGGCGTCTCCGCCCCTCCCCCAAGATAGCCTGAGGAAATCGGGCGCTCAGTCTCGAAGAGACGGAAAAATAGCAAGGAAAGGTCCTGGAGGAAAGAGGCGAGATAAAATCCGTCCTGCTTGCGAAACGTCTCTTCCACCGCGAGCGGCCAGTCTGCCAGCCGCCTCATGAGCGCCCTTTCCTCCCCTCCGTTCAGAAAGGAAAGATCCGCCCCCTCCAGAATGGCCCTCTCTCCCGCCGCCCGCGTCGCGTTCAGCCGCGCCAGCATCATCCGCGCATAGGGAATGGCGAAAACAGGGTTATTGTAGCTGCGCTCTGTGGCCAAAATAGGGCTGAACGCCCTCATAAAGGCGGGCGGATTGGCGATCAGGGCAAATTTCGTGCGTGCCTCCCCGCATCTCGCGATCGCCGCTCCGGCCGGATAACCGCTATCGCTCTCTGTATTCTCCGCCGCCACCTCGATTATCACGGTCCCTGCCTTTTCCGCAAGCCGCCGCAGCGCTTGCCCATTCACGTCTTCCCGCAGGCCGTAAAGATCGTGCAGCGAAGCCGGGCGGCGGACTGTCACCGCTCCCAAGCCTGCCGCCAGCCCATCCAGGCCATATCCCGCCCCGTCCCGCAGCAGCAGGGGAAGCTGCGCCTGCCAGAATTCCGGCTTATATATCAGATTGATGTAGCCATTCGCCTCATACCGCACTTCTGTGAGATCGGGCCGCGCCTTCAAACGGGAGAGAAGCGCATCAATCCTGGCGTCTGCCCCTTCCCGCCCCGCCGATGTCAGCAGGATCGCCGCATTTGTTGCCAGATCCGCGACATGCGGCCCCTGCGGCGGGCGCAGGCGCAAAT
>CEOG01108551.1_pt1 | contig 13237 bp, 10 predicted proteins | sample 530301 | NCBI WGS metagenome assembly CEOG01 (sample SAMEA2619903, study PRJEB7988) | marine metagenome | biome: marine biome (ENVO:00000447); feature: surface water layer (ENVO:00002042); material: "saline water (ENVO:00002010), including plankton (ENVO:xxxxxxxx)" | depth 5 m | reverse complement strand
AAACAGCTAGCCAATTCATGGGGTATCTTTGCCGAGGATAAAACGCTTTGGTCCGAGACTTGCCATGTCAGGCAGTTACTCTCTGCATTGCATATCTCAGTCAGTAATAAGCAAACGACTTTTGTGTCATGGGACAGATTGCCTGATAGAGCGCTTATCGCTCTAAAGTGGCATAGGGAGCAAGGAAAGCCATTTTGGCATTGGGCGGTGTTTACGCGTGATGGCGACAATGCTGTGGTCATTGATTCTGCCAGACGTTTGAAATCACCTATCAGAACAGACTTTGGCCGAATGAAGCCAAAGTGGTTTATCGAGGTGAAATGATGGCAGATATCGTATTCATTTCCCATGGAGGTGGGCCTTTACCGCTATTAGGTGACCCTTCACATCAAGAGTTAGTTGACACACTGACTACCCTCTCAACACAGATAAAAAAACCAAAAGCGATTATTGTGATCAGTGCGCACTGGGAAGCAAATCATGTCCGCATCACACATCAAAAACAGCCTGGTTTGCTCTATGACTATTATGGCTTTCCTGAGGCTTCTTATGCGTTTAAATACCCTTGCGAAGGTGCACCTGAGTTAGCTGAACAGATAGTGAAAAAACTTAATGCCGCCAATATAGCTGCGGAGCTTGAGGAAGAGCGGGGACTGGATCATGGGGTGTTTGTGCCGCTAACCATTATGTATCCAGATGCAGATATTCCCTGTATTCAGCTTTCTTTAGTCAATGGGTTGGATCCTGAGCTTCATCTAAAGATCGGAGAAGTACTGAATGACACTCTGGCTGAAGATGTGCTTATTATTGGTTCGGGTTTTTCATTTCATAATATGCGCGCTTTTTTTAGCAAAGACGATCCGACTCATGCACAAATGAATCAGTCTTTTGAAGACTGGCTCGCTGAGACGTGCTCAAGTGCTAATATCAGCGAGCAAGATAGGAAGGTGCGTTTGCAACACTGGGATGAAGCGCCTCACGCACGCTATTGTCACCCCAGAGAAGAACATCTGTTACCCCTTCATGTTTGTTATGGTGCTGCTGGGCGAGCTTGTGATGCTGTGTATTCTCTATCTATATTAAATAAACAGGCCAGTATGTACCTATGGTCTACACCTGGATATTGAGCCTCAATTGTGAGTGAGTGTTTACACTTTTAATACTTTTTTGATCTGAACCCAAAAAAGCAGGCGATGATAGCAATACTACAGGCGCCTATAACAACTCCATGCCAAGCATAATGCTGGTAAAGCAAAACTGAGAACCAGGACCCAAATGCACCACCGATAAAATAACAGGTCATATAGGCTGAAGTGAGCCTATTCCTGATGTCAGGGTGTAATGAATAAATTTTATTTTGATTGCTGACATGCACTAACTGTACAGCCAAATCCAACAATAATACGCCGACTAGAAGCGCAATAAGTGAACTTGGCGCCTTAAAGAGCAGTAGCCAGCTAAGTAGTAATACTGATAAACCTAAACGAGTACCAAGATCGCCTTTTCCGGCATCGGCTAATTTACCAGCCCATGACGCAGCAAATACACCTGCCACACCAACAAGACCAAACAAGCCGATAGTAGCGTCGCTATATTCATAGGGAGGCTCGGCTAATAGGAAGGCGAGGGGCGTCCAAAACATACTAAACAAGACAAATGACAACATCCCCAAAATGGATCGATAACGAAGTATTGGTTCTTTGATAAACAGGCCCATAACAGAGCCTAATATCTGCTTGTAGCTCATATCGTTATTGTTATGGTAAGTCGGTAAATAACGAGCCAAAGCCAGTGTTGTAATGAACATAGCAACAGCAGCAAACCAATAAATGTATCGCCAGCTACCCAGGCTGGATAAGCCGCCCGCCACAACACGAGCCAACAATATGCCCAGCAAAAGTCCGCCCATGATTGTGCCAATGACTTTGCCTCGGTGTTGTTCTGAGGCCAGTGTGGCGCCCAGTGGCAGTAATACTTGCGCGACAACAGAGCTAAGGCCTGTTATGGCTGTGCCGAGTAATAACCATGGCAAACTTCCAGCAAAGCCACTTATTAACAAACCAACGGTTGCGAATAGGCTCATGACAACAATAAGTTGACGGCGCTCTAGCCTGTCTGCCAACGGCACTAAAAACAACAAGCCTATGCCGTAACTCAGCTGAGCTGTGGTGACGATATTGCCGGCCAGGGAGTGACTTAGCCTGAATTCATTGGCTATGGTATCGAGTAATGGTTGGGCGTAGTAATTACTTGCTACGGCAATGCCGGTGGCGGTTGCCATCAGTAAAACTAAGCCTTGCGTAAGTACGGTTTGTTGTTTTGTCATAAGGCATTTCAGAGAGTGAATTAGCCATACTATGCGATGTAAGTATTAATGATTCAAATGCATTGTTATCATTGAAGCTATCTTTAAATGAGATAGATCAATGAATCTAAGACAAATTGAATATGTCGTAGCTGTAGCCGAAGAATCAAGTTTTACCCTGGCAGCTAGACGCTGCCACACCGTTCAGTCGGCATTAAGTCATCAGATTACAAAGCTAGAAGAGGAGTTAGGCGTATCCCTTTTTGAACGTACTTCAAGAAAGGTCTCTCTAACGCTGGCGGGACAGTCGTTTGTGGAGCAGGCTAAACATACCTTAGATTCAGTGCAAAAAATTTACACTGACGTGACAGCAACAACGGGGCTTGTTTCTGGCCGCCTTAATGTCGGGATGATTTCAGCAATGACTATAGTCAATATCGTAGATGTCTTTGCAGAGTTTCACCAAAATTATCCAGAGGTTGATATTGGTTTAAAAACAGCAGGTAGTGAAGTATTAATTACCGATGTGACAAACCATCGTCTCGATATAGCTTTGATTGGCTTATGGGTCGATGAATCCATATCTGGGGTGGAATATACTCAACTGGCTGAAGAGCCTCTGGTCGCCGTGCTTCCATGCAAACATCACTTGGCAAAGAATCAGCTGTTGTCATTACATCAACTTGCCTCTGAGCCGATGGTTAACTACCCAAAAGAAAGTAGTGCTCGAAGACAGACTGATGAAGCCTTTGCAAGTCAGGGACTGGTATCTAAAGTAAAGTTTGTGGTTGACCACATCAGTTTAATTGAGCAGTTAGTTGCGTCTGGCCTGGCTTATGCCATCGTTCCGAAGCCTTTGTCTGAACAATTCTCAGATGCTGTGGCTATACCCATAAAAGAAGCCCCAAAGCGTGCTTTGTATATGATTTGGTCATCAAGGCCCAGTCCAGCAGCAAAAGCATTTATGTCATTTATCCAGACTTAACAAAATTACTGGAAAGCGAGGAGGTCGTTTGGGTCGCGAAATAACCCGAATAAACTCACTATTAAATTGTTAGCGAAGACTTTAGGTGATCTTTGGCTCGTTCTCTTAACCGCTCTGATTTCTGTACTAATGTATTTGCTCGAGCCATTCTTAGCTTTATTTATATAAACGAGATATAGACTTCATCCACAATAAAATCCTGACTTTTTTGTCTTAGAAAAAGTCAGGTAGACAGCAGGAAAGCAAACAAATACGCTACCTGCAAATCATATAGGAATAAAAACTATGGCAAGTGTAGGTTTATTAGCTCTGGTCGATGATATTGCATCATTACTTGATGATGTATCAGTGATGACAAAGGTGGCGGCAAAAAAAACGGCGGGCGTATTAGGTGACGATCTTGCACTTAATGCACAACAAGTAACAGGTGTTGATCCCAAAAGAGAGTTACCTGTCGTATGGGCGGTAGCGAAAGGTTCATTTCTTAATAAACTGATACTTGTTCCTTTGGCTTTGATCATCAGTGCTGTTTTTCCGATTGGTGTGACGATTTTATTGATGCTTGGTGGTTTATTTCTTTGTTACGAAGGCATGGAAAAACTGGCTCATAAATGGTTACCACATGAAGAAAGTGATGACGAGCATAAGAAAAAACTGGCTGCAGCAACGGCAGATGAAGATATTGATATCAAAGCTTATGAACGTAAAAAAATAAAAGGGGCGATCAGAACAGATTTTATTCTTTCCGCAGAGATTATTGTGATCGCACTTGGTGTGGCTCAGGGTGAAAGTCTACCGACGCAAGCCATCGTGGTGTCTTTAATAGCCATTGTGATGACCTCAGGCGTATATGGCCTGGTAGCGGGTATTGTGAAATTCGATGATGCCGGTTTGGCTTTAGTCAAAGCCGGACAGGGCGATAGCCGCTTTGATGGTTTCCAGCGTAAGCTGGGTCAGGTCATTTTATTTCTCGCGCCCAAGTTGATGAAGTTTCTATCGGTGGTGGGCATGATCGCCATGTTTTTAGTCGGTGGCGGTATTCTGGTGCATGGACTCCCTTTTTTACATCATCTATTAGAGGGTTTGAATGCATCAATGGGTGCAGTCATGACCGTTATGATGCCTGTGTTATTTAATGGTGGTGTTGGCCTGATTGCGGGTGTGATGGTGTTATCCATTGTGACTGGCATGAAGAAATTGTTTTAAAAAGATGGGCCAGCCCCAATTCAGGCTGGCCCGTTTTTCTATATCAGACCAAAGGCTAACATGGCATTCGCCACACGTCTGAAGCCGGCAATATTGGCACCCAGTACATAATTGTGTGGTTCACCAAACTCTTCAGCGGTTTGGCAACAAGCTTTATGAATGTGGTTCATGATTTCATGCAGACGATCTTCATTGTATTCATAACTACTGCTGTGAGTGGCATTGAGCTGCATTTCTAAGGCGGATGAAGCCACGCCCCCCGCATTGGCGGCTTTGCCTGGAGCAAAAGCGACATTATTCGTCTGAAAGACTTTAATCGCTTCTGGTGTACTGGGCATATTGGCACCTTCACAGACAGCAATACAACCGTTTTTGACTAAGGTTTGTGCGTCTTCTTCTTCCAATTCATTTTGAGTAGCGCAGGGGAATGCAATATCACACGGAATATCCCAGATATTGCCATTTTCAATGTATTTGGCGTCAGGATGAATATCGAGATAAGTGTAGATTCGCTGTCTTTCTACTTCCTTTATACGAATAATGGCATCAACATCAATACCTTGTTCATGCACGATGACACCACCAGAATCTGAACAGGCAATGACTTTTGCACCAGAAGCCCGCAGTTTTTCCATAGCATAAGTCGCCACATTGCCTGAGCCCGAAACCAAGGCGACTTTGTCCTTCAATTCCTCATCATGAACAGCTCTGAGCATATCTTCACAGAAAAAGACGGCACCATAGCCGGTGGCTTTTTTACGAATTAATGTGCCACCCCAGCTTGGACTTTTACCTGTGATTACGCCCGCTTCATAACGTTGCGTAATACGCTTGTATTGACCAAACAGATAACCAATTTCTCTACTACCAACACCAATATCACCAGCAGGTACGTCGGTAGACTCACCAATATGACGATAAAGGCTGGTCATAAAACTCTGACAAAAACGCATGACCTCACGATCAGATTTACCTCTGGGGTCAAAGTCTGCTCCGCCTTTGCCACTACCAATAGGCAGGCCTGTTAACGCATTTTTGAAAGTTTGTTCAAAGGCGAGAAATTTGATTGTGCCAAGCGTGACACTGGGGTGAAAACGCAAGCCACCCTTGTATGGACCTAATGAACTATTAAAACCAACGCGAAAACCTCTGTTGATATGGAGTTCGCCATTATCATCTTCCCAAGGCACACGAAATATCACTTGTCGCTCTGGCTCACATAAGCGCTCGATAATTTTTTCTTGGTGATACTCAGGGTGACGTTCTAACACCGGTGTTAATGTTTCCAAAACCTCATACAGGGCTTGATGAAATTCTGGTTCGCCCGGGTTACGACTGATAATTTGCTGATAAATAGATTCCATTGTTCTCGGCTTATATCCTGTTGTTGAGTAAATGAAGACAGACAAATAGTGAGTGCTTCTGCTACTGACACTCAATATACGGGTGAGTTTTCTACTTTAGCAAATTACGCTGGCATGTAAATTTGTCCGTTTCGATTGACAACACATAATGAAAAGCATTTGATCATAGTTAATCACGACGCAAATGGACCTTTTATAATGAGAAAATCGTATGTTTTGATGTGGGTGTTGGGGTGGTGTTTACATTCACCTGTTGCGGCTGCCTATGACTGTTATCAACCTTCTCCTACAGTCGAGTCTTTGGAAGAGGAATACCGTAATAATGATAAAAGCCTTGTCATAGATAAAAATGAAGAAGCGCTCCAGTTTCTCAAACAACTGAAAGGACAATGGACAGGCACTGGCGAGGAAATTTCCTGTAAAGGTTCGGATAACAACCCACAAAAACTACATAAACAAATGCAAGTCGAAGCAGATGTTGAAGAAAGCAGTATTGTGTTGTTTAGAGCACGTTTAGAAAAAGTGTTTCCGGCAGAGCGTGTCAGTCGTTCGGAGACCTTAGGTCTGATTAATATCGAAAGTTTGTATGGACTGAGTGCAAACGGTCGACATATTGAGGCGAATCAACGTGAGTTTGCTTCGAATGGTCCTAATGCTGGTGTTCGTTATTTAGAGTATATGATTACCATTGATGCGCCTAATGATGATGAGCTCTATGTAGAATGGTCATTGTTTACTAACGGAGTCTACGTTTTTACTCAGAAGCTTAATCTCACCAGAAATTAAAAAAAGAGCCTGAATAGTCAGGCTCTTTTTTGACTTATTTAAGTAACAAGAACATCGCACGGCGGCCGCGAACAATATTAAATAATAATTCCTTCGCATTACTCACCATTGGCTTGAACTGCTCTAGTGCAGTGACTGGCTGGCGGTTGACCGAGGTGATAATGTCATCAGGTCTTAGGCCTGCTTTCCAGGCGGGGCTGCCACGCTTGACTGAATACACCACCACGCCTTCAATCTGACCGTAATAGGGCGAGTCCTGCTCAATATCACCAAAGGTGGCACCAGAAAGCTTAGGATGCACTAACCCATCAGATGCTGTCTTACGCGTTTGTTTTACTGTTGCTTTAATGGTTTTGGCTTTGCCATTGCGAATAATATCGAGCTTCACAGTTTGACCAACAACCATCAAACCAATGGTATTTCTTAGGCTATCCGCATTCAGCAATGGCGTGTCATCGACTGCTGTGATCACATCACCGACTTTCAAGCCGGCATCCGCGGCAGCTGAATCAGGAATCACATGACTCACAACGGCGCCTTGTTGACGCTCAATATTAAAGGCTTGTGCTAATTCAGGCGTAATATCCTGCATTTGAACACCTAAGTAAGCACGCTGCACTTCACCATGTTCTAAGAGCTGATCGGTAATTTGTTTAACGAGGTTACTGGGAATAGCAAAGCCGATACCGATATTGCCAGATGAAGCACCACCTGGTGAAAAAATAGCGGTATTGATACCTACCAGTTCGCCACGCAGGTTAACTAATGCACCACCTGAGTTACCAGGGTTAATGGAGGCATCTGTTTGGATAAAGTTCTCATAGCCTTCAATCCCGAGGCCACTTCTTCCCAAGGCACTAACAATACCTGAGGTGACTGTTTGTCCCAGACCGAATGGGTTACCGATGGCGACAACAAAATCACCAACGCGTAGTGAGTCGGAGTCTGCCAAAGGTAGGGCAGATAAGTTGTCATCTGGAATTTTAATGAGTGCCACATCGGTGGCAGGATCGCTACCAACAATCTCAGCCTGGAAAGTCCTGCCATCATTCAGTGAGACCGTCACTTCATCGGCGCCGCGTATGACGTGGTTATTAGTAATGACTAAGCCTTCTTTGGCATCAATAATGACGCCTGACCCCAGACTTTGACGTTGTCTGACCCTTGGCTGCTCGGGCACATTAAAAAAGTGCCTAAAAAAAGGGTCATTCATGAAAGGGTTATCTTGAACTCTGACTTCACTCTTTGTCGCAATGTTGACCACAGCAGGTTTACTGCGATCTAGCATTGGCGCCAATGTGGGCATTTCACCTTTATCAGAAAACCAGTTAAGTGGAAGGGCAGCTGATGCGACTTGAGCAATCAAAACAAAAGCGGCTAACCAGACAATGGATGATTTAAAGCTGAACTTCACAATGCCTCCTGATACTCTATTCCAATGACTCACGTGGGTTAAATGCCATTTCTTCTGCCATTTGTTGATAGAGTTTTTTCGCTTTATCAGAGTCAGCAGGCGGCACTATTATCTGCAAGACCACAAATTCATCGCCAGGTTCTTTGCCTGGTAATCCACGACCTTTTAGTCGCATTTTTTGACCACTGCGTGCACCTGCAGGAATGGTCAGATTAATTTTGCCAGCGAGTGTGGGCACAGTAATTTTTGCACCTAATGCCGCTTCCCATGGTGCAATAGGTAAGTCGAGATATACATCTTTTTCTTCCAGACGGAAGTAACGATGTGGTGCTACATTCACTTCGAGATATAAATCACCTGACTTACCGCCACCGCCAGATTTTCCCTGACCGGACAAACGAATTTTTTTACCAGAGGCAATACCGGCTGGTATTTTTACGTTAATGGTGCCGGACTGACTGGCGCCAGCAGGACGACGGATAGTCTTGGTGGCACCGTTGAATGCATCTTCCAGTGAGATGGTAATTTTGGCGTTAACATCTTCACCACGGGCGAAGAAATTATCACCCATGCCGCCGCCCATTCCTCCCATGCCGCCAAACATGTTTTCAAAGAAGCTGCTAAAGTTACCGCCACCAAAACCAGCATGATCATCCCAACCAGGTGGTGGGTTAAAGGATTGACCATGACGATAATTACTACCAAACTGGTCGTATTGTGCTCGTTTTTGTTCGTCACGTAAGACTTCGTAGGCTTCACCTACTTCCTTAAATTTGTCTTCGGCATTGGCTTCTTTACTGACATCAGGGTGATATTTTCTGGCCAGTTTTCGATAGGCTTTTTTTATCTCGTCCTGAGAAGCATCACGGGCGACGCCCAAAATTTTGTAATAGTCTTTGTATTCCATAAATGGATTCATTACCTGAAATTGATCTTGATCATGTAATTGGGGATTTCAATGTCTGTTTTCAATGGGTTTAGGGATTTTTCTGATGAATTAAAACAGCCTGTATGGGAGAATTTTCCCCACTTACGGGATTAATGAATATTTATAAAGAGAGAATTGGATTATGTTTTCAAAAAAACAACTCACATTGATGGTGGCGGCTGCGGCGACCACAATGTGGCACCCCGCTTTTGCTGAAGAAACTAGCGAAGATGATATTTCCTTAGGAGAGATGGTAGTCACAGGTACAAGATCAGAAACCTCACTCAGAGAGTTAGCTGGTAACACTGGCAAAGTCTCTGAGCAAGAGATTGATCTTATAAATGCTGACCATATTGAAGAAACTCTCGCACGCGTAAGCGGTGTGAATATTCAACGCGGGAATGGCGCCGAATCATTAGTCGCTATCCGTTCACCAGTATTAACCGGTCCCGGTGCTGCGGGTGCTTTTCTCTTTATGGAAGATGGTATTCCATTACGAGCAGCCGGATTTGCCAATAATAATGGCTTAGCTGAAGCCGGTTATGAGTGGGCAGACAGCATTGAAGTTGTTAGAGGTCCCGGTAGCGCGTTGTATGGGTCTAATGCGGTACATGGTCTGATAAATGTGCTTTCCAGACCTCCATCACTCGATCTAGAGAGGATTCTTGATGTCACCGTCGGATCGGATGACCTTTATAAGTTGAAAGGTACTGTCAGTGATACTGTTGGGAAACATGGGTATCGTGTCAGTTTTAGTGGCACTGACTTTGGTGGTTGGCGAGATGATTCAGAGTATGGTCAACAAAAAATTACAGCACGTCACGATTACTACGCAGACAATGGCGATACGTTCACAACCGTTTTCTCAGCCTTTAACCTAAATCAGGAAACAGCAGGTTTTGTAGAGTCGGATGATGAAAAGGCTTATGAAGATAGTTCATTGATGAAAACTAATGATGATCCTGATGCATTCCGTGATTGGCACTCTGTTCGGCTACATACACGTTGGGATCATGTCATGGCGAATGGCGATACATTGAGTATTACGCCATATTTTCGTGATAACCGTATGAAATTTAGGCAGCATTATCTACCTTCACGAGCCATTGAGGAAAATGAACACACAAGTGTAGGAACTCAGATTGCCTACTATATGGACTTGGATGGTGGTCATAAAGTGATTTTCGGTACAGATTTAGAGTACACCGATGGCAGTCTGAAACAGACGCAACAGCGTGCTAGCTATACTGCCTTTGATAAAAATCGGCAACAAGGAGTTCACTACGATTATGACGTTGCGGCGACAACTATCGCTCCTTATATCCATGCTGAATGGCAGTTAGCAGAGAAATGGCGTGCAACAACAGGTTTACGGTTTGAGCATGTTAATTATGATTATGACAACAATGTTGCTGCTGGTACAGGTGAAGCTGATGGAAGCTCATGTTTTGCATCACCATCAGAATGTTTATATCTGAGACCTGCAAATAGAGAAGATACATACAATGACTGGAGTCCTAAGTTTGGTATCGTGTATGAACTAAACCAAGCTCACAGCTTGTTCGCTAATTACTCTCGAGGTAATCGTGCACCTCAAACAACGGACTTATATCGATTACAGAACCAGCAAACCGTTGGAGATATGGATTCTGAGAAGTTGGATAGTATAGAAGTGGGTTCACGTGGAACGGTAGCTATCATCGACTACGAAGTAAGTTTGTTTTATATGAAAAAGAAAAACTTCTTCTTCCGTGACTCGGATGGACTAAATGTAACTGATGGTAAGACAAAACATCGTGGTCTAGAAGTGGCACTATCAATGCCGTTATTTGAACAATTTGATTTAGGTGCTAACTACACTTATGCCAGACACACATATGACTTTACTAATACAGCAAGTGAAGTTTTTTCTGGCAATGACATTGATACTGCACCAAGACATATCGCTAATGTCCGCCTTGGATGGGATGTTAATCCACACAGCCGAGCTGAACTAGAGTGGCAACACATGGGGGATTACTATTTAGAACCTTCAAATGAGCACAAATATGATGGTCATGATCTACTGAATTTGCGTGTAGAAACAAAAGTGACTGAAAAGCTGACTTTACATGGACAGGTCAAAAATATTCTAAATGAGGAATACGCTGATCGAGCTGATTATGCCTTTGGAAGTTATCGTTTCTTCCCTGGGCAGAAACGTAACTTCCAGATTGGAGCAAGTTACAGCTTCTAAACGGAATTCGGTGTGTTAAAAAGGCGCTGATGATCAGCGCCTTTTTATTTGCATGGAAAAAAGATTAATGACTCGCTGCCCGGCGCTCTTCTAAGCGCCTTAAAAACTCTCGCATAATGTCATCGTATAAAGCCATGCCGAGATAATGATCTTCGACACCGCTATCAATGCTGGGGTTGTCATTAATTTCAATAATGACAATACGGTTACCGCTTTGTTTGATATCCAAGCCGTATAGACCATTTCCTATCAATTTCGCTGCTTTTGTCGCAATTTTCAGCACTTTTTCTGGTACTTCGCTCATCGGGATGGCGGAAGACTTACCACTGGAGGTACCTTTTTTGGTGTTGTGGTTGTAGATTTGCCAATGGCCTTTGCTCATAAAGTACTGGCAGGCATAGATAGGCTTGTTGTTAAACATACCAATACGCCAGTCGTAGTCGGTATACATAAACTCTTGCAAGAGAATAATGGCTGACTGTTGGAAAAAGGCAGGCGCTTGCTCTCGAAGCTCGTCTGCATTGTTGACCTTAATCACACCTTTTGAAAAGGCACCGTCCGGAATTTTCATCACCAATGGAAAGGTGGCTGTTTCACAAAGTTTGTCCAGACCAGCGGTATCATTACGATATAGCAGGTGTGAATCCGGCATAGGTAGATTATTGGTGGATAGCAGTTCTTTTAAATAAATTTTATTCGTGCAGCGAATAATGGATGTGGGGTCGTCAATCACTACTAAACCTTCACTTTCTGCACGACGGGCAAATTTGTAGGTGTGATTATGTGTAGCGGTAGTTTCACGAATAAATAAGGCGTCATATTCTGCTAGGCGAATGTAATCTTTGGGGGTAATCAGCTCCACATCAATACCAATGCGACGTCCACTACTGATGAATTTCTTCAATGCGGCCATATCACTCGGCGGCATGGTTTCTTTAGGATTATGCAAAATGGCCATGTCATATCGAAACTGGCGACGCTTAGCCGGCTTCCGCCATAAGCGATGGCTGAAGTTATCTAAAGCTTCTGCAAAAAAATCTTGCTCGGTTTCTGTGAGCCTATTAATCGCACCGGCTTTTATCTGGCTGATAATCCAGTGACCATTAAAGCTAAATTCCACCTCCAGTATCGGGCAGGGGAATTGTTCAAAGATTTGTCGGGCCAGCTTCTGTAAAGAGCTGATAGGTGTTTGCCCAAAACAGATCTTCAGCACGAAGCTTTCACCTGAAGCCATGCTGAGCTGTTTATCAAGCTGAGTGGATAAATCCGACAAGTCGTAGGCATAAAGGCTTTTGCGAGATAAGTCATTAATAGTGCGAAGTCCGGGCAAAACACGGTGCCCTCTGGCTTCTGCCACCATCGAGCAATAATAGCCGCGACTGAGATAATCCAGACTTCGACATAAATTAAGAATTTGCGCAGGGGCATGAGTATTTTGCGATAAGGATTGTAGATAGGTATCAACATCGATCACTTGTTCGCTGGGAAAGTAAGGACTCCAGTCATCAATATTTTCAACTATTATCAAATGCTTAGTCATGTCTTGTCCTTGATGATGGTAGTGTCAAAAGGCTTTCTAAAAGCGAATCATAAAGTGAATAGACAGGTGATGTAATAAAAAATTTTGCATCCCTTTTTATTTGCTGGTCAAAATGGCAAAACTCACATATCCTTCGCGAAAATTTTGCACAGGAGGCCCATTAAAATGTATGCAGATGCCGTTTTAAGCGTATTTTCGCAGCGCTATTCCAGCGCAAGAGATAAATTCATCAATAATGTCGAAACCAGCTCGATTATTGAAAGACTAACGCATCATCCTCATCCACTTAAAGGCCCGAAAAACGAAAAGTTATTTTGTGATATTGCCTGGGCGGGTAATCCAAAAGCAGAAAATATTATTGTATTAGTGTCCGGACTACACGGTGTGGAAGGTGGCGCTGGCTCAGCAATTCAAGCAGATTTTGTGACACGTTATCGTCGTCTGCCTCAGGATGTCTGTGTGGTCCTGGTTCA
>CEOG01000372.1_pt1 | contig 13245 bp, 6 predicted proteins | sample 530301 | NCBI WGS metagenome assembly CEOG01 (sample SAMEA2619903, study PRJEB7988) | marine metagenome | biome: marine biome (ENVO:00000447); feature: surface water layer (ENVO:00002042); material: "saline water (ENVO:00002010), including plankton (ENVO:xxxxxxxx)" | depth 5 m | reverse complement strand
AACTGTTTGCTGGCACCGCCACCAAGCCTTCTGCATTCTGATTTTTTCAAAGTATACAGGGACCCTTCGGGGTCCTTTTTTTTTATCTATATGGCTTTTCCTACCACTAACTCGCAGCAAGAGCTGCCTGCTGTCAATCAAATCTTGCAGTCGTGTGGACAAGCGCCTGTAACTACCCTAGACCAAACCAACCCGGACGTTGCGATTGCCTATCAGACTTTGCTAGAAGTCTCACGGGAAGTACAGAGCGAGGGATGGTCATTTAACAAAGAGTTCCATTACTTGATGGTTCGGAATACAGATAATCAAATCGAGATCCCGAACAACATGCTGCAGATTGACGCCACTGACAACGCAGCTAACGTTGAACTGGACGTCATCCGTCGCAGCGGCAAGCTGTATGACAAGGCACATCACACATATACATTTGAGCAAGACATTGAATGTGACATTGTTTGGTTGTTCGATTGGATAGACTTACCTAAACCGATTGCTGACTTCATCACTGCACGAGCTGCAGCCATTACTTCTAGTCGGATTGTTGGTGACACCAACCAGTATCAAATCTTGCAACAAAAGGAAGCATTCACCAGAGCTATGGCTATGGAGTATGAGTGCAATCAAGGTGACTATACGTTCTTTGGACATTCTGGAGCTACCAATCGTTACCAAAGCTACAAACCCTATAACGCTCTTTATCGATAAATGGCATCTATTACTCAACGGATTGGTACGTACCTTGGTGGCGTATCTAAGCAATCAGATGATAAGAAGCTGCCAGGACAAGTCCGTGAGTGTTACAACGGATTCCCTGATGCAACCTACGGGTTGACCAAGCGTCCTGGTTTTGAGCACATTCTGAACCTAGGCACAGGCTCCACGTATGATGGTGGTAAGTGGTTCTTTATCAAACGTGATAACGATGAAGAATATATTGGTGTAATCAAAGGTACAACCATTGCAATCTGGAATGCGTTGACAGGTGCGTCAGCTACTGTGACTTACCCTGATGGCACTAGCTACCTTAACGGTGATAAAACTAACTACAAAGTTATCACTGTCCAGGATACAAGTATCATCATCAACAGTAAAAATAATGTAACTGCTGACACTGCTGTATCTAATTCTGCATATGATCCACATCGGTCAGTTTCTATTGTTCTTGACTCTGTAGCTAATGGTGCAGTATATACTGTAGAAATCACTATTGGTGGTGCTAAGCAGACGGCTACATTTACAGCGTCTTCGTCGTCAACATCTGAAGATGTACTGACTGACTTGAAAACTGACATCGAGGCGATGACCGGTGCCCACGCAGGTATCACTGTCAGCAAGTTTGCCAATGAATTAGAGCTGCAGCATACTGCTGACATGGATGTGCACGCATTTGGTGGCATCAACAACCTTGCATTGGTTGCAATTGAGGATGTTGTTAATGACATTGGCACCCTACCTGTGCAATCGAGGCATGGCCGTATTGTTAAAGTTGTACTGACGGGTGCAAACGATGCTGACTATTGGGTTAAGTTTGTTGCACATAACGGTGTAGGTGGTGAAGGTTACTGGCAAGAGACTATCAATCCCACAGTCTCTGTTGGTTTAAACAACGCTACCATGCCGCATGAGCTGGTAAATACAGCGACTGACACTTTTATCTTCCGTCAAATTAACTATGTAGATCGTCAGGTAGGTGATGACACAACTAACGCACAGCCTAGTTTTGTCAACAACAAAATTACTAGCGGGTTCTTCCACAACAACCGCCTAGGCTTTATCTCTGGTGATAACGTTATTCTCAGTAGGTCTGGAGACTTTTATAACTTCTTCTTTACTACTGCACAAACGGTTATTGACTCAGACCCAATTGACATCAGTTGTTCGTCTATCCGTCCTACTTCACTGCATTCAGTTATTCCTACGCCACAGGGTGTAGTGCTGTTCTCAGAAAACCAACAGTTTATTATGTTTTCTGATACAGGTGTGCTGACGCCTGCATTGACTACAATCCGGACGCTTTCTAACTATGAAATTGAGCGTGATATTGAGCCTGTTGACGTAGGTACTAACATCAATTTTGTTAGCAAAACGCCTGGCTATACACGTGTGTTTAGTATGATCACTCGTGGTCAACAAGAAAACCCACAGGTTATTGACGTTTCTAGAGTTGTAAAAGAATGGATTTCACAAGACGTTGATCTTATGATTTCTAGTCCACAGAACTCTATGATTGCACTAAGTGGTCAATCTCTAAATGAAGTGTTCTTGTTCCGTTACTATAACGACGGTGAAAGGAACATTATGCAAGCCTGGGTTAGTTGGATTATGCCAGGAACTGTGCAATTCCTAGCTACTAATTCTGACGAGATGTACGCAGTCACTAAGCAAGGCGGTCAATTTACCTTACTAAAAGCTGCACTTAGCCAAAGCCCAGAGCAAGCTATTATCATCAACAACAAAGGTGAAAAGGTCAACCCCTGTGTAGACCTGTACAAAAACATCGGGTCTAGTTCTGTGGTATTTGATGCCGCTAATAACAGAACCAAGTGCTACATTCCGTACAACGATGCTACGTCTTTGACACCTATTATCATTATTAAGGGTGACACAACTGGCGGGGCGTTTGTTGAGTCAGGATTTACAATTACTCCTGAGCGTGGTTCAGATACAAACGGGCCTAACGCTCCAGCTACAGAAAGCTTCTTTGTAATTCCCAACAAAAATTTGACGGCGTCTGGTGAAGGTGCCTTGAACGTTGCTGGTGATGTCATTGTCGGATATAAGTACAACTTTGATGTGGAGCTGCCACGTACGTTCTACAGGCCAGACAACAATATCACTGACTTTACAGCGAACCTGACTATTGCAAGGATGAAGTTTGCTATTGGCTTGTCAGGTATGATGAGCTTTAAGGTCAATCAAACCGGTAGGCTTCCTTACGCTGTAGACTTTACAGGTGATGGTTCTACTACTACATTTACATTCAACAAAAACGACTTGGAGTATGTAGACAGGTCAGATGTGAAAGTCACTGTAAATGGTGTTTCTAATACAGCTTTTACTTTTAGCAACGATACAACCATTGTTTTTTCATCAGCTCCTGCAGACGGTGCAGCTATTAAGTTCTTTATTGACGAATGGTTTAATGTACACCCTGTAGCAGAAGCCAACACATACCTTGCTAACGATGTCCCGCTAGATAACGAGACTGTATTTACTATTCCTATCCACCAAAGAACTGAAAACTTTGATTTAAAAATGTTTAACAACTCACCGTTTCCTGTTGCTGTCAACGCAATGATGTGGGAGGGTAACTATACACCACGTTTCTATAGGAGGGCTTGATGTTTGGATATGATGATTTAGAATTTAATCCGAAAGGTGATAATCTAATTGAACGTGAATTAGCTGTATCTGGCTTAGAAAGTCACGGTATTTTAGATTGGCTGACTGGAGGTGCTCATTCACAAAACAAGTATGCACGTGAAGTAGCCAAGCGTACAAACGAGTATAACCAAGCGGTATATAAGTTTGAAGGCGAGGAATTGGAACGGTCGTATGATTACGCCGTTGCAGGTCAAAATATAAAAATAAACAATCTCGAAAGGGATATAAAATACGAAGAGAATAGTGCACAGCAGCGTTGGAATTACGGAATGGCAATCCGTGATTACGAGCATAGCCGTGATTTGGGTGCTTACCAGCAATCCATGGCGCAAGCTACTGCACAAAAAGGTTTCAACGAAATAGCTGATGGTTTTGCTAATTTGCAGCAAGACCGCAATAAGATGGAACAGCAGATTGAGCTGGGCCTGACTGAGCAAGAGACTTATCTTAACTACACTGCACAAGCTTATGGCTTGCAGATGAAGAAGAAAAAGCTCAAGTCTGGAGCTATGTCACAAATGCGGCAATCAAGCATTGCTGCTCTGAAGGATAAAGGCCAAGCTGCATCTAGAGGTCAAGCTGGTCGTTCTGTTGGCAAGAGTTTGCACGCTATCCAAATGGAAGCAAACATGGCTGAGAATGATATTGTCAATGAATTGATGGATAACATGTCACAAGTTGACATGGATTTGCTTGTAGCACGTCATCAAAACATGCAAGACAATCTTGCTCTTGAGTTGTCTAGAAATAACCTAGAGGCAGCCGATAGTCTTTCACGTGTGCAAATTTCAATGCAACGTGCACAAGCTGATCTAGATGCAGAAGCTAGCATCATGTTGAAACCAGAGATCGCACCGCCTCTACCCACGCCTCTCACCATGCCGCGGCCTGAGTTCCAAGAAATCTATAAGCCTAAGCAAGGTCCTGAGCCGATGGAAGCTGTTGCATATCAAGCTAATCTTGGTACTGCGTTCTTTAATCAAATGCTTAATGTCGCTGGTACTGCTGTCGGTATGGGTTGGAAACCGTTTGGATAATTATGCCAAAAAATTACAAGACATACGCTAAGCCTGGCAGTTTTAGTGAGTTTCAAATCAAGACTCCTGATCAAACTGAAAAATTTAACAGGCAAACACAAAAACAAATTAGGGGCAGAGAACGTGCCCAGCAAGCTCTTGAACGTCAACGTGAAATCCACCAACGTACACAACGGCTTGTAAATAGTTTTGAGGAAGAGAACAGAGATGTTAGCTTCCAAATGCAGAATAAGGAGAGAAAGTCTTACAGAGACGCTCTTACCCGTGATTATCAAACTGGAATCACCAATCTAGATAATCAAAACAAAGTCCAACAAACAAACCTTCGGAACATTTCAGCCTTTAGTTCAACTGCTGCAAGTCTTGTAGGTCAGTACCTCGCGGCTGAAGAAGAAAAAAAGGTTGCTGCAGCACATGACATCATTTCTAGAACTGGTGTAACCTATGATGAAATGTTGGCGTTTCAAAAAATGAACGACAACTTGACACGTGCTGAGTTTGCTTCACAAGATGCTGTTCAGGAAATTTTAGGTCCTGGTGCTGACTCGTCTCTTATCGATGCGTTCTTTACTGTTTACCAAAACAGAAACACAAGGCGTTGGTTTGAGCATAAGCAGTTATTCAAAAACAGTCTCAACGGATTTCCAGACTTTTTAGAAGAACACATTAAAGAAGTAGAACAGCAGACTGGAAAAGAAATTACTGACTTCGATGCTGTACTTGATCAAGCAAAACGCAAGTTCATGGAGCTGTATTTTGCTGGTAAGGCAAGGCCAGAAGTTTTGTCAGGCCTAGGTGTCTATGCAAAACTGGATGAGTTAGTAAATAATCGACGTTCTCTTTTTTTAAAGGACAAACGTGCAGCACAAAAGAAGGAACTAGAACGTGATCGTCACAACGCATTTTTACAGGTATTAAGTGAAGAAGGTCCTGCCGGTATCCTTCGCATCAACGGCACAAATCCTTCTTATCAAAAACGTGCCAGTATGGTTGCTGCCCTGAAACTCGGTGCAGAGGGAGGCGGAGCTTTCGGTGTTACTGTTGGTCAAATTGACGCTATCTTAAGGATGCCTTCTGGTGGGTCAAACGGTAAAACGTTTCAGGAAGCTTTCCCAGGCAGTGCTGCTGAACTAGAAGCAATCAAACAAAGCATTACTAATAAGCAAAAAAAAGCAGTTACTAACGAAGATTTTCGCAGGCAACAAGAAATCAACGCCTTTGCTGTCGATCTTGCTAACCAGTTTGGTACAGAAGACGGTGTCTTGTCCCAGTCAGATGTTGATAAAATTGAACGACGAGTGCATTTAGCATACCCTGGACACACCGCTGATGTTATCAAAGAACTCAGAGCGATGACACCAGATGGAAAACTTGCATTTGACACTGAACAGCTTAACAACAGATTAGCTCTAATGGGTCGTCTGACTGTTGAGCAAGCTATGAATGGTAAGTATCTTACGCCAGAAGCTAGGAACAGAGCACTAAAATTAGCTGAGTTTCAAGAAGAAATGGCTAAAGATCCTCAACGTGAAACGGATTTGAAACAGCTTAAAGCTGATTTTTTCAGCCATCCTTCTGTAAGGAATGCAAGAAACGTAAATAAGGACGGCAATGACATTAACTACACTCTGTATTTAAATGAAAAATTCAGAGATTATGACACGCTCGTGAACTCACTTTCTGCTGTTGAAGGGGCAAATATACAGCAAGTTCGGAGAGATGCAGCAATTGCCATCAAAGCTCAGATGATGAAAGATATAGAAGAGAACCATAATTTACGTGGTATGAAAGCTTATCAAATAAATGGAGGCGAAGATATAACAGATGCAGAAGTTAGCCGTATCGAAGGCCTAGCAACTACTGGCGAAGCGCAGTTGAAAAAAATCAAAGCAATCGGACAAAACAAAAGTTTGTCAGATGCTGATGCAGCTAGACAAGCTGCTGCCTTAATGAACCACCCTGAAATAGAAAAGGCTTTAATGGATTATACAAATCCTAATTTTACAATGCCACCTTCTGTTGTCATCTATGCGGATTCAATAAATAGAACACCATTGTATGCTCTTAGAGAGCTTGCACCTTTTATTGGAGATGGTAGTACACAACTACAAGTTGACAAACTCAATAAAGAGATGAATGTAAGGTATCAACAATACATTGATACTCCTTATTCACCTATTCGTAACACCTACCGCACTCCTGAACGTACAGGACGAGCCAACATTGGAGACAACAAATCAGGAGCCACGGCACCGATTCGTCCTTCTATGTTCAAGGTAGTTCAGTATGTCTCTGCAGACCCTGCTATTAGAGGTAAGGACGACGGTCCTGGTGGACGTATCTACTACGAGGCCGAAGGTCACGGTGGACAACACTACCACAACCACTACGAATTTGAAAGCCGTGCCCAAGCTGCACAAGCCAAAGCTTTGTTTGAAGCAAGAGGTTTCCGTGTGACTTCGTATCTTCGACCTGACGATACAGGCAGTGCCCATTCTTATGGGACGGCAATCGACGTAGCCCCTCCACTTAGTCTCCCTTACACTGATGAGGCAGAAGCTGCATGGTCTGCTAGTGCAAACGCAGTCATCGGATTCAACCCATTAGAAAATGAATAGTTTCGACAATTTCACAGAAGGCGTGCCTGGCCGTGATCTTGAGTACATCGAACAGCAGCAAGCTGAAGAAGAACTCAGGAAACAGCAAGAAACTAAAACACCAGAAGCTACGGCTTCACCCGAACAACCCACAACAAAACAGCAACCGCAAGCTGCCACGGCAGAAGAAGAACTTGAACAAAAAACATTTACTGAAGAAGATGAGGACGATCAGTCTGCAATCGAATTCATAGGTGAATTTGCAGCGGCAGCGCCTGTTGGTGTTTTAGATTTTGGCGCTGACCTTCTCAATCTAGTTCCTGGCGTAGAAGTTCCAAAAGTCCCTGAGTTTGAAAGTGAAATCACACAAGCTGTAAGGGAGATGTCTTCTATCATCATTCCTACTATCGGACTCAGCGGTGCTGGGTCTATTGCTTTAGCAGGGCGTGCTGCAAGCATAGCCAACAAAGCTAGTAAAGCAAAGTTCCTAGTTGATCCTATGGTCAAAAAGATCGGTGGCATGGCCTTTAGTGCTGGCACTGGTGCTTTTGTTGACTACACCGTAGAGATCAACCAAAACGACGACAACCTTACCGGTACACTCAAACAAACCTGGCCTCGATTCTATCGTTGGATTCCTGATGATTTGGCAACTTTGCCATCTGACGGTGCTGACATGAAGCGAGCAAAGAATGTTACTGAGGGTGTTTACTTAGGTGTCGGCACAGACATCCTAGTAGGTGCTGCAAAACTGGCAAACGGTTTGCGTGGCCTCACTACAGAGTACATTCCTAAGAGTGAAAAGGCTAAGGGTGTTGCAGAAGCTGCTAACGCACAACAGGCTCTGAGCCCAGAAGACGCTGCTAACTTCTCTGCAGCAAAGCGGTCTCAAGCTATTGACAACATTGGTGAGTATAATTACAACAAAGCTCTCCAAAAATTTGACGGAGATGTAGAGCTTGCACTGTCAGAACCTATTTACGGTGTGCACGATGTATACGGTGCACAAGAGTATGTAGGACGTTCTGTAGATGGTGACGTAAACATAGCTGCAATTGACTTATGGCAAACTACTACAAACAAAGGTGGTAGTGTCGATGGCCGTGTAGGCAGCATGATTACTGAGTCGTTTCTTAAGGAAGGCCTGGAGCTTGATCGTGACATGACAATCATGCTCAAAGGTATTGGCTCGCAACTTAAAGACGTAAAAATGGATGTCAAGTTCCCTAACGGGGACTATGCTACTGCTGCTGAAATTGCAAAAATTGGCGATGAAAGGTTTGCAGAATATATGGAACTTCCTTTTGAGCAAGTAAAACAGCTCTTTATGGAAGACATCAGAACATCAGGCATTGTTGATCGTGATGCTGGTATTGAAGGTCTTAGCGCACAGGGCATGGAAACTGCCCGTAAAATGATCAAAAAATACACAACAGATTTAATGAATCTGGATGACGGCAAAGCAGAAATGTATCTTGCTACATCTTTGTCTGGACAAGTCTCTGACATTGCTCAGGGTATTCGTATGACAGAAGATACTCCAGCCATTGAGAATGCCTCTAATCTTTTGATTGACCGTATTGAGTATCTGATGGCGCTGCGAGGCCGGTCTGCATACATCCGTGGTCGTGCGCTGAATCTCACTAATATGTGGAATCGCATGACGCAGACAGGCAGCAAAGCAAATCAGATGGCTTATGCCAAGCGTATTGACAGAATTATTAAAGAAGAGAAAAATGAAACACTGAGAGCTATTGACAAGATTAGACTTGATGCAAAGCAAACTACTGACATTCTCCGCGAAGTTCGTAAGGATCAGCCTGAGTTCTTTGCGCCTCTAATCATGGCGTATGAGTTCACTGATGGCAAAGTCAACACGATGGCCTCTTTGAACAAGTTTCTAAAAAACTCTACTGCCACTCTTTCTAAATCATTTATTGATAGAGATCCTGGCACACAGTCAGTCATCCTGAATGCGTTCTGGTCTAACGTTTACAACTCTACTCTTAGTGCTTTTGGTACTCCAATCAAAGCAGGTTTTAGTAACATTGCTGGTCTAATTGAAAAACCTATTGGTGCAATGATTGGTGGCATAGCCTTGGGAGATATGCAGCAGGTGCGTCGTGCACAGTATCAGTTCGCTATGAACTTTGAGGTACTGCAAGACTCACTGAGCTATATGTCTCAGGTATTTAAACGCAGTGCTACTGAGGTTAATGTTGCCGATTTGCAGCGTGAAAACCTCATTCAAAAGAGTGAAAGACAGATTGAGATTCTTGATGCTATTGCCCAAGCTAAATCTGCTAACGGCGAAGAAGGTGCAGCAGTTGCTGTAGAACGCATCAAGATGATGAATGATCTGGCAAATCACCCGTGGTTGCGTTTTGGTAACCGTGCTATGCAAGCCTTGGATGGTTTTACACAGAACATGATCATGCACGGAGAGATTCGTGCCCGTGCCTTTGACAAAGTAACGCAAAACGGCAAACTACCTTTTGATGAGGCTAAAGCTGCACAGCACTACGCTGAAATCAGAAAAGAAATGTTTGACGAAGACGGTCTAATCAAAGATCGTTTTGTTAGGTATCAATCGAGTGAGCTTGCTATGTCGCTGGACAATGAGCTTACAAACAGCGTATCTGGCATGATACAACGTATGCCTATGTTGAAACCGTTTTTGCTGTTTACCAAGACTCCTGTCAACGATCTAATCCTTGCAAAATCGTACTCACCTCATAACTTGTTTATGAAAGAGTACAGGGATTTTAGACTTAAGCCAACAGAAGTCCCAGCAGATCAAGTTAGAGAACTTCTTATGAAGCGTGGCTTGAAAGACGGTGACGTTGCCAAGATGAGCATGGAAGAGATGTACATGAAGTACGGAGAAATCCGTGCAGATCTCTATGGACGTGCGGCTATTGGCGCAATGACTGTTTCTGCTGCTATTGGTCTATTTATGACTGATAGGATCACAGGCAACGGACTTGCTGACAAAGAAAAGCAAGCTCTTCGACGCGATACAGGTTGGAAGCCTAGGTCTATTCGCCTTCCTGGTGGTAACTGGATTAGCTACGATAACCTCGGCCCAGTGTCTAACTGGTTTGCCGCTGTAGCTGACGTAGCAGACAACATGGATTCACTGACTCCTAATGATGTTGGTGAACAATTTCGTAAACTTGCATTTATTCTGTCAGCATCGGTTACTGACAAGTCATTTATGGCAGGTCTAGAGCCGTTTATGGACGTTGCTCGTGGCGATGTTGGTGCACTTACCCGTTGGGGTGGTCAGTTCATGGTCGCTGCAAACATGCCTTTGTCTAGTCAAATGGCTGAATTGTCACGTCTTATTGATCCAGGCTTGAAAGAAGTAGAATCAACTATCTTTGACATGGCACGCAATCGTCTGCCTTTGTTAAAAGGTCAGATTCCGCAAAAGTATGACTGGATTGACGGTGACCGCATTGGATACCCAGACAAAGCAGGCAACATGTATGAAGGTTTCATGACTCGTGTCTGGAACAACTACATGCCTTGGAAAGTTAGCGGAAAAATTTCTGAGGAAAAAGAATTTCTGCAGATGATTGAGTATGACGCACGGCCTACGTTGCGTACAAACGGTAAAGGTGTGGAGTATACACCTGATCAAAGGTCTGAAATCACTAATATCATGGGTAGAGAAGGCTTCTTTAAGGAAGGAATTAGGCGTGTGATGAACTCACAAGATGGCAAAGAATTCCGTAAAGCCTATATGCGGATGATTAACAAAGGAATGCCCGTCGATTTAGGTACTTATAGAAACATCCACAACAGATTAGACTTCGAGTTGCGCCTTGCTCAACGCACTGCAGCAGCTATGTCTTCAGATCTCGATGCCATACAACGCAAACAATATATCAACAGCACTGTTCAAGAATATCTGCAGTTCGGTATGGAAGATGAGGCTGAATTGTTTCTTGAAAAAATGGAAGATTTTTCCTACTAAAAACAAAGTGAAGCTTTATGGCAGTAACACAAAACACATACACAGGGAATGGTTCAAACACGAACTTTTCAATTACATTTGAATATCTAAAGCAAGCTGACGTCAAAGCAAGTATTGACGGCACTGCTACAACTGCATTTACTTTCAGTAACGCTACCACCCTTAGCTTTAATACTGCCCCCGCTAATGGGGCTGCTGTACGTATCTTTCGAGACACTGATATTAGCAGCCTCAAAGCTACATTCTTCCCCGGATCTGCAATCAAGGCGGAAGATCTTAATGATAACTTCACCCAAAACAACTTTGCAACTCAGGAAACTGATAATGAAGTAATTGCCGCGAACACCACCGCCGCATCCGCAGTTACCACAGCAAACTCCGCAGTTACCACAGCGAATGCCGCAACGGTGACAGCCGGAAACGCCGTCACGACAGCAAATGCCGCGACTGCAACCGCAAATACAGCTTCCACAAATGCCTCGAACGCGGTCACAACCGCAAACTCAGCTCAAACAACTGTCACAACTTATGTTCATGATGGTACAAACCCTGCTGGCGATGGTGTTGGTAGTAATCCTCAAGGATTGGCATACGCTATCAACACGGCAAACACAGCTTCAACGAATTCGAGTAACGCGGTAACAACAGCAAATACTGCCGACACAAACGCTACAGCTGCTCTCAATAATAGCAGAGAATCCGACGGCCAAGGTGGTTTTACATCAGCTATTAGCAAAAGTAATACAGCTATTACCACAGCTAATTCTGCAACCACAACGGCAAATGCTGCTACAACCACAGCTAACGCTGCATCTACTACTGTCAGTACATACGTACATGATGGTACTAATCCGGCTGGCGATGGTGTAGGCGGAAACCCTCAGGGCCTTGCGTATGCCCTTAATCAGGCTTCTAGTGCTGTAGCAACGGCAAATGCTGCCTCCGCAGCCGTGTCTGCTGCCGCATTCTACACCCCAATTGCTGCTCTTGCAAACCTTCCTTCTAGCCCTGCTAATGGAGACCGTGTAGAGGTTGTTAATTCTACTGGTGTTGAAAGCAACAGTGCAGTATCTGGTGTGCCTTCTGGTTTTGTTGGATCTACTGACCTGACAATTCGCCTGCAATACAACTCTTCTACATCTAAATGGGCTTGGCAACAATACTTTGCTGCTGACCCTGAAAATAGGTACGCCACTAGCTACCTGCCTGTAATCAAAGGTGATGGGTCGTTTAGTGGACAGGTCGGCAAAATTACGCTGAACTGCTCTAACAACAACCACGGTGTAGCTATCCAATCACCACCTCACTCTGCAGGTGCTACCTACACTCTTACACTTCCTACTGGCCTACCTTCCGTAGCCGGTCAATCACTTACATCTGATACTTCAGGTAACCTCAGTTTTACAACTGTAGACGCAGCGTTCATGGAAACGCCGCAAACCCTAAATACCAGCAAAGTTATTGCTGCTAACACAAATGCAGGAATGATGGGTCCGACAGTGACTCTCGCTTCCGGTGTAACTATTACTGTCGGTTCTAACTCTCGTCTTACTGTACTTTCTTAATTATGGCATACGGAAAAATCAAAGCAGATGCGCTTATCCACGACAATGGTGGTTCAGATGTAGAAACTTCTATCTCTAGCCTAGCTGCTAAAGCTGGTCTTGCGTCTCCTACCTTTACTGGTACTCCTGCAGCTCCTACTGCGGCTTCTGGTACTAACACCACTCAAATTGCAACTACTGCCTTTGTCACGGCTGCTGTCCCTGACATCAGTGGTAAAGCCAATACGTCTGACATTGGAACTACAATCCAAGCATTTGACGCTGACACTGCAAAAACTGACGTAGCTCAGACTTTTACTGCTGCTCAACGTGGCGACATTACTGAGCTTTCTGGCACATCTTTTACGCTCGACCTTAACGCAAGCAACAACTTCAAGCTTTCTCCCAGCGGAACGTTCACTGTTGCACTTAGCAACCTTGCTGCTGCTGCAGAAGGTCAGACTGGCTCTATCTTCATTGTCTATAGCGGTACGGAATCCGGTACGTTCCCTACCACGATGAAGTTTGTTGGTGGTGCAGCAGGCATCACTCTTACCAGCACGGCTGGAGCTATTGATCGTATTGATTACATCGTGATGAATAGCACTACTCTAACCTGCAATCTGACCACTAACTACGTCGCTTGATATATGACAGTATTTAATAACGCTTTAGCAGGTGCCGCCGGTCAATCTGGCGGC
>CEOG01024181.1_pt1 | contig 13301 bp, 23 predicted proteins | sample 530301 | NCBI WGS metagenome assembly CEOG01 (sample SAMEA2619903, study PRJEB7988) | marine metagenome | biome: marine biome (ENVO:00000447); feature: surface water layer (ENVO:00002042); material: "saline water (ENVO:00002010), including plankton (ENVO:xxxxxxxx)" | depth 5 m | reverse complement strand
GGTGAAGGCCGGACCTCCGGCGGTCGCCATCCGGTTTCACCGTGGGGCGTGCCGACGAAGGGCAAGCGGACCCGGTCAAACAAGGCCACGGATAAAATGATCATGCGGCGCCGTCCGCAAAAGCGGAAGAAGTAGGAGCGCATCACATGGCACGTTCTGTATGGAAAGGCCCATTTGTCGACGGGTATCTGCTGAAAAAAGCAGAAACCGCGCGGGCGGATAGCAGAAAATCAATCATCAAGACCTGGTCGCGCCGGTCAACGATCCTCCCGCAGTTTGTCGGGCTTACCTTTGGCGTTTATAACGGCCAGAAGTTTGTTCCGGTGTTGGTGGATGAAGATATGGTCGGCCACAAGTTCGGGGAATTTTCCCCGACGCGGACATATTATGGCCATGCGGCCGATAAGAAGGCTCGGAGAAAATAATCATGGGGAAACCGTCTCTCAAGCGGCAACTGAGTGATACGGAAGCGCGCGCCGTCGGCAACCGCATTCGCGTCAGCCCGCAAAAACTGAATCTGGTGGCAGGTCTCATTCGTGGTAAATCCGCCGAAGCGGCCCTGACGGAGCTGACCTTCTCCAAGCGCGGTATTGCGCCGGAGGTGCGGAAAGTTCTGCAGTCAGCCATTGCCAATGCCGAAAATAACCATCAGCTGGATGTGGACCGGCTGTATGTTTCGGAAGCGCATGTCGGCAAATCCCTTGTGATGAAGCGGATGCGGCCACGTGGACGCGGGCGGTCGAGCCCCATCCTGAAGCCTTTCAGCAACATCACGATCGTCGTCCGCGAGCGCGAGGAGCAAGAATAATGGGTCAAAAAGTAAATCCAATTGGCCTCAGGGTCGGCATCAACCGGACGTGGGATTCCCGCTGGTACGCCAAGGACGACTACGCCAAGCTTCTGCATGAAGACGTGCGGATTCGTGACTATCTTGAAAAGCAGCTGGAACAGGCGGGCATTAGCAAGATTATCATCGAACGTCCGGCGAAAAAGGCGCGTGTGACCATCCATTCCGCCCGTCCTGGCGTGATTATCGGCAAGAAGGGCGCAGATATCGAGAAGCTGCGGTCGGCCATCGCCAAGATGACCGCCTCCGAAGTGCATCTCAATATCGTTGAAGTCCGCAAGCCGGAAATTGACGCCAAGCTGGTTGCCGAGAATATCGGCCAGCAGCTTGCCCGCCGTGTTTCCTATCGTCGGGCCATGAAGCGGGCGGTTCAGTCGGCGCTGCGTCTTGGCGCGGAAGGCATCCGGATCAATTGTGCGGGCCGCCTTGGCGGCGCGGAAATTGCCCGGACCGAATGGTACCGCGAAGGCCGTGTTCCGCTGCATACGCTGCGTGCGAACATTGACTATGGGACGGCGTCGGCGCTGACCACCTATGGGATTATCGGCATCAAGGTCTGGATCTACAAAGGCGAGATTCTGGAACATGATCCGATGGCCCAGGACAAGCTCATGGAAAAACAACAGGCGGGTGGCCGCCCTGCGGGCCGTCCCGGCGGCCGTCGGAATTAAGTAAAGGGGTGATGTCATGCTTCAACCGAAGCGCACAAAATTTCGCAAAGCGCATAAAGGGCGCTTGAAGGGAACAGCAACTTCAGGTACAACGCTGAACTTCGGCGCTTACGGCCTGAAAGCTGTAGAGCCCGGGCGTCTGACCGCGCGACAGATCGAGGCAACTCGGCGTGCGGTGACCCGCCATATCAAACGTGCTGGACGTGTCTGGATTCGCATATTCCCGGATGTACCCGTCTCCAAAAAGCCCACCGAAGTCCGGATGGGTAAAGGTAAGGGGTCGCCGGAATATTGGATGGTTCGTGTCCAGCCGGGAAAAATTATGTTCGAACTTGACGGTGTTCCGATCGATATCGCCCGCGAGGCGTTTGAACGGGGTGCTGCGAAGCTGCCGATCAAGACCCGCTTCGTGACCCGTCTAGGTGAAGGGAATTGACCATGAAGGCACAGGATTTACTGGGCAAAACGGCCGATGAGCTTAAAACCGAGCTGCTGCAACTTAAAAAGGAGCAGTTCAATCTTCGGTTCCAGAAGGCCAGTGGCCAATTGGAGAATACGGCGCGCCAACGCCAGGTGCGGCGGGATATCGCCCGCATCAAAACGGTGATGTCAGCTAAAGCTGCATCTTAGGAGAGAGAGAACGATGCCAAAGCGTATCCTGCAAGGAACCGTGGTCAGCGACAAGAATGATCAGACTGTCGTTGTCAAAGTCGAGCGTCAAGTGATGCATCGGCTGTATAAGAAGTACATAGGCAAGTCGAAAAAGTACCATGCCCATGACGCCGAAAACAAATTCAAGATCGGGGACACCGTCCGCATCCAGGAATGTGCCCCCCGCTCTAAGTTGAAGCGCTGGGAAGTCCTTTAAGCGTTGCTTGATTAGCTGGTTTAGATACCAAATAAAGGTAAACGACTATGATTCAGATGCAAACCAACCTGGATGTCGCCGACAATTCCGGCGCGAGACGGGTGCAGTGCATTAAGGTTTTGGGCGGTTCAAAGCGGAAAACCGCTTCTGTCGGGGACGTGATCGTTGTCTCCGTCAAGGAAGCCATTCCGCGTGGCCGTGTCAAAAAAGGTGACGTTCAGAGAGCCGTCATCGTGCGCACAAAGAAAGAGATTCGCCGCCCGGACGGGACGGCAATCCGCTTCGATTCCAACGCTGCTGTGCTCATCAACAAGCAGGGCGAGCCGGTCGGGACCCGTATTTTCGGCCCGGTCACGCGCGAGCTTCGGGGCAAGAACTACATGAAAATTATTTCGCTGGCGCCGGAGGTTCTCTAATGGCTGAAAAATTCGCAGTGAAAAAAGGCGACAAGGTCGTCGTTCTGGCAGGCAAGGACAAGGGCCGCGCCGGCGAGGTTCTGAGCGTTCTGCGCAAGGATCGCCGCGTGCTTGTTTCCGGCGTCAACATGGTGAAACGCCATACGAAGCAGAGCCAGGCAGAGCAGGGCGGCATCGTTGAAAAGGAAGCCGCCATTCACATTTCGAACGTTGCGTTGCAGGATCCGAAGGATGGCAAGGCGACCCGTGTTGGCTATAAGACACTGGATGACGGCCGGAAGGTACGCTTTGCCAAGCGCTCCGGCGAAGTCATTGATATTTAAGGGGCAGTTCGATGACGACGCCAAGACTTAAGACATTATATAATGAAAACCTGCGTCAGCAGATGCAGGATAAGTTCGCCTACAAGAACGTGATGGAAATTCCGAAGCTGGAAAAAATCGTCATCAACGTTGGTTGTGGGGAAGCGGTGGCCGATTCCAAAAAGATCAAGTCGGTCGAGAGCGAAGTTGCCAAGATTTCCGGCCAGAAGCCGGTTGTCACCATCGCCAAGAAATCCATCGCCACTTTCAAGCTTCGTGAAGGCATGCCGATCGGTGTGAAGGTGACGCTGCGCAAGAACCAGATGTATGAATTTCTGGACCGCCTGATCAACATCGCGCTGCCCCGTGTGCGGGACTTCCGCGGTGTTTCCGCCAAAAGCTTTGATGGTCGCGGCAATTATGCCATGGGCCTGAAAGAGCAAATCGTCTTTCCGGAAATCCATTACGATGATGTAACGGATGTACGGGGAATGGATATCGTGATCTGCACGACGGCAAAGACCGATGAAGAGGCGCGCGAGCTTCTGAGTGGGTTCAGCATGCCGTTCAAGATCAATTGATCCAAGGAGTTAATTGAAATGGCTAAAAAAAGTGCTGTTGAAAAAGACCAGAAGCGCCGCCGGATGGTCGCAAAATTTGCGAACAAGCGGGCGGAGCTGAAGGCAATCAGCAAAAATGAGGATCTGCCACAGGAAGAGCGTTTCGCCGCCCGCCTGAAGCTGGCTTCGTTACCGCGGAACTCTTCCAAGACCCGCGTCCGCAACCGCTGCGAACTGACGGGGCGCCCGCGCGCTGTCTATCGCAAACTGAAACTTTCCCGTATCGGCCTGCGCGACATGGCGTCCAATGGTCAGATTCCGGGCATGGTCAAATCGAGCTGGTAGGGAGATACAATTATGTCTTTGAGTGATCCCCTCGGCGATATGCTGACCCGTATCCGTAACGGTCAGCGGGCCATGAAAAGCAGCATCAGCAGCCCGTCTTCCAAGTTGCGCCTGAGCGTGCTTGAGGCGCTGAAGCGCGAAGGTTACATTCGCGGCTATGAGGTATCCGAGCCGCAGAAGGGCCGTCCGGAAGTGACCATTGAACTGAAATATTTTCAGGGCAAGGGCGTGATCGAGCATATCAGCCGGGTCTCCAAACCGGGCCGCCGCATTTATTCCGGCGTAAAAGACCTGCCGACCGTGCGTAACGGTCTCGGTGTCGCCATCCTGTCCACGCCGAACGGCGTTCTGTCGGACACTGAAGCACGCGAAGCCCATGTGGGCGGCGAAGTGCTTTGCAAACTGTACTAGGAGGTATTATGTCTCGTATTGGAAAACATCCGGTGACGATCCCTTCTGGCGTTGATGTACAGATGTCCGGGAGCGATATCACGGTAAAGGGCAGCAAGGGCGTGATGAGCATGACCTTTGTTGACGCTGTGATTGTCGATCGTGAAGACGACAAGATCTGGGTCAAGCCGCGCACCAAGAGCAACCGCAGCCGTCAGATGTGGGGCATGCAGCGGACGCTGCTGAACAATCTGGTGCAGGGCGTGTCGGGCGGTTTTACGCGCACCCTCGAAATTGTCGGTGTCGGTTATCGTGCCGCTGCCCAGGGACGGACGTTGAAGCTGAACCTCGGGTTCAGCCATGACGTTGATTTTCCGATCCCTGAAGGCATCGAAATCAAGACGCCGTCTCCGACGGTGATCGAAATTTCAGGCGCAGACAAGCAGCAGGTTGGCCAGGTTGCGGCCGTTATCCGCTCCTATCGGAAGCCCGAGCCTTACAAGGGCAAGGGTGTTAAATATTCGGACGAATTCGTCTTCCGTAAAGAAGGCAAGAAGAAGTAGGAACCGACCATGGCAAATTCCAGAGAATTGTTTGAACGCCGTCGGCGGAGGAACCGGACCCAGCTTCGCAAGGTGTCTTCGGGCCGCCCGCGGCTTTCCGTACACCGTACGCTCAAGCAGATTTATGTTCAGGTTATTGACGATGCAGCTGGCAAAACGCTGGCCTCCGCCTCTAGCCTGGAAAAGGATCTGCGCGACAAGCTGAAAACCGGCGGCAATAAAGACGCAGCCGCCGAAATTGGCAAGCTGATTGCAGAGCGGGCCCTCAAGGCCGGCATCAAGGAAGTCGCATTTGATCGCGGCGGATATAAATATCATGGCCGGGTCAAGGCCCTTGCCGATGCTGCCCGTGAGGGCGGCCTGTCCTTCTAGGGGAATTGACGATGTTGAGACCTGAACAAACAGAAAAAGGCGACTCAGAGTTCGTCGATAAACTGGTTTACATTAACCGTGTTGCCAAGGTGGTTAAGGGTGGCCGTCGCTTCGGCTTCGCGGCGCTTGTCGTCGCCGGTGACCAGAAAGGCCGCGTTGGCTATGGCCATGGCAAGGCCCGTGAGGTGCCGGAAGCCATCCGCAAGGCAACCGAAGCCGCCAAGCGTAACATGGTACGTGTTCCCTTGCGCGAAGGCCGGACGTTGCATCATGACGTGCAGGGACGCTTCGGAGCAGGACGTGTCGTACTGCGCGCGGCGCCGGCAGGTACCGGTATTATCGCCGGTGGTCCGATGCGTGCGGTTTTCGAAACGCTCGGCGTGCAGGATGTGGTGACGAAGTCGATTGGCACTTCCAACCCCTATAACATGGTCAAGGCGACCTTTGAGGCGCTGAAGAATGTCAGCTCACCGCGTATGGTTGCGGCGAAGCGGGGCAAGAAGGTTTCCGATGTTGTCGGCCGCCGTGGCGGCGATGCGGGAAAGGAATAGATCGATGGCGAAAGCAACCATCAAGGTAACCCAGACGGGCAGCCCCATCGGGCGCCCGGCAAACCAGCGGGCAACGCTTGTCGGTCTCGGGCTGAACAAGATGCACCGCAGTGTCGAGCTTGAGGATACGCCCGCAATCCGCGGTATGATTCGCAAGGTGCATCATCTGGTACAGGTTGAAGAAGCCAAATAAGGCTCAGCCGGTCTGATTTAAGGAATATTGAACATGCGTTTGAATCAACTTGCCGACAATGCAGGCGCCACCAAGAACCGGATGCGCGTAGGTCGGGGTATCGGTTCCGGCAAGGGTAAAACCTCCGGAGCGGGCCAGAAGGGTCAGAAGTCACGTACGGGCGTCGCCATCAAGGGATTTGAAGGCGGTCAGATGTCCATCTATCGCCGTCTGCCGAAGCGGGGCTTCAACAACATTTTCCGCAAGGAATTTGCCGTTGCCAACCTCGGCCGTGTCCAGGCCGCGATTGATGCGGGCAAGCTGGATGCCAAATCCACCATTACTGCCGAGGCTCTCAAGGCAGCCGGTGTTGTCGGCAAGATCGGTGAAGGTGTCCGCCTTCTCGCCAAGGGCGAGCTGACGGCAAAGGTCACCTTTGAAGTTGCCGGGGCGTCCAAATCTGCGGTTGAAGCCGTTGAAAAGGCGGGCGGGAAGGTAACGCTTCTCGCTGCGGCTTCGGAAAAAAGCGAATAATCAAATCGGCGGAGCGGCTCGTAAGCCGGACCTTCGGGAGAATCTAGATGGCATCAGCAGCAGAGCAAATGGCTTCCGGCCTGAGTTTCAGTGCGTTTTCCAAAGCGACGGAACTCAAGAAGCGTTTGTGGTTTACGCTCTTTGCCCTGATCGTTTACCGGATCGGTACCTATATTCCGATTCCGGGGGTTGATCCAACGATCCTCGCCGATGTGTTCCAGCAGAATGCCGGGGGAATCCTCGGCATGTTTGACGTTTTCGCAGGCGGCGCACTTGGGCGGATGACTATTTTCGCCCTTAATATCATGCCCTATATTTCGGCCTCCATCATCATGCAGCTGATGACCTCGATCTCCCCGTCGATGGCGCAGCTCAAGAAGGAAGGCGAGGCGGGGCGCAAGAAGATCAACCAGTATACCCGGTATGGCACGGTTCTGCTAGCGGCGTTGCAGGGCTATGGCATTGCTGCGGGGATCGAGGGGTTGACGCTCTCCAACGGGCAGTCGGCTGTGATTGATCCAGGGATGCAGTTCCGCATTATCACCGTGATCACGCTGGTAGCCGGGACAGTGTTCCTGATGTGGTTGGGGGAACAGATCACGGCACGCGGTGTCGGCAATGGTATTTCGCTGATCATCTTTTCCGGCATTGTCGCGGCATTGCCGGGCGCTTTGGTCGGAACGCTCGAACTGGGCCGGACAGGCGCGCTGTCCACCTTTGTTATCCTGCTGCTGCTGGTTATGGCGGTGGCGGTGATTGCCTTCATCGTGTTCATGGAGCGGGCGCAGCGGCGCATACTTGTGCAGTATCCGAAGCGACAGCGCGGCAACAAGACATTTGGCGGACAGAATTCGCATCTGCCGCTCAAGCTGAATACGGCCGGTGTTATTCCGCCGATTTTCGCTTCGTCGCTGCTGCTGATGCCGACGACGGTGGCGAGTTTTTCGTCGGGCACGGGACCTGACTGGCTGAACAGCCTGACAGCCATGCTGGGGCATGGGCAGCCGATCTATCTGCTGCTGTATATTACGGGTATTGTGTTTTTCTGTTTCTTCTATACTGCCGTCGTCTTCAACCCGGATGACACGGCGGACAATCTGAAGAAGCATGGTGGCTTTGTGCCGGGTATTCGTCCGGGTAAGCGGACGTCCGAGTATCTGGATTATGTCCTGACAAGATTGACGGTTATTGGTGCGGCCTATCTATCCCTGGTCTGTATCCTGCCGGAAATTCTGATTTCGCAATGGGCGGTGCCTTTCTATTTCGGCGGAACCTCGCTTCTGATTGTGGTTTCCGTTACGATGGACACGGTGGCACAGGTTCAGAGCCATCTGGTCGCTCATCAGTATGAGGGGCTGATCAAGAAATCGAGACTTGGAGGACGGCGCAAATGATTTTGATCCTACTTGGACCTCCCGGCGCAGGCAAGGGAACGCAGGCGCAGCGGTTGCAGGACAAACACGGCCTGATTCAGCTGTCTACCGGCGACATGCTGCGGGCGGCGGTTGCGGCCGGTACGGAAATCGGCAAGCAGGCAAAAGCGGTCATGGAGCGCGGCGAGCTTGTATCGGATGATATCATGACCGGGATTATTTCCGATCGCCTTGATCAGCCGGACTGCAAATCGGGAGTGATTCTCGACGGTTTTCCGCGCACCGAAGCGCAGGCCGAGGCGCTTGATAAAATGCTGGCGGAAAAGGGCCTCAAGCTCGATGCCGTCATCGAGATGAAAACCGATGATAAAATCCTGGTGGAGCGGATCACGGGGCGGTATACCTGTGCGAAATGCGGCGCCGGATACCATGATAACTTCCTGAAGCCGAAGGTGGATGGGGTGTGTGACAAATGCGGGGGAACCGAGTTTACCCGTCGCAGTGATGATAATGCCGAGACGGTGAAATCCCGTCTTAACGCCTACCACGCACAGACGGCACCCCTGCTGCCTTATTATCGCAACAAGGGGATCCTGAAACAGGTTGACGGGATGGCGAAAATAGATCAGGTAACAGCCGAGATGGAAGCCGTACTAAAGGCAATCTAACTGTTGACTAGGTAAAACAAGATTATATAATCGCGCGCTTCTCAAAGGCGCGTGAGATAGCCGGGTCAGGACGACCCGATTTGGTTATGAGGAGAGACTAGGGTGGCTCGTATTGCAGGTGTAAATATCCCGACGAACAAGCGGGTATTGATTGCACTGACCTATATTCACGGTATTGGCCCGGCAAAGGCCAAGGAAATCTGCGAGGCTGTCGGCCTGGCAGCGGATGTGCGCGTTAATGCGCTCAGCGATGCTGAAATCGTAAAAATCCGCGAAACCATTGATGCCGACCATCTGGTTGAAGGCGATCTGCGCCGCCAGACCTCGATGAATATCAAGCGTTTGATGGATCTCGGCTGTTACCGTGGGTTGCGTCATCGCCGCGGGCTGCCGGTTCGCGGTCAGCGCACTCATACCAACGCCCGTACCCGGAAAGGTCCGGCCAAACCCATCGCTGGAAAGAAGAAGTAATATGGCTCGTGATAAGACCCGCGTTCGCCGCCGTGAGCGCAAGAATATTATTTCAGGGGTCGCGCATGTCAGCGCGTCCTTTAATAATACCAAAATCATGATTACCGATGCCCAGGGTAACGCCATCGCCTGGTCTTCTGCGGGATCGCAGGGCTTTAAGGGATCGCGTAAATCCACGCCTTTCGCGGCCCAGATTGCGGCCGAAGATGCCGGGCGCAAGGCAATGGAACATGGCATGAAGACGCTGGAAGTGGAAGTCAAAGGGCCGGGCTCGGGGCGCGAATCCGCGTTGCGGGCGTTGCAGTCCGTCGGCTTCAACATTACGTCCATCCGGGACGTATCGCCGATACCGCATAATGGATGCCGTCCACCGAAACGCCGCCGCGTTTGACGGGTTTGTCCATATAGATACGGGCGCTGCCCGTATCGTTTTTGTCAAGATGTCGCGGGTCCGTGGTGGGCCCGCTCAACTATGAGGTCATTATCGTGATTCAGCAAAACTGGAAAGATCTGATCCAGGCGAACCTCTCTGTGGAGCCGGGGGAGCAGAGCAATCGGGAAGCCACGATTATTGCGGAGCCTTTGGAACGGGGCTTCGGGCTGACGCTCGGCAATGCGCTGCGGCGTGTGCTGCTGTCCAGCCTGCAAGGCGCGGCGATCACCTCCATCCAGATCGACAATGTTTTGCATGAATTCTCCTCGATCTCCGGGGTGCGCGAAGACGTTACCGATATTGTCCTGAATCTCAAGACACTGGCGATTCGTGCGCATTCCGATGGCCCGAAGCGTATGGTCCTGAAAGCGACCGGCCCCTGCGAAGTGACGGCCAGCATGATTGAAACCGGCGCGGATCTGGAAATCATGGATCCGGATCAGGTTCTGATGACACTTGACGATGGCGCGACGATCTCCATGGAGATGAACGTCAACACTGGTAAGGGTTATGTCCCTGGCGTCAACAACCATGCGGAAGATGCGCCGATCGGCCTGATCCCCATGGACGCGCTGTACAGCCCGGTCCGCAAGGTTTCCTATAAGGTTGAGGCGGCCCGTGAAGGCCAGGTCCTCGATTATGACAAGCTGACGCTGAAGGTTGAAACCAACGGAACGGTCAGCCCCGAAGATGCGGTTGCCTTTGCGGCGCGCATTCTGCAGGAACAGTTCCAGCTGTTCGTCAACTTTGATGAGCCTGAAGAAGTGGTCATCAAGGAAGAAAGCGAAGAGCCGGAATTCAATCGCAACCTGCTGCGCAAGGTGGATGAGCTGGAACTTTCTGTCCGTTCGGCGAACTGCCTGAAGAATGACAATATTGTCTATATCGGTGATCTGATCCAGAAGACCGAGGCGGAAATGTTGCGGACTCCGAACTTCGGCCGCAAGAGTCTGAACGAGATCAAGGAAGTACTGGCGCAGATGGGCCTGCATCTTGGCATGGAGGTTCCGAACTGGCCGCCGGAAAACATTGAAGATATGGCCAAACGGCTGGAAGAACCCTTTTAAGACAGCACCAATGGCTGTGGAGTAAGAAAAATGCGGCATCGTAAATCCGGGCGTAAGCTCAACAGATCCTCTGCTCATCGCAAGTCGATGTTCGCCAATATGGCGGCATCGCTGATCAAGCATGAGCAAATTCAGACCACCCTGCCGAAGGCAAAGGAGCTGCGGCCTATCGTTGAAAAGCTGATTACGCTTGGCAAACGGGGCGATCTGCATGCCCGTCGCCAGGCATTGTCGGAGCTGCATGAGAAGTCGGCGGTCGACAAGCTTTTCACGACCCTGAGCGAACGTTATGCGGATCGCAATGGCGGCTATACCCGCGTGCTGAAGGCAGGTTTCCGCACCGGTGATGCGGCAGCAATGGGTGTGATTGAACTCATTGATCGTGATGTGACGGCAAAAGGTCAGGATTCCGGTCCGGATCAGAATGCGGACGCAGATGAACTGGAGGCGGAAGCCGTCGCCTGATCGGGCCGCGTCTTCCAAAGAATCAAAGGCAGCCCGGCGGGCTGCCTTTTTTTATCGCAAAACCTTCCATTCCCGTGCCTGTTGCTTGAAAATCAGGCGAATGTGAGCATTTAATAAAAGGTAATGGAGTAACCCCGAACCGGTATGTAAAATGACAGTAAATCCCCGTAAATTTGCGCCCTCTCTTCTGATCGGCCTGCTGATGATGACCGGAACACCAGCAATGGCGACGGAAGCCGTGCCGCAAAGCCAGACGCAGATCATGCTGTCCTTTGCGCCGCTGGTCAAAAAGGCGGTTCCGGCGGTGGTCAATATTTTCACGAGGACACGCATTACCCAGGCACGGCCGAGCCTGTTTGACGATCCCTTTTTTCAGCGGTTCTTTGGCGGCAATTTCGGGCCGCCCAGAGAACGGCAGAAAATCCAGAATTCGCTCGGTTCCGGCGTGATTGTGGATGGGGAGGGGGTCATCGTCACCAATTTTCATGTGGTGGGCGGTGCCGACGAAATTACAGTGGCCCTTTCCGACCGGCGGGAGTTTGATGCACGGGTGCTGATCGCGGATGAGCGGACGGACCTTGCCATTCTCAAGATTGATGTGGAAGGGGAGAGTCTGCCTTTTCTCGAATTTGCCGATTCCGACAGGCTGGAGATTGGCGATCTTGTGATTGCCATCGGCAATCCCTTCGGCGTTGGCCAGACGGTGACGAGCGGCATTATCTCCGCCCTTGACCGCAGCGCTGGGCTGAATAATGACATTCAGTCCTTTATCCAGACGGACGCGGCCATTAATCCCGGCAATTCCGGCGGCGCGCTGCTGACCATGGACGGCAGGATTGCCGGGATCAATTCAGCGATTTTCAGTAAGAGCGGCGGCTCACTCGGCATTGGGTTTGCCATCCCGGCCAATATGGTGAAGGCGGTTCTGACCAATGGCCTCGCGACTGGCAAGGTCGTTCGGCCTTGGCTCGGCGCTATTGGTCAGGAAATCACCGGTGATGTGGCAGATGGTCTCGGCCTCGACAAGCCGGGTGGCGTGCTGGTCAACCGGGTCCATCCGGACAGTGCCGCCTATCAGGCCGGGCTGAAGGTTGGGGATGTGATTGTTTCCATTGATGGTCGAGAGGTTCTGGCGCCTGAAGCGCTGACTTTCCGTGTCGCTTCCAGTGTTGTTGGCGAGACAACGCATCTTGGCGTCTATCGCAATGGCGAGCGGATTGATCTGAAAATGAACCTCATGCCGGCGCCGGAAAATCCGCCGCGCGCGCTTGAGATGCTGACGGGACGTCATCCGCTTTCCGGGGCCATGCTCGGCAATTTGTCACCGGCCTATGCGCTGGAGCTTAATTTTTCCGCCTTTTCTGAAGGGGTGGTCGTGGCCGAGGTGGAAAAGGGCAGTGTGGCGGAACGCTACGGCCTGCGTTCGCGCGATGTGTTGCTGCAGGTCAATGGCAAGAAAGTGGGCAGCGTGACAGAGGCAAAGTCTTTGCTGGAAAATGCAGGGGGGAGTTGGCATATCAGCATCCGGCGCAACGGCCGGACGCTGGCCTTCAAGGTTAATACGTGAGCACATTGTTCGAAGCCGCAGGCGGCGATATGGATAAAGGGCGGCCACTCGCCGATCGCCTGAGACCGGCGCATCTCGATGATGTTGTGGGGCAGGATCATCTGCTGAAAAAGGATGCGCCGCTGCGCCGCATGCTGGATGGGGGCTGGCTTGCCTCGATCATCTTCTGGGGGCCACCGGGTTCGGGCAAGACGACGATTGCGCGGTTGCTTGCCAAAGAAGTGGATATGCATTTCGAGCAGATTTCCGCCGTTTTTTCTGGTGTGGCCGATTTGCGCAAGGCATTTGAGGCCGCGCGCCTGCGCCGTCAGGACGGGAAAAAGACGCTGCTGTTCGTGGATGAAATCCATCGTTTTAATCGCTCGCAACAGGATGGTTTCCTTCCCTATGTGGAGGATGGAACGATCACCCTTGTCGGGGCAACGACGGAAAATCCGTCCTTCGAGCTGAATGGCGCCCTCCTTTCCCGCTGTCAGGTGCTGGTGCTCAACCGTCATGACGAGGCGTCTCTGCGGACCTTAATGACCCGGGCGGAGGAGTTGGAGGGACGACCTATTCCCCTTGATGAGGAGGCGAAGGCGGCACTTGTCCATCTTGCTGATGGGGATGGCCGGTTTTTCCTGAATATGGTCGAGGCGGTTTTTCATTCAGGCGAAGAAGTCCTCG
>CEOG01108553.1_pt1 | contig 13313 bp, 13 predicted proteins | sample 530301 | NCBI WGS metagenome assembly CEOG01 (sample SAMEA2619903, study PRJEB7988) | marine metagenome | biome: marine biome (ENVO:00000447); feature: surface water layer (ENVO:00002042); material: "saline water (ENVO:00002010), including plankton (ENVO:xxxxxxxx)" | depth 5 m | reverse complement strand
CGTATTCGAAGCAGCAACTGCTAAAGTTTCTGTTTTCTCCTTGGGTGAAGAATTACAGGCCACCAAGCAGATGACGAGCAAAAGGAAAAAACATTGATTTACGATGTTTCTCATAGTTTAAAAATTTAGGTTGATTAATTGATTTTTTAATGACATATATTATTCATTCATAATTTCGATAATTAAAAAAATGTATAGGTTACCAAAATATTACCGATACATATTCTATGTAGATAATAGTTAACTCATTTAAAAAATTATAACTAAAGTATGAGTTGATATACTTTTTAAAGTTAGAAAATAATTTATCAAAAAGCAGAAGGATGGTTTAGTTATTTTTTCGATTCACTTCAAAATGGGTGCTTTTCGGTTTTGAAGCGTACCTTTACCATTGATAAACCCATATGAACATGTCGGAAAGAAGAGAAAGGAAAACCCCCAATAGAAAATCAAATAAGGACAGTGTTCCGACACCCAAGCCGAAGCTTCATCCTAGAAACAAACATAGAGGCAGATATGACCTACCTCAGCTTGTTAAAGGAACTCCAGAATTGGGTGCCTTCGTTCAGCCAAATAAATATGGTGACGACTCCATTGATTTTGCGAACCCAGCAGCGGTAAAGGCACTGAATAAAGCTTTATTGAAACACCATTATAAATTAGAATTTTGGAATATTCCCGAAGACTATTTATGCCCGCCAATACCAGGAAGAGCCGACTACATTCACCACATGGCCGATGTGCTTTGCGCAAGCAACTATGGAAAAATACCGACTGGCGAGAAAGTGACTTGCATTGATGTGGGTGTTGGCGCCAATTGCGTTTACCCAATCATTGGCACGCAAGAATATGGTTGGTCGTTTATTGGAACTGACATAGATTCTATATCCCTTAAATCGGCACAGACCATTATAGACCAGAACCCCAACTTGGTGGGAAAAATAGAATTGAGAAGACAGCCCGAACCCAAAGATATTTTCTATGGCATTTTGAGAAAAGAAGACCGGGTTGACCTTACGATATGCAACCCTCCCTTCCACCGTTCTCCCGATGAAGCCCAAGAAAGTGCTTCGCGAAAGGTGAATAACCTGGCCAAGAAAAAAGTAGCTGATCCTGTTTTGAACTTTGGCGGAAGAAGTAAAGAACTCTGGTGCGATGGCGGAGAACGAAAGTTTATTCAAACCATGATTCGCGAAAGCAAAAATTTTGGCGAATCATGTTATTGGTTTTCCAGTTTGGTTTCTAAGTCTTCCAATTTACCTGTAATTCTAGAATCTTTAGAAAAAGCAGAAGCAGTTGAAGTAAAAACCATCCCCATGGGGCAAGGCAACAAAAGTAGCCGCATTGTAGCATGGACCTTCCTCAACGCAACTCAGCAAAAAGAGTGGAAAAACACGAGATGGAAAGAGAAGCAAGCATCAACCAAAACTCCTGAATAGATGTAAATGATTAAAATCATTACGTATGAGACATCCAAAATATAGCCCACGGTTTAAACCGTGGGCTATATTTTGGGCTGTACTCTGAGAGACTTTGGACGAGTTAGGTATTTAAGTAAAAAAATTAAGAGAGACTGTACCTCATAACAACAGTTATAAAATTCAATATATTTATGGCTATATGTCACTTTTGTGATCCACAACATTTAAAGAAATAAATAGGTAGAAAAATGAGTGAATATGTCAAAACCCTAACAGATAGGAAAATAATAATCAATCGAATCTCACAACTTTTGGATGAAGAAAAAATCCCATACTTGGTAAAAGATAATGCTGAATCAGCAAGGCTTGCTGGTTTCGGAACTTCTTCAAATGATGTTGATCTTTATGTATATAAATCTGATTTCAATAAAACCGAAACTATCATTAAATCATTTGTAGAAAATAGCAACGAATAAGAAAAATCGTTTTGCCATTGTCTATACGGCCTCTCCAGTTGTAACTGACGAGGTGCGCCTCTCACACCACCCACCATACGGGTCTCGTAACAGGCGGTATATTAAGCAATGAAAACCTGTCTTCAAATTGCCCCTACTGGTTTAAATGGTCAAAAACCATTACACAAAGATGTTTATATAACATAGCCCACGGTTTAAGCCGTGGGCTATGTGTTAAAAGGATGAGTTGACAGAACCGTTTTAACGGTTTATAATTTAGGAGTTCAACAGCAGTCCTAGAATCATGAAGCAACTGGTTTTTATCTTAGTATAAATTCGAGATTATTACCTTAAAAGTGTATCTTGCTCGAAATATTTCTAAGGTTGACAGTTTCAGAATATATAAAGCAATTACAATCATTTGAAGAATACTCCTTCTCAATAGAAGAGGTAATAAAAAACGCATCTAAAGATTCTATTGCTGTTAAAAGAGAACTATCAAGGTTGGTCGAGAAAAAGGAAATCTTAAATATTCGAAAAGGATTTTATCTAATCATCCCGCCCAGATACGCTACATCAGAAAAGTTACCTATTCAATTATATAGCGAAAAGCTATTCAAATATCTCGATCGAAAATACTATGTTGGACTATACTCTGCTGCTAAAATTCATGGCGCCAGTCATCAGCAATCACAGCGCGATTATCTCATTATAGAAACACCAAAACTCAACTCCATTAAAAAGAAGAGTTTTGATATTGAATTCTTCACTTCTGGAGCTTGGCCAAAACGCAATATTGAAATAAAAAAATCAGATGCAGGAGGATATAAGATATCCTCTCCTGCTCTCACTTTTATAGACCTGATCCATCACCACACCAAGATTGGCGGACTTAATCGTATGCTGGCTTCATTAGAAGAGCTCACTGAAGAAATACAAGAAATAGATATCACAGCGCTTACCTCTTGGTATCCTCATAAAAGTACACTTCAAAGAGCGGGTTTCTTACTGGAAGAATTGAATGGTAAAAATACTTTATCCGATATCATCCATGAAAAGCTACAACAACAACCCTACTTTCCGGTATTGCTAAGCCCCAAGAAAACTCAAAAGCCTGGGTCAGTTGATAACAAATGGAAAGTAGATATAAACCTTCAACTGGAAAGTGATTTATAAGCCTATACATAAAGCTCCGTCTCATAAATGATTGCTAAACCTTACATAGCGAAATGGCAAGAATATGCTCCATGGAAAGACTTTTCTCAAGTAGAACAGGATTTAGTCATTAGTAGGGCATTAGTAGAAATTTTCTCTGACGATTTTCTCAGAGAGAATCTTGCATTCCGAGGTGGTACAGCATTACATAAACTCTATCTCAATCCAGCTCCACGATATTCAGAAGATATTGACTTGGTTCAGATAAAGGAAGTACCTATAAAACCTATAATGAAAAGGCTAGGTGAGGTAATCACCTTCTTTGAGGAAGACAGAAGCACTCAAAATAGAGGACATGGGATCAAAGCCCTTTACCGGTTTACTTCTGAGTATGAAGAAATTCGAATGCGACTGAAATTGGAAATCAATTGTAAGGAACATTTCAATGTATTGGATTGGGTAAACTTCCCTTATACAGTGCAAAGCGAATGGTTTGAAGGCAAATGTAAAATACGTACATATAGTATCAATGAGTTGCTCGGCACCAAACTTAGAGCACTTTATCAAAGAAGTAAAGGGCGCGACCTATTTGATCTAGATTACGCCAGACGTAATATGGACATCAATATTGATGAAATTCTTGAGTGTTTTCGAGTGTACATTGAGTATGCTACTGATAAAAAACCTCCAAGTCAAAAGGAGTTTTTGCAAAACATCGAAGCTAAAAAAAATGATCCAGACTTTATAGGAGATATGGAAGCCTTATTACGGCCAGAAATAGAATACAATCAACAAGAAGCCTTTGAATGGCTAAAAAGTGAAATAATTGAAAAGATTTAACTGAGCAATATAACATCTATCATAAAATCAATTAGAAACACCATGAGGAAAGATGAAGGGCTTGGCGGTGATGCCCCACGGATTTCTCAGGTGGTGTGGATGCTTTCTATGAAGATTTTCGCTGATAAAGAAGAATAGTAGAAAAACACGAGATGGAAGGGAAAAGAAGAATCTACCAAAACACCTGAGTAGGTGCAAATGGTTAAAACTAATACATATGAGATATCAAAATATAGCCTACAGTTTAAACCGTGGGCTATGATAATGGGGTGAATTGACAGAACCGTTTTAACGGTTTATATTTTTGAATTCAACAGTAGATTCACAACCAAAAAGCATTAGATATATTCAAGTTCTTTTAGGGCAGAGTTCTAGTAAAACCACTGAAGAGTATAGACATAGGAGAGAATACAATCGCCTTTGGATTCATTAGAATTAGAGTAAAACAAAAACAATGACCGCTAGCGATCCAATTCGGCTTGTTAACGAGCATAAACCTTAAATTATTAGAATATATCTGTTAAAATGTGGCCAATACATAACGTTGGGAGCAAGTGTAACAGACAACAGTAACAACATAAAAAACAATGCAAGACATACTGTTTGAATTTATATCGAAATACGTTTCTCTGACAGAAGATGAAAAGAACGCATTACTTTCATTAGACCTATTTCACTCGGTAAAGAAAGGGAAGGTTTTACTCAAAGAAGGACAAAAATCACAGGATAGTTATTTTGTTTTAAAAGGCTGTCTTCGGGCTTATTACATCATAGATGCTGAAGAAAAAACAACAGCTTTCTACACAGAATTAGATGCCTTAACACCTCATTGTGTGATAAACAAAGCTCCTTCTCATTATTTCATAAGTTGTGTTGAAGATAGTATTCTTCTAGTTTCAAATTCCGATATAGAAATAGAAGTAAACAGTAAATTTCCAAAGTTTGAAATCATGTGCAGAATGTTGTCAGAAGAATTGTTAGCCAAAAAACAAATAGACTTTGACGAATTTAAGACTTCGTCACCTGAACAACGATACTTGAACTTGCTACAAAAAAGACCAGATCTACTTCAGCGTGTGCCACAACACCAATTAGCTAGCTATTTAGGTATTAAACCTCAATCGTTAAGTAGATTAAGAGCAAGGATTCTTGAAAAAAAGAGCTAAGCCGCATTTCTTAACTTAAGTGAACGAGTTAAGGCATCTCGCCAATCTATTTTTGCAATTACGTTTAACATTAGTTGTACATAATATGCAAAAGAAAATCTTATTCATTGGCCTTGCCTTATTGCTGGCAAGCGGTTCACAGATGAATGCACAAAATGCCAAACAAGACAGTACTTATAGAAAATGGTTTGTTGGTAGTACTTTATTATTACTAGGCAATCTGGATGACACTAACAATCCTGGGTATATACAAATAAATGCAGGATATAGGATTACACCTAAAGATGTTATTCAATTTAGATTTAAAAGGTCTCAATATGCTTGGCCACTAGGTATCCCTTTCGGGCCGGATTTTGATGCACCTGGGCTAAACTATCCCGGACATGCACGCATACTTGCACCTCAAATAGGCTACCAGCGGTTTTGGCGGAAAGGACTCTATACTTCTGTTTATGTATTGAATGCTTTTGAAAAATACATGGATGAGAATAAAAAGAAGATTGGAAATGGATTCACATTATACACAGACTTTTATCTGGGTTACCAATTTAAGTTTTTCAAAGACCATTTCTTTTTTGAACCAGCTATTGGAGTAAGTTATTGGCCTCTAAGAACTGGAGTTCCAGATTCTTTTAAAAATGTAGAACAGAAGTGGCCTAACTACTTTATTCAACCTGGGCTTGATTTTGGATTTAAGTTTTAATCTACAATGGTTAGATGAAAACAGTTATTTGCACCAAATATGGGCCTCTTGAAGTTTTGCAGCTTCAGGAGGTTTCTAAACCAATACCCAAAGACAGTCAAATTCTTGTCAAAATAGTCGCTACTGCGATCAACTCTGGAGATGCAAGGATAAGAAGCCTTGATGTCAAAGGAATATTCAAAGTAATTATGCGATTTGCGTTTGGCTTTTCAAAACCAAGAAGCCCCATCTTAGGAACTGTTTTTTCGGGTATTGTTGAAAGCAAAGGAAATAAAGTCTCAAAATTCAAAGTTGGAGATAGAGTTTTGGGAATGACGGGATTTCAATTCGGAACCTATGCAGAATATATTGCAGTCAATCAAAACAGTAAAGTTATTGGAATGCCCAAAAATGCGTCTTATGAAGAAACCACATCAATAATCTTTGGTGGACAAACAGCGATTTATTTTTTGAACAAGGCAAAATTAGCAGAAAAATTAAATCCTAAAATCCTGATTATTGGGGCAACGGGTTCAGTAGGAACAGGCGATCAATTAAGCAATGGACCGAAATTTGTCTTCAAATTGCCCCTACTGGTTTAAATGGTTAAAACCATTACTTAAAGATATTCATAATATAGCCCACGGTTTAAACCGTGGGCTATATTTTTGGGGTGCACTCTGAGAAACTTTGGACGAGTTAGGTATTAAATTAAGAGAGACTGTACCTCATAACAACAGTCATAAAATTCAATATATTTATGGTTATACGCCACATACGTTACTGATTCATAACATTGTAGCTAATTTGAAAAAATGACGAACGTCAAAGACACACAAGAATTGACTCTTTCTACAAATAAATGGAGAGTTGACTTGTATTATGAAAGTTGGTATTCAAAGATAAAGATGATTGTAAAGAAGGAAAGCGATTTCGTGATTGAATTATCCGAAAAAGGGGAATGGGACTCAACGTTAAAAATTGAGCTCACAAACAAAGAAGCAATACGCACTTTCATTGTGACAGGAATACAAGGTAGTACTTACCTGCACATAAAAGGTGACAACGAAAATGGTCAGTCAGTAAAGGTTGAAAACGACAATTTGATTCTGAGTTTAGGACTGAATTTCATTTCAATAGACTTGAATGAACTCAAACTGAATTGGAAGCTTGAGCCTGATATGGCAGAAGTTTTCGAGTTTTATGATTTAGAAAGCGATTACCTACTTCGCGGTGAAGTTGGAATTCACAGAATTGACAAAACAGGAAAATTAAAATGGACCTTCTCTGCGACAGACATTTGGGTGAATATGGAAGGACGACCAGAAGTTGAAATAACTGAAAACTCGATAAAACTTTTAGACTTTAACTCTGACAAATACGAAATCGACTTTGATGGGAATGAAATAAAAAACTAGCCATAAAGAACTATGCGAAACGATAACACTTCTTACAAAATTTAGTCACGGCTGACAGGTAAGGAGTTTTTTAAATCCCATCTACTCATAGCTAAGCGGTTGCCAGTAATTAGACCAAACAATGAACGAAGAAACAATAAATCAATCCATACACCGAATTAAGCATTTGAAAAAAGGTGACTTGTTTCTTCGAGCGGGAAAACCTTGTATTGAGATTGGAATGCTTGAAAAAGGCGTTATGCGTGGCTTTGTTTACGACAATTGTGGGAACGAAATTACCACACATTTTTACCAAGAAAGAAATATGATTATTGGCAGTTACATCCCAAAGACCAATACGGTAATATATGTCGAAGCGCTAGAAGATTGTCAAATTTCCGTTGCCGATTATTCCCAAGTAATGGAGAATGTAAACAAGGATAGAGAAATTACCGAGATAATCACCAATCAATTCCAAAAGCTAAACGACCAAGTTCAGGCAAGATTAGTGGCATTGCTCGACCTAAGTTCAGTAGAAAAATACGAACTGTTCCTAAAAGAATATCCAAACTTACTAAACCGTGTTCCACACTATTACATCGCCAACTTCCTTGGCATTACTCCTACCCAATTAAGTCGAGCCAGAAAGCAGTTTATCAACAAATGTCGATAAGAGTTAGAAATTGAACCTGTAACTTTGTATTCAAAAATTACAAAGTACTATGGAACCACATTTTCAACTTTCAGACACTGAATTTAACAGACAATTCACTGACTGCAGTTTAAACCCTGAGCTGTTTAGTCACGAAGCGCACATACGTTTAGCTTGGATAAATATTAAAAAACTTGGATTAGAAAAAGCTATAGATAATACACAAACTCAATTAGAAAATTTTGTCGCTCACATCGGAGCAAAAGACAAATATCACAAGACCTTAACCATTGTTGCAATTAAAATTGTGAACCACTTCATACAAAAATCCAAATCCGATGATTTTAGTAATTTTATCAACGAGTTTTCACAGCTAAAATATGAATTCAAGGAATTGGTAAATGCTCATTATAGTTTCAATATTTTTAATTCTGATGAAGCGCGAACTGAATTCTTGAAACCTGACTTACTTGAATTTTGAATAAAAACAACCACTAGCAAGAACATTTATAAACAATAGCGGTTTGAACATTAACTTGAAGTATATTGTAGTCTGAAAGACAGCTGCTATTGAATTAGCCACTGCTCATACACAAACACGTTGAAGACACTCAAATCAGCAACCCTCCTCCACTCTTTTAAATAGTTAAAACCATTGCACAAAGGCATGCAAATAACAAAGCCCACAGTTTACACCGTGGGCTTTGTTATTATATATATTACCGAAACCGATTAACGACTTACATAAAACCCATTAATAATTACCGAAGAAGACTGCATTAAATAATAGCCTGTTGGTGCCGTACCACATGCCACGGAAATTCGGGTTGTCTACAAACATCACTACATTACCTCTACCTATTCTGGTAGCTATTAAAGAAGCCGTTCCACCAATATCTTTCAAATTGGCTTTGTTTACATAACCACTCAACAGTGGGTTTTCAGTGTACTTTACTACCGTATTGGTTGGGCTCGAGCTTGGTTGAATCAAGGTTGAATGATTTCGATACACCGGCAACTCACGGCTGGTATAACCAAAGCCAATTGGATGTGTAATGTCTATATCCGTCATGTACATAGAGCCACCAATAGATTGCGCTCCGTAGAAGTCTCGAGAGGTCACATAGTCCATTCGCTCTGGAGTTTCCCTTTCACTTCGCGCAGCATATTTTTCATTCACCCATTTGGCACCAATAGCCCAACTAGTCGCTCCTTTAATGGTAATCAGCGTTCCTCCTTCTCTTACCCAAAGCTTGATTCTGTCCAGCGTACTTTCACCTAAGGAGTTATAAGAACCAGAAACAAGAATCAGGGTATTGTAATCGCTCCAATTGATTCTGCCAGCATTGCCCATATCTACTTTCGTGATGGGCATTCCCACTTTAGAGTCGAACAAATGCCAAACCTCTCCAGCCTCCGCGCTGCTGGTATTTCCACCAATCAACATAAGTGCTTTGGGTTTTCTTACCGTGTTAAAACTTCCGCTTCCTAAATCTACACCCGAAGTACTAAAACCAGTTTTCACACTTTGAGCGCGAATACCTGCAATCTCGGTGGCTTCTTCAACATAGGCATGCACCAAATCGGCATCCATTTCCTGACGAGAAACTGGAATCATTAAGGTGCCATAACCATATTCCTTCACCCCTTCATTGGTTTCAATAGAAAATGGCTTGCTGCCATAATTTACATAAACACCCTTTTCCAAAAGGTAATTCAAGGCCTTTGGTGCGTAGTACTCATTCCATTCAATCAGGTAAGCATAATTGGTTTGAGGAACTCTGGCATACGTGCCTTTTAGGTCTGTTCTAGCTAATTCTTTTCCCGACAAATCTTGTTTCCCTTTCCATTCGGCATAAGGCATGTTATAGGTTAATGCGGCTGTCCAAGAGGAGGCATCGTAAAAAATACTATCATGAAAATCGGTAACTTTTTCAAACATGGTGCGCACCATTCTGTATTGTTTTTGCGCGTTAGGCACATAGAATGCTTTGCCTGCTTTATAGTTTTTACCGTCCAGTTCGATATCATCATTTAGTGCTACGGTTTTAATTTTGTGCCTTAGCAACAAATCAATGAAGGCCTGATTTCTACCGTCATCCGCGGGGTCACCAAAAACCCATCCGCGCACTGGATTCTTACTTCCTTCATCCAAAGCAGAATCGAAATACTTTTCCATATGCTTTAAGAGTACTTCGCGTTCTCCAACCGAAGCACGCACTGTAGCCAAACTAGAAGTCACATGGTTTTTTATGGTGAAGGCAAAAGCCACTTTTCCCGTTGGGGAATCTTGCACATGCCCTCTAGAACTGGCTTGTTCGAAAACCAAACCTAAAGCCCCGTGAATATCTGGATAAGTTGAACCATAGCCAGGATAGCTGTTGTCGTACTGCTCTTTAGTGAAATACAAAGATCCAATTTCGTCTAAGGCTTCATGAAAATAGCCTGCGAACAGGTTGTTCAAGCCATCATAATTATCTCTCGGCACTACTGGGTTTTCAGAACCAAATGGTTTTGTAGGTTCGAAAAAGTAAGTAGAGTTCGTTCCCATTTCATGAAAATCGGTCACTACATTCGGATACCACTTGTGATAAAAATCTATTCTTGCTTGGCTTTCAACATGTGCCAATGGCAACCAATCGCGGTTCAAATCATACCAATAGTGATTGGTTCTTCCTCTTGGCCAAGCTTCATTGTGCTCCACATCAATAGGGTCAGAAACCATTGGGTCGCCTAAATATGAATTGGCCCAAGTAGTATGGCGATCACGGCCATCAGGGTTAAAACTTGGATCAACAATTAAGACCGCATCCTTTATTGCTGCTCTCACTTCAGCAGATTGCCCAGCTACATAATAATATGCCGTAAGCATGGCCGCCTCTGAGCTTGAAGGTTCATTTCCGTGTACATTATAGCCCAGCAACACTACCGACTTCATATTCGAGTAATCGTCAATACTCTGATTGGGATCGGTAAGCTTCAGGTGTTCCTTTCTAATGCTTTCCAAATTTCTATGGTTTTCAGGAGAAGTAATGGTCAACACCACCAACTGTCTGTGCTCATAGGTCTCCCCTATGGTATCGAGCTTAGCACGATCAGAAAGCCTTGCCAACTCACGCATATAACCTACAATGGCATCGTGACGGGTATGTAATGTACCAATAGGGTAGCCCAAATACTTTTCAGGGCTTGGTATTTTAGGGTCAAAACGTGCACTTCCATCAAAAAAGTAATCGTTTTGAGCATTGGCATTGAGCAGTGTACATAAAAGAGCCACTGCTATAAATAGGCTTCTATATCTCATGATTGAATGTTTTTTCTTCTCTTCAAATGTGAGTAAGTTGAAATTATTACTATTCAAACTTTCTCATTTAGGTTTGCTCCTTTTTACGAACTTTACCTCCCGAAAATACAACACCAAGTTAAAATCAAAGCATGAAAGTCTCAGGTCATATTATAGATGTAAGGAACAGAAGGTTGTTCAAAGGCATCCTCCACATCAAAGATAATAGAATAGAAAGAATTGAGCCATCAGATACTGTGGACGGTCAATTCATTATGCCTGGATTCATCGATTCACATGTTCATGTGGAAAGTTCGATGCTGGTTCCTTCAGAATTTGCCCGACTTGCGGTAGTTCACGGAACCGTTGCTACGGTATCTGACCCACATGAAATTGGCAATGTATTGGGTGTAAAGGGCGTGGAATACATGATTGAAAACGGGAAGCAAGTAAACTTCAAATTCAATTTTGGCGCGCCCTCATGTGTACCTGCCACTACTTTTGAAACCGCAGGTGCCAAAATAACTTCTGATGAGGTTCGATATCTTCTGGAAAAGGATGAAATAAAATATTTGGCCGAAATGATGAACTGGCCGGGTGTTCTTTTCAATGACTCAGTAGTTCATGAAAAAATCAACATCGCTAAATCACTGGGTAAGCCGATAGATGGTCACGCACCTGGTTTAAGAGGAGAAAAAGCAGAGGCATATGTAAAAGCGGGCATGTCGACCGACCACGAATGCTTTACCAAGGAAGAAGCATTGGACAAACTAAAGCACGGAATGAAGATTGCCATTAGAGAAGGCAGCGCGGCTAAAAACTTCGAAGCACTGATCGAATTGCTTCATGATCACACTCAAATGATCATGTTTTGTTCTGATGACAAACACCCTGATAACTTGGTAGAAGGCCACATTAACTTGCTGGTAAAAAGAGCGCTTGCCAAAGGTCATGAGTTATTCAATGTACTTCAAGCAGCCTGCATTAACCCAATAGATCATTACAATTTGGAGGTAGGTAGCCTTAGGGTTGGAGACTTTGCCGACTTCATTACAATTGACAACCCAAGTAATTTCAATGTTTTGACTACTTATATCAATGGTGAAAAGGTGGCCGAAAATGGGAAGACATTAATCCCAAGAGTCAATAATAACATTGTTAATAATTTCAATTGTGAGCCTATTCTTGAGTCACAGATTCAAATCAAAAATAAGGGCGGGAAAATCAATGTGATTGAAGCGCTTGACGGGCAATTAGTAACCAACTGCATTGAGGCTGAAGCTACTACAGACCAAAATGGAAATTTAGTATCCAATATAGAAAATGACATTCTTAAACTCGTGGTGGTAAACCGCTATCAGCCAGCCAAACCAGCTATAGCATTTATTAGAAATTTTGGATTAACAGAGGGAGCAATTGCCTCAAGTGTGGGACACGATTCCCACAACATTATTGCTGTGGGCGCTACCGATGCAGACATTGTAAAGGCGGTAAACCTAATTATTGAGGCCAAAGGTGGTGTTAGTGCTGTTTCAGAAAAAGAAGAAAGCCTAGTTCCATTGCCTGTAGCGGGCATTATGAGTGCTGAGGATGGTTACAAGGTAGCAGAGGCTTATTCGGCAATAGATCAAATGTCCAAGCAGATGGGAAGTAAACTAAATTCACCGTTTATGAGTTTGTCCTTTATGGCATTATTAGTGATACCATCATTAAAGCTTAGCGATTTAGGTCTGTTCGATGGCGACAGCTTTAAGTTCAAACCATTATTTGTTGAGCATTCGTAACAATTTAATAACGGGCGTTGGTTATCGTAATTTTTAATTGCGTTAATTTTGGCTCCTTAAAATTACAATTATGAAAAAGTTTATGTTCTGTCTTCTTTTGGGTTTGTTCGCCTTCCCTGCCATGGCGCAAAACCCTGAGTTAAAATATCCTCAGGACCCCAATTTGGCTGAAGAAGCAAAAAGAAGACTTGCTTTATCTTTAGATGACATGTCATTAGAAAGATATAGAGAAGCTGCCAACTCTCTGGCTTGGCTGTTGAAAAACGCACCAGACCTTTACGAAGGACTATATATAAATAGCTATAAGGCTTACGAAGGAATAGCGGAAAAAGAAACCGACCCTGCCAAAAAGGGAGTCTATTTAGACTCTATGTTTACTGTATACAAGTTGAAAGACGAAAGATTTCCACTTAGCGATACAGAAATAAACAATGTGGCTTTCAGGTATTATAAGTTTCATAAGGATAATGCAGAGAAG
>CEOG01037781.1_pt1 | contig 13326 bp, 21 predicted proteins | sample 530301 | NCBI WGS metagenome assembly CEOG01 (sample SAMEA2619903, study PRJEB7988) | marine metagenome | biome: marine biome (ENVO:00000447); feature: surface water layer (ENVO:00002042); material: "saline water (ENVO:00002010), including plankton (ENVO:xxxxxxxx)" | depth 5 m | reverse complement strand
TTAAGAACAGTTGCTCTTGCAGTATTTGTCATAGCACAAGATGTTTTAAATATTTGAGTTAAACCAAACCCTGTTGAGTATGGTTGATCAAACCAAGTTTCAGGATATCCAGATCCTTCAGCATGTGCAGTACCTACAACATAAGTTCTAATTTTTTCTAATGTTTCTATAGGTACATCATGAACTTCATTTGAACCACCTGCACCACCTGCTTGAAATCCATTATCAGCTGATGCTGCACCATATGCAAAAGATGCAAGTTCATTTCCACTTGAATCAAACTTAACTATTGTTCCTGTTACTTTTACAGCTTCCATATTATCATTATCAACACCTGCATTACCTGTTAAATCAGAGGTAACTGCATTTGTAACTTTAACAATATGATAGCCTGTTACTGTAGTACCTGTTGTAGAGTTCATTACTGGAACTTTAATTAATTGACCTGGAAAAAAGAATGTAGGTCTTGTTCCTGTTCCACCAACATCTTTTTTATTTGTGCTTTGACCAAAAACATTTTGTATGTTACCAGCTGATTCATAATCAGTTGCCATATACAATTCTACAGTTTGACCTGTTGCTGAAACTGCTCCAGATGCATTTGATTGATCAAGCTCTGAATCATGAACCTCTATTGTACCATTAGATGTAAATGCTACAACATATGCATATCTTTTATGCCATGATCCTCTTTTTTCTGTAAACTTAAAAGCTGGATCATCTGTTGGTGTTTTTGCAACTTGTGATACAAATCTAAAAAATGGGTCTTGTGCTATTGCCAACTCACTAACTTTGTCACCAAAATTAAACTTTCGTCTTAGATCACCAGTATCTTTGCTTGGACCATCAGACCAAGTTCCAGTATCAGCAACATCTAAGTTAGCATTAGGGTTTATAGCACTTATATAATCTACTTTTGCCATAACTTCTCCTGTTATTTATTTGTTAAAGTTCAGTTAAGGCTAATTTTTTACCATTAACCGAACAAGTTATCAGTATCGCCATCAAGTCCTTTTAAAATGTCAAACATTTTATCATCTGGACTTTGGACTTCTCTTCCTGGACTATTAGCATTACTAGCACTTTGAGGTATATCTCTAACTTGCTTCATTTGATTTAACATATCAGCCTTAGTATTATCTGCAACATTTTTTGATACTTCTTCTCTATTTAATAGATAATAAACATCATCTAATGTTAAAACATGCTGATTTGCTCTTTCTTGCAAATCTTCAAATTCAGCATCAGACATTCCAGTTCTTCTTTTAAAATCTTCAGCTTCAGAAATTAAATTAGCTTGTTGCTCCTCTTCAGCAAACTGTTGTTTTTCTCTGCTAATAATAGCAGCTGCTTGCTGTTGAGCAGTTTGAGCAATATGTTCATTCATTACTTGAGCTGATTTAGAATTTGGATCTGTCATAGCTTCATGTGCATCAAATACAAAATCTTCACCAAATCTTTCTGTTAAAGATTGAGGCTTATTGCCATTTAATGTTCCTCTTAGTGCCTGAACTGCATCAGGACTATTTTTCAGATGCTCTATCAAGGGTTTGAATTTAGACAACTCTGCCAAGTCATCATTTTCAGCCTTTAGTCTTTGAGCTTCTCTGGTTGAATCGCTATACCTTTTTTCAAATGTTTCAGCTTTAGCTTTCCAATCCGTTTGCACCTCATTGCCAGTGTCTCCAGGGTCAGTTTCCTGAGTTACCTGTTCTGTTTCTGGTTGTGGCATATCATCACTTATTGCACCATTAACTTGTGCTTCTAAGTTGTCAAAAAAATCGCTAGAGCTATCAGATTGATTCTGATCATCACCTTGAAGAGCTTCTTCAACTGATAGGTTACTATTGTTATTTTTAGACATATTTTCTCCTTATGTTACTATGTGTTGTCTTTTGTTTCCAAATCATTTTGAAAACTTTTAAGTAATTCTTGTATTTCTTTTCTTTTATGATAAGCATCATTAGAGAGATTATTTCTTAATAACTTTTGTTGTGCTTGTGTTTCAAAAAACTCTTTTTGAGCTTTAGACTTAAAATTAGTCTTTTGTGCATTGATATCCATTTCAGCTTGTCTTACTTTATCTCTTATACCAGATTGTACTACTTGTCTTTCTAATGTTTCTATAGTTCCTTCTTTATCTTTTATAGTATCTTGCAATTGTTGTATTTGAGATTGTAGTTGTTGAACTTCTCCTATTCTTTCTTGTATGCTTTCTTTATTTCTAATATCAGTCTCGGCAAGCACAGCCTGTCTATCTATAACACCAGCTCCTAATAATTGTTTTAACTCTTCTAAATAAGCCCATCTATTTATAGGCATAGTAGATCCAGCTACAATTCTTATATCAAATTTAGCTGCACTATAATCATGAAACTTTCCTATAGCTTCTCCAAGATCATTGTATATAGGTCTATTAATTTCAACTTGTTTTTCTTCTTGCAATGAAGAAGGTTGTATAATTCTAAATACTTTATGAGCTGTATATACAGATTGTGAAAACTGCTTAACAACATGGCCCATATGTTTAAGTGATGGTTCTATAGAATGTTTTAACCAATACTTAACTCTTCTAGTACCATATTCATCCATAGCTAACATACCTCTGTAAGGCATATCTTTAGTTGCGCCTGCATCTCCTTGCATAGAGGAATAGATACCTGCCAGATATTCCATATCACTTTTACCACTATTAACTATTCCAAAAAATGCATTTGATAATTGAGCTGGCTGTATTGGCTTAGGAGGTTCATAGCCATGATTAACAGGTAGCAATGCACCTGGGCTAGATGAATATTGTTCCCATATATCAGCATCAATACTACCTTCATAATACATATATCTTAGTGATGAACCAAGACTTGCATTGTGTACCATTAATTGATGTGACTTATTTAATTCTTGTTGTTTACCTACAAGTGGAGATACAGCTGATATAGGATAAGGTGTACCTATCCATTTGTAATGTATTGGTATTATTGGATAATCTTTTATTCTTTCAGGTAATATTTTTTCATATAAAAATTGATCTCCAGCAATACCTGTAAGTTTAATTCTATTGTCATAAAATTCTACTGCATCTATTATATTTTTAGAAAATAATTCATCTTTAGATAAAATAGCATATTCCTTTTTACTAACTACTTTATTTTCAACTTTAGACATTTTTTCTTGTATTTTAGATGTAAACTCTACAGCTGCAGATTGTAATTGATTTTGCATCATTGTTTGAGCTTTTTCTGTTTCAAGCTTATATCTTTCTTCCATCATTTGACCAGACTGAACTGCTGCTTGCATTTGTTTTTGTTGTTCTGCAAATTCTACTTGCATTTGTTTTTGCATTTCAGCAAGTTGAATTTCTACTCTTTTGCTTGCTTCTTTTAATTGCTCTTCTGTTAAAGGTGATCTATAAAATACATTTACATAAGGTATTTTTACTTTTTCATAAGTTTCAATATAATCTATAAGAGGATCATCTTTACCTTCATTATCTATAGAATAATCTATATCAGATTGCAAAATATCTTTTTGATCTCTATCTGTAGCTTTAGCTGTAAGTGATCTTTCACTTTGATATTGAGTAGATATTTTATTTATTTTTCTTGCTAAATCAGGGAAAAGTTGTTTTAAATGAGTCTTAGGTAGCATCTTTCTTATCATAATATAAGCTGCATCTTTAAACAACATATCTCTTGATTTAGGATCTATGTAAACATCAAAAGGATCAGGGTTGTGAAGCACTACCTCACCCATTCCCTGATCCATATTCTGATCTACTGTTACTAATATATAACCTATAGATTTTGTAATAGCATCATTAACAGCATTGGAAAATAATGTCTGACCATTTGATGTATACCAAATATAATCAGCTATATCAGAAAATACTGTGGCTACATTAGAATCACTACCATCTACACCAATAGCTTGCCATCTAGGTTGATTTGCTGTGGCATAATAGTTTAACATTTCAACAACAGGAGTTATCCTATTTATTGTAAATGTAGGCATACCTGACTCTTCTAGCATTTGCTTTTCATTATCAGACAATTGATTATCATTAGAAAAATCATATCCTTTTTGATTTATAGAAAGCCATTGATCTCTATGTTCAGTATTTAATTTATTATATAGATTTCTAATTCTATCAACTTTTTTATTTTTGTAAGTTGCCATTATTTTCCCTTATTAATGTATTAATATTGTCATAAGCCATAGGTTGTTTTTTATGAGTCTTTCCAACTGGATGTGGTTTAGAATCATATGGTCATATATGATAACCTTTTTTCACTACTGTCCTACTTTGTAATTACCTGAGCCAGAGTAAACTTGGACTACATCTCCTGCAGCTTTACCACCACCAGAATGACCTACATCACCACCATACATCATTTTTTTGGTTTTACCACCATCTTTCATATAACCCATTTTATTTCTAACTTTTTTAGGTAATTTAGATAGGCCTGGATTTTTAGCGGCATCTACTTTCATCATTCCACCTTTTTTCATTTTCTTTTTCATTGAACCACCATACATCATCATCATCTTATCCATCATACCATCCATTTTTTTCTTCATGTTAGGACCTCCATGTCCCATCATTTTTTTCTTTTTACTATGCATCATAGCTGAACTCCTTTGTTTTTTTGTTTCTAAGTAACCACCATCTTCACAATTCCATTTGCGAAGTGATTTATTAATTCTGCTATTTGGATCATTAGCTGTTTTAGCAGAAGTTAATTTTTTCTTCATACCAGACATTCTAGCACAAAAAGACTTTCTTCTATTTGCTGATTTGCTGCCTGGTTTTAATTTGCTTGGTTTTGTTGTTACAGCTGTTTTTAATTTAGATCCAGGGTTAGCTGCTCTATAAGATGCTACTCCTTTTCTATTCAAACCACCTGAAGGATTTTTGCCTTCTTTCCTTTGCCATGCAGGTGTTTTGCCACCTCTGCTAAACTTACTAGCTGCTGTAACTTTTTTAGCAACATCTTTAGAATACTTAGCCTTTACTTTGCCTTTAGATGATGCTGCTCTCTTTTTTTTATTTTCACTAGCCTTTTGTGCTGGTGTTAAAGATTGTCTTACAGACTTAGGAAGATATCTGCCTCTTTGAGATTTAGGTTTTTTTCTATCACCTTTAGATATATAACCCCAATCTGCATCAGTCCAAGTCTTTAATGACTTTTGTGATGGTGCCATTCCACCATTAGCCATCATTTCTATTAGACCACCTAATTCTTTATAACCACCACCTTTAGATTTATAAGACTTAGCTAACATTTGTGCTTTTCTTGCTGACCAAACACCAGGAGGTCCTCCTTTTCCTCCTGCTTTAATCCTATTAAATAAGTTTTTTCTCATTGTAGGCTTAGTGTAATTACCAGCTTTATTTACTGTGCTTTTTGCCATACATTCTCCTTATTGAGTTTTTAGCAGATTTAAAATAATTAGATATTTTATTTTTACCCATTACTTTAGCTCTTTGTTCTGCTACTGTTAAAATCTGTATTTTTCTTGCAAAAGACTTTTTTATATTCTTTACTCTTTTAGCAGTTTCAATTGCATCTTGCATAGTTGCAAATTTAATTGGTACTGTATCTTTAGGATTTTCATCTGTATATAGTCTTCTGCCACTACCTTTAGGCTTTTTTCCTGTTCCAACTTTAGGATCAGCCATTATGCTACTACCCATGATTTAGCTCTAGATTTCTTTTTCTTATATGTACCTTTGGTTTCTGTTATACCTTTTAATGGATATGAATATTTACAAGCATATGCTAATGCATCTATAGTATCATCATGTGCCATTCTAGGACCAAAAGTAATAATCTCTTGATGTAGATCTATATGCTCAGGCTTAATATGTATTTGTCCTACACTAAATCTAGCTGCTAATACCTCTTGTATTCTATCTCTTTTAGACATTCTAGTTCCAGGTTTCTCTGCTTTATATTTTAATGAAAAATCATTTCTTCTTTTCATTTCAGATACTACAGATTGTATCACAGGCTTTGACATAGATGTATCTTCTATTACTATTAAATTAGAATGATATATATGTTGCATATCAAACATATAATCTACTATACCTTTCTTATCTTCACCAGGTATTCCTAAAACTGCAAGTGATCTTTTTCTAATATAGTCTAATACATAAATATTATTATGTTCATCTACTCCAACATATATTATAACAGAAAAGTCTGCATCCCTTCTTGTAGAATCAGTAGCAGGATCAACCCCTGCAAATACATTAACTGGCCTAACATCTCCATTTTCAAATTTAATAAAACCTATACCAGCTTCTTTTTCATACATATAAGTTCCATTATACTCTTTAATATGGTTTCTGTTCCATATAGAATCTTCTTCTGACTGCACTTGCATCATATATTCTTGATAGTATTTATGTGGTTGCCCTGAATCAAGATAGAATTTCTTTTTTCTTTCTAACTCTTTTTTAGGGAACCAACTCTGCCATAAAGTAGTACCATCAGATTGCTCTGCCTTAAATAATTTTACATCCCAAGAAAAACTTTTATTTTGTTTAGTAGCCTTTTCATAATTAATAAGAAGATTATTAATAAAGCTATCAAAGTGTACAGGAGTACCATTAATCCTAAGACGACCAGTATGGGGCTCAAGAGCAGGGAATACCACAGCAGTAATAAGGTTGGAATTTTTGTTTCTAGCTTCTGGAGTAATAGTGTTATTTTCATCTTCAAAGTCATCCAATACAATGAGATCATATCTTTTATGTAGCTTTGCCCCTCCTCTTATACCTGATATATTAGATTTAGATATTAGTTTACAACCATTAGACATCTCAATATCTACCTCAGTCCATTTCTTTCCTTTAAGATCACCAAAGTAATAATTAATCTTATCATTCATTTCTATATGAGATTTAATATAATCCATATTACCAGTAGCAAGTTTAGCTGTAGCTGATACCCAACCATAAAATAATGGATCTGGTTTCTTATCTACAAAACCCCATTCAAAATCTTTCTGATTAAAACAAAAAGACCTCATAAGGTCTGCTTTGGTTAATACTGTTTTACCATGTCCTCTAGGCATTATAATAGCTAACTGCTTTTTACTTTCATCATTAATACAATCAGCTATCTCATAATGAAACCAAGGTGTTTCTGATCTTAAAAAGTCATCAGGTAGAAATAATTTACCAAAAGCAATAAGGTCTTTGTATGCCATATGCAAAGCTTCTTCTTCTTTTGATACATTATGAAGATTTATATTAGCCAACTAAACCAATCCTAGCTTTAGCTATCTCAAGTTGAGACTCTAGTGACTCTTGATATGATTTTAATTTTCTTAATTCTAATTCAATACTTTCAGTTCTATCAAGCAATGTATCCATGCTAGCTAGTAATTGATCTAAGTAAGATTCTATATCTTTTACTCTAGAATCTATTGTAGGTTTTTTCTTTTTATCAGTCATTTTATCCTTTTTTATATATTAAATTGAAGAAATTTAGATTTTTTACCAGTTTTAGCTTTTTTTCTTGCTTTTTTAATATCAGACATTGCTTTAATTCTTCCAAACATTGATAAGTTTCCAGTCCCTATTCCTGCTTTATTTAAGCTATCTTCTGCAAAATCTAAATAACCATGTTGACCTAATATAGATCTTTTCATTTCAGATGTAAATGGATTAGTTCTGCCCCCCTCTTCCATCTTTTTTTTCTTATCTTTATTTTTTTTATCAAATACAGCTTTTGCATATATACCCCAGTCAATTGGATTTTTAATATTTTTAGGATCTAATATTGCTTTATTAATATCAGCTAATGCTCTAAGCCTACCAAACATTGACAATGGACTAGTTCCTAATTGTTTTTCTAATAATTTAATTTCTTCAGATTTTAATTTACTTTGTCTTTTACCTGAATAAGGGTTAGTTCTACCACCTTCTTCCATTTTGCTTTTATAATTATTATAAATGTTTTGAACCTTTTTAGATTGGCCTGCATGCATTTTGGATGCTTTTTTAAGCTGAGCTGCTATCTTTTTTAATGATTGGATAGAACCACCTTTAGCCATTTTTTTAGCTATTAAAAAGAAATCATGTCCTTTAGTCCCACCTTTTATTTTAGGATTATGAACTGCTCCTTCCATAGGACCTTTCTTTGGATGCATATGATATTTGGTACCAGCAGGCACAGGCTTTTTAGTTCTTTTATTAATAAACTTTCCTTTTTTAGCAGATAGATTAGTAGTTCTACCTCCATCTTTTAACTTACCTGTTTTGTTTAATTTATCTAATAATCCAGGATTAGTTTTATCTAATTTATCTACTGATGATTTTTTTATAACATATTCTCCACCTTCCATCTCAATGGGTTGGTCACCTACTTGTGTAAGTATACCACCTTCTTTATGGCTAGGACCTTTTAACTTTCCACCCTTCATATACTTTTTAATCATCCCACCAATACCTTTTTTATCTATCTTAACTTTTTTCTTTGTTTTCATAGCATAATCCAAAGCATCTTTCATGCCTTCTTTGGTATATGGAAAATGTTTATTACCTACTATTGGCATTTATTTCTCCTTTAATTCTTTTGGTTTAACTGCAGCTTCTAGTTGTGCAGGTTGAAATCCTTGAAACAATGCACCAGTAACCTCTTGTACTTTAGTTGTTTCTTTTATTTCTAAAATCTCTTCTAACTCTATTAAAGCTTTTAACCTATCAGAGTCTTTTTCAGCAGTAGTAGCTATATCTCTAATACCTGATAGTACTAGTTCCATATCTATGCCTAAAGCTTTTAATACTGGTTTTAAATCTTCTCTCATTAGTTTTTTAATCCTATCTGTTTTTACTAATATACCAGCTGATATATAAGCATGTTTTCTATTTTTAGTCTTATATACTTTTAAATATGCATCTTCAGGACTTAACCCTTTTGATACATACTGAGCAAATAGAACCTCATTAGTAGTAGGTTCAGTTCTATCTTTCAAGGAACCTTGCTGATACTTTTTACCAGAAAATGAATAAATATTATCAAAAGGATTTGTATGAAATTTAGTTGATTTTGCAGTAGAGAAAGTACCAGTACAGGTTCCTAAGTATCTAACCTCTTTAACCTTGCCTCTTCTCTTTCTCATTATTCCAGATCTAATAATCTGTATAATAGAGTCATCATCTGCCTTAACCCAATCTCCAACTTTAGCATCTCTCCAGTTCTGCAGATAGTTAAAACCTTGAGGTAACTCTGTTACATCATCATATACAATATGTTTAATTTTAGCTACAGTATATTCTCTCATAAGTACTGGCACCCTCAAGGTGCCTATGTTTTAATTAGTTGTAACAACTGATGTAACAAAGTAATTTTTTCAAATTAGTTTAATCACACACAATATTACATAGTGTTATGCATATAAATCAAGGCTTATGTTTCTATCAGAAAATAGCTTTTAGTTACAATCCAAAACAGTTTGGGAGGCTAATCCTAAAAATTGGGGCATTTTAGTGCTTGCCTTATTTACTGTACCGCACCCCTAACATTGCATTTTCCATTTCTGCTTTTTAGTTACAATTGGTTTTTGTGTTGAGTTTTATTTTATAGTTGGTGTTGCTACATCCTTTGTGTATTGGGTCTGTGGTTAACAACCATCGCTACAGATTCCTATGCTCTAGATGGTTTTATCCCAGCTCAAGCTGGGGGAAAGGATATGATTTCAATGGAAGATTATATCAAAGTATTTAAGAAACATTCTGACAAAGCTGGTTACTATTACACTAACATTGTCAGAACTAATGTAACTGTATTTGGGCAACCTGCTACTTACCAAGCTGGTAACAGCAATGGACAGAAAGTCCATTACTGGTTTGTCAATGCTGATGTGCCAAGTGCAAGCTTGCCTGATGTAGCTATGGCTCAAATTGATGGAGATGTAATCTCTGTAGAAGATTACAATCTACTAACAAGTGAGCAAGGTCTTGATGTTTCCTCTGATTCTACTACAGAGCAACAGCCTGCTTCCTTCTAACATCTTTCCTCTTTGCAGGGTAGTAACATCCAATGCTACCCTGCATCCTCAAAAGCTCGGTGTCAGCAAAGCTGACCAATACTGTAGTTGTCTTCATAGCTGTCATTTAACAACAAACAACCTAATAACAACTCTGTTATTGCCTGTGCTGGTATAAATTTGTTTAATAAATGGCCAGTATAAATCAGTTTTGTTTGCAAGCCTGTAATAAATCTGTAAGTTTAGTTGCAATAAGTCTTTGTGTATTTGGGTATTGTAATTAATACTATAATATAATAACACTTATACATTAACTTATACTAAAGAAAGAGAGAGTCAAATGGATCAAATAGAACAATATATTAACAAGAGATATGTCAAATACATGAGATTAGTTGAAAGCTTAATCAAAGCTAAACAACCTCCAACAAAAGCATTTGACAATCTTACATTAGATGAACAAGCTATTATCAGTTTGTACAACTCAAGATCAGAAAGATTTAATCAGTTGCTTCAAGTTCAGAAATCATTAAAGATAGCTAAGAAGTATGATGTAAGGTCTATGTCTATTATGCAAATCATTAAGGCTAAGCTAGGCTATGTATAATGATAAACAACCTTATATGCAGAAGTGGCAGCTCGTTGACTGGGCTGCTACTTATTTCAAAGAACCTAGACATAAGTTTAACAGATGGTCTAAATCTAGACTATTTGCTGTAAGAATGTCTGTAATAAAGAAACAGGAGAAATAAGTGAATGAGATAGAAAGAGATAGAGTTAATAGAAAGCTTGATACTGATGAGAAGATAGTAATAAAAGCTTTAACTGAAAAAATTTCATCTTTAAAGTTTGAAATTAAAAGATTAAAGAAAGAGAGGTCATAATGCTTGAATACATTATAATAATAGTAATATCATTATCAGTTGGAGGTGCTTTGTCAGTCTTGCCTTTAGATAAGAAGGTAGACAATGACTAAGAAAGAAATGATAGATAATATGCAGTATCTTGGAGACAGGGTACTGCATGGAGAGATACTTTTAATGAAATGGATGTCATTAATAGATGAACCATTGGAAGGTATGCCTACAGATAAATTAAAACTAATGGAAGAAACACATCTTTTTATAACAAAACAAAGAGGTAATGATGATTAAAGTAAATAAGAAAACTAAAGTAACTAAAAAAGCTAAATCAAAAGCTAAACCTAAAGTTAAAAAGAAACCACCTTTAATTAAATCAATAAAAGAAAGTCCAGAGATAAAGCCTGCTACTGCTGTAGATATAATGCTAGCTAGCTTTGCTACTATACTGTCTACTATTTATACAACATATGCTTATGTAAATAATATGATATACAAGCCTTTCTTTATAGTGCTAGCTATATCTTTCTTACTTGTAGTGTTTAGCTGGAAGGAGTACTATGAAAACAACAACTAACTCACAACAAACTAACCCAATAACCCTTGAACAAACAGTACAAAAAGTCAAAGAACACAACAAAGAAATAAAACAAATAAAAGAAATGCTAGGAGATATTCTTACACATATATCTCATACTTATGGAAACATAAACAGCATAGCTAATGTCCTTAATGCTGCAGAAAAAGAATGGATACCAGAAGATAAAGAGGGACAGATTAATCATTATAAAAATAAAATTAAAGAGGTAACAAATGAAGACATACCAGCTTAAACAAACTAGCTTGAAGCCTGATAAATATGGCAACAACATCATTGTAAAAATGGTAACAGAATACAAAGATGGTAAATTTGTTAAACATATAAAACTAGATGATAGAGCTTTAGCCATATTAGAAAGTGGTCAACTCTGTCATCCTCAACAACTAGAAGATGCTGAAGCTATACTAGACAGCATAACTAAAGACAGTAACCCAGACTATATATATAATAAAGTAGAAGAATATAGAGTCAAATACAAATAAACTTAACTTATTGGTGTAAAGTATGTTTCCTTATTTCCCTTTATTTCCTTAATACTACTTTAGGAAGTTAAGGAACCTGTGTTTCCACTAATAACTTTGTGTTTTTGGGTTTAAACAAAGAAGGAGATAAGATGTCAAAGATATATGAACATCATAAAGATAAAGAAGATATATTTGATGCAATGCCTACAATGAATGATGTAGAACAAGAGTTGTATCTAATAGAAACAGTAAGAGTAATGAAAGAAGCACAAGCCTTGCTTGGCATTAAAGCTAATCCAAAAGCTATACAGCAATGCTTAACAAAACTACAAGAACAAATCAATACAGCTGAAGAAACTATATTGCAGTTTGAAATAGACATGGAAGAAATGGCTAAGCATTATGGAAAGAGGTAGCTGTGAAAGATGTGAAGAGCAAGATGCAGTGTTAAGAGACCCTCATGGAGATGAGGTCTGTGTTACTTGCTATAACATAAGTGTAGGTGCAATAAAGAAAGAAGAGGAAGAATATGAGTAAAGAAAAAGAATCAATATTTTCAAAAATAATCTGTGCATTTCTAACAAGCTGTAGTAAATTAGGCTTTATTACTAAAATAAAGACAACTAAATATCACACTACAGCATACATGCCTGGAGGTATTACTTTCAGGCAGTATCATCCTAGAGAGATCTGATGCAACAAAAAGAAAGAGATATATTAATAGAGTTTATAAAAGCTCATCTAGAACTATTTACACAAGATGAGCTTGACTACTTTGTAGACTATATTGTAACAAAAAATATAGACTTTAGAAAAAAGACTGAAATAAATTAAATAGCTAACATATGTGTGTGGAAGCTATTAGGGACATAGGTACCTCTCTTTCTACCTGTGTCCCTTTCATTAATTAGTAACCAACAGGCTGAGTGGGAAGGAGAGGTAGCTCCTCTTACATAGCATGCATGAACATCCCAGCATGCCCAGCCTATAAAATTCCCTGTCATAGTAGATAGAATCACAATAGTTTTTTGGATAAACCTGTAAGTCCTGCATCACCCCTGTGCTCTGTAGGCAAAGGAAAAGGATTATTGTAGCTCTAGATATTATCTTTCTGACACAAAGACTATGGCAGGGATAAACTTGAGAGAGGATAACAATATATGTGTGAGATGAACAAGGTTTGCAGAAGAGAGTAATTTATCTAGACATCCTTGATTCCAGTCAATACCTCATGTGACACCTCTCTCAAAAACTTTAAGGAGATAAATGGAAGAAGAGTTTGATAACTGGGAAGAAGTTCCTGATGAAGACTTGTTTCAAGATGGAGAACTAACCAATGAACAAGCAATGATAAAAGCTTGGGACAATGTCTATTATGGAAAATATAAATTAATAAGAA
>CEOG01037525.1_pt1 | contig 13334 bp, 17 predicted proteins | sample 530301 | NCBI WGS metagenome assembly CEOG01 (sample SAMEA2619903, study PRJEB7988) | marine metagenome | biome: marine biome (ENVO:00000447); feature: surface water layer (ENVO:00002042); material: "saline water (ENVO:00002010), including plankton (ENVO:xxxxxxxx)" | depth 5 m | reverse complement strand
TGGTTTGGCGGCTACCGTGTGGACGAGCAATTTGAACCGAGCACATTCGGTGTCTTCTCAACTCAATTCTGGTATCGTTTGGGTCAATTGTTGGCTGCTCCGCGACCTCCGAACACCCTTTGGAGGAGTCAAAAATAGTGGTGTTGGAAGAGAGGGCGGATGGGACGCATTGCAGTTTTTCTCTCAAAAGAAAAATGTATGTATTAAACTTCCGTAATAATGTATAGTGCAAAAGCTTGTATTTGAACAGCATTCCTCGATTGTTGATAAAATGTGTATAAGTTTTTTGCTTTATGCATAAGTTAAATTTTAATTAACAAAAAATCCTATTATGTTTGTTTAACTGTTGAGCAGTTATAAGTGCTCAAAGTTTTGGTCGAGGAGAGGTTCAATCTTCTGTGGGTCTAGTAAAATTCAAGAAGATTTTAATAAGAAATAATGTCTGCTCAAAGGTAGATTAAAGATAAGTCTGGGTATAGGAATCGTGAGATTCGCTATGAGTAGTTAGTTACCCAGGTGTTTAGGTGAAAGGGAGTCGCTCCAACGGGGGTGACTCTTTTTTTTGTGCCTATTCCAATAGGCACATACTAGAGTAAATATTTTTCTGTGGTTTGAGTTGTGGTATCGAAAATCAATAGACCTTCATTTACCTCATCCAGCTCACATATCATTTCCCCGTTCTTGTTCCATGCAGCGGTTTTGCCTGCGCATTCTGCTCTATCCGCCATGCCAATAGAATTCGCCATTAATACATTTATGGAATAGCGCTTGGCAATATTGGCCAGTTCAGTTTTGGCTTTGTTAATTCCGCTCTTGAATTTGGCTACGCTGGCTATGTAAATTTCGGCTTCATTTTGAAAAGCCTTTTCAGAATGCTCAGGAATTGAAATTTCATAACAAATGGCTAATGCGATTTTTTGGCTATTAAGCTGTAGCATCAATGAGTTATCGCCAGAAATGAAATAAGGTAATTCATCAGCATGTAAATGGCCTTTAGAGTAAACTTGGCTTGGCTGTTTGGGTTGGAATATCAGCATGCTTATAGTAACGCCCTTGGAGGCTTTCAATGGCATGCCAACTCCAATAGTGATCTTCTTGCTATCGCTGATGTTTTGAAAAACCTTTAGGCGAACATCTTCTTTTTTAGTGGCTATAGATTTGGCTAAACTAGGTTCGTAACCAGTTAATGATAACTCGGGAAATACAATAACCTTCGCACTTTTTGAAATGGCTAATTCAATGAGCGCGAGATGGTTTTTGATGTTGGCAGTAATATTACCAGTTACAGGCTTGGTTTGGGCTACGCAAATTTTCATAGTTTCTAAAACATCTATTACAAGTTACTTACAACTTGAGAATAACCCATAGTTAGGAACAAATCTATAAGCTTGGAGGTTTTAAGCCGTAAGTTTGATTGTGATGAAAGTAAAATTTGAAATGGTAACTTCTCAGGAGACTCCTGTATTGGTCGATTTTTATGCAGATTGGTGTGGTCCTTGTCAAGCCATGACGCCAGTTTTAAAAGAGGTAGCACAAACACTTGAAGGGAAGGTTAAAATTATCAAAGTAGATGTAGACAAGAACCAACCTTTGGCCCGAAAATTTGGAGTTAGGAGTGTGCCCACATTTATCTTATTTAAGGGTGGAGAACTAATATGGAGAAAGGGAGGAATGATGACTACGAGAGAACTCTCTGCCCTGCTTGCAAATGAAATTTAGCTCGGAAGAAATTATGGCCACTACAGTCAGAATTTTTAGAGGCCGATTGGGCTAATATGGATGAATTAAATAAATACTAGGAATGGTCTGTTTTAGGCAGGTTCATTTTCTGATAACAGGATTGAATTATTTATAAGTATGCTTTTTTGATTGAAGATCAATGCATTCAGATGATATATCTGTCGGTTTTTGCGAAGTGATCCACATTTTATTACATCTCTTATGCCGTAAGGGTGGTAAATAATTCGTAGCTTAGGCGATAACCATTGCTTGGGAGATTCAACTAACCATTCTATTCAATCATTCCTCTCCAGCCTAGTAATTAGCCTATGAATTCAGACGCTTCAGAGCAAAAAACTGCACCTTCTAAAAAAAAGTTCCAGAAAGTAATTTTTGATAAATTCACACAAGACGGTTTCCAAAAGGATGTTAATGAGCGAGTAGACCGTTATTTCGACTCAAATAATATATCGAAAACTGCCAATGGTGGAATGGTTTTTAAAACCATTTGGATTTTAATAGGCTGGGTAGCTACTTACGTATTAGTTATCTCTGGTTTGGTGAGTCCAATCGGAATGTTTCTTTTGGCTTTGGGACATGGTTTCTTTTCTGCTATGATCGGGCTGAACATTGCTCACGATGCTATTCATGGTTCGTACACAAAAAATCAAAAGTTGAATGAGCGCTTGGGCTTATCATTCAATTTTATGGGGGCTAACGATTATGTATGGAAGATCAGCCACAATCTAGTTCATCATACTTACACTAATATTCCTGATCATGATGGTGACATAGATCAGCCACCTATTTTAAGACTTCAACCCAACCAAGATTTATGGTGGGTGCATCGTTTCCAACATATTTATGCCTATTTCTTATACAGTCTGGCCACGGTGTCGTGGGTGTTTGTAAAGGACTATGTTAAATTTTTTCAGCACCAATTAGGCGGACATTATCGAAAGACATTCCCAAGAAAAGAGATTTTCCGTTTGTTCTTTTACAAAGCATTGTATTACACTGTGTTTTTGGTAATTCCTATTATCGTAATTGACCTACCATGGTACTGGATTGTTTTCGGTTTTATTGCTGGCCATTTGTTAGAAGGTTTTACTGTGGCAGTAATCTTTATGTTAGCACATATTATTGAAGGTACTTCCTTTCCTGAACCGAAAAAAGACGGAAAGATTGGCTTGCCATGGGCAGACCTCCAAATGTATACCACGGCTAATTTTGCCATTAAGAATAAGCTAGTAAACTATCTGTTTGGAGGGTTAAATTTCCAAATTGAGCATCATTTGTTTCCTAAAATATGCCACGTGCATTACCCTAAAATTGCGGAAATCGTAAAAGAAACGGCAAAGGATCATGATTTACCCTACATTGAGCACGAAACCTTTTTTGGTGCGGTAGCTTCTCATACGCGTTTTTTGAAGCAATTTGGCACTACCCCAAAAGGGGTTTTGGTACCTAGAGTAGCCAATGCCTAAACATTAGGTTAAAGAATTTCTAAACCCCGTTAGCCATTTTGGTTATCGGGGTTTTTTGTTTTCAATCAATGATTATCGATTCATTGAAAATTGATTTTGCTGCTCTACATTTGCATAAATTAAAACCTCCTTAGCTCATTTAATTGTGCCCGAAGAATCCTCTAAACCAAGTCCAGAAATCATTGATATTTCTGATGTTCCTGAGCAGTTTTTTGAAATACTTCCTATTGATTGGAAGTCGGAATTAGAGTTTAATTGGGAAGAATTTGGGCCGGCAGTGAAGATATATGGTATTAAGCTGGATGAGGAATTGATTGGTGGAGGATTGGTTTTTTCAGCTCCTACCTCAGAAACAGATAATTACCCTCCAATAGCTGAATACTATTTCGATAATGGCTTTTTATACATTGGATATCTTTGGGTAGCAGAGAAATTTAGAGGAAGAAACCTTGGTGATTTTTGGCTGAAATCTATTTTTGAAATGTTCCCCAAAAATCCATTTTGGCTTTCCATAGAAGATGCAGGGCTTTCCAAATTTTATCTGAAAAACGGATTCACGCTTGAAAGAGAAGTGATCTATTCAGGAGGAAAGGATTGGATCTATGTGAGGAAATTGGCTTCTGAAGTGATTTAATATCTTGCCCAAAAGCAGGAATCTCCAGCCCTTGTTGGAGTTGTGAGGCTGACCGAGAATGATTTTGATTTATAGAAAACTCAAACTGCTTCTCATACCTTAGGTATTTGATACGCTATCTTTGGATTTGTTTTGGGGTAGGAAAGAGATAAATTGGAGATTAAATGGTGCTATGATTTACTTATTGAATTTCCATAGATATAAACCGGTAATGATTGTTGATGCGTCTAATAATCTTTTGGAACTAATTGACGACAGGAATTGGATTGATGATAATTATTTGTCGAATGAAAATAGGGGATGGTTTGGTTACTATTTTGGTAGAAGAGTTAGTTTCTATCGGGTAGATAGGAAGCTTTTTTTCTGTGCTAAGAATAAGATATTTGAATTAAATGACAGGTGTTTCTTCCTTCTGAAAGAGAGTAAAATCATTCCTAGATTGGTTAGACTTACCATTAGGGTTGAGGGCGAGTCGGATTTTCATTTCAACTTTTTGCCTAAGCGAAACCCATTTAAGTCGTTTGATGATACTATGGCTCAAGAACCTGAAGACTTAGATATTATACATCTTGTGAGATACATTTTATCAGACCAAGCTCGGAGGCATAGGTTTTCAAAAACAGGTTATTATTAGCGAATCACTTTTCAAGGTGCTCTATTGGCTAATAGGAGTAAAGCAGTAATTTGAGTTTTGAGTCGAATGTTATGGATAGGGCGAAAACATTTATAATCGTTTTTCTAATGATCTTTTTGATTGGGACTACTTTGACTTCAATTGATAAGAGAAAATTTAGAAAGGAGTTTTATAGAGCTGAATTTAGTGGGGTAGTTTCATCTATTGAAATGGGTGGTAGAGGGTCGAAATATTATTCCTTGATAGACACTGTTGTGGGCTTGAATAAGGTTTCTTTTAATGAAACTGTGGGTATTCAAGTAAATGACTCAATAGTCAAGTTGAAAGAAAAAATGACCGTGATAGTTTTTAGAAAGAAGTTGGGGCAATATTTTCTAAATCAAGAACTGGAGTTTAGTTACTAAGCTCTTTAGACGTTTTTAGGTAGGTAACTAAAAGGCTCAAAAATTACAGTACAGAAAGTCAACAATGGAAGCTTTAATACCAGAATTGGTGGAATATTTAGGAGCATTTGTGAAGTGGTTCATTTTGAGGATGTTGTATTTTTTTAGGAGAGATAGTAGGTCGACTCCTACTATTAAAGAGCTGGTTAAGGCTGGTAAGATGAAGAATGTATCTCCAAAATGGCTTGTGAATAGTTCTAATGTTTGGGTAGGGTTTTTAGTTATTGCACTCTTCATAGTGATGGGTTTGACAATGGGTTAGTGTGGTGTTTCTTGCCCTTGTTCCAATAAGCAGTTGAAGTAGAAAGTTAGTACTTAAAAAGCCGAATGCTTTGTTGACAAAAATCTGATGTGGGTATTAGATGGAAGGCGGCTGATACATGAGAGAGTCTATGGAACAATTATAATATATGAGACGAATAAGGCTGTATATTTTCGTAATATTAATGGTGTCCTCTGTACTGGTGATATGGCTTAATTCTCCGAATGATAGAGATCAAAGGGATGAATTCTTTGAGTCGACTTTCCAAGGAGTAGTAATGGGGTTAGATGTAATGGGAAGAGGAGATTTGAAATGCTATTTTGAAGATACCTCCATTGTGGTCAATGGTGTATGTTTTAATTCATATTTGGATATTCAGGCTGGGGATTCATTAGTTAAAAATGGTAAAAGCCTTGTTTTGTATGTGTATAGATTTGATTACTCAAGTTATGCTCTGATTCAAGAGCATATCTATGCGTGGTGATAGTTATCCGTACTTGTTGGAGTTGTCATCAACTAGCGGGTGAAGCGAGAAAGCTAGTACTTAAAAAACTGAACGCTTTGTAGACAAAATCCGCCTTGGGTAGTACAGGTTTTGTGGTTTATGGGTGAAAACACCCATGTAGACAGATTTTTTGAAAAATGATCAGTAGTAGTAGAGTACTTTTAATGGTGTATAAATCAATACTGATTTACCCTGCTGTTTTGCTTGTGGTGGTAATTGTTAATCTGACCCTTGGGATTAAACGAAAAATGAAAACGGCCATTACGTTAATTCTAATCCTATTTTCTGTGTCCGCATGTTCTGATTTTAATAGTGAATCTTACTATTCATTAAGTGGCGAGAGTGTAAATGAAATAATAATTGATTTTACTTCTATCAATGGAGACTACCACTCTACTTCTAGGTATGTTTTAGCGGATAAGGTGATGATAAGTGACTTTCTATGTGTCTTTAAAGATACGGAGATCAATCAACTTACTAGGCTTACTACAAGAAATACGACAAGTCGAGCTGAGGTTACCATCAAATATGAGAATGATGAATTTTTGTGGTTTGACGTAGGGTTAATAAATGAGGAAGAAGGGTATATTCAGTTTTTAAGACGAGGTAATGGATACTTTAAGGTTTATGGTGAGAAGCCCGCAACTAAGTTTGCTAAGTATCTATTTTCTTTGGTAGAACCACGTTAGCTCCTTCTTTATTGCCTGACGGGGCTTTCCCTAGTTAAACATGGATACTAGGCTCTTAGGATGGGTAAAACCTAACTGGTTGATAATATGATATCTATTTACATATTTCTGACACTTGTTATTTTAGTCTTATTCATGTACCTCTTATTTGAAAAGGCGAGTGTTCATTTACGGCTATTAAAGGAGATTTACCCTAATGAGTTAAGAGACATAAACTCTATTCATCGGTTAATGATGGGCTTTGCAGGCTTTTCTATTATTGGAATCAAAAATACGCTTTGGATATTTTGTCCAATATACTGCTCTAGGAAAAAAACGGTTTCTCTTGAAGGTAGAAAAATGAAATTTCACAATAGATTGATTGATCTAAATCGATACATTCTCATTATTTTTCTTTTTTACATTTTTTGGATATGCATAGTTCCGCTGTTCATGGGATTGTGGGGCTGATTTTTTTGAAAAACAATATGAATTCTGAACTAAGTTTATCTGGGGGTATTAACCCTAATCATAATGCAGAAGGCCAGCACTTAAAACGAAACGCTTTACAGATAAAAGTCTACTTTCGGTAGTAAATTGAAAGTTAACAGGTCTTGTGGTTTGGGGGTGAAAATGCCTACAAAGGCTAAAAAATAGCACCTCTAACAGATTCTGGAGTGGGGAATGAAGTTGTTCCGTTTCCATATGCATCATTCATTTTACGAACATTCAAGACGGATGAACACATGTAAGTATATAGAATTAGTTGGCATAATATGTCTTTGTCAAACTCTCTTAAAAAACAGTAATTATCTCGATATGTAATTAAATTATAAGAGAGATTGTCAATTATACCAAATGGTTGAGATGATTCAAGTAATGTGAATTGCATGTAACTGTGGCAGATTACTTCAAAGTTAAAGCCATTAATCTTTGTCGTTATTCGAGTTGCTTTGTGGTTGTATTCAATAACAACCTCTTCGTTTTCAAACGTTGTTATTAAACGATAAATTCTTTTTCTAAAGTTGGTGTTCTCAAACTTAAAATACTGAATAGGGGCGTTATCTTTTTGAACAGCAAGGTTATTAGAAAAGCATTTTGTCTTTATTTTGAAGACTCTGGTGTCAGCGTCACCGAAAGGTATTTCAATTCTTTTGGTGAAAAAACTGTATCTGATTTCCCCTTCTAATCTACTCATGCGAGCTTTTGAATTTTATTGAAACTAACCTTCCCCCTTAAAAAGATTAACTGTTACTGTAGCTAAATCGGAGTTCGGGAATTTCCTGAATTTAGTAGGGTCTTGGTGTAAGCCTGCTTCGGCCAATATCTTAACAAATACATCAACCTCAACGATGTATTGGTCAGAAAAACCATGCGTGGCATCATAGGCTGTGGCAGAAGTCCTGCCTAAGTTTTTAGCCACCAAGTCGGGTGCAACCGTGTGTAGCTCGATCAATAGTAAACCAAACCTTTCTACATAAGGTGTCCATTTGGTAAAGTGCTCTAATAGTGAGTCTTCCACCAAATTATTGTTGATGCGTTTTCCTTTAAAAGCAAAAGCTCCTGTCGAATTACTGACCCTGTTTTTGTTGATCTGCGTTGGCATTTCCCAAATTCTGTTGTGGTCTAAGAATGTTCTTACATTCAAAAGTTCGCCAAGTTCAACCCCGTAATTTTCTTTTAGGTCTTTGGCCAATAATGCAGGCTGACCAATATCTCCCCAAATTACTTTTGCCCAAATATCGGCCTGAATTAGATTGGCCTTGGTAATTTTTAATGCCGCTTCATTATAATCTACCCCCACCAAAATCAGAGGGTGTTCGTCTAGCATTTTACCCCTTAGGGTTTGTTGCTCAATTACATCAAATAGGTGCTGAAGGAAGGCTCCATTTCCACAGCCCATGTCTAGAATTCCCTTTGGCTGCTGCTCAATAGGTTTGTTGAAAAGTTCAATAATAATTTCGTCAACCACTTTGAAATAACCTGAATGCGCACCACCACTGCCCCAAACATTCATGGCGCGGTCTACATGGTTTTCAGGCTCACCTGATTTAGTTTCCTTGAGCACTTTTGGATTCCCGAAAATCAAGTCTTCCAATTTCCTGAAAGTAGGAATGTAGGATACCGTAACACCATAGGCGCTTGCCCTTTTGGCATAGAAAAGCCCTGTTTCAGTGAATTCGTAATTGCCATTAACTTCTGTAAACCAGCCTAAATAGGTGAAGATATCGAGGAGCTTCTTAAAGTTTTTAGTGTCTTTATGGAATTCCTCAGGTCTAAATTTCGCCTCCATAAAGTACTTATGGAACACGCCGTTCATACTCATATGCACAATGCTTGGCCCGATCAAAATGCCTTCAATATGAGCCAGAATCTGTTCTTGAACAGCTTTTTCTGTTGCGTTCTCAGAAAAATTGATACTGTAATTTTGCTTAAAATTCTCAAAAATCCTCTCAAGCAATCGGAACGGTTCCACCTCAAATTTTCTAGGATGAAAGTTCTCTGAAAACTTTAAAAGCTCAACGACTTCTTTGTAGAGGTCTATATATGGAAATGCTAAAACCCCTTTGTCTGTAATGGAGTAGCTGATTTCATCGCTGACGTTATCCACCGTTTGGGTTAACCAGCCTTGCGAAGCCAAAAGCCGAAGCCCAACATTCAAATAACCTTCGTTTGCCTTAAACGCTTGGGTGAGTTTTTCCAGCGATGCTTCTTTATGCTCTAGAAGGTATTGAAGCACTCCTTTCTCTTTTAACACATAGACGGTTGGGGCTGTACCGATACCATCCAAATGTTGAAATAATCTGCTGCGTAATTGATTTTGAGATTCTTTAGAGAGCATGTTTAAAGCGTTTTATTACGTTAGCCAAGATACATTTTGATCTGTATTTAGCGTGTTTTGATAAGACTTTATTTCTATCGTTTAGACCTGACTGGTTTCTAAAACCTGTCAGGTCTGTTGAAACCTTTCCAAAAGTTCTAAACTTTTGGAAAGGTAGGTTCAGTAGATATCTACCTTACTTATTAATCATATGCTGAGCAGCGCCATATACATATTCCCAGAAAGCATCTTTTTCGGGTTCGGGGAAGGTGGCTTTTTCCAAGGCCGCATGCATGTGCTTGAGCCAGTGTGTTGCTTCCTCGGTACCAATTTTCCATTGAAAATGTCTTCGCCTCAGCATCGGATGTCCACGCTCATCAGTATAGGTTTGTCTGCCACCCAGGGCTTGAATAAAGAATAATTTCAGTCGATTTTTGGCAGGAAGTAAATCTTCAGGATACATCTTTCTGATCAGCTCGTCCTGCTCCAATTCAGCATAGAAATCATCCACCAGTTTCAGAATGTTTTCTTCGCCAATGCGTTCGTAAAGCGTTTGACCTTTTTCTGTCATTATACTTTTTCAAAAGCTTGCGCGAAATCTTTTAAAAGGTCGTCTGGGTTTTCTATCCCTGTCGAAATTCTAACCATGCTTGGCGTAATGCCCACAGCCTCGCGGTCGGCTAAACTCATATTGGAACTGCTCATGGTAAAGGGGTGCGAGGTTAGTGTTTCTGTGCTGCCCAAACTCACGGCCAGCTTGGCCAATTTCACGGCATTTAAAAAACGGAAAGCTTCGGCTTCACCACCTACTACATCGAAGGCTAACATGGCACCACCAGAAGTCATTTGCCTTTTGGCCAGTTCATATTGTTTGTGTCCTTCAGTAATATGCCCTACATAATATACCTTGGCCACTTTTGGATGATCACGTAAGAAGTCGGCCAACTTTGCTGCGTTTGAAGCCTGCTTTTCCATGCGTAGAGAAATTGTTTCTAAGCTTCGGCTGATGAGCCAAGAGGTCCACGGAGAAGCCATACAGCCCAAACCACTTCGCACTTTCTTTATTCTTGAAACCAATGCACTACTTCCAGAAATGGCACCAGCAATCAAGTCGCTATGACCACCAATATATTTTGTAGCCGAATACATGATTAGATCGGCTCCATGATTGATGGGCTTTTGCCAAAGCGGCCCCATATAGGTGTTGTCTACAGCCACAATGGTTTTCTTGTCTTGATTTGAAAAACGAGCCGCAATGCGCACCGTCATTTCAATGTCGATTAAGGTATTGGTGGGGTTCGCTGGTGTTTCTACATAAATACAAGCCAGTCGATTTTTCCTTGGGTGCGTCTCAATTAAGCTTACGATTTCTTCTTCCGTCATGTCCGGACTAAAAGCTAGCGACTGGACATCGAATTTTGGAAGGAAGTTTTTGATGAAAGCATCGGTGCCTCCATAAATAGGGAAGGACATCAACACCAAGTCACCAGCTTTGCAAATTTCCAAAAGCGAAGTAGTAATAGCGGCCATTCCGCTTTCAAAAAATGCCGACTCTTCAGCTTCATCCAATAAGGAAAGTCGCTTCTCAGCGGTGACTAAATTGGGGTGATTCAGTCGGGTGTAGATCAAACTTTTGCTCGATTCGTCTGCTCCAGCACCACCATACACTTTTTCGAAATAGGCTTTTCCCTCTTCGGCAGTAGCAAATTCGAAAGTTGAGGTTTGAAATATTGGGTTTTTGATTGAATTTCTAACCAATGAAGGCTCATGCCCGAAGCTCATCATTAAACTTTCGGGACTAAATTCAGCGTGATTGTCGCTCATACTTTTTTCGATCTAACTTTTAGGGAAGTTCCTTCTTGGCTAATTACCGTTATTTTTTCGCCCTTTTCAACATATTCTCCACGAGTGTAGGCGTCATATATTTCGCCATCGATTTCTACCCTGCCGCTGGGTCTTAAAGTGGAGAAAACAACTCCTTCTTTTCCCATTAAGTCGATGGTGTAGAAAGACGAAGTATAACCATCTGATTTCCGCTGCTCACCCATCAATGCCACTTTGCTGAACATTTTGGATTCTGTAAACCTGTAGCCTAGGCTAAATATAAGTACCATGGCACCTAGCATACCAGCAAAAACCACCACTGCTGCGGTGCCTAGTTCACCAGAAGGCACATAGTCAAAATTAAAGAAGTCGTTATCAATCATCACGAAAATGAGCGCCATGACTACACAGGAGATGCCAGCGATACCCGCCACACCAAAACCGGGAATCACAAAGACTTCCAATGCTATTAAAACAATCCCTATAAATAGTACTGCAATTTCCCAATTGGCCGCAAGTCCATTGAGGTAGTAAGGGGTAAGGTAGAAAACTAAAGCGATACCCGCTGCTGCCAAAGGAAAGCCCACACCCGGTGTTTGAAGCTCAAAATACAGTCCGCCTACAATCACTAAAATCAAAATGCCACTCACAAAAGGGTTTAGAAAAAAGGCAATGATCTTTTCCGAAGCAGCCAATTCGTAATTGATAAGCTCATAATTATCAATGTTGTTTTTGGTAAGTATGTCTTCAATGCTGGTGACCTGCATTTCGCAAAAACCATTTTTAATGGCTTCGGAAGTAGTAAACGTAATCGTTTTTCCTGCTTCTGTTACGCCTTCAATTTCGATGCGGTCATCCACCATTCCTTCTGCAATGGTTGGGTTTCGGTTGTTTTGTTCTGCTGTAGAGCGCATAATCGATCGCATGTAGGACTGATATTTGTCTGGCGCTTGACTTCCATCTTCTCCATTGACCACCGTAGCCGCTCCAATGTTAGCGCCCGGCACCATGTAAATACTGTCGCAGGCAATTGAAATCAGTGCACCAGCAGAGGCTGCATCGTTATTGATAAATACCCAAACCGGCCTTTCGTACTCTAAAATTCGGGTACGAATATCGTTAGCATCGTTTACCGCTCCGCCATAAGTGTCCATATCGATAATCACTATATCGGCATTTTCTTCGGTGGCTTGGTCGAGTGCCAAATCCACATAACGGTTCATCCGAGGGTCAATATCATTACGGATTTCCATCACGAAAATCCTTTTTTTAGTGGGGTCTTGGAAAGGATTCCATTCCGCAAAAAGCCCCGCGCAAAACAAAATGGCGAGCAAAACCAACCCTATTCTTCTTACAAATTTCAACATCGCTTTGATAGGCCTTTGAATAGGCTATTTTTGTGTCAAAATACAAAGAAACGCATTGCCAAAGCAACTTCACTTACAGTTTTCGGAAGTATTCCCTACAGATATTTGGGAAACCGCCCTTTCTAGCGATCGGTTGCTGATTAGTAACCGAAATGGAGATGCTATGGAAGCTACTTTTTCACTCTTCAACCTAAGTGACCACCAGTTTGAATGGAAGGCTTTGGGTTTTGATGAAAATTGGTGGGTAACTGTGTATGCTTTTGTGAGTGAGATTATCGTTTTTCAGATTTTTAATGATTCTCAAAACATAGATGAGCGCTCTGTTTTTGGCTTTGATATCAATACTCAAGAGGCAGTGTGGTCGGTAGATAACATTGATTTGCGTGGCTTGAACGGTTTTGCGCTTTCTTTAAAAGCGAATGATGAAGAAGCCGAAATTTTTACGATTGATATTCGTACAGGGAATGAAATTTTAGAAACGGAAAAAGATTTTTCGATCAAATCTATGTCGTCTGGCATAAAACTTCCGTTCCATTACACGGGCGACAGTGATCACTTTGCTACGGTGGGTCGTTTTTTAAAGGAATTTGCAGAGGTTGGTTTGGTTGGCGCCTGCGATTATTTAGAGTACGAGGGCCTGATTTTTATTTCGGCACACGAAAAGCTGGAACAGAATTTGACAAATAGGTTTTATGTTTTTAATGCAAATGGCGAACTTGTTTTGACAGAAGTTTTAGCACAACATAGTAAAGGACTGGCCTCAGATACTTTTTATATCGTTAATGAACAGCTTATATTTGTCAAAGAAAAGCGTGAGGTCAAATGCTATTTAATCAAGGATTTATGAGAAAGTTTTTGTTGAGTTTGATGGTGTTAGTATTGGCGGCAACGTCAAGCTTTGGTCAGGCAGACTCGCTAGGAATAAAAAAAGAAGGTGATAAATATTTTGTAATCCATAAAGTGGCCTCAG
>CEOG01037808.1_pt1 | contig 13339 bp, 11 predicted proteins | sample 530301 | NCBI WGS metagenome assembly CEOG01 (sample SAMEA2619903, study PRJEB7988) | marine metagenome | biome: marine biome (ENVO:00000447); feature: surface water layer (ENVO:00002042); material: "saline water (ENVO:00002010), including plankton (ENVO:xxxxxxxx)" | depth 5 m | reverse complement strand
GCGGGGAGCGCCCCGCCGAGATAGCGAACGATCCCGTTCATGGCGACGAACAGGAAAGTCGTCAGAATCATCCAGGATATGCCCTGCAGGGTCGTGCTGTTCTTGAGGGACTCAGAAATTGTCACCTGCGTGCCTTTTCTTATGATTATTAGGACGCCCTGTTGACGACCCTGGCCCGATTTCAACTGAATTATTTCAGAGCATTCTAAATCGCGCCCCCGGCTTTGACTACATTATTTAATGCGACTCAAAATATACAGGGATTTATCCCAGCCCGGAGAAATTAATTCATGGGCGGAATAGACACCGGCCGGACTAGTTCATTAATATCCCCCGGTGCGCCTCCTTCCCCCAGAGCTCTTCTACTCTTGCGTCCCGGCCACAGCTGAAGCGGTAGTATGTATACCGGATAGGGTTTTTGTTGTAATAGTCCTGATGGTAATCCTCAGCCGGATAAAATGTCGTCGCGGGTCGGATTGCTGTGACTATTGGATGGGGGAGCTGTCCGGATTGTTCCAGGGTCACTTTCGACTGGGTTGCAATTTCATTTTGCGCGTCGGATGTGGTGAAAATAGCAGTTTTATAGCTCTCTCCCCGGTCGCAGAACTGGCCGCCGTCATCGGTGGGGTCGACGCTTCGCCAGAAGATTTCCAGCAGCTTGTCATAGGAAATGATGGCGGGATCGAAAGTGATTTTTACCGCTTCAATATAGCCGGTCCCACCTGCGGATACCTGTTTGTAGGTGGGGTTGGGGGCCTCTCCGCCGATATATCCGGAAACCGTTGAAACAACGCCCGGAACATGATCGAAATCCGATTCCACACACCAGAAGCACCCGCCTGCGAGGATGGCTGCTTCCTCCGCTGCGTAGCTGTAAGAAGACGGCAGAAATGCCGTCAACAGAAACAGCACTGCCGTAAATGAGGCTGGTAAGGCGGGAAATATTGTCTGTCGCATAGAGGTGGTCCATCTGAATGTTGCAGATATAGGGAATTGTGGTGCAGCCGAGGTGGAAAGGCCAGCCAATAAAACCGGAACTCCATCACAATGCCGTTTAAGCCACCCTCGCCGTTCGTGTCAGGAGACTTCCTCCTCCCTCCGGATGTATTTGGTTTTTATAACCTCTTGTTAATTTTTCTTCGCTAATAGTCGGTTATGAAAACAACCACCGGGAGTTTAGGTTAATATGTTCGGGATAATAAAAAAACAGTGGTTCAACGGTCTAAAGGCGTCCGTTACCAGCAAAAAACAGGCTTCTGGTGACGCGAAATTTGGCATTGGTCCCCGCCTCATCGCCTCATTCTCCATCGTTGCCGTCTTGACGGTTGCAATCTCCGCTGTGAGCTGGTTCAGCCTTGGCAGGCTGACTGCGGCAGAGAAAGATCTGATAGAACAGAAGCTCCCGGCGATCACACTGGCCCTCAATCTCGCCAATGAAACTACTGCGCTTACTGCTGCAACACCGCAGCTTAGCGGCGCGATGAGCGAGGCGGAACGCCTCCAGAGCTATAAACGTATTACCGTTTCCGCCAACCAGGCGACAGAACGGCTTGATGCGCTACGTGAATATATGAATGACAATGCCTCCTTGAAGGAAATCAATGACGGGCTGGTTCAGATTCAGGACAGCCTGACCCGGCTGAATGATCAGGTGCATACGCGCCTTGAACTTGCCGCGCGCCTTGAGACGGTTACGCCGAAGCTGGAAGAAGCCCGTAATATTCTCGATACGGGGCTGACCCCGTTTTTGCTTCCGCTGCGGTTACGGATGATCCAGAATTCCGACAAGTGGAGCGATACATTGACCACGGCTCTCGAACAGGCCGCCAATGATGTCAAACCCGAATATGACACCTCCAGCCTGTCGACAGAAGCAATGAGCGTTCTGTCCTTGCAGGAAGATGTTTTCACATTCAAGAGCAGCGGTTTCCAGATGCTCAACCTGCTGGCCGCAGGCGCGCAGGCGACGACGATAGAGGGGGTGCGCGATTTCGAAGCCGTTTTCCTTGCCTCCATCTCCACCATGGGCGGGCCGCTAAGTTCCATTGAAGAGCAGACCGGTGTCGAAAAAGCCAAGCAGCTATCCAGCCTGTTTCAGGATTTTCTTGAAATGGGTGTGAAGGATAACAGTGATGCATCCGTCAATGTTTTCCAGACGCGTGTGCAGGAGCTCGAAGCGGCGCAGGCGGCCGACAAGATTGTCGATGAAAGCCAGTTTCTTGCGGGCGCCCTTGTTCAGAATGTTCATACCTTTACATCCGAGGTACAGGGATCATTTGCCTCCGCAACGGCTGCTAATCAGCGGTTGGCCGACACGACGAAAATTACGCTTATCATCTGTGCAGTGAGCGCCTTGCTGGTGACCATTCTCATCGGGCTGTTCTATATACGCCGGAATATCATCCGGAGACTGCTGTTGCTCGTCGCTTCTGCGGATCGCCTGTCACAAGGGGATCTGAATGCCGAGATTTATCGGGACGGCAATGACGAGATTGCCCGGATGGGCCGCGCGCTGGTCGGCTTCAGGGATACGGCGCGGGATGCCGAGAAGGCACGCAATGAAGCCGAAGAAGAACGGCGCAAACGCGAAGAGGAAAAGAGCCGCAGTGAAGCGGAACAGCGGGAAGCGGAGCGGGCGGCCCGGGAAGAGCGCGAGCGTCTGGCCCGTGAAGCGAACGAAACCAAGGAGCGGGAGCGTAACCAGCTGGCGGATACGTTTGAAGGCAGCGTTAAGCATCTCGTCGAGAAATTTGCCGCCGCTGCTGCGGAAATGTCAAAGATGTCGAAATCAATGTCCGTATCGGCGGATGATACGGCCGGACGGACCACGACGGTTGCCTCCGCCTCGGATCTTGCGACGTCCAGTGTGAATGCCGTTGCAACCGCGACGGAAGAGCTGACGGCTTCTATTAGTGAAATCAGCCGTCAGGTCAGCGATGCCGCCTCGATTGCCGGCGAGGCCGTGTCGGAAGCCGAGAGGACAAATATGATGGTGACGTCGCTTAACGAGGCGGCCTCACGGATCGGCGCCGTGGTTGATCTGATCAATAATATTGCCGGACAGACTAATCTTCTCGCGCTGAACGCCACGATCGAGGCCGCCCGTGCGGGTGATGCCGGTAAAGGCTTTGCCGTTGTCGCCAGCGAGGTCAAAAATCTTGCCGCCCAGACGGCGCGGGCAACGGAAGAAATTTCGGAACAGATCAAGGCCGTGCAGGAGGAGACGGGTAATGCGGTTGGCGCGATTGGCGGGATCACCCAGACAATCGGCAAAATCAACAGCATCGCGACCATGATCTCCGCGGCGGTGGAAGAGCAGGGGGCCGCGACCGACGAGATTTCACGTAGCGTCCGCCAGGCGGCGGACGGCGCGCAGGAAGTGTCGCAGAATATCAATCTGGTCAAAGATGCCGCTGTGTCCACCGGGGAAACGGCCCAGGAAGTCCAGGGCGTCTCCAATGAACTCGCAAAAGAGGTGATGGATCTTGATCGGGAGGTTGAAGGCTTCCTGAAAAAGATACGCGCAAAATAAGTAATCAGGTAATTTATATTATTACTTGTTTATGCTTATATAAATTGAATGGGCCGCTTTACTATTTTATATGCGAATATTTCTTAGTAAAGCGGCCCATTGTAAATGATTGAAAATCAAACGGTTTAAAGCCGGGGCGATAAATTTTCCTCTAGCCAAACACAGAAATATCAGGCACAGTTACCCGCAAATAACGAATAAAGAACGTTTTTAACTGGGAGGGTGGACGCCTAGGCGTCCGGAAGCGTTTCATATGTCGTGTGATATGCATCTGGAAGCGTATGCATCCATAAGCTGTGATTGGAAAAAAATTTAAACCTTGAAACATCTGCGGATGTTTCGGCGTCAAATGCCCTTATGAGTGTCCGGGATGTCAGTGTGCATTTCGGCGGCATTGTCGCCCTTGATGGCGTCTCATTTGATATTGCTCCAGGCCAGATCGTCGGATTGATCGGGCCGAATGGGGCGGGGAAGACGACGCTTTTCAACTGTATCAGCCGACTTTATAACGTCAATTTCGGGGATATCCTGTTCTGCGGGGAATCAATCCTGAAAAGTCCGGTTCATAAAATGAGCTCAATCGGGATTGGCCGGACGTTTCAGAATCTTGCCCTGTTTTCCAACCTGAGCGTCCTCGACAATATCATGATTGGCGGGCATTCAACGGCGAAATCGGACTATCTCAGCAATGCCCTGCACTTGCCCTGGACCCGGCGGGAAGAGCGGGAGTTGCGGCGCCGGGCACTGGAAATGCTGCGTTTCATGGAGTTGGAAGATACCGCTCTACATCGCATCGGCGATCTGTCCTTTGGTATCCAGAAACGGCTGGAGGTTGCCCGGGCGTTGCTCGGGCGGCCGAAACTCCTGCTGATGGACGAACCGGCGGGCGGCCTCAACCACAATGAGCTTTCCCTGCTTGTCGATACGATCCGCCGGATCCGGGATGAATTCGGCACCACGGTCCTGCTGGTGGAGCATCATATGGGGCTGGTGATGGAAGTGTCCGAAAAGGTCATCGCCCTCAATTTCGGACGAAAGCTTGCCGAGGGGGCGCCAGCGGAGATTCAGCGCCATCCCGATGTGATTGAGGCTTATCTGGGGACGGGCAAAAAATGAGTCATTTACTTGAGGTAAAAGGGCTGCATGCCTCCTATGGGCCGACAAAGGTACTAAACGGGCTGGATTTCAGCTTGGAAAAAGGCGGGGTGACGACCATTCTGGGCGCCAATGGCGCCGGGAAAACCACAACGTTGCGGGCGATCAGCGGCATGGTGACCCGGAGCGGGGAAATCAAGCTGGAAGAAACAGATATCGGCGCCATGGCGACGGCGGATATTACCCGTCAGGGGATAGCGCATGTGCCGGAGGGACGCGGCACCTTCGTCCGCATGTCGACGGAGGATAACCTCAATCTTGGCGCCTATAGCCGGAATGACAAGGCCGGAATTGCTGAAGATATCGAGCGGGTATACAGCTATTTTCCGATTTTGAAGCAACGGCGAACCCAGCAGGCGGGAACGCTGAGCGGCGGGGAAGCGCAGATGTTGGCCGTTGGTCGGGCGCTGATGCTGCGGCCGCGGCTGTTGCTGCTTGATGAGCCATCGTTCGGCCTGGCGCCGCTGATCGTCCAGGAACTTTTCGCCATCCTCAAACGGATCAATGTCGAGGAAGGGGTGAGTATGCTGCTGGTCGAGCAGAACGCGGCGCTGGCGCTTGAGATGGCGGATCATGCCTATCTTCTGGAAACCGGAAATATTGTCATTTCGGGCACCTCGCAGTCCATTTTGGAAAATGAGACCGTTCGCCGGTCCTACTTAGGATATTAGGAAACATTCCCATGGATCTATTTCTGCAACAGATACTGACCGGGATTGCAAATGGCGCAATTTATGCCTGCCTGGCGCTCGCGGTTGTGATGATCTATCAGGCAATCGATCATTTCAACTTCGCGCAGGGCGAAATGGCGATGTTCAGCACCTATATCTGCTGGTCATTGATTGCGGCGGGCGTCCCATACTGGGCCGCCTTTTTTATTACGATTATTGTCTCGTTCCTGGGCGGTTTGGCGATTGAGCGGATTATCATCAAACCGCTGCATCATGCGCCGGTGCTGAGCCATATCGTTGTCTTCATCGGGCTTATCGCGATTTTTAACAGTACGGCGGGTGCCATCTGGGATCATACCATCAAGACGTTCCCCTCGCCCTTTCCAAGCGGTTCTTTCGGGGGTCTGATCGGGCTGCATGAAGTCGGGATGTTTTTTGTGACGCTGATCCTGCTGCTGGCAATCTTCAGCTTTTTCAAATTCACGCGGGTCGGCATGGCGATGCAGGCGGCGGCGGCCAACCCGGTATCGGCGGAGCTGGTGGGTATCCGTGTCGCCTGGATGCTGGCACTGGGATGGGGGCTGGCGGCGGCCATCGGGGCTGTCGCGGGCATGATGATTGCGCCGATTGTCTTTCTTGATCCGAACATGATGCTCGGCATTCTGCTCTATGGCTTTGCGGCGGCTATTGTCGGCGGCATTTCAAGCCCGGGCGGCGCCGTTGCGGGGGGCTTTCTGGTCGGCATCATCGAAAATCTGGCGGGCACCTATATTCCGGCGATCGGCAGCGAACTGAAGCTGACGGTCGCGCTGGTCCTGATCGTGACCGTCCTTTTGTTCAAGCCCAATGGCTTGTTCGGTAAAACCATTGTGACAAGGGTGTAATGACATGGCTGATGATGCAGAGGTGAAAATGGATCCGCGGCTGACTGTCGGCGCCAGAATACCGTTCAAATGGGTTACGATTTTTGTCGTGATTGGCGTGATTTTACCGTTTTTTATAGACGGCTACACAACGTTTCAGGCGACCCTGGTCATGATCTATGCGATTGCGATTCTGGGTCTCAACCTGCTGACCGGGTTTAACGGACAGTTTTCGCTGGGCCATAGCGCCTTTTACGCCATCGGGGCCTATACGGCGGCCATTTTGTATTTTCATTATGGCTGGCCGGTGTATGCGACCATTCCGGTTGGCGGTATTGTCTGCTTCGTGGCGGGGTTTCTCTTCGGGCTGCCGGCGCTGCGTCTTGAAGGGCTTTATCTGGCGCTTGCCACCTTCGCTCTCGGGATTGCCATTCCGCAGATTTTGAAATCCTCGCATCTGGAGGAATTGACTGGTGGTGTGCAGGGGCTTGATGTTTTTCGCCCTGCGGTTCCGGAAATGCTGCCGCTGACCATGGATCAGTGGTGGTATTTGATTGTCTTTGTGATCATGCTGTTCATGTTCTGGGTTGCCTGGAACCTGATTAACAGCCGGACCGGCCGGGCGATGATGGCCATTCGCGACAATTCAATTGCTGCCAGGTCCATGGGCGTCAGTGCCTCTCTCTATAAATCGCTTACCTTCGGGGTCAGCGCCTTTTATACAGGGGTTGCCGGGTCCCTGTCGGCAATTATCATAGAATTTGTTGCGCCGGACAGCTTTACATTCCAGCTTTCTATCTTGCTGTTTATCGGCATGGTGGTTGGCGGCACGGGATCCATCTGGGGGGCCCTGTTCGGCGGCCTCTTTATTCTGGTCATTCCGAATTTTGCGGAAGAAATCTCCACGGGTCTTTCCTACGCGATTTTCGGCATTATCCTTATTCTCATTATATATGTCATGCCCTCGGGATTTACCGGACTGGTCAATCTCATAAGAGCAAAAATAAGGGGCAGGATCGGGACAACGGGTTGAGTGATTTGTGTAGCCCTCGTCTTCCACAAGGGATCAATACTAACAGGAGGAACAATATGAATACCGGGAGAAAAATAGCGATTACTTTCGCTGCCGTTGCCGCAATGGGCATGGCCGCGACCACGGCAATGGCCGAAAAGATGTATGGACCGGGCGTCACCGATACCAGCATCAAAATTGGTAACACCATGCCCTATAGCGGCCCTGCGGCGGCCTATAGCCAGATTGGCAAATCAATCAATGCCTATTTCAACAAGATCAACAAGGAGAATGGTGGCGTCAATGGTCGCAAGATCGAATTTATTTCGCTCGATGACGGCTACAGCCCGCCAAAAACAAAGGAACAGACCCGTAAGCTGGTCGAGCAGGACGAAGTTCTTCTCGTCTTTCAGGGGCTGGGAACGCCAACCCAATCTGCGGTTCATGCCTATATGAACCAGAAAAAGGTTCCGCAGCTTTTTGTCGCAACGGGCGCGACGAAATGGGGCGATCCTGAAAACTACCCCTGGACTATGGGATGGCAGCCCAGCTACCAGACGGAAGGGCAGCTATTTGGCACCTATGTCCTCAAAAATGTGAAGGATCCGAAAATTGCGATTCTGTATCAGAATGATGACTATGGCAAAGACTATGTGAAGGGCATGAAAGACGTCCTTGGGGACAAGGCGTCCGAGTTGATTGTCGCGGAAGAAAGCTATGAAGTGACCGACCCGACGATCAATTCCCAGATTATCAAGTTGAAAGACAGCGGCGCGAATGTTTTCTTCAATGTTGCCACGCCGAAGTTTGCCGCTCAGGCAATCAAGAAGATTTACGAACTGAACTGGAAGCCGGTGCATTTGAACAATTCGGTTTCGAACTCCGTCGGTGCCGTTTACAAGCCCGCAGGTCTTGAAGAATCAAAGGGAATTATTTCCTTGCAGTACTTCCAGGATGTCACGGATCCCAGCATCTATGACACGGAGCCTTACAAGAAATGGAAGAAGTTCATGGAGGAATATTATCCGGATGGCGATCAGTCCAGCTCCTTCACGGCCTATGGCTATCTTGTCGCCCAGACGATGGAGCAGGTGCTGAAGCAGGCCGGTGATAACCTGACCCGCGAGAATGTCATGAAGGAAGCCGCCAATCTGGACCTGGAGCTGGATATGATGCTGCCTGGCGTCAAGATTCAGACAGGCCCTGACGATTACTTCCCGATTGAGGCGATGATGCCAATTGCCTTCGACGGTGAGAAGTTCGTTCCGGTCGGAGAAGTTGTCTCAGTCAACTAATTAGTTGTACTTTTACAACAAAGCCGGGAGTTTCAGGCTCCCGGCTTTTTTTATGCTGTTATCTCAGGCGCGCGGATCGAGGACAACACGCCCCTTCACTTTACCAGCCTTCAGATCATTCAGGGCGCTGTTTGCGGCGTCCAGCGGCCTCACTTCATAGGGAATAGGGGCAATCTTTCCGGCCTGAACCAGCGCCATCAGCTCATGCATTTCCTCCAGGGTTCCGACATAGGAGCCCTGAATAGTGCGCATCATCAGGGGCAGCATGGCAGTGGAAAGCGGCATCGAGTCCCCGTAAAGCCCAACCGTGATCATATGGCCGCCCTTGCGCAGGCTGTTGAAACCGAAGAGAGCCGTTGTCGGTGCGCCGACAAAATCAATGGCGCCCGCCGCGCCGCCGCCGGTCATTTCCTGAAGCTCGGCAAGGGCCGCTTGCGGATCGCTGTTATCAAGCGTGGCATGGGCGCCGGACTGCCGGGCAATGGCGCGTTTCGTCGCATCGACATCGGCGACGATAATTTTCGCCTTGACGACGCTGGACGCGAAATGCACAGCCGACAGGCCAACGCCGCCCGCGCCGATCAGCAGCAGGTGATCCTCCGCCTTCAGATGGGACAGCTTTTTGAGGGCGCTGTAGGCCGTCAGGCCGGAGCAGGCATAGGTGCAGGCAAGCTCGGTCGGGATGCCATCATAGGGGATCAGATATTTCGTATGCGGCGCAATGACTTCATCCGCATAGCCGCCGTTATATCGGGTGCCGACGGTCTGAGGGGACATGCAGAGCAGCTCGTCCCCCGCCTTGCAGACGGCGCATTTCCGGCACCCGATCCAGGGAAAAACGATGCGCTTATCGCCAATTTCAACACCGGTTGCCTCGGGGCCGAGCGCGGCGACTTCGCCAACGACCTCATGCCCCAATGTGAAGGGAAGCGACATGCGTTGCAGCAGGTCCATTTTCTGACCTTGTCCAAGATCGAAATACCCTTCCCAGATATGCAGATCACTATGGCAGACGCCACAGGCCGTGACCTTCAGCAGGACTTCTGTGCCCTTTGGCTCTGGCGTCGGATAATCCCGCCCCTCCAGCGGTTCGCCAAAATGGATAATTTGTTGGCAATGCATGTTTTTTCCTCCCTTGTTATCATGAATTGACGCAAGGGACATGCTATCCTGATTAGGGGATTTCGGCTACCAATTCGACTGCCGGATATATAATTATTTTGGCATGTGCCGTGTTGCGGGTTCAGGATTGCAAACGTGCTGAGAAGATGTAGTGCCCGTCCTCGATGCCGGTAAAAAAGTCCTTCACCGCCGGATGCGAGACCGGTATGCCGCTGTCATCGAGCAGAAGGTTTTGTTCCGAAACATAGGCTTCATAAGTGGTTTGCGCATTTTCGGCAAACAGATGGTAAAAGGGCTGATCCTTTTTCGGTCGCACTTCTTCGGGAATGGATTCCCACCATTCCTCACTGTTGTTAAAGGTCGGGTCAACATCAAAAATCACGCCCCGGAAGGGATAGATCCGGTGCTTGACGATTTGCCCGATGGCGAATTTTGCGGCTCTGACCTGTGAAACTTTGTCCATAAGTCATGATAATAATGCAGATTACGCCGCGGGCAAGCCCCGATCAGCGTAATCCGGCCAGGTTATCGCCGCAGAAGAAGCCGATCAGACGATGCGGCTGGTTTTATTTCCCCAATAACGGTCGCGGAGCAGGCGTTTATACAGCTTGCCCGTCGGCAAGCGCGGAAGCTGTTCTTCAAAGTCAAAGGATCGCGGGCATTTCTGCGGTGACAGATGCGCCCGGCAGAAAGCATCAAGCTCAGCCGCCAGCTCTGCATCGGGGGAATGCGCCGGCATCGGCTGGATAACGGCTTTGACCTCTTCCCCAAAATCCTCGTTGGGCACGCCGAAAACAGCGGCGTCAGCCACTTTTGGATGGGTGATCAGGAGATTTTCACACTCCTGCGGATAGATATTGACGCCGCCCGAGACAATCATGAAGGTCGCCCGGTCGGTGAGATAGAGGTAACCGTCTTCATCAATATAGCCCATATCACCGACGGTGCTCATCGTGCCATCCGGGGAAAGCGCTTCTTTCGTCCGCTCCGGATCATTGAAATATTCGAATTCCGTTGCCGTCTTGAACCAGACGGTGCCGGATACGCCGAGCGGGCAGGGGTTCATTTCCTCATCCAGAATATGCAAATCGCCCAGCAGCACCTTGCCGACCGAACCGGGATGAGCGAGCCATTCCTCACTGTTGCTAGCCGTGAAGCCGAGCCCCTCCGTCGCGCCGTAATATTCATGAATGATGGGCCCCCACCAGTTGATCATGTCATGCTTTACCTGAACCGGGCAAGGCGCCGCCGCGTGGATTGCAACCTCAAGAGAAGACACATCGGCCTGCTTGCGAATTTCCTCGGGGAGTTTGAGCATGCGTGAAAACATGGTCGGAACGAGCTGGCTATGGGTCACCCGGTATTTTTCGACAAGGCGTAGATACTCCTCCGGGTCGAAACGCTCCATGATAATTACAGTGCCGCCAAAACGGATGACGAAGTTGACGGCGGCCTGCGGGGCGGAATGATAGAGCGGAGCGGGTGAGAGATAGATCATATCCTCCCGATACAGCCACAGTTTTTGCAGGAAGGTATAGAGGGGGATCTGATCCAGCGGATGCGCATCGGGCATGGGGCGCAGAATGCCCTTTGGTTTGCCCGTCGTGCCCGAAGAATACAGCATCGAAAGGCCGAGCCGTTCATTCTCGAGCGGGGTCGACGGGCAGTCACGGGTTGCGTCCTGAAGGCTGGTGAAGCGGTCATCGCTGGCATCATCAACGACAATCGCCAGCTTCACATCGGGACATTGTTTCAGGGCATCGCGGGCCACATCTTTCTTGGCCCTGGATGTAATCAGGATTCTGGATTCGCTGTTATTGAGGATATAGGCAAGTTCGTCGGCCGTCAGATAGGAATTAATACAGGTATAGTAAAGGCCCGTGCGCTCTCCGGCGGCGCAGCTTTCCATATACCAGGCGTTATTTTCCATGAAGATGGCATAATGGTCCCGCTGTTTCAGTCCTTCGCGTTGCAGCAGATGGGCCAGCCTGTTCACTCGCTCTTCATAGTCGCGGTAGGAGACAGCCTCTCCCGTTGAGGCCATGATAAAGGCCGGCCGATCGGGATTTTCTGTTGCATATTTCCCTGGATACATCCTGTTTCCCTCCCATTACCCTTCCTTTTATTAGGAAGTTGTTTAATGAGGATAGGGGGCGGAAAATGTAACTGCAACAATTTTTGTGACAGCTTTTTTATCGCAAACAGAGCGAGAAGATAAAACCGTCCTGACGCGGGAGACGGACCGGGCGAGAGGCGTTTTACAAGAGGCGGGAGCTAGCCGAATTTTGCCGCGGACTTTTTCGTAAGTTGCGAGAAATCCTGTAAGAGTTTGTCATCCGGAATAAGCGCAACATCGGGATGACAGGGGATGTTCACCAGCCGGGCAAAAATATCCGTGCACACGGGTGTCGGCGCAAGCGGCTGATAATATTTGGAAAAAGTCAGATATTTGGACGTGTGAATATTTTCTTCTGGGATGGTGTCCACGCTGCAAAAGGGCAGGCTTGTCGCCGGAATCCTGATGTTAAAATCATATAAGGGTTTAAGCCCGACCTGTGCCGCAATTGCTATGATCCGTTCTGTTTGTTCCTGGTAGTCCGGTTTCCAGATGTGGCAATGGTCAAGCCGTTCAATCTGGAAGGCGCAGGCAATGTCGGAAACCTTGCCATTGTTAATCCATTGCGGCCGTTCCGCCTCGGTCAGGGGGCTGTAGCTCAGCAGATTGTAAACCGCCTCTGCCTCGTCTTTCGGGCTTAGGATAAGCCCGCCTTCACCAGAGCCATAGGGCTTGGTGTGATGCAGGCTGAAGCTCTGATAAGGCCAGTCGGGCAGCCGCTCGCTCAATCCGGCGGCATTGTCAATCAACATGAATTTGCCCGATTTGGTGGCAAAGTCGATAAAGGGGCTGAAATCGGGCCAGGCCCCGAACGGGTTTGTCACGACAAAGCCGTCAAAGCTGTCCGGATCGAGGGTGGCGAGGATCTTGACGTCCAGAATACCTTGCTCGGTGCAATCGATAAATTGCATGCCGGAAAAATAGCCGCGCCCCAGATTGCTGAAGCTGAAGGAACTGCCGATCCATCGAATGGGCTTGCCGAACTTGATATCCAGAACGCGGGCCAGTGCCTCAAGCCCGATGCCGCCATTGGCGCACGGCTGAAGACTGCGGGAAGCGGGAACATTCATATGTTCCTGATACTTTTCTGCGAGCATGTGGTAAAGCGGACCCCGATTGGCCCACATGTTGGACTCAATGCAATGTTCCAGCAATGCGGCGATATAATTCATATCGGGGCGCTTGCTTTCCACAAAAGGCATCTTGCCTTTATTGCTGGGCTGTTTCTCCACCATCATCGTTTCAAGCGTTAATGCTTCCATTTGGGACCGTTGTCGATGCTGTTAAAATAATGAAAAAGTCTGAATTTTTGATTAGCAAGACGTCATAATCAGGGAAAAAGTGATAATTTTATAAAAATTATCGCGTTCCATACGCCAAATACACATCTTTTACGGGTTTTTTGCGCATACAAGGGGCGTTATACTAGTATCAAAGACGCAATGAATAAAAATATCATCGTCCTGACGCGTATTCACAGCCTATCCTCTGGCGAAAGGGCTCGTCAATATGGAAATTGCGGATGATGGGAGCAACGGGCGGGAAATGACAAATCATGGCGGGCAGGAAGCGC
>CEOG01018751.1_pt1 | contig 13366 bp, 12 predicted proteins | sample 530301 | NCBI WGS metagenome assembly CEOG01 (sample SAMEA2619903, study PRJEB7988) | marine metagenome | biome: marine biome (ENVO:00000447); feature: surface water layer (ENVO:00002042); material: "saline water (ENVO:00002010), including plankton (ENVO:xxxxxxxx)" | depth 5 m | reverse complement strand
TTTCCGTGGCCCGCCGCAGCCAATCCGCCGGTTGCTCGCCTGCGACGCTGTGCCGGATGGCTTCGGCAAGATCCTGATGCGGCGCATGTTTCCAGGTTTCCGCCACAAGTTTGCGCAGCTTGCGCGAATTTCCCTGCACCTCCGCCGCCAGCTTCATATCGAGCACGGCCGCCGGGACAAAGCTCGGGTCCAGCGCGTGCGCCTGCTCGGCCAGCGGAAGGGCTTCCGCATCGCCCTTCAGCTTTTGCGTCGCCAGCGCCCGTTCATAGGTAATCACGGCCTTCGCCCGGCGCACCGCGTCGCTTTTCGCCGCCTTGCCGCGCGCCATTTTGGCGAGCAGCCGGTCCGCCTCGTCCCAGTCGCGCATTTTAAGCGCCAGCTCATACAGGTCTTTCTGGACCCATTCAGTGCCGGGGCGCAATTCCTCCGCCCGCTTTGCGAGGCTCCGCGCCTTTTCAAGATCACCGTCGCGAATGGCGCGGTTGATCAGCCCGCGCAACCCGAGAAATTCCGTATCCCGCCGCTGCATCATGCGGTCATAATAGATATTGGCCGCCCGTTCATCGGCGTTCAGCTCCGCCGCCTGCGCGGCGAGCAACAGCGTCATCGGCTCCCCGGAGAGATGCTTTTCCGCCGCCACGGCCTGTCGGCGCGCCTCATCCGCATCACCGGCGGCAATGGCGACCATGCCGCTTGAAATGGCTTCCAGCCCCTTGTTGCGGCGGCGTTCGGAAAAGACATCGCCGATCCGCCCCGGACTGTGCTTGAGCCAGATCCAGAAACGATAAAGAAGCGCGACGAGCGCCGCAAAAAGCAACGCCAGCAGACCGACCACAATGACCGAGGTTTCAACGATATATCCACCCCATGTGAGGCGGACATCCCCCGGATGATCGGACAGCCAGACCGCGCCAAGCGCAATCAGGACAACCAGGGCAAATATGAAAAGAATGCGGATCATGACGCCCTCTCTAGTTTGCCGCCGGGGGCGTTGCCGCCGGAGCCGTCGCCGCGCTGGCCGTTACGGCCTGCAACAACCCGGTAATCGCGCCTTCAACGGCAAGGCGGCGCTTCGCTTTTTCAAGCCAGGGGGCCGCCACCTCGGCCGCCGCGCCCTGAAGGCTTTCCACCTCGGCCACCGCGCCCGCCAGATTGCTGTCGGCCAGGTTTCGCTCGGCCCGCGCGACAACCGCATCGACATCGGCACTGTCACTGTCATCCACCCGGCGGAAGCGGATGGCGGAGGCGATGCGGTGCAGCGCCTTGCCATACCAGGTCTCGTCAGACGGCAGGCGCGCGGTCTGCGTGATATCGCTTGCGATACTGCCAAATTCCTGACGCAGCGTCGCCACCGTCGGCGCGCCATCGGCCGCAATGGGTTGCAGCGTGCCGATCAGATCGGCGAACTTGCCATCCGCCACCGCCGACACCTGCTTCATGCTGCCATCGAAAGGATCGCTGCTGCGCGTCTCCCGCTGCAGCTGTCCGACCGCCAGCAGCATCAGCGTGCGGCGGCTTTCCTCGGCCCGGCTCGCCTTGGACTCAATTTCGGATTTCAGCGCCCCTTCCAGCGCCGTGATCTGGTCGGCCTGTGCTTTCACTGTGTCCCGCTCTGCCGAGAGGGCCGTATTGAGGCCGCCAAGTTCCGATTTCAGATCGAGAAGACTTGTTTTGAGATCGACAATCTCGCCCTGGACTTCCGGGCTCGGACCCGGGGCGACCGGCTCCGCCGTTTCCAGCTTGACGATGCTGTCCTGCTGGGCTTTGACCTGCTCCGTCGCCGCGGCAAGGGCCTGCTGCTGCTCTTCCAGGCGGGCGGAAAGAGACGCAATCTCGCCTTTCAACGCCTCCGTATCGACGGCATTTGCGCCGCTGCCATCCGTAGCACCGCCGCCAGAGCCCGGCAGGGATTTCACCTGATCTTCCAATGCGGTCAGCCGGTCCGTCAGCGCCGCATAGTCGGCCTTCAGATTATCCCGCACCGCCTCGATCGCGGCGGTTGCATCTGTCATACTTGTCGCATCAGCGGCCGGGGCCTGACCCAAGCGGCCGGAAATAATCTCTGCGGTCCGCTGCGGAAGATAGGGTTCGACAACCGGATAGAGGAGCGGCCAGGCCGCGAGGCCAAGGAAGAACAGCACAATCAGCGCCACCGCAATCAGTCCGGCGCGGGATTTTGTCTCCCCCTGCGGTGCCTCTGCCGCTTTGGGTTTGGGATCGGGATCGGGATCGGATTTGGGTTTGGGTGCAGGATCCGGGGCAGTCGCGGTCCCGGTTGCGGTGGTTTTCGTCTTTTCCTGCTTATCCGTACCGGCAGCGGGGACGGCCGTCTTGCCGCTTTCCTCAGTGGTGCCAGATTTCTTGTCGGACATCTCTTGCTCCCTTGACCTGTCGGGGTTGTCATCCTGCTTGCCAGCTTGGCCGACTGGCGGCAGCAAGGCAAGCAGCTTTTCCTGATCGGGTTCCGCCGCGATTTTCACATCCTGCCACCGCAGGGAGGAAATCTTCTCGGCGATGGCCGCGCTCAGGCAATAGGCTGTGATAGATTTCATGAAGGGCGCGAGGCCCGCCGCGGTGACGATGCCGGTGAAAATGGCCGCCGTGCGCGGGGAATAAAACAGTACGGCCGGAATGCTGCCCGCCTTGATCTCGCGGGTGATTTTGGCATCGAGCGAGGTGACGGGCAGCGCCTCATAAAGGACCAGCCGCTCGCAGTCAAAGCCGTTCTCGGTGAGCATACCGACCAGATCGCCCGCCACTTCGGATCCCGAGATATGGATCAGGCGGCCTCCGTCCGGCGTCGCGGCATCAATGATCACATCCCGCAGCGACGTTACATCGCCGCCCGCGGCTGTCACATGCGCATAGCCTTCGGCGCGCAGCGCCTCCGCCGTTGCGCGGCCGACGGCAAAGCAGCGGATATTCTTATCACCCGCAAGGCGACCCAGCGCCCGCGCGCCATTGGCGCTGGTGATCAGCAGCGCCTGCGCCCCCGCCGTGTCCAATGTCCGGTTCGGCAGGTTTTCGATAAACATCATCGGGGCGAGGCGCGGCTCATGCCCCCTGCCGGAGAGAATATCGGCGAGGGCGCTGGCGTCGGGCTCGGGTCTGGTGATCAGTATTTTCATGATCAGGCAGTCTACAGCCCAAATGTCAGATTGGCACCCCTGGCGCGCATCTTTAATTCTGTGCCGATTTCCTCGCCCAGCCTGACGGCCTCCGCAATGTCCGCGCGCCCGTTGGCATCGAAGCGGATCGAGCCGTCTTCGGCAAGCAGGCTGGCCCGGAAATAGAGGCTGCTGCCCTCCACCAGCTCCGCATAGCCCGCGATGGGCGTCCGGCAGGAGCCGTCGAGCACGGCGAGCATGGCGCGTTCGCAGGAGATGCGGGCATGGCTGACCGAATCATTGATGGGGCTGAGCAGGGCGGCAACCTCCTCATCCGCTTCGCGCCGTTCAATGCCGATGGCGCCCTGCGCCACGGCGGGCAGCATATCGTCAACGCCGAGCAATTCGGAAATCACGCCTTCCTTGCCAAGACGTTTCAGCCCGGCGAGGGCCAGCAGTGTCGCATCCGCCTGCCCTTCCGCCAGCTTGCGCAGGCGCGTTTCCACGCTGCCGCGGAAAATATCGACCCGCAGATCGGGCCGCCGGTTGAGAATCTGCGCCTGACGGCGCAGGCTCGCCGTGCCGACCAGCGCCCCGGCGGGCAGCTCGGCGAGGCGTTTGCCACTCGCCGAGATAAAGGCATCGCGCGCATCTTCACGGGGCAGGATGCAGTCAATGACCAGCCCCGGCGGCAGCGCCGTTTCCATGTCTTTCATGGAATGCACGGCAAAATCAATCTTGCCCGCCATCAGGGCTTCCTCAATCTCCTTGACGAACAGCCCCTTGCCGCCCGCCTCGCTCAGCGCCCGGTCCTGGATGCGATCGCCGGTGGTTTTAATCACCACCACTTCAAGCTGCGCCGGATCGAGCGCCTCCCCATGCGCCGCCAGAAGCCGCATCCGGGTTTCTTCGGCCTGCGCCCGGGCGAGCGGGCTGCCCCGGGTGCCGATCTTGTATGTTTTGACAAAGGTCATGATGCGCGATATTCCGTCAGAGTGAGAGAGCCTTGTACATTCTGTATTGCCCTGTACATAGAAAACAAATGCCAAACAGACAAGTCATAGTCCTCGGGCTGGAGAGTAGCTGCGATGAGACCGCCGCCGCCGTGGTGACGGGGGACAAGCGGATTCTCGCCAATGTCGTGCGCTCGCAGAATGACGCCCATGCCCCTTTCGGCGGCGTGGTGCCGGAAATTGCCGCCCGTGCCCATGTCACGGAAATGGACCGGCTGATTGATCAGGCCATGACGGAGGCCGGGGTGTCCTACGGCGAGCTTTCTGGCGTCGCGGCAACGGCCGGGCCGGGCCTGATCGGCGGGGTGCTGGTCGGGCTGATGACGGCGAAGGCGATTGCCTCGGTCGCAGGCGTGCCGCTGATCGGCGTCAATCATCTGGAAGGCCATGCCCTGACCGCCCGCCTCACCGATGATGTCGACTTTCCCTATCTCCTGCTGCTGGTCTCCGGCGGGCATTCGCAATTGCTGATCGTGGAGGGGGTCGGGCGCTACCGCCGCCTGGGCACCACCATTGACGATGCAGTTGGGGAGGCCTTCGATAAGACCGCGAAGATGCTCGGCCTCGGCTTTCCGGGCGGCCCGGCCGTGGAGCGGGCGGCAAAGGCGGGCGATGCGGCCCGATTTGCCTTTCCCCGGCCGATGAAAGGGCGGGAGGGATGTAACTTTTCCTTCTCCGGCCTCAAGACCGCGGTGCGGCAGGCACGGGAGAAGCTGGGCGATGCCGCGACGGATCAGGATATCGCCGATCTTGCCGCCGGATTTCAGGCCGCCGCCGTTGACAGCCTGATGGACCGGGTTGCCCATGCGCTGGAAATCTTCACTGAAAGCCATGGAGCCGGAGGCGCCCTTGTCGTCGCCGGGGGCGTCGCCGCGAACCAATATCTGAAAACCGCCCTCACCGCCCTTTCGGAGGCAAGGGGCGTCCGCCTTGTCGTACCGCCGCCGCGTCTTTGTACGGATAACGGCGCGATGATCGCCTGGGCCGGAGTGGAACGGCTGAATGCGGGATATAGCGATCCGCTGGATTTGGCCGCGAAGGCGCGCTGGCCACTTGACCCCGATGCAGAACCGGCGCCCTTCGCCGGATATAAAGCCTGAATTATAGGAATGACCAGATGACCGAAGACGAACAGAAACAGGCCGCCGCCGCAAAGGCCGTCCAATATATCGAAGATGGCATGGTGCTCGGCCTTGGGACCGGGTCCTGCGCCGCCAAGATGGTCGATCTGCTGGGCCAGCGGGTGGCGGAAGGATTGCGCGTTACCGGCATCCCGACATCGGAGGCAACGGCCGCCCAGGCCCGCGCCCTCGGCATTCCCATTGTCGGGCTGGACGAAGTGAGTGTCATTGACCTCACCATCGACGGCACCGATGAGGTGGACCCTGAAGGCCGCCTGATCAAGGGCGGGGGCGGCGCGCATCTGCGGGAAAAAATCGTCGCCTCCCTGTCGGACCGGATGATCGTCATTGCCGAGGCAAAAAAGAAAGTCCCCCAGCTTGGCGCGTTCAAGCTACCGGTCGAGGTGATCCGCTTCGCCGCGCCCGCCCTCAAACCAAAGCTGGACGCGCTTGGCGGCGTCCCGACGCTGCGGCTGGGCAAGGACGGGGCGCCCTTCGTCACCGACGAGGGCAACTACATCTATGACTGCGCCTTTGGCAAAATCGACGATCCGGAAGGGCTCGCCCTCACCCTCAGCACCATGCCGGGCGTGGTGGAGCACGGGCTTTTCATCGGCTTTGCCGACCTTATCCTGATCGGAACGAATGACGGCGTTGAAGTCATTGATGTCTGACAGTCGAAACCGTTCCGGCGGCGGAAAGCATTCAACTCTTCTGATTGCCGCCGGAACATGTTAATCACACCTGACGGACACAGGGACGGATCAGGGCAATACGGATGACGAAGGTTCATGTTATCGGCGCAGGCGCCTGGGGGACGGCTCTCGCGATTGTGGCGCGCAAGGGCGGCAATGACGTCCTGCTCTGGACACGGCAGGCCGACCATGCCGATGCCCTCAATAGGGAGCGCAGCAATGCGAAATATCTTCCGGGTATCACGCTTCCCTCCGGGATTGTCGCCAGCAGCGATCTTGCCCGCGCCGCCGATGCCGATATCCTCTTGCTGGTCGCCCCGGCGCAGCATGTGCGCGAGACGCTGGGGGCGCTGAAGCCCTTCCTCACCCCCGAAACCGTCCTTGTCATGTGCGCCAAGGGGATCGAGCAGGACAGCGGCCGATTAATGAGCGAAGTAATGCAGGAGGTCACGCCGGAAAACCCGGCGGCCATCCTCTCCGGCCCCAATTTTGCGCGCGAAATCGCCATGGGCCTGCCTGCCGCCGCCACCCTCGCCGTGGCGGATCGCGATATGGGAACCGCCCTGGTGAAAGCGATTGGCCTGCCCGCCTTTCGGCCCTATCTCACGGATGACGTGATCGGGGCGCAGATCGGCGGCGCCGTCAAAAATGTTCTCGCCATCGCCTGCGGGGTTGTGTCGGGCGGCAAACTCGGCGAGAACGCCCGCGCCGCGCTGATCACCCGCGGCATGGCGGAGATTCTGCGGCTGGGCGACCGGCTGGGCGCGCGGGCGGAAACCCTGATGGGATTGTCCGGCCTTGGCGATCTGGTCCTGACCTGCTCGTCCCCGGCCTCGCGCAATTTCTCCCTGGGCGCCGCCCTCGGTCAGGGCGACATCCTGGGCGAGATTTTGCAGCAGCGCCGCGCTGTTACCGAAGGGGTCTATACCGCCTCCGCCATCTGCCGGCTGGCGGAAAAGTTCAATATCGAAATGCCCATCTGCTACGCCGTTAATGAAATCCTGAACGGGGGCGTCGCGGTGTCCAGCGCTGTCGAGGACCTGCTCGCCCGGCCCTTCCGCGATGAACGGCTCGCCGGATTTTAATCCCTAAAAAACAAGGAGAAAACCATGTTGTTCATTGCCTGCTGCACGGACAAGCCCGATCATCTAAACGTCCGTCTGGAGACGCGCCCCGCGCATCTCGCCTTTCTTGCCGAGAAGGGAGACGCGCTCAAAGTTGGCGGGCCGACACTCGGCGATGACAGCGAAACGCCGAACGGCAGCCTGCTGATCTTTGAAGATGCGGACCTTGAGGCCGCCAAATCATGGGTTGCACAGGACCCCTATGCCGCCGCAGGGCTGTTTGAGACTGTGGTCGTCAGGCCCTGGCGACATGCCGTCGGCAAGGGGCTTTAAGTCAGGGCATATATTGCCTTTGCCCAAGGATTATGATGTATTAACAGCGTTCAAATAATAATAAAAAAAGAGGATACCAACATGCTGTTCACAGAAGAACATCGCGCGCTCAAGAATACCGTTCAAAAGATTATGGATGAACATATCAATCCATATGTCAACGAATGGGAAGAGGCGGAGATATTCCCGGCGCACAAGATTATGAAAATCATGGGGAATGCCGGGCTTCTGGGCATCTCGAAGCCGGAAAAATATGGCGGCCTCGATCTCGATTTCACCTATGAGATGGTGCTGGCGGAAACCCTCGGCGGCTGCCGGGCGAACGGCGTTTCCACCTCGATCGGCGTGCAGACATCCATGTGCACGCCCGCCCTTGCAAATTACGGCAGCGAGGAGCTGAAACAGGAATTTCTGGTTCCGACCATTGCCGGTGATCTGGTGGGCTGCATCGGGGTAAGCGAGGAAAGCGCCGGTTCGGACGTGGCGAGCACCAAGACCTATGCCCGCCGTGACGGCGATGACTATGTCATCAACGGCCAGAAAATGTGGATCACCAACGGCGTGCAGGGCGACTGGATCTGCCTTCTCTGCAACACGTCGCAGGACGCAGGGCCGCATCGCAACAAATCGCTGATTATTGTGCCGCTGAAGACAAAGGGCGTCTCGGTTGCCCGCAAGCTCGACAAGATGGCGCTCAAATGCTCCGACACGGCGCAGCTTTTCTTTGACGATGTGCGGGTTCCCGCCCGCAATCTGATCGGCGAGGAAAATATGGGCTTCATCTATCAGATGCGCCAGTTCCAGGAAGAACGGCTGTATATCTCCGCCCGGGCGCTGCGCGGCTGCGAAGTGGCGGTTGAGGATACCATTGAATATACCGGCATGCGCAAGGTGTTCGGCGAAACCCTGCTGGACAAGCAGGTCGTCTATCACAAGCTGGCCGAGTTGCAGAGCCTTGTTGAAGCCGGGCGCGCCCTGCTCTACCATGCGGCGGAAGAGTATAAGAACGGCAATGACGTGACCAAGCTGGCCTCCATGGCGAAGTACTTTATCGGCACCTTGTGCAACAAGATCCCGAATGAGTGCCTGCAATATTGGGGCGGGCAGGGCTTCATGAACGAAACCTGGATTTCCCGCGGCTATCGCGATCTCCGCCTGTCGTCGGTCGGCGGCGGCGCCAATGAGATCATGCTGGAAATCATTGCCAAGCAGATGGGTATTTTCCCCGGAAAACGGAAAAAACAGGAGACCTGATGAAATACTGGCTTGTGAAATCGGAACCGGGCACCTGGTCCTGGCAGGATCAGCTTGACGCCGGAGAGAAGGGCACCCATTGGGACGGGGTGCGCAACTATCAGGCATCGAACAATCTGAAAGAGATGAAGATCGGCGATCTTTGCTTTTTCTATCACTCGGTTTCCGAAAAGCAGATTGTCGGTATTGTGGAAGTCATCAAGGAATATTATCCCGACCCGAGCGATGCAAAGGGCCGCTTTGGCATGGTGGATGTCAAGGCGGTCAAGGCATTGCCGAGCCCGGTAACGCTGGCCGATATCAAGGCCGATCCGCGGCTTGAGGATTTCGGCCTTGTCCGCCAGAGCCGCCTGTCGGTGGTTCCGGTGGATGACAAGGCCTGGGCGCTGATCAACAAGATGGGCGGTCTCTGAGCCTGCCCCGTCTGGGGCGGGGTATGTGCATTACTCAAAGCAGCCCCGTCATCAAAACGGTTGGCGCATCCAGGCGTATGGCGTAAGGTTTCCGTCCAATCCGCGACGATTTGAAAAAGTGCCATGTCTTCATCCAATCCCACGCCCAATCAGGCAAGCAATCTCCGGGCCTATCTGCTTCTCACCCTGACAACTGCATGCTGGGGAATGAATGCGATTCTGGGCCGGGTCGCGGTCGGGGAAATTGCGCCGATGACATTGGTGTTCCTGCGCTGGATGCTGGTCGTTTTAATCCTGAGCGTGTTTGCGCACCGCTATTTGTGGCGGGACCGGCACATCCTGAAAAAGCATTTCCTTTACATCCTGACCATGGGCGGGTTTGGCTTCACGACGTTCAATATCCTGTTTTACGTTGCGGCGCATTCAACAACGGCAATCAACATCGGCATTCTTCAGGGCGCCATTCCGGTGTTCGTCCTGATCGGCGCCTTTCTGGTTTTCAAAACAAGGGTCACGCTGCTGCAATATGTCGGTGTCGCCACCACCATTATTGGCGTCATTATCGTCGCGGCCGCCGGATCGTTCGAACGGCTGGCCAGTTTCCAGATCAATGAAGGGGATGCGATGATGCTGCTCGCTTGTGCGCTGTATGCCGGTTATACGGTGGCCCTGCGCTTTCGCCCCAACATTTCGGCCTTCTCCTTCTTTACGGTCATGTCCATTGCGGCGATGATCACCTCGGCGCCGTTTGTCGCAGTTGAGATCAGCATGGGGAATTTTATCATGCCGACGGTCACGGGCTGGATCGTTGCCCTGCTGGCGGCGCTTTTCGCCTCCATCATCTCGCAAATCGCCTTCATGACAGGGGTCAGCCTGATCGGGCCGGGCCGGGCCGGTGTCTTCGTCAACCTGGTGCCGATTTTCGCGTCCATCTTCGCGGTTGCCTATCTCGGAGAGCCGTTCGAGATGTTCCACGGCGTCGCGCTGGCCTTTGTCCTGTTCGGCATCTGGCTGTCAGAGCGCGGAAAACCGGCAAGCTGAGGCGGACGGATCAGAAATCGCTGACGATACCCTTGCGTTCCCAGTCGCCATATCGTGTCGGTTCAAGCCCGCTGGGACCGCCGATTTCCTTCAGGGTCGTTTTCTTCTCCGGCGTTTTTTTATGCGCGTCGTCCTGTGTTACGTTCTTTTCGGCTTTCTTATCGGTCATCTCATCACATTTCCTGGCTGGACGGGAAAAGGCGGATCCGGCCGCCGCCGACAGTATTTCCGATGCATCTCTGGACCGCAAGGCAAAATTCGGCTAGAAGCCGATCATGCAATCCAAATCCGTCACCTCCTCCCGCGCCGCCGCCATTCAGATCCTTTCCCGGGTGCTGCAAAAGCATCAGGCGCTCGACGATGTGCTGGATGAAACCCTGAAAGGCCTGGACGGCCGCGACAGGGCGCTGGCCCGCGCCATTGTCTCGACAACGCTCCGGCATCTCGGCGTGATTGATGCGCTGATCGACCGGATGCTGGAACGGCCGCTGCCCGAAAAGATCGTTGACGTCCGCCATGCCTTGCGGATCGGTATCACGCAGATCCTGTTTCTCGACATCCCGTCCCACGCCGCCGTTCATGACACCGTGGCGCTTATCCCCGAACGCAGCAAATACAAGGGGCTGGTCAATGCCCTGCTGCGGCGAACGGACCGGCAGGGCGCCAAGCTGCTGTCCACTCTGGATGCCGAAAAACTCAACACGCCGGGCTGGCTTTGGCAGGCCTGGCAGGACCATTATGGCGAAGATGTCACGCGCCGGATTGCCGCCGCGCACCGGCAAGAAGCCCTCCTCGACATCACCATCCGGGACAAGGCGGAAAAATGGGCCCCCTTGCTGGCGGCCGATATCCTGCCAACCGGCACCCTGCGCCGCAACAACAGCGGCGATATCCCAGAGTTGCCCGGCTTTGAGGAAGGGGAGTGGTGGATACAGGATGCCGCCGCCGCCCTGCCCGCCCGCCTGTTTGGCGATGTCCGGGGCAAAAATATCCTCGATATCTGCGCCGCGCCCGGCGGCAAGACGGCGCAGCTCGCAAGCGGCGGCGCCCATGTGATTGCGCTCGATCGTTCCAAAGGGCGGCTCAAGCGTTTGCAGCAGAATATGGACCGGCTGAAACTGGAGGTGGAGGTCATCGTCGCGGAGGCGGAAAAATACACCCCGGCAACGGCGCCCGACGGCATTCTTCTCGATGCCCCCTGTTCCAGCACCGGCACCCTGCGCCGCCACCCGGATGTGGCCTATCTCAAGTCACCGGACGATGTGACAAAGCTCGCCGCCCTGCAATCCCGGCTGCTGGATCATGCGGCGGATATTCTGAAACCCGGCGGGATGCTGGTCTATAGCGTCTGCTCCCTCCAGGCCTCAGAAGGCGAACAACAGATCGGCGCCTTCCTCGCGCGGCATAGCGATTTCGAACGGCTGCCCGTCACGGCGGGGGAGGTCGGCGATGTGGCGGAGCTGATCAATCCACAAGGGGATCTGCGCTGCCTGCCCTTTCATCTTGGTGGAATGGATGGGTTTTTCGCCGCGCGTCTGCGCAAAATATCATAAGGGTTGCTTGAGCGCCCCCTGCTGTCATGCTAAAGAATTTCCTAACCTGAAGCGTTACATCTGTCATCTTTCGATTTAAGGAACATCATGCAGAAACCGGTCAGAATATCCCCTTCCATTCTCGCGGCCGATTTTGCAAAACTCGGCGAGGAAGTCCGGGATGTCACCCGCGCCGGCGCCGATTTCATCCATATTGACGTGATGGACGGACATTTTGTGCCCAATATCAGCTTCGGACCCGCCGTGATGAAGTCTGTTCGCGGCTATTCCGACCTGCCGTTTGACGTTCATCTGATGATCTCCCCCGTCGATCCCTATATTGCCGAGTTTGTTGAGGGCGGCGCGGATATCATCACCGTGCATCAGGAAGCGGGGCCGCATCTGCACCGCACATTGCAGCTCATCAAATCCCATGGCGTGAAGGCGGGGGTTTCGTTGAACCCCTCCACACCGGCCGCGACCCTTGAACATGTCATGGATATCGTCGATCTTGTGCTGGTGATGAGCGTCAATCCCGGCTTTGGCGGGCAGAAATTCATTCCTTCGCAGATTGAGAAAATCCGCACCCTGCGTCAGATGATCGACACATCGGGCCGCGATATCGATCTTGAGGTGGATGGCGGCATCAATGCGGAAACGGCCCCGCTGGTGATTGAGGCGGGCGCGGATATGCTGGTGGCGGGAAGCGCCGTCTTCAAAGGCGGTGCCGAGCAATATGCCGCCAACATCAATGCGGTGCTGGGGCGGAAATGAACAAAGCCGCGATCATGCCTGCGAAAGAAGGCTTCCCGTCGCGGCGACTTGTTTCCGATGTCATCTATGCGAGCCGGGCCTATCAGGCGCTTTTGAAAAGCCGGGTGCCAAAACGGCTTAATCTGGCACCGACCGATATCTTTCCCGGCAATGCCGAGCGGGCCGACAACATCTTTCAGGGACATTTTGAATTTGCCGGAACCATCCATGAGCAGGATGACCAGAATCCCTGGCGGATTGAGGGGATGCCCCTGTCCTGGTACAGGGAATTGCATGAATTTGCCTGGCTGCGCGATTTCGCCGCCAACGGGAGCGACGCGGCGAAACGCCACGCCCGCGCCCTCATTCTCGCCTGGATTGAAGAATTTGATGCCTATCATCCCTATTTCTGGGACGAGGAGGTTCTCGCCCGCCGCCTGACCGCCTGGTTCTGCCACAATAATTTCCTGCTGGAACAGGACGGTGATGATTTCAATTATCCCTTTCTGCGCTCGCTCCGCCGCCAGTATATCCACCTTGGCCGGCTGGCGCGGGCAAAGTCGCGGGGGGAGGATCGCATCGCCACATGGCAGGCCCTGCTCTATGGATCTCTCGCCTTTCCCGATATGGCGAAAAGCGCGTCCAAACACCTTTCCCAGATGGAGACGGAGCTCGGCCGTATCGTGCTCGCGGATGGATGTCATATCAGCCGCAACCCCGAACGCCACCTCACCCTCCTCGGCGATCTTGTCGGCATTCGCAATACATTGATGGCGGCCAATGAGATGGTGCCCGTGGCCATCAATAACGCCATTGACCGGCTGGCGCCCGCCATTCGCTTTTTCCAGCATGGGGATGGCCGCCTCGCCCTCTTCAATGGCGGCCTGACACTGCCGGAAGGATATTGCGATAATATCCTCAGCCTGTCCGATGCGACGGGCCGCGCGCCGCACCGTTTTCCGCAAGGCGGCTTCGAACGGCTGAAAGCGGGCCGCGCCCTGCTCATCCTTGAAAGCGGCGAAGGCGGACGGAACAAGGGC
>CEOG01020532.1_pt1 | contig 13397 bp, 13 predicted proteins | sample 530301 | NCBI WGS metagenome assembly CEOG01 (sample SAMEA2619903, study PRJEB7988) | marine metagenome | biome: marine biome (ENVO:00000447); feature: surface water layer (ENVO:00002042); material: "saline water (ENVO:00002010), including plankton (ENVO:xxxxxxxx)" | depth 5 m | reverse complement strand
CGATCACCTGCGCGGGCCGCACGGCCCTGCGGGCGCGCCACCGACGCACTGCCACTGCCGATGAACTCCAGGCCCTGCAGCGCCGCATCACTGCTTTCTGCCATCAGCGCACGGGGCGCCGCTAGCGCGTCCTCCGGCACCGCCGTCACCTCACCTTGCCTTTCCTGCGCCTGCCAGTGGCTATCGCCCTGCAGGGCCCGCTGGCGCAGCACTGAGTTGGCGCAATCCGTCCAGCGGCCAAAATGGGCGGACAGCGCCGGATCGGGCATGCGGTGCTTGCGAAACTCACGTTGCGCGGCCATGAAGTGCTGTTTTACCGCGCGATAGTGATAGATGTGGTCTTCGGTGTTCAGATGCAGCGCCTGCCCACCCGCACGAAATATGACCATCTTGGGCGGCAGAACCCCCTGCAGGCTGTGCAGAAGGTCTGCAATGAAGCAGAGCCTGAAGGCATCGTGCTGATTGGTTTTACCCTGCGTGTCACAGGGTATATAGAGGTGGTTGCCCAGCTCTGAATACCCGCGTGTGCGCATTAACAGCTGGCTGGAAGCGGCCAATGGCCCCACCGCGAGCTGGCCGTTGACAATAAACTCCGCACCGCTGCGCATGGCAGCGAGGGTGTCACTGCGGCGCAAGGCCTCCGGCGCCTCCCAGTCCACCAATGTGACCTGCCTGCCGTTCCGTGCGAGCACAGCGGCCACGGCGTCCTGGCGACTGGCGCTGTCACCGGGCTGTGCACTCCCCGGGTCCGGGGCGACACCGTGCGCCGGATTCTCGATCGTCAGGCGCTCCATCCAGCTGGCGAAGGGTGACTCCTTGAACAGAACCATATCTTCGGAGGTGAAGGTCAGTGTTCTGTCAACGCTGTAGAGGTACATGGGTGAGGGGCATTCCCTTGTTTGTTGTCACCTGCCGGCGCGAGTAGCGGCACTGCCCCCGCTTTATAGCGAATCGCGGCGCGGGTGTCCACGCCGCTGCCTAACCGCGTTTGTAGACCAGCGCACCGCCCACCCAGGTCGCGTCCACCTTGAGTTCCCGCATAGCCATGGGGTCACGCAGCGGACTACCGTCCAGCAACACCAGATCCGCGAATTTTCCCGGTTCCAGCGAGCCGCGATTATCCTCCTGGAAAATCTGCCAGGCGGCGTCGATGGTCACCGCACGCAGCGCGGTCATCACATCTACGCGCTGTTCCGGGCCCAGCACGTCGCCGGCAAAGGTCTGCCGATGTACCAGGCTCCACGCCGCCTGCAGAGGCCGCATGGGGGTCACGGGAGTATCCATGTGGGAGCTGAAGCGCAGGCCCGCGGCCTGTGCCCAGGCAGCCGGGCTGATCTGGGCCGCACGCTCCGGGCCGATAAAGATGTCGCGGTGGCGGTCACCCCAGAAGAACGTGTGGGCAGCGAAGAAGCTCGGCGTTACCCCAAGCTCGGCCATGCGCTGAATCTGGTCCTCACGGGCCATTTGGGCGTGAATCAGGATCAGCCGCGGATCTGCGGCGGGATGGGCCTCCTGCGCCGCGGCGAAGGCATCCAGGATATCGTCAATAGAAGCATCACCGTTACCGTGCACGGCAATTTGCTGCCCCGCCGCGTGCAGTGCCGCAATCTTCTCAAACAGGCGCTCCCTGGGCACCGCCGCATAGCCTCGATAGTTTTCATCACCGTGGAACGGCGTGTGATAGGGGCGCGTCAGATAGCCGGTAAAACCCTGAATGCTGCCATCTGCGATGATTTTCACCGCGCCCACGTCAATGCGTGGAGCAGCCAGGTCGCCTTCGTCAAACGTGCCTGCGGCGATCGCCTCACCGTAATCATCTTCCATGGGAAAGATCATCAGCCGCAGGGGGATCAGGCCGAGATGACTGGCGAGCTTGAACCCGGTCACCATCTGCGGAGCTGCCCCGCCAGCCTGCGCCGTGGTGACACCGTGCTCGGCATACTCGCGCACTGCGGCGCTCACCATGCGCAGGAAATCAACGGCACCCAGATCAAGCATGCGTGCCGCCACGGGCAGTCTGGCCGTCTCTTCCAGCAGGCCGGTCAACTCGCCGCTGTCGGGGTCACGCGCAATAACACCCCCTTCCGGGTCTGGCGTCTCAGGGCCTATGCCCGCGGCCTCCAACGCAAGACTGTTGGCAACCACCATGTGCCCGGATATGTGCAGAAGGGCGACAGGGTGCCCGGGCGCAACCGCGTCGAGTTCCTTGCGGGTGGGGTGTCGGCGCTCTGCCAACAGGGTATCGTCGTATCCAAACCCCGTGACCCACTCGCCCTCTGGCAATGTGGCAGCACTGGCGCGCAGCGCGGACAACAGCCCCGCCATATCCTCAATCGCACCAATCGGCGGGCTGTTCAGGTCAACTGCAACCGTGTTCATTGCGGAGCCGGGAAAGTGCCCATGCGCATCAATGAAACCCGGCATCAGCGTCCGACCCGCCAGGTCGATCACCTCGGTCCGGTCGTCCACCAACGCCATGATGTCCTCGTTGCTCCCGAGCGCCTCTATACGGTCGCCGCGCACCGAAAGTGCCTGTACGACCCGGTTGCTCGCATCCATCGTGAGGACCTCGCCATTGACGAATACCTGGTGTTCAGGCGGCGCCGGCAGGCGTGTGGCAATCGAAAACAGTGTGAACATCCCCACGGCAAACGTAAGCCCCAGTAGCGCCCAGGTCTTCCAACTCATAGTGTGGTCTCCGTTGCAGGCTGCAGGGGCTTCATGCCGCAGTGCCAATGACTATATCGGCCAGACGGGCGCGGTGCCAGGCACCGTCACCCCACAACACCTGGGAGTGCTTCTGACGTTTGAAATACAGGTGCACGTAGCATTCCCAGGTAAAGCCAATGCCGCCATGACTCTGCACAGAGCGGCTGCTGGCGTACGCAGCCATGTCGCTCGCCGAGGCCTTCGCCATATGCGCGTACTGCGCCGCTTTCCCGGGCTCGCTGTCGCAGGCGCAGGCAGCGTTATAGACCAGTGACTTGGCCTCATCGATCTGTACCATCACCTCCACCAGTGGATGCTTGATGGCCTGGAAGAAGCCCAGCGGCCGGTCAAACTGCTTGCGCGTGGTGACGTACTCCACCGTGGTCTGCAACTGCCACTCGCCGGCGCCCACCATATCGGCAGCCAGCAGCGTCCAGATCGCTGGCATGGCATGGTGCAGGGCTGACAGCGCATTGTTACTGACCTCTACACCCGGTGCGCCATCGAATACGATATGCGCCTGATCCCGGGTGAGGTCCACAATACCGTCGGCCTCGGCGGTGACACCGGTGGCATTGGCGTCGACCCAGAACAGGCCGTAACCCGCATCGGTGCTGGCACACACCAGCAACCGCTCGCACTTGCCCGCATCCTGAACGAACCAGGCCGTGCCGTGGAGCCCGCCATCACGGTATACAACCTCGGTCGCTGCGGGGTCCCAGGAGCCATGCCTGTCAGTCAGGGCCAGGGTCGCAGCTTTGCCGGCAGCAATGTCTGCCAGGCCCAGGGCGCCCGCTTCGCCACAGGCCACCAGCACGTAGGTCGCGTTCAGAGTAGCCAACAGCGGACAGGGAAAGGCCGCGCGACCCACTTCTTCGACCAGCCCGGCGACAGCGGCCACCGGCATACCGACGCCGCCCGCCTCCTCCGGCACGGCGAGCATGGTCCAGCCGAGCTCCACCAACTGCGCCCAGAGCGCCTCATCCCACTGGCACGTCGGCTCCCGGCCGGGGGTGGGGTCTGAGGCCACCAGCGCATGCAGCCTGTCGGTGGGCAAATGCTCACGGAAGAATTTGCGCGCAGATTCCTTGAGCAGCGCAGCCTCCTCACCGAAGCCGTAATTGTTGGGTTGTGTCATCAATGTTCTCCTTGTAACGGCTTCAACTTACTTCGATTTGGGCAGACCGAGCACACGCTCGCCGAGGATATTGCGCTGCACCTCACTGGTGCCTGCCGCAATGGTCATGCCGTAGGAATTCATGTAAGACAGAGGCCATTGACCCCCTGCGGGTGCATTGCTGTCCCCCATGTACAAGGACGATGCCATCCCCTCGACCTCCACCGCCAGGGCAGCGATCGACTGGGCAATCTCGCTGGCAAGGAGCTTGTTCTGCAGCGGCAGGCGCATCGGGTGGTCGAGGAGTGCCTGCACACGCGAGCGACGCTGGTTCTGCCTCAGCCCCTCTTCACGGATGAGCTGACGCATCAGCTTGTCGCGCAGCAGCGGGTCGTCCGCTGCCGTGCCGTCACCCCGGCGTGTCTGCCGCGCGAGGTCGATAACGGCGGATGTCGTGATGTTGTGACTGGAGCGGTTTTTCATGCCACCGGAACGCGGTGTCTGCAGTTCGCCGGCACCACGCTCGTGCAGCAGGGTGGTCATGGCCACCTGCCACCCCTTGCCCAGTTCATCCAGGCGATAGCGGTCGTCAACCTCGAGGTTGTCGAAAATCACTTCATTGAAGCCGGTCTCGCCGGTAATCTTGATCAGCGGCCGCACGGTCACGCCCTTGCCCAGCGCTGCACGGATGGGTACGACGAAGTAAGAAAGCCCGTCATACTTGTGTGACTTGTCGGTGCGCAGAAGGATAATCATCCACTCGGCAAAGTGCGCAAGGGAAGTCCATACCTTGTGACCATTGATCACCCACTTGTCGTCGCGCTTCTCTGCAAAGGTCTGCACACTGGCCAGGTCGGACCCCGCGCCGGGCTCACTGAATCCCTGGCACCAGATGTCCTCACCCGAGAAAAGCCGTGGCAGAAGCTCTGCCTTGACCTCTTCCCGGGCATGATAGAAGACCGTCGGCGCGGCCATGCCGAGACCAATCACGTTGGGAAAGAACGGCGTGCGGGCGGCCAGCATTTCCTCATTGGCCACGCGCTGGCAGTCCTTGCGCCCACCGCCCCCGACCGCTTCCGGGTAGTCGCAGCCGACCAGGCCAGCCTCGTAGGCGGCTTTCTGCCAGGCCTGCAGATAACCCAGCTGCTCTGTCGTCATGATCTCGAGCGGGGTCTGCGGCAAGCGCACCGGCGGCTCGCCGGGCTTGTTGGCAGCCAGCCAGTCGCGGCAGTAGGCGCGGAACTCGGCCTGGGCAGGGGTATCTTTACGGGCAGAGGCTTCGGACATGCTCATTTCCTGTCAGTTTGATACGTATGTAAAAAGCGCCAAAGTGTGGGCGATTTGCCCACGGGAGGCAAGTTGCACAGGGCGCTGGCCGAACGGCTCCCGGCGCGCCGCGCGCCCGCGCTCAGTAGTGAGGCGGTGCCTCGCGCCCTTCAGGCCGCGCGTCGCCCAGGGCGGCAGCCTGCTCATCCTGCCGCTCTTTGAGCAGCTGCAGTTGACGACGAAACACCAGCAGGTCCTGTTGCTGACTGGTCAGTGCGGCCTGCAGCGCTTGCAGCGCATCTTCCTGAAAGGCGACCTGGCTCTGCAGCTCCTCAAGCATCTGCAGCAATTCCTTTTTCTTCACGGTGTGCCTCCTCGCGGCGCCATTCATTTGCAGCGCCGAGGCTAATATACTGCTGCGGACCGCTCAACAAGGAAATCCCCGTGTCTCGACGCGACGCCCAGAACTCCCGCCTTGTCTATTCCACTGACGGGGGCCGGCTGTGCCCCCAGTGCCAGCGCCCGGAAGCGAGCTGTGTGTGCGGCAAGGCCCGTCCCGCTGCGGTGGGTGACGGCATCGTGCGCCTGCACCGGGAGACGAAGGGTCGCGGGGGCAAAGCCGTCACGCTGATTCGCGGGCTGCCGGTCACCGGCGATGCGTTGAAGTCCCTTGCCAAGGCCCTGAAGCAGAAGTGCGGGGTGGGTGGATCGATCAAGGACGACACCGTGGAAATACAGGGTGACCAACGTCAACTGCTGAAAGCCGAATTGGAGCGGCGCGGCTTTACGGTAAAAATCGCAGGCGGCTAATTCGTTACTTTTATCGTCTTTAGGCTATTTTTTGCCGCATTTAAGAGATTTTTAAAGACGATATCCACCAAAGCTCAGGCTCATAAAAGGCCAGTTACACAGCCTTCCGCATCCATTTAGTAAATAATTACACGCAAGCCGTTATTTTTGTTGGATTTATTCAAATCCTGTGCTAAAAAAGACCTGAGGCGCTCGGGGGTGTTCGGGCCGCACAACCGAATACCGCACCCACAATAAAAGCGTCGACATAGGATTGACACACGATACGGCGGTAGAGAATTCAATCGGCTTCCCGAGAGGATACGGCCCATGTACGTAACGGCAGAACACCTGAGAGACCAGGTCATCCGCCCCACGCTGAAATACCTCGGCGTGTGGACCCCGGCCTGTGAAGACTTCCTGCTTCAAGCCGCCATAGCGGCACCGGAACTGGGCCTGTTTTCCCCGCGCAGCAACGGTCTCGGCCTCTACCACATCACCGCAGCGCAGCACCGCGATATCTGGGATCGCTACCTGGCCTATCGCCCGGAAATGGCGAGTCGCATCAGGGGGCTTGCCAGCCAGCGCGCCTTTCTGAGCGATCCGGACGGCGAATTACAGACCAACCTCGGCTATTGCACCGCCATAGCCTGGCTGCTGTACCAGCGCTCCCGGGCTAGCGCCGAGGAACCACAGCGCAGCGCGGCAGCCGCTAGCGCCTGACCACCGGCCCGGCGACGGCCTGCAGCCCTCGCCATACCGGCAAATCCTCCGGGCGGTCTATATCCTGCAGGGGTGTGAGCAGCCGCGTGCTGTAGCCCGCCGCCTGTGCGCCCTCAAGCGTCTCCTCCAACACGGTTTCAGAGCCCCACCGCACTCCCGCAAACACCCTGTCAGATACCGGGCGGCGCACCGCGATCAGCACAAAACCCCCGTCCAGTGCCGGGCCGAGCACAAGGTCGGTGCGCTGCAGTGCTCGAATCGCGCCGCGCAGGTAGGCCGCATCGATCCCCGGGCAATCGCTGCCCACCAGCAACACCCCAGCCGCCCGTCGCAGCCCACTCGCGAGCGCGTGCTGCATGCGCTGGCCCAGGTCCTCACCCCGCTGCAGGCAGACCTGGCTCACCCCCTCGCTCAGGCAACGCTGGAATAACGGATGCTCGACGCCATCTGCCGCCCACAGCTCTACCCTCCCGAGCTCCGCCTGCAACAGCGTGCGACTGGTCCACAGAACAAGGGCCTCATGCAGCGCGCAAGCCTGTTCAGCACTCAGCGCCGGCTGCATACGGGTTTTCACCCTGCCGGCGACCGGGACACGGGCGAACTGCTGCAGCAACACACTCACCGCGGCACCCTGTAGTACTGCCGCCACAACCGCTCGGGACTCGCCCCCAGCGCAAACGCGAGGCGCAGCCGCCACATCTGCACTACCGTGCGGGCCACGCCGTGCTGCTCCCAGCGCCGACTCGCCGTTTGCACCCGCAGACCGCGAGGCACCAGGGGCCAGTGCTGCCGGCGCAAACGCGTGCTCAGCTCAACGTCTTCCATCAGCGGTATCGCAGCGTAGCCGCCCGCCGCTTCGAACATGTCGCGCCGCACGAACAGCAACTGGTCACCGGTGCCAATGCCGGTTGCCCGGGAGCGCCAGCTAATCCCCCGTTCGATGACCCTGAACACGGCGCGCCGGCCGTCCAGGCACACGGCAAAAAAGCCCCAGGCCGGGCGCGCAGAGAGCGCCGTCGCCAGCGCATCACCCGAAAACAGGGGCAGCGTGTCGGCGTGCAGGAATAGCAGATACTCTCCCCGTGCGGTCTGGGCCCCCAGGTTCATCTGTGCTGCCCTGCCGGCTGCGGTCATCAGCAACGCGGTTGCACCGGGCAGCGCCTGGGCCACACTGTCATCGACACTGCCGCCGTCGACCACAATGCGCTCGGCCTGGGGAAAGCCGGCGCGCAATCTATCCAGCAGGCCTTTAATGCGCCGTCCCTCGTTCAACACCGGGATCACGAAACTGAGTTGTGGATCATCCGTCACCGCATGTGCTCAGTACGCCCTCTGACGTTCACGTTCGGTCAGCAGACTGCCAGCCGCGCCCAGCTGGTACTGGAATACCACGTTGTAAGCGAGCACCGCCTGCACGTAGTTGCGGGTTTCCCGGAACGGGATGGTTTCTATCCAGATATCTACCGGCACTGTTTCATCCTGCGGATTCAGCCACCGCGTCACCCGGTGTGGGCCGGCGTTGTAGGCCGCCAGCGCCAGCACCCGATTGCCGTCGTAACGGTCCAGCAACTGCCGATAGTAGGCGCTGCCAAGCAACAGGTTGTGTTCGACATCGAACAGCGCACTGTCGGTATGCGGCGTACCGAGGCTGGCAGCGACCTCCCGGCCTGTCGCAGGCATGACCTGCATCAGGCCACGAGCACCCACCGGCGACCGCGCACCGGCGTAAAACGCACTTTCCCGCCGGGCAATGGCCATGAGCTCGGTCGTTTCGACGCCCCGCTGTAGCGCCATGCGGGCAAAGGTGTCGCGGTAAGGCAGCGGAAAGCGCAGATCCAGGGCATCCCAGGCCTGGGCGCGGTTTGCCGCATCGATTGCCATACGGTGCCAACCGAGATCAGCGGCCAATGCCGCCAGCTCCACCTGCTCCTCCGCGGTGGTCATCTGCAGCACCTGGAACCACTCGGAGTGCGCGAGGTTTTCCTTGTCGTGATGGTAGAGCTCTTCGATGCGGCGCACCACAGGCAGCTCGCGCAGCGGTGCCATACGCTCCGGAGGGAGAGTCACAACCCGGGGGTTGAACTGATACGGCAGGGCAAGACGGTCGGCCGCCAGAAACCCATAGTAGTCACGCTCTGCAGCCAGGTCCCTGAACAGCGCCTCAGCCAGCGCCCTGTCGCCATTGCGCTCAAAGAGCACCGCTCGCCAGTAGCGCCAGGCAGGTTGCGCCTTGCCTTCGCTGGAGAGTTTCTGCAAGTTTGCCTCCAGCGCCTGCCAGTCCTGTTCTTCCAGGGCCCAGCGCATGCGGACCTCAACCAGCAGATCGTCGTTCAGCCTGGCGAGCGCCGACTCCACCCAATCCAGATTGGCCGCAGAGCGCGCGAACAGGCTGCGCAGCGCCAGCTCCCGCTCCGCAAGAGCCTGCTGCTCTGCTGAAAATGCCATGCGTGCCTGAAAATACTGCCACTGCGCCAGCGCCGCCTCTGGCCTGTAACGTGCAAAATAGGCGGTGCCGTGTGCAACGATGTCCGCAGCTTTCGGGTTCCCACTCGGGGTGAGCCGGGACTTCATCTGGTCGGGCTTTACATAGGCCTGCAGCAGCTGCTCGGACCAGGGCTGAAGGTCATCACTGCCCTTGCGCGCCACGTACGTCATGAGGCTGCGCTGTCTCGCATCGAAGGCTTTCAGCAACCGCGCCCAGACCACCTCGTCCTCCAGCTGGCCCGCTTTCTGCCAGGCAGCGAACAGCGGATCACAGGCCTTCGGACGCGACTCGCCATGGACCCAGAGCCGCTCGGCGCCCTCCCAGGCCGCCAGCGGGTCTCCGGCTGCAAGCTTCGCCCGGAAAAAGTAGCACTTGAGCTCGATACTGTTCGGCTCAGTGGGCATGACAGCGAGGAAATCATCCCAGCGCTGTTCCTGACCGGCCCGTAGCAGGTAGATCGCCAGAAACCGGTTCGGGAGGGGCGTACCGGCACTGCGCTGCAAAAACAGCCGGGCATCACCGGGGCGCACAGCGCTGGGCTTGCGACTGAGCTCGAAATAGTCGAGGTACATGGCCAAGGGATAGGTGTCGAGCGCCGGGCGCAGCTCCCGATACTCGGTCCACTGTCCGCGATCTATGGCCACTACGGCATCGCTGTAGCGCTCACGATCCGCGGGAAGATTGGACGCCTGTAAACCCGCGCTTGTTACCAGATACTGGAGTGCCAGAACACTCGCGATACACCGCCACCGCAATCGGGCATCCCTCTAAAAAAACCACCGCGCTGCACGGCCGTGCAGCGGCATTCCACGGTGCAGAGAGTGATACGGTGACAGGGGATTTGCAAGGGGTATGCGGGTATTGGTGCCCCCGCCAGCGCCCATTGGGCAGTAGCATTCCGTGACATTGAATCGCATTCAACCCTATTTTTATAGACCTTTTTCTTCTTTTCTTGTGCCAACCCGGTGTACGCTGTAGCATCAGATCACATGCTTAATGTAGGTATAGACGTAGGTATGCCAAAACGGGTCCCGGAACTGTCACCCCTGCAGCTGAAGCGAAAGGCACTGACGCCAGGCTTTCACGCCGTCGGCGGCGTGGCCGGGCTGCACTTGAGTGTGTCTCCTACCCTGGCCGCCTCATGGATTCTCAAGAAGACGGTGGGCAGTCGCCGCCAGGAGATGGGGTTGGGTGGCTACCCAGACGTGACTCTGGCAATGGCTCGGGACAAGGCCCGTGCCTACGCGGAACTGATCAGCCAGGGCATTGACCCACTGGCCGAAAAACGTGCTACCAGATCAGCGCTGATACTCGCTCAGGCAAAGGATTTGACCTTCAAGCAAGTCGCGACCCGATATATCGCCAAGAAGAGCAGGGAGTTCAAAACCGCCAAGCAAACCCAAAAGCTGACCAATCAGCTTGCGAGCTATGCCTACCCCTTTATTGGCCACATGATAGTGAGCGAGATTCAGCGCGCAAACATAGTACGCATGCTGGAGCCGATCTGGCAGGAAAAGACCGAGACGGCGACCAGACTGAGGGCCAGCGTGGAGCGAATCCTTGATCTGGCTGCCGCCGAGGGCCTGCGAACCGGCGACAATCCAGCCCGGTGGGCGGGCAATCTCTCACTATCGCTGCCCAATCCTGGCAAGGTATCGACCGTGAGGCATTACAAGGCACTGTCGCTGGCGGATATGCCCGCATTTATGCAACGACTCACCGAACAAAAGTACATGAGTGCGAAGGCGCTACAGTTCTGTATTCTGACTGCCGCCCGATCCGGGGAAGTGCGCGGTGCGACTTGGAACGAGGTGGATCTTCACGCAAAGGTTTGGACTATCCCGGCAGAGCGCATGAAGGGCGGCAGGGCTCACAAGGTGCCGTTATGCACCAGCGCAGTGTCTCTGCTGGAATCCTTGTCCAGGGACAGCGAATATCTATTTCACAATACAAAAGGCGGCCCGCTGTCAGATGTGAGCGTCAGCAAGGTACCCAAGCAGCTTGGGCATGACGTAACTGTCCACGGTTTCCGCGCCACCTTCCGCACCTGGGCGCAGGAGCATACAAACTACCGCGACGAAGTCTGCGAACTGGCCCTGGCCCACGTGAACAGCGACAGCACCCGAGCCGCGTACGCGCGTTCGGAGTTACTTGATAAGCGCCGCCTGCTGATGCAGGACTGGGAGCGGTTTTGCCGGGAGGGGCTGCCGGCGCGGGGTAAGGTGATCAGAATCGGGAACGCAGAGTGATGAACGTCGATCCATAGCGTCCGCAGCGGGTGCAGCTCCACAAGGCTGCTCCATCAGAGAAGCCTGCAAGAAACCACGGGCGGTACCGGTGCTACAGTTTTGGCATGTCCGGAGCCCAGGAATTCCGCTTGCGCTAGCGTATCCCAACGGATACGATTGCCCCATGTATTTCATTCAACGGACAGAAGAATTCGATGACTGGCTTGCCAAGCTCAAGGATCTGAGGGCCAAGGCAAAGATTATTGCCCGGATCCGATCCGCAGAGTTTGGAAACCTTGGAGATGTAGAGCCTATCGGGGAGAGACTGAGCGAGTTTCGAATTCACTACGGTCCCGGGTACAGAATTTACTTCAAACAAAAGGGAAAGGTCCTGCTGTTGGTCCTATGCGGTGGCACAAAGAACTCCCAGAAGAAGGACATTGAGCGGGCAAAGTCACTGGCCAGGAAGTACGAGGATATCTTAGATGAGTGGTCTTAAACGATTTGACGCTGCAGACTATCTGGGTAGCGAAGAAATGATTGCAGAGTATCTTTCCGCTGCCATGGAAGACGAAAATCCAGACGTATTTCTTGCGGCTGTTTCCGACGTCGCAAAAGCTCGTGGCATGACCGCGATTGCCAACAGCACTGGTCTGGGCCGCGAGAGTTTATACAAGGCTTTGACCCCGGGCGCCAAGCCTCGCTACGAGACGATTGTAAAAGTCCTGCATGGTTTAGGAGTAAAACTAACGGTTCAGCCGTGATCGTCAACGAGGAGCCGAGCATCTCTTCACCAACTCATGAAAGAGTATCCTTGCCGCGACTACCCCGTTGTTCATCCTCGTGCAATGGCGGGCGCCAACAGCCGCGACTGGGCAAGGGCAAGGCCACTACGGTGCTGTAGGGAAGCGCTTCCCACTCAACAAACTTCTTTGGAAACCGGAAATCTCGGGCGGCCTGCAGCAGTGCGTTCAGGGCTTCGTGGGCTGGTGCCGAACCTCGTGTCTGCACGGATAACACCCGCCCATCCCGGTCCACATCGAACTCCAGCAGTACCTGCTGGGGCGCCAGGTCAATGAGGCATCCACCATTGAATGCCAGGTCATAGGGCAAGCGAAACGTCATCGAACCTGGCTGTAGGTACCGTGGTGGGAGGCCGATACCTGGCCCGGAACTGGCATAAATAAGCAGCGGCTCGAGCAGCAGGAAAATACCCAGCAAGACAGCACTGGTCTTCAAGGTGCCCCCCTCCCTTTCAACACTCCGACGTTGGCCGGCAATCGACGCTGCTCTGCGATCATCCGTGCGGTATTGCCATCTTCATCACGTAAGCCCGGGTCAGCGCCCGCTGCCAGCAGCAGGCTCACACTGTTCTCCCCCAGCCAGACCGCCGCGGCGCGATGCAGTGGTGTCGCACCCCGCTCATCCCGCACATTCGGTTCAGCACCGGCTTCCAGTAGCAGGGCCACGATCTCCGGCGAATGCACCGCAAGATGCAGGGCAGTTTCGCCATCGATGTTGCGCGCATTGATGTCCTCTTGCGCCTGCACCAGGGGCGCCAGCGATGGCGCGGGGAATCCCGGTGCAAACACCGCCCGGTGCAGCGGTGTTGCGTCGTCATACGCACTCGCGTTGGCCAGCCTTGCATCCGCGGATAATCGCGCCAGCGCAGTTCTCGCTCCCTGCCGCGCGGCGGAGTGCAGGGCGGTGTTGCCACGGTTGTCGCGAATAAGGAGGTCAGCGCCGGCATCAATCAGGATCTGCAGCCCGGCGGGACTGACCAGGGCGGCGAGGTGCAGAATTGGGCGGCCAGTGTAGTCGGCACTCGATCGGGGGTTGGCCCCCTCCGACAGTGCCTGCCGGATCCGATCGGGATCGTCGCAGTACAGCGCCGCGCTCAGGCGCTCGTCGGGGCTGTCTTCTCGACTGTGCTCCTGCCCGCAAGCCGCTGAATCCCCTGCCCAATATTTCTGATACTGCGTCCAGATCAGGCTTTTCAGCTCCTCGACGCCGGATTCTGCAAGCGCCATGGGAGCATCACCACGCGGGCCCCGGTAGCTCAGCGGGACAAGTTCGTGAT
>CEOG01017799.1_pt1 | contig 13432 bp, 9 predicted proteins | sample 530301 | NCBI WGS metagenome assembly CEOG01 (sample SAMEA2619903, study PRJEB7988) | marine metagenome | biome: marine biome (ENVO:00000447); feature: surface water layer (ENVO:00002042); material: "saline water (ENVO:00002010), including plankton (ENVO:xxxxxxxx)" | depth 5 m | reverse complement strand
CGGCGGAAATGGCGCTTGCTGCGGCCAGAAAAACGGCGGGGGGGATCGTTTCCGGGGCCGGTATTCTGCTGATAACCAGCAGGATCGCCAGGAATATGAAAATTGACGATGATCCGATGATGGCAAATCGCGCCACACTCATTCCCCTTTATTTGTCACAAATGCCGGATTCCAGCGAAAACAGGTAAAAATTTCGTAAGCTTTTCTCAGATTCGTGTGTTTATCCCGTCTCGTGAATGACGCCATGCCGTAATCACGAACCGCCTTCCTCTGCGTTATCCGATGTTTTGGGTGCGCACCAGTAAAGATTCCCGGTCAGCACACCGTCCAGTTCGCATTTTTGCTTGTCGCGGGGCTGTCCGCCGATCCGGCTTGTAACTCCCCGCAGTTCCAGCAGCCTTTGCCATGTCTCGGCTTCGCTGCCTGTGCTTTTGGAATGCTGGTCCTTGGTAATGCGGATGTCGAGTTTTCCATAGAGTTCGATGATCGGGAATTGCTTCATCTGCTCAATCTGGAAGCTGTTGTAATAGGTGTTTAAATTCTGGCGTACGGCACCCACCATTCCCGCCGCAATACATCCCGTGAGAGCGAGAACCGTGACCGTCAGAAACCCCCTGCTGATGAGCTTGCCCCTGCCCTTTCCGATGAGCATCAGACTGGAAAGAGCGAGCAGGATAATCCCCAGCCATAGAAGCGGAATATAGCGCGCCCACCATGGTTCGGGAAACAGGGCGGAGGAAACAAGCAGGGTCAGCGCCATAACGGCGAGGGCATCCCCGGCGGGGTGCCATTCATAATCTGTTTTGTTGCGGGCGGAGAGACGGGCCGTCGCAAAGGCGCCGATTGCGGCAAAGAAGGCAAGGGCGATGAACGGGCCGAAGCCGCCGCGACGTGTGTCGTAACGCAGCACCCGGAATTCGTCCAGGCTGAATGTCCCTGGCACTTTCAGCGTTACCGGCGCATTGAGCGGGACCGGCCAGCGGCTTTCGCCGGTTTTCGCCAGCAGGCCATAGATGAACTTTTCCGGGATCGACAGCGGAATGATATTTCTGGGAACATTATACCCCATAATCTCATCCGACGGGGGATGGATGAATTCGCCATGATCCGTGATATTCGTGACATATGGCTTGTATCCGATAACAATCACCGCGAATAATGCTGCGAGGACGTAGAGGGACCCTTTCGCGTGCATCCACTGGCACATACGCTGGAGCAGGCTTCCCTCTCCTTTGCGAAGGACAAGCTCCATCAGAAAGCCGCCGACGACGATAAGAGGGGTGAAGTAAAGCGCCGCCGTCTTGGTGTTGAGTAGCAGAAGAATGCAGGCAATGGCGGCCCAGCGCGCCAGCCGGTTTGCCCCAAAGCCGTCCAGAACAAGGAAAAAGACGAGCGCGGCGCCGACAAGATACATCGGGGCATCCACATAATGGGTCATGATCTGCGTCAGAACGACCGGATTGGCGACAACAAGGCCCGTAAAGACCAGGGCGGCGAAGGGGGGGAACAAGGGGAAGACGGGGGCGATCCGTTCCAGGTAAAAGCCATAGGCAAGCAGGGCGGTAACGGCCATAAATCCAATCAGCAGCGCCTGACCGGACATGAGCTGCCCGGTCAGCGAGACAATGTAGGATTGCAGAGTCCATAAACCACTCGGGTAGGAATCTACCCAGATATTGTTATGCGGCGAGAAAAACGGATGCCACCCGGCGGCAATGTCCCAGATGGCATGGATATGATAAATATATTCGTCATCTCCCGGAGAGTAGAGACCACGTGTCAGCCAGGTCCAGAACAGGATAAGGGCGCAAAAGGCGGCAATGGAGCCAAGAGCCAGCAGCATGGATCTGAAACCGCCGGTTACCCAAATGATAGCAGCAACGGTACCGAGGGAAAATACGAAGAAAAGGGCCGGGGGCAGAAACCCTTCCAAGGGAAGGCGGCTAATGGTCAGCAGGGCGGCCAGAAAAATGAAAATATAGGCGGCCATAGCGTTGAGATTACGTATCATAAACCTTGCGACCCGACATAATTACTATCAAAAACAACACGAAAAGAAGATACCCAATATGCCTTCGCCCGAATCCGTCTCTTAAATTCCCTCTAAGGAGGCAAGTAAGGGTAAGGCAGGTGTGCGGCCTTTCGTACAACCAAAAGTTTATTATGGAGAATTTCACTAATCCCCCGCCCTTTCTTTTTAACAGGCCCGGGAGCCGAAATGCAATATGAGATGAGAACAACGGCTCTCATGTCAGGTATGGCAAATCATCTGGATATACGCTGTTGCGGTATCGGGCGGCGACGAATTTCGCCCCGTTATAGAAAATTTTAACACTATTTGATGAATAATAGCTGCGGATTTTCAGGTTGCCTGAAAAGTCCGGGGCGTGAGTCGGCGGCAGCCAGAAGGCGGTTTGACGTATGTTCCATATGATCTATGATCCCGGTTGGCGTCTGCCTGATCCTGGAAGTCGGTTTGTGATGCCGGAGTTTTTGAATGGGTAATTCTGATATACGGGGCGGTAAAGCTGGGCCGCTGGCGTGGTTTGTAGTGATGATGGCCGGGCTTGTTTTGCTCGGGTTTCTGAAGGACATATATCGCGATGACTTCCCAATGGGCGAAGAGCTCTATCTGATGGATTTCGTCCTGACGTTCGAGGCCAACCTTGATTCCTGGTATCCCATGTACAAGGCGGCATTCGAAAAAATGACCAACCCAGATGACGGGCTTTACCAGACGATTTTCTTTGATCAGCATATCAAATTCCAGTATCCGCCCCCCAGCCTGTTACCGATTATGGCGTTGATACAGTTTGATGTCGGCTGGCCGAGCATCCTTGAGTTGATGAATATTAGCTCCTTCCTCTCGATGATTGCCCTGTCCTGGTGCGTTTACAGGATCGCCATCGTTATTTTCCGCTCATATGGCGGATGGACGGAGATATCGCCAATCTTACGGATTGTACTTTTCCTGGTGATGCTGGTCGGCACGCTGACATTTTATCCGATTATCCGGGCGCAATATCTGGGACAGATCCAGGTCATGCTGGACCTTGTGATTGCTCTTGCATTTCTGTTGTGGCTGGAAGAACGCAAGGCGGCTGCCGGAATAATGATTGCCCTGGCCGCCCTGGTAAAACCGCAATTCGGGCTGTTGCTACTCTGGGCGCTACTTCGGAAAGAGAAACATTTTGCGCTTGGCATGTTTGCGGTTCTGGCTGTCGTGGGGATTGTCTCGCTGATCGTTTTCGGGTTTCGGGATCATATCGACTATCTCGCCGTTCTGTCCTATATCGGTAAACATGGCGAGGTTTTTTGGGCCAACCAGAGCTTTAATGGTATTCTCAATCGGTTGATCAGTGATGTCAGCTCCCTCGAATGGAACTTTTATGCCTATGCCCCTTATAACGGACTCGTCTATGCGGGAACGTTGGCTTCAACCATCTGCTTCCTTCTTTTTGGCCTGTTCTATCGCCCGGCCTGGGTCCGTAACAACCCTGACAACAAGAATCCGATGATTACCTTGCTGGATATGGCGACGATGGTTCTGCTGCTCACCATCGCCTCTCCTGTCGCGTGGGAGCATCATTATGGCGTCGCCTGGCCGGTTGCTGTTATCTTTCTGGCGCTGATCGTCATTTTGCTGCGGACAGACAATGCCATACCGACGGTTCTCGCTCTTGTTTTTGGTATTGCGGGGTATTTTCTTCTCGCCAATTTTTTCCCGTACACGGAAGAAGTGCAATACAGCACGCCGCCAATCAATATTCTGCAATCCTATATTTTCTTCGGCTGCCTGTTGCTGATTGCCGCGCTGCTGCTGCTCAGGGTCAGGGCGCGGTCACTTCTTCAGTCATAGCCTAGCCGCCGCCGGGCGGGATAGCGCACATGGGATTTTGGGCGAGGGATCCTGTACCCCCTCCGCCCGTAGATCAGTTGCGCGCAGGCTTCTGTGCGGCTTTATAACCGCACCAGAAAACATGCGCTTCCAGATATCCGTAAACGTCGCACACTTCGGGATTTTCCTCGGCTCGGTCGCCATTGCTCATCACCCGGGCATTGACCCCGCGCAGGCTGAAGAGCTTCGCCCAGATCTCATCGGCATCGGAGATGGTAGTGGACTGCCGGTCGAGGTGAATGCGGGGATCTTCCTCGACATAGAATTCGATGACCGGCAGATCCTTCTGGGCCAGGACGGCATTCGTCAACCGGTGGACAATGAGAAGCTGACGCCCGGCTCCGAGGGTGGCGGCCAGCGTACACAGCAGCAGCGAGATCACCGCCACCCAGCGCAGCAATGAGAGGCTTTTGCCAACCTTGCTATCCGCCGCGTAAAACAGGGTCGCCGCCGCGAACAGCACGATACTCAGCCAGGTGAAAGGAACATAGCGCGCCCACCAGGATTCAGGGAAGAAGATGGATATTACCAGCAGCAGCAGGGCAAGGGCGGCGATACTGTCCCCCCTGGTCGCGGCGGTGGTGGAGATTGTGTTGCCGCCTTTCAGGCTTGCCAGCTTGCAGCCTGCATACGCCAGAATGGCCGTGATGAATGCGAGACTGAACATCGGCCCGAAACCGGCGCGGCGCGTATCAAACCGCAGCGCCTTGAATTCCGACAGATAAAAGCTTCCGGGAATTTTTAACTGGAGGGGGGTATCGAACACAACGGGCCAGAATGTCTGCCCGGTGCGGCCGAAGATGCCGTAGAAAAATTTCTCGACCGTCGATTTGCCGATCAGGTTGGCCGGGAAATTATAGCTCATGATATCCCGGACAGATGGATAAAGCAGTTCCTGATGGTCCAGCAGGTTGGTGACGTAGGGTTTGTAGCCGACGACGACAGTCGCAAAAATGGCAATCAGCCCATAGGCCACGCCTTTCGAAAAAACCCAGCCGAAGACGCGGCGCAGAAACGCCGGTTCTGATTTGTGCAGCACCATTTCCATAACTAAGCCGCCGAAAACCAGCAGCGGGACATAGTAAAGGGCGGCCGTTTTGACATTCACCAGCAGGATGATACAGCTGAAGATGCCGATTTTCGCGAGACGGTCGGGATTCAGCGCGTCAGACATCAGGAAAAACACCAGCCCGGCGCCGAACAGATAAACCGGCGCATCGGTGTAATGGGTCAGAAGCTGTGTGATAACAACCGGATTGCCGATCACCAGCAGGGCGAAAAGGGTGGCCCAGATATGGCGCCATTTGATATTGGCGATCGGGAAATACTCGGCACAGAGCGCATAGACCTGCACGGCGAGAACTGCGGCAAGACCGGTTTTGAGGGACTGGCCGGATAGCGGCAGGCCGGTTAGCGCGACAATATAGGATTCCAGCACCCAGTTGCCCGATGGGTAGGAATCGACCCAGATATTGTCATGGGCCGTGAAAAAGGGGTGCCATCCCGCGGCAAGGTCCCATATGGCGGTCAGGTGATAGGCATATTCATCATCTCCCGGCGAGAAGAGGGAAGACGTTCCATAGGCCCAGACAAGAAGCAGAACGAAAAATCCGGCGAGAGCGACAAGCGCGGTGCGAACGGCCTGCCAGCCAAAGGAAAGCTGAAAGACGGCAAGGCAGAAAACGATGGCAATTCCCACATCGACACTGGCCGGAACGCTGGCCGGAAAGGGAATTCTGCTGATGATGAGCAGCAGGGCCAGAAACGCATAAACTGCACCGGTCCCAATGTTCAAAGTCCGTATCATAGGCAAATTACCCCTCGCCCTTTGCGATATGTCCAATCGGGCGCCAGTACAATCGGGCCCGCAGTACTGCCGGAGATGGCATTGATATGCAGCTTTGCCATCCATTTCGATCAGTGGGTTTACTGGAAACTGCCCCGGCTGTCGATCCGAGATTTTACCCGGAAAGGGTTGATATGATCTTAAAAGGAAGGACTCGGCAGTGCGTTACCGGGCTTCCCTTTTATGCCAGAGCGACAGAACCAGCCCGCAGAGCACAAGGCATGTTCCGATAATGTCCCGGATGGACAAGGGTTGGGCAATGAAAAGGGCGGCAAGGATGGCTGCCGTTACGGGGCTGAGGCCAAGAAAGACGGTGACATTCGAAGCAGGGATGCGGGATAAGGCAAACAACCAGCAGAAGTAACCAAGCGCGCTCGCTCCGCCGATCAGAAACAGAATAAGCCAGGCTGTGCCGGAAAATGACATGAAGGCGGTTATCTGTCCCTCCAGCAGGGCAAGACCGAACAGGAAAATCACGGCGGAGGCCATGGACAGGGTGCCGATTTGCAGCGCCGGATAGCGGGCCAGAGATGCCCCATATAATACCGAGCAGAGCGCGCCGAGGAAGGCGCTGAGAAAGGCGGCGCCGACACCGATCCAGCCGGCCGTATCGAGTTTGCCTGCAAAGGCTGTCGCGCCCACAGTGAAGCCGACGCCAATAATGGTGAGCAGGATGCCGCTCAACTTGCGGAGCGTGAAACTTTCGCGGCGGAGGAGAATGGCAAGGGCCATGGTCTGCAAGGGCAGGCTCGCGAATATCAGTACGGCAAGCCCTGCCGTAATATGGATGACGGCAAAATTCAGCAGAACAATCAGAAGGGCAAACTGGAAAACGCCGAACAATCCGATTTTTATCATATCATGACGGGGAACGGGGTTCCATCTGATCCGTAATGCAAAGGGCAACAGGATCAGGACGCCGATCAGATAGCGGACGAATGCAATCGTGACAGGGCCTATTTCGGTAGCAATTGCCCCGGTTGCAACCGTCGCCACGCCAACCAGCAGGCCAGAGATCGCCGCGGCGAGCAGGGCCGCTTTTTGCATCGTCACAGGTCAAGTTCCCAGGTCTGGCCCACCAGATGCTGCCCGAAATCGAAATAGGGTTCCTGCTCCGTCAGGATGAAGCCCGCCTCCTCATATAGATGGATGGCGGCATGCAGGATGCTGTTGGTCCAGAGGGTGATTTTCTCATATTGTTTCCGCCGTGCGAATTCAATGCATTCGGCGACCAGCTTGCGGCCGACCCCCATGCCGCGCGCCGATGGCTCTACATACAGAAGTCGGAGTTGTGCCGTTCCCCCCTGCTTTTGAACAAGGAAGACGGAGCCGAGAATTTCCCCCTCCTGTTCGGCGATCCAGCAATTCTCCATCGCCGGATTAAACTTGCCGATGAAATCCGCGGCGATACGCGCAACCAGCGCCTCGAACATATCATCGAAACCATACTCCCGCGCATACAGAACGCCATGCCGGTGAATGACCCAGCCCATATCGCCGGGCCGGTGCGGCCGGATCATGACCGGGGCGGGTTTGAGCGTTTCATCACCAAGCGTTGCGCGGATCAACCGCATGACGGCGAGAAGTTCTTTCTGTTTTTCCTCCGGTAAATTGTCCAGAACGGCTGCGACCTCATCGCGCGACGCTTTGATATAGGGCGCAAAATGCTCCGCCCCCTCCGTCGTCAGGGATAGGAGACGCAGGCGGCCATCTTCGGGACTCCGGTTGCTGCCGACTATGCCGGAGGAACGGAATTTTTTCAGCAGGCGGCTGAGATAAGCGGGATCGAGCGACAGCCGGGTTGCGAGTTCGGCGGCGGTGAGGATACCCGCACTATGTAGCTCATAGAGGATGCGCATTTCGGTGAGCGTATAGGGGCTTTTCAGCAGTCCCTCATTCAGGGCGCCCACATGCCGCGTGTAAAAACGGTTAAATTCCCGGACTGTGTCTATACGTTCTGTTGCGGTCATGTTCCCTCCCTTTGTTGTAAAATTACAATAATATAGTTGACTCAGTCAAGTAATATGCGGCGGGACAAGCGATTGCCAATTGTTTAAGCTTGTAAAAAAACCGGTTCACCGGACCTGGCGCAGGGCCGGATAGAGGACCAAAACCAAGAAAAATCATACGGACGGGAGCAGGGACAGATGGGAGCACTTCGGGATTTGACGGGCAAGGTGGCGTGGATTACCGGCGCGGGAACGGGGATCGGACAGGCGGGCGCCCTCTCGCTTTCCAGGGCGGGCATGCAGGTCATCCTCTCGGGCCGCCGCGCGGACAAGCTGGCCGAGACGGCAGAGATGATCCGCGACGTCGGGGGCAAGCCGGTGATTGAAGCGCTGGATATTGTCGATGCGGATCAGGTGGCGTCCGTGGCGGGGCGGATTAGTGAGACGTTCGGGCGGCTCGATGTCGCGGTTTTCAGCGCCGGGATGAATATCCGGGAGCGGGCATGGGATAAGGTCGGACCCGAGGGGTGGACGTCGGTTGTCGAGGCGGACCTGAACGGTGCCTTTTACTGCTGTCATTCGGTCCTGCCGATGATGCGCAAACAGCAGCAGGGGTTGATCATCAATGTCGCCTCCTGGGCCGGGGTGCGGCCCTCCAAGCTGAGCGGTCCGGCTTATTCCGCCGCCAAACATGGCATGGTCGCCATGAATGAGAGCCTGAATATGGAGGAAGCGAAAAACGGCATCCGCGCTACGGCCCTGTGTCCGGGGGAAGTGGCAACCCCGATCCTTGAAAACCGTCCGGTGAAGCTGAGCGAAGCGGAAAAGGCGGCGATGCTGCAAAGCGAGGATCTGGGGGAAACCATCCTGTTTCTGGCGCAGCTTGATCCGCGTGTCTGCGTCAATCAGATGATCATCAGCCCGACGGCGAACCGCGCCTATCTCGCCTCCTGACCGGGCGAATGGCTTGCTATGAGGGCAGGGCCGGTTTCGCATCCGGTGCGGTGACGGGAACCTTACGGGCGCTGCGGAAAAAGACCAGATTTTGGCGAAACTGTGCGGCGCTGGCCTGCCAGCTATAACTCATGGCGTGGGCGCGGCATTGCTCCCGATCGAGAGAAAGTGCAGCCATGGCGGCGGCGGCAAGATCATTGTCCAGAACGCCGACGGGAGCATCGTCGATCACATCCAGCGGGCCGGTGACGGGGTAGGCGGCGACGGGTACGCCGCTTGCCAGCGCCTCCAGCAGGACGAGGCCGAATGTGTCCGTCAGGCTCGGGAAGACAAAAACGTCTGCCGATGAATACAGCTCCGCCAGTTTTTCCCCTTCCTTAACGCCGAGGAAAAATGCGGTGGGATATCTGTTTTCCAGTTCCCGTCGCTGCGGACCATCCCCGACGATGACCTTGCTGCCCGGCAGGTTGAGCTTCAGGAAGGCTTCGATATTCTTTTCGACAGCCACCCGCCCGACATAGAGAAAAACGGGAGAAGGAAAGCGGAAGGGGCGCTGCGTCCGGGGATGAAATGTCGCCGTATCAATGCCGCGTGTCCAGCGGCGGATATTGCGAAGCCCTCGCCCTTTGAGCTCGCTTTCAAGACTGTGCGTCGCCACCATAACCGCCGCCGACGGCCGATGAAACCAGCGCAAGAAACGGTATCCCCAGTCAACGGGGAGCTTTAAGCGGGCATTCAGATATTCGGGAAAGCGCGTATGAAACGCCGTTGTGAAGGGCAGGCGATGCCTGCGGCAATAACGCCGGGCGGCGAGACCGAGCGGGCCTTCCGTTGCGATATGGATGGCCTCCGGGGCGCATCGTTCAATGGTTTCCGCCAGCCGCTTTCCGGGGAATAGGGAGAGACGGATTTCGCGATAAGTTGGGCAGGGAAGAGACACGAAGCCTTCGGGCGTCACCAGGGTGACATCATCCCCCGTTGCGGTCAGGATTTCTGCAAGTTGCGAGAGTGTCCGGACGACACCGTTGATTTGCGGATGCCAGGCGTCGGTAACGATGAGGATTCGCATGGGAATTGTTCCTGCTTGGTGGAGACAGGCGGGACAGCCTGCATCCAGTGGATAATTTCAAGGCGGCCGTCGAAATGCTCGACTAGTGCCGTGCAGCTCTCCACCCAGTCGCCGTCATTACAATAGAGAATGCCGTCGATGTCGCGTATTTCCGGGTGATGAATATGGCCGCAGATGACGCCATCGACGCCACGTTCGCGGGCGACATCGGCAAGAGCGGTCTCAAAATCGGCAATGAATTTGACCGCATTCTTGACTTTGAGCTTCAGATAGGCCGATAGCGACCAATAGGGATAGCCGAAGCGCAGCCGGAATTCATTCAGCACATCATTTAATTTGAGACAGAGACCGTAGCTCCAGTCCCCAAGATAGGCGAGCCAGCGGGCATATTTCACGACAACATCGAATTCATCCCCGTGCAGGACGAGGAATTTTCGTCCGTCCACAGTGGTGTGAATATATTCATGCGCCACCTGAATGGCGCCAAAATCATGATCGACATAGCCGCGGGCGAATTCGTCATGATTGCCCGGAATGAAGACGACGCGGGTGCCTTTGCGTGCCTCACGCATGATTTTCTGGATCACATCGTTATGCGCCTGCGGCCAGTACCAGTTCTGGCGCAGGCTCCAGCCATCGATGATATCGCCGACAAGATAGAGATTGTCGCTTTTGCAGCATCTCAGGAAATCGAGCAGGAAGCTGGCCTTGCATCCCGGCGTGCCCAGATGGATATCGGATATCCAGATGGAGCGGTACTTGTGGGTGGAAACACGGGCATTCATTACGCATACTCTTCCGTTTGACCATTGTTTGCAGGCGCCGAACGGCTCTGTGCGTATGTCTATGCCCCGTGCGGGACAGTTTGATGACTACCCGGTTATGGTTTTGTTGCGATGTAGAGTGCAGCGGCCCGGGGACATTCCCCCCTGGCCATGCGATAACGGCCGAAGCGGTTATCCGCCGTCCGCAGCGGGTCTTCTCCGGAAGCGATCAAGATAGATATCGCCCCAGCTTTCCCCTTCAACCTCGTCATATTCGCTCCGCAGCAGAGTACGGGTCACTTCATGGGGATCAAAAAGATGCTCAAGCCGGGTGATCAGAAAAACATTATCCTTTCCCGTGAACAGGGCGCGGATTGCATCGGCATCCACGGGGCGCACGCCGGGGACCGCCGGGAAGCCGTCAGGGTAAAAATCGGAATAATCAACAGCGGGATAAGCGACGGGCACACTCCGGATGCGTCCGGCGAAGGCAGGGTCCGTCACATAGAGGCGGGCCGGTAGATACAGATCGTTCGGCAGCAGCAGAAGCACGTCATTCTCTCCGATTTCGTCGGCAAGAGATGTCATAATGCGGTTCCAGGGTTCCTTCTCGGCCGCCGTGAAGGTGGCATACAGACCAAGAAGCAGGACGATTACATAGTAAATTTTCAGTACGGCGCGGAGTGTGCGGCTGTCAAAATAGCCGATGGCAAGAGCCAGCAGCATGAAATAGGGGATCAGCCCCGGCAGCAAGATGCGTTCGATGAAAATATTCGGGCCGATGATCGAGACGGCAATTGCAACGACGGGAAGGGCAAAGCAGCTCAGCAGGAAGAAGCAGACGAGAGAGTAACGTCTCTCCCGCAGCAACCGATAAAGACCATAAAGCGCCAGCAGGGCGGATATTAATCCCGTCAAAACGCCCAGGCCGAGACGCAGCATATGGAGGAGGGGCGGATTGCCGAATGCCGGGTCGATATAACGATCGGAGAAGCCGAAGCCGAACACCCGGCGCAGGGCGTGGGCGACGTTCGCAAGATCGGGCTCCGGCACCCAGCTTGAGGCTTCCCACAGGGAGATCTGCCGGATGATCTGGAGGATCAACGGGATCGAGACAATGAGGACGATGAGCGTGGAGCCGAGAAGCCAGAGCAGAAAACGTTTCTCGAACCGGCGGTCAATCATCCAGTGCAGCGCCAGGGACGCATAGAGGATGGCGGTGGATAGGCCGCCCAGATGATGCGACCAGTTGGTGAGGATCACACCGATCGTGAATAGCGCCCAGCCTTTCAGCGTCCTTCCCTCACTCGCCGTAAAAATCGAGATCATGCCGAGAAGCGCAAGGGAATAGGCAAGGAACATCAGGATATAGGGCCGGGCTTCGAGGGAATACCAGACAAGGACCGGCGTGAAACAGATCAGGAAGCAGTTGAACAGCGCCGCGCTTTCGGCATTCTGTCCGAGGCTGCAGGCGACCCTGCGGGTTGTGGAATAGCTGGTGAGGACCAGCAGCAGACTGATCAGGATGGACAGCGAGCGATGCCACAGACCGCCGTTATCCGCGCCGATCAGCCCCCAGAGCTTGACCAGGCTGTAATACAGCGGCGGATGCGATTCGATTTCCGGTAACCAGAGCCAGATGTCGCGGAAGGACAGTTCGGTGAACCAGGCCGTATAGCCTTCATCCAGCCAGTAGGAAAAAGTGGTTTCATGGGCGATCTTGAAGATCAGGGAGATCACGATAATGACGGCAAGCAAACTCAAATGTCCTGCCTTGCCGAATTGGTTATCCTGATTGCTCAACTGACTGCTCCGGTCTGATATATCGTGATTTTGTGCGTGTCTGAGCTTACTGTTTAACCATGAATAGGAAAAAGAAAGTTAAAATTAAGGATTTTCCGCTACAAGCGGATTTCCTATAGTAGCCGAGACCCTTCTGCGGCTTTGGATGGAAGCAAGAATCATGCTGACCCGGTACGCATGAGAAAGAGAGACAAGTCCATTGTTTGAGAATGTGAAGCATGTGGTGGTGGATCTGGACGGAACGCTGGTGCGCACCGATCTGTTTGTGGAATCTATCCTGCGCTATCTGAAAGGCAATCCCTTCAAGGTCATCAATCTGATCCGCTGGCTGATGGCAGGGCGTGCCTTTGCCAAGCAGAAAGTAGCCGAACAGGTAGATATTGAAGCCGAATTCCTCCCGTATGAAGACGGGCTTGTTGAATATCTGAAAGAACTGAAGGCAGAGGGGAAGGAACTTATTCTTGCGACGGCATCGCACCGCAAATATGCCGACCAGGTGGCCGCACATCTCGGAATTTTCGATCGCGTCATGGCGACGGAGGATAATCACAATCTGAAGGGCCAGAACAAGCTGGCGGCCATTCGCGAGTTGATCGGCGATGCGGATTTCGCCTATGCCGGGGACAGCGCCGCCGATACGCCGATCTGGCGCGCAGCGGCGGCCAATATCATGGTCAATGCGCCCGCCGCCAATGTTGCCGAAGCGAAAAGCGAGGGTAAGCTTGTCTGGCAGGGAGCGCCGGAAAAGCCGGTCTGGAAAGCCTTCGTCAAGGAGATGCGCCCCCATCAGTATGCGAAAAACATGCTGATATTTGTCCCGATTGTTACCTCCCATGACTATTTTGACGGCTCGCATGTTATGGCCACTATTCTGGCCTTCATCTGTTTTAGCTTTTGCGCGTCCGGCGTTTACTTTCTCAATGACCTTCTCGATTTGCAGGAAGACCGCCGTCACCGCAGCAAGCGCTATCGCCCCATCGCCTCGGGATCGCTGCCGCTCTCGCTCGGGGTGGCCGGCGCCTTCGGCTTTCCGCTGCTCGCTTTTCTGATGGCGCTTGTCCTGTTGCCGCTCAGCTTTTTTGCCGTATTGCTGTTTTATTTTGCCGTTACCAACGCCTATTCCTTCTGTCTCAAGCGGTTGACGACGGT
>CEOG01037843.1_pt1 | contig 13442 bp, 10 predicted proteins | sample 530301 | NCBI WGS metagenome assembly CEOG01 (sample SAMEA2619903, study PRJEB7988) | marine metagenome | biome: marine biome (ENVO:00000447); feature: surface water layer (ENVO:00002042); material: "saline water (ENVO:00002010), including plankton (ENVO:xxxxxxxx)" | depth 5 m | reverse complement strand
CGCCCAACTGCTGAACAATCGTTGGCAAGGAAGATAAGGACTGTGAGACTTTATTTTGAGTTTGTACCTGAGCGATATCGGTGTCGGTGCCAGGCTCAAAAGTCAGTGTAATGGTGGCTCGGCCAGAGGAAGAGCTTTGCGACTGAATATAACGAAGGTTATCGATACCTGTCAGGTTTTGCTCAATCACCTGTGTTACTGTGTTTTCAAGTGTTTCAGCCGATGCACCAGGATAGGTAGCGGAGATGGACACTTTCGGCGGTACGATGCTGGGATATTGTTCAACTGGCAACTCAAAGAGCGAGAACAAACCAAAGCCGATGATGAAAAAGGCAATCACCCAAGTGAAGATAGGGCGGTCTATAAAAAAGCGTGAGAGCATGTCTAGCGATCCTCGCTCATGTTCTGCTGAGGCTCTTTCTGAGCCGCTTTGTCTGATGGAGTATGTTCATTCGTCGCTGAGGATGAGGCGTTTTCGGATGAATCAGGCGCTATATCAGGACTTATGTCACTCAACTCGGCTTCCATTTGTTGAGGCTTCACAGTGGCACCGGGCCGAAGCATCATCGTTCCTTCTACAATCAGACGATCGCCAGTTTCGAGGCCATTGAGCACAATCCAGTTGTTGCCATAAGCCGTCCCAATTTCAATCGGATGCTTGCTCGCTTTATTGTCAGCATCAATTAACCACACACTCTTTTTACCCTCAGCACCAATGATGACGCTCTTTTGTGGAATCACGATCGCTTTAGTACGCCCAAGCTCCTCAACGGAGGCCCAGACAAACATGCCTGGCAAAAGAATCGTATTTGGATTTTCGAACACAGATCGCAAGCGTATTGCGCCCGTCTGCATACCAACAGAGAAATCCGTGGCATCTAGCGTGCCTTTGTATGGATAAAGTTGTTTTGAGTTACCAATATAAAGTGAGACTTCGTACTCGGCTTTTGAGGCTTTATTGAGTCGTAAGGCCGAGAGACGTTCTTGCAAATTACGTACTTCTTCTACAGATTGTGACAAATCAACGTAGACGGGATTAAGTTGGCGCACCGTGGCCAGCGGCATTTCTTGTTGCGATGTCACAAGCGCGCCTTTTGTAATGCTTGATGGACTGATATAGCCGCTTATTGGGGCATAAACGCGCGTGTAATCTAAGTTGATTTTTGCATTTTTCACTTCCGCTTCCGCCAGGCTGACAGCCGCTTTTGCCTGTTCATGACTGGCAAGTGCATCGTCATACTCTCGATGACTCACGGCATTGGATGGGATGAGCAACTTATATCGGTTTACAAGCAGTTCTGCGTTTTTCTCACGTGCTTTGGCATCCTGCAAATTAGCCATGGCCATTTTATAGTCTGCTTCATAACGAGCAGGATCTATCTGATAAAGTTGCTGCCCCTCTTCTACGAATGACCCTTCTTTAAATAATCGCGACTGAATGATGCCACTAACTTGTGGCCGGATTTCAGCAACCTGATAGGACACCACGCGTCCGGGTAGCTCATCACTACGATTAACGGGTATGGGCTTAATCTCAATGAACCCGACATCTACAGCTTGCTGACTCTTCGCGCCCTGTTTTGCTGCACCTTCGTTTTTCTTGTCCTCGCCTTGTCCATCACAGGCTGATAGAGACAGAGTAAGGGCAAAAAATATAATAAACAAAGGCATAATATTCACTGTTATAGCATCCTATCGGCATGGCTTATTTTGTATTCACTTCTTTATTGAAGAGGCTATTGGTTGATAGTGGGTTTGTGTCTAAAAACGCCACTTTTCTTGAGTACACATCGACCATAGCCGTATTTTCCTAACGTTTCAAAAAAATCGCTGAGCGATTGAATCGAGAGAACGATGATTCATCGATCACTGGGCGTCTCAAAAGATACTTTTTTAGGGGTAACCCTCATGCTTGGTCATTTTTTTGTCGCACACAAAAAGCATTTAGCAGCATCAATATGATGCTGCTAAATCTGCTCTTTCAGACTGCTGAATGTGTCTTAACGACTATTCTGGACTAACTCGCCAGATGGTATTACCGACATCATCGGCTACCAATAGGCCGCCCATTTTATCTACGACGACACCGACCGGACGTCCTCTTGCGTCACCATCTTCATTAACAAATCCCGTCAAGATTTCTTGAGGCAGGCCATCAGGTTTACCATTTTTAAATGGCACAAAAATGACTTTATAGCCACTTAACGGTTTTCTGTTCCAGGAGCCATGTTGTCCAACAAATGCGCCATTCTGATATTTGTCAGCCAGTAAATCCGCTTCATAAAACGTCAAGCCCAATGAGGCCGTATGTGCGCCCAATGCATAATCGGGTTTGATGGCTTTTTCTACTAACTCAGGCCGTTGCGGTTGCACTCTAGAATCCACGTGTTGTCCGTAATAACTATAAGGCCAGCCATAGAAAGCACCCTCTTTAACGGAGGTCATATAGTCCGGCACCAGATCACTGCCAATTTCGTCACGCTCGTTGACCGTTGTCCACAGTTCACCGGTCTGCGGCTGCCAGTCGAGTCCATTTGGATTACGTAAACCGGAGGCAAATAAGCGTTTCTCACCTGTTTGCAAATCCACTTCTAAAATAGCGGCACGGTTTTCTTCTGCTTCCATGCCGTTTTCACCAATATTACTGTTGGAACCCACGGTGGCATACAGCTTGGTGCCATCTTCATTGGCAATAATATTTTTGGTCCAGTGATGGTTAATGGGACCACCCGGTAAATCTGTCACATGCTCTGGTTTAGCCGTGATTTGAGTTTGTCCTTCTTCATAGGGAAATCGCACAATCTCATCAGCATTGGCGACATAAAAATCATTGCCGATGAGTTCCATACCAAAGGGTGAATGCAGATTCTCTAAAAAGACATGCCGTGTTTCAGCGACGCCATCGTTATCTTCATCACGGAGAAGGGTGATGCGATCAGCACTTGGAACGGCTGCACCTGCATCTTCTAATACCATGCCTTTAATCCAGGATTTAAAGCTCCAATCTGAGCTTTCACTCTTCGGTGCATTTGATTCAGCCACCAATACATCGCCGTTGGGTAAGATATACAACCAGCGAGGATGATCTAAATCCACAGCAAACCGGTTCACCGTCAGCCCTTCAGCAACAGTGGGTTTTTCATCAATCGGCCACCCTTCTGCGGGGGCAATATTTAATGTAGGAATAAGCGATGATTCTGGCGCGACCAGGACGGGATCTGGCCCGACATCAGCTTGTGAAGCAATTTTTGAGGTATCACCACAGCCAGTGAGACTGATGGCCATGATACTGATCGCGGCGCTGTACTTATAAAGGTGCTGCATCGTGTCCTCCTTTGAGTGAAAGCGATAACTTAACTAGATTTTGGAAGAATAAATATTTGAGTCTAACAATATTGCCCTTACCCATGACTTGCTTTGGGTTAAAGGGGATTGCTTGAAATAGGTCAATATGAACGCCATATAAAAAATGACCATGGAATTCTTTAATAATTCACATTGTCATAAAAAGCGGTTTATTCACCTTTCAAGGAGATAACATGCAAATTCAGGTAAATACCGATCGTCATATTCCAGGTGACGATACGCTCACTGATTCGATTCGTGAGGAATTACAACACGCTCTTAAACGCTTCGACGAGCACGTCACTCGTATCGAAGTCCACCTAAGCGATCAAAACAGTGAAAACCGAGGCGGAGCCGATGATATTCGCTGCCTGATTGAAGCTCGCATAGAAGGTCATCAACCTAATGTGGTCACCCATGACGCGGCCTCTGTTAAACAAGCATTTACCGGGGCAACCGATAAAATCAAACGTGTACTCACCACCACGATTGAACGCATGAAATCACACTAAGAAAGTCGTTTTTATCAATCAAAAAAGGCCAAACAATTCGATTTGTTTGGCCTTTTTTATTTTGATGCCCAAGGGCCTTTAATGAGCGAATATCTATTTATCTGTCATACAAAAGGCATTACTTCATTCAGGGCAAGTTTTACTGCAATTGGACATAAGAATTAAATCGTCAAAAAAGTGATTTAAGAACGATCACTGACCACAAATTCATACATTCACTGTAAAAAGATAGCTGTCATTTTTACGTAAAGACCGAACGATAATATATGGTCTATGAGACCTTAATATAACGCTGATCACAATTGAACGTTGCTTAGCGTTACAAACTATGGAATATTTAACCAAGATAAACAACTTCTTACAGCTACTAGAAAGTAGTGAGTTGTTTACAAAAAGGAATCAACCACCATTCGGAACGGATACCTTGCCATAATCATGGCCTCTACTCAGAAAGTATCCACTTCCCAATTGATCAAACAAGCCGCTCTCATAAAAACGGCTGTTATCCAGCCACAAATTAAGCCGAGAAAGATAATCCAATCTAAGCAACTTAAATTTGCTTACCTAAGCCACAACCAATATACATGGAGTAATAGATGTTCAAGATGATGTTCTTTTTTGTGTCAGTTCTTCTCAGTTTTTCTGCCTTTGCAGGAGGTACAAAACCAACTCTTTCTAGAGAAAGCATAGGAGATGTTGAGGGGATCCTTAAGGATGAAAAAACATGGGCTGCTCATGAACTCGTTGCTGAGCAGAGTTATCAATTTAAAGTCGATCAGCCTCTGAGTTTAGGTGTTTTTGATGTGAAACGCCCCTTACCTATTCAATTGACTTTTCTCAAGAAGGAAGACGCGGGGACAGCAAACTGCCGAGCCTATTTTCTTGATAAGAATTTTTCAGCCAAAGAGGCTAAGTTATTTTTTGAGCAACACGCAGGCTCGAAGCTAAAGTTATTAAATGGTCAACTAGTTAAACTCACCAGCAGTGGTGGTTCTGCCAGATGGTGCAAATTTACTGACTATAAAGTACTGGCAAGCAAAAACGAGCGAGAACAGGCAAGCCAGAGCAAAGCAACTGAGGATAATGCCTATCAATTTGAAGGCACGATAAAAGTCCTTGTTGCTCGATTGCATTCTTCAAGCATGATTATGCGTCAGCTAAACGCAGGGGATATCACACAGAAAAGTCTGTTTGAACGTTGTGACAAGACGCTGACGATAGCCCCACCTCTTGCTTCACACATGAAAGGGCCTGCATATATGAATAAAGAGGCAACAGTTCATGTAACGATAGAAGGTAGGAAATGTGTCGCGACAAGCGTTGTATTTGACGCTAAATAATTGATTGCTGTTGGTGAAATAGCAGCGAAAATAAAATCAATCACTCTGACTTTATTGGGTTTCAGGCAATTGCTTCTTGCCAATCCTATTTATAAACCACCACTGGCAAAAAACTAACTGCTTGCGGTGAATAAAATGGTTAATCACCGCATTAAATGCAGTGAATAAGCTTGTTCTTGCGGTGAATAAAGACTATTATCACTGCATAATTTGCGGTGATTAATATGTGGATATACCAACACAACAACTGGCCTGACTTTTCGTGGAATGCAGACGCCCTAGCTGCCAAGCTGGCTGATATTCGTCATCAGCAGGGCCGTTTACTTGGCAGAATGGAAGCGATCGGTTTTGACTTGAGAAGAGAAGCCAGCTTAAGAACATTAACTAATGATGTGGTGAAATCTTCCGCCATTGAAGGCCATACACTAAATCCTGAGGAAGTACGTTCCTCCATTGCTCGTCGCTTGGGTATGGATATTGGCGGTTTGATTCCAGCTAGTCGTGATGTTGAAGGTATCGTGGAAATGATGCTGGATGCGACACAATTTTTTTCCAAACCTTTAACAAAAGCACGTTTGTTTGATTGGCATGCAGCACTTTTCCCTACAGGGAGAAGTGGTATGCACCACATCACTGTGGGCGATTGGCGCTTAGTTGAGAATGACCCTATGCAAGTCGTTTCAGGTCCAATCGGAAGAGAAAAGATTCATTTTGAAGCGCCAGCCGCTGACAAAGTGAATGCAGAAATGAGCACGTTTATAAAGTGGTTTGAGAGTAAATCTGCTATCGACCCTGTTATCAAAGCCGGCATTGCTCATCTCTGGTTTGTCACTATTCACCCTTTTGAAGATGGAAATGGCAGGATTGCCAGGGCGATTGCCGATATGGCATTGGCAAGAGCAGATAAGATGCCCGAGCGGTTTTATAGTCTGTCTAATCAAATTGAGAGTGAGCGAAAACAGTACTACGCACATCTCGAAAAACAACAACGAGCAACACCGGATATCACAGAATGGCTAAGCTGGTTTTTAGATTGTTTGGGCCGGGCTATTACCAATGCAGATGAAACGCTAAGTAATGTGTTATTCAAAGCTAGATTATGGGATATAGTTAACCAAAACCCGGTTAATGAACGACAGCGCCGTATTATCAATCGTATGCTTGAAGATGATTTTCAGGGACACATGAATACCTCTAAATATGCCAAGTTAGCTAAGTGCTCAAACGACACGGCATTACGCGATATTCAGGATTTAGTTACGCGACAACTCTTTATACAAAACCCAGGCGGTGGACGGAGTACGAGTTATAGGCTAACTGGTGAGATAGATTAATGGGATTTGTTTTTCAAGAAGTACGACCCCTTGATTTTTCGCTCATCTGAAGAAGCGATTAAAGTCTCAGAAAAATGTTGGCTCAGTCTGGTTAGCCGAAAAAGTCTTAAAGCTGGATACGTCTGTACCCGTTTATATTATTGCCTTTTCACCAAAGGGTATCTTTACTCGTACCGATAACGCTGCACAGAAATTAGCAAACGCTTTAAATTTGGATTTCCCCATTTTTGTTGTGTGCCTTAAAAGTGACTCGAAAGAATTTGGCAAAAAGATTAAAGCGATTGGAAAGCGGATACTTTAAAAGAGGAATCAAGAGGGCAACAGTTTTATTTTGGTTTAATTATTAAGTTGGCTGACTCATTAATTGGACCCCTTAATTTTTTGAGCAAATTAAAAATCAAATACTACGGTTCTATTGAATGTGAGAAATCTCTAACTTTCAATTAATTTCTATGTATTATGCATATGAAATTGTCTTAAATATAGACGCATCAAGTGGATAAGAATGATACAACTAAACCAATATTATACGGATAATAAATATGGTGACTTTCTTGTCGGTAAATTTAGTTCTTTATCCCCAAGGCTAGCTCTAGACTTAGGCTTTGGTTCAGGAAGTTTACTAAACGCAGCTAGGCGTCGATGGAGTGAACTATGTCTGATCGGTGTTGATATTGATAATGATAATGTCAGTCGCGCAAAGCTAAATAGCTCTATAGAGGCCCTCAATCATAACGGTTTTGATCCATCGTTACCGGATATTATCAAAGATAAATATGGTGATATTGATTTATTGGTAGGAAATCCCCCCTATTTTTCTCGAGAACTTGATCAAGATGCCAAAAAAATTCTACGAAAAGTAGGCATGCTGGATTGTCTTCCAGCTAATGCAAAAAAAGTACCTGCTGAACTAGTTTTTATAGCTCAAAACTTAAGGTTATTATCAAAGTCTGGGGAATTAGGTCTAATTGTTCCCGCTGGATTAATATCCGGTGAGAAATGGAAGCCTATAAGGGAATTTCTATTTACCAATTATAATGTGACTAATGTAATTCAGTTACCAACTAACAGCTTTAAAAACACTGATGCACAAACTTTTATATTAATTGTAAAACAAAAACTATCTTCAGAAGAAACTGTATCCATCTCATACATCAATGCACCACAGAGTATGCAAATTTCGACGAAGGATGCTTCAAATAGAGCTGATTTTATGTATTACAAGTCCACATCAGTAATATCATTACCTTCGGATATTTCTGAGAATGATTTCTTTCTGTTTCGGGGAAATAAATCAAAAAATGAGTTATCGATATTAGTTGATAATTTCATTCATACAACTGACTTACCAGCTGTTCCCTCCAATGGGTTTTATATAAATACACCATCAATTCATTCCAATAATATGCAGAAAGGAGATATATTAATTGCTAGAGTCGGAAGAAGATGCCTCGGCAGAACTCTCTATGTTAATCAAGGTAGTCTTCCAATAAGTGATTGCATTATTGGTATTCGTCCAAGTTCACTTGAGGTTGCTGGTATATTATGGGAAAAGTTATCACACCCAAGGTGTAGAAATTTTTTACAAGAAGTTTCTTTGGGGGTAGGTGCAAAATATATAACTTACAGAACTATTACGGACTATTTAACGACAGGCTGTCATGCAACTTCCAGAGAATTTTGAACAATTTAAATCCGTAGTTATTGAAAAAATAAGAACGTACTGCGACACCAATATTTGGCCTTTTGACTATGAAATCTTTAGTGGTTGGCTTAATAACTTCGAAAATGCTCTCGACGAGTATCTTGCCTTACAAATTCTAGATAGTTTGATTGTCAGATCCTATGATATGGCCAGAGCCAGTTATTCAAGGGTTTTATTTGGTCCCATCTGGCAATACATAAGTGAAGAAACAAGTATCCCAATTGGTAAAATAGATGATTGGAAGTCACATTTACGTAGTGGAGCATTGAATAAGCAAATAAGATTTGCACCAGTGAAATTATTAGATGATCAGGGAGAATCGGGAGGCGCTATTTATAGATTACTCTCATCTGACGTTAACACGGATCGTTACGGACTTGCCAAGGCATCGGTCGCGCCAGAATTACTTATTCTTATTGATGATTTTATTGGAAGTGGTGATCAGTTTTCTGACTTTGCCAAAGAGTTTGATTTAGCCAATAAGTTACATCTCTATAAGATAATCTATTGCCCTTTGATAGCTTTCTCTGAAGGTATAGAGAAAATTAACAACCTCTATCCAGACTTAACCGTTATTGCAGGTGAATATCTTGATGAGACAGATAGCTTTTTACGGGGAGAACCTAATGATCAATTTAGAAATGATCCCCAAAATACTGTGGCCGATGTCAAAAAACACTTACAAATATTGAAAACAAAATATTCGCCAAAAATGGAAGATTGGCTTGGCTACAATGAAGCTGCTCTTCCATTGTCATTTGAGTGGGGGTGTCCAAATCAAACTCCTCCGATCTTATTCATGGATTATTCTCCAAAAAAGAAAGGTTGGAGTAAGCTGTTTAACAGAAGGGCTCTATGAAGATAACCGACATCATATATGAACTCTCTACGGCAAGGATGGAGTTCCAAACCTCAACCGGTAGTGTATTGAATTACTTTGTAGTTCCATTTTTCATAGACCGACTGGATCTTCGAAAAATATCTCACACTATAGCGCTTGCAGGATCTCGTGGTTCAGGTAAAAGTACATACATCCAGTACTTTTCGCACTCTACACGCTTCGACAAAGCTTTGGATGTTATTAAAGATGATGAATTCGATTGCATTTTGCTTTATTGGAAACCTGATATAGCATACTGCCAAGGATTAAAAACTAGCTGGTTAGGTGATTCAGCACTTCATTTCTTTACTCTCCACGCATCACTTTCGCTGATGGCCGAACTTTCAAAACTTGTTACCAATATTAACAATCATTTTCCAGAATTAGTTACTGCTATGAACGATAAGGGGCATTTTTGGAATGCAGTATCTAATGTAACAAAGACACAAATACGAGATATTCAAACTCTAAATGATTGGTTAATGAGTTACCAATATGAGATATCCACAAGACTAAATCCTCTAAATACTGAAAACTTATTATCGATTCAACCAAAGCATATGCTTCAGTATTTGACTGAGGCCTTGCGTGCCGATTACAAAAAATTTGAATATACAACATTTAAAATTTTTATAGATGAATTTGAGCTGTTAAATATAGAACAGCAAAAACTAATCAATACATATAGGAAAGAATCAACTCTTTTACTTAACTGGAATGTTGCCTATAAACTTAACTCACAACCAAGTAAGGAAACTACTAGTGACGAATGGCTTCAGTCACCAGATGATTATGTTGAAGAAAATCTAGACGATTATATTCATTCTGACTACGCAATTTTTGCTGCAGAGATTTTTTTATTAACACTTCAAAATGCAGGGTTGCAATGTAAGTCATCTAGATTAAGTCCAAGCTTTTTAGGAACTAGAGGAAATATTGAGCTTCGCCAAAGCAAATCCTATCAGGAAGAAGTTTTTGCAATAATTAAAAATCTATTACCATCCCCATCAATTCCTGAACTTTCAAAACTTTGTTTTTCTAGTAATTCCGTACAAACAAAATTAACTAATATTCTTAACGGGTTAAACCTTTCAGATATTGTTAAGGAAGAGATACGTAAAAATCAAAGTCTTGCAATCACCATTTTGGGTACATACAGACAAAAAAGTTTTTCATGTGAACTAATTGAAAAGTATGTTCTTGGACAAACCAGCGCTAGTCAAAATACGAAGCTGAAAGATAAAGTCAGTACATACGAATTTAATACTCTCCTTTCCCTTAATTTACAGCATTCTTCATTAGATATTCCTGTATATGCTGGATTCGAGAGATTTATAACTATGACGAGACCAAATATTCGTCATTTTAAAGAACTTTGTCTTTCGGCATTCAAGCATTCAGACGCATCTCAGTCAAAACGTGATTATTTATACATAGAGGATATTCCTCCTATCCCTTATCGGAGTATGCATATTGGGGCTATTGCTAAGAGTTCATCATTAGTCAGTGAAGTAATTAGTTATCCACCTCATGGAAAGAAATTATCCCAAATGGTTAACCGAATTGGAGAACTTTTCAGAATATCCCAGAAATCTAGTTATCAAACTGAACCTGAAAGGGATATTTTTACGTTTCCGTATGATTATTCTGGAGCAGAGGAGGAGCTAGAAGCCTTTTTGGCATCAGCTTTAAGTTGGAGAGTATTAGTAGAGGATGATTCTAAAAGAGTTAAAGATGACAACCAAATTACAAATAAAGAATTCCTGCTAAACCCAGTTTATGCTCCAAAGTTTGGAATATCGTTTAGAAAAAAAAGAGGGATATCATTCACCTTAAATGAGTTTAAGACGATAGTCGCTGGTAGTTCTGAAGACTTTGAAGCAATTAGAAAGTCATATCAAAAGAAATGGAGGGCTAATAACGGGGATGAGAGGCAAGGTAGTTTGGAGTTATGATAAAAATCTCATCATGGAAGTCTTATCGCGCTAATGAACTTTCGAGAACTAGCTTAAATTCTTCCTATAATGCGACATTTACATTTATAGATCAGTATGATGACCGTAGTAGTTGGTCATCAAAATATATTGATTCTGTGTCAGAAGACATAATAACTCTTGACTATTGTCATGCTGAGACTGCTCTTGTTATTTCTGGTGAGAAATTCAATCTATTTGATTTACAAAAATACGATATACCGGAAGGCAAAATTCTTGTTGATTCTACTTCTCTAGCTCTTCCCGAGTTAATGCATCTATTTTCAATTCTGAACAACAAAAAAAAATCATTTGACGTGATGTATGTACAACCAAATAATTACACAATGTCAAAACCTCAGGGGCTAAAGGCTACACAATCTTTTGATTTATCTGATGATGGGGAAGGAATACAGCAACTACAGCCATACGTAAACTTTAGTAATAATACTGTGATTTTTTATTTTCTAGGATGGGAAGGTCACAGGCTTGGTGGACTAATAAATTCTGAAGAATATTTCTCAAGAAATATTACATGCTTAGTAGGAATTCCTCCTTTCAAAACTAGCTGGGATTATAAGATCTTATCAAGTAATTACAGTCAACTATCTGAACTTAGTAACATCACCACACCTAGATTTAAATATGCTGGAGCTAATGATCCAATAAAAACATATGAGATCATCGAGCAGGTATATAAATCTGCCTGCTATAGCCAGCAATCTCTCTCCCTTGCACCATTAGGTACCAAACCAGCGACAATTGCAGCAGCTCAATTTGCTGTAAACAATCCGAGATTAATCATGCTGTATGACTTTGTGAAGAAAAAAATTAAACGCTCAAGTGGTGCAGATATCGTACATATTTGGAGTTTTGATTATGAAGATTAAGGATACAATTTAGCAGCTCCGATTTCCAGAACCAAGGGGACAGCGACAGCCAACTTGATTCTTAAATCAACAGTGTCAGAAATCAACAGTGTCAGAGCGTTTGATTCCAAATCATGACGAGCAACTATAATGTGATACACCACCGACATCGCTCAGCTCCTCTGGCATGAGGCGATAATATTTTTCCTCGATGTCTTTTGACTGTTCAGCGTAGGGTTGTGTTATCACATCCTGTAACTCACGGAGAGGTGTGTAATCACCTTCGGCGGCTTGTTTATAAGCAGCAACGAGCTGCCACTCTCGCAGAATATATTTCGGATTAACCTGTTTCATTTGGCTGGAAACCGTTTCACGTGAACGTGTAGGAGTTGCATCGTTTATGTCACTGATGCCTACCAGCGATTGCCATTTATCAAGCCATGCTGACCAGTGTTGCTCAATTTCCTGAGTGTTTGGAGAGGTTGAGTTAATGCCATTTTCAGCAGGATTCAGTTCAGCATAAAAGCTTTTTTTCAGTGGGTCGATGTTGTCAGGTAACTCTGAGAGTTCACGAAAGAAAATGGTGTAATCGACGAGTGTCAGTGTCATCAGGCTGATAAGTTCGCTGAATAATGCCTCGTTATAATCCTCAAGCCCGAGTTTAGCTGCCCACATCTTTTCCAATTGCTTTTGCATGACGTTAGCAAAGCCGTGTTGAACCTCTTCAAGCTCTGATAGGTAATGCTGATCGCCCTTGAGCAAAGGCTGTAAGGCTTTACAAAACATGGCAAAGTTACGCGCTGCCGCGGCGGGTTGGTTAAAGAATGAGAAATGACGTCCACCGCCGATCCATGGTTGGTATACAGGATCAAACGTTTCACAGAAGCCAAAAGGACCGTAGTCCAGTGTAAAGCCGCCGACAGCGCAATTATCACTGTTGAAATTGCCTTGGCAGTAACCGACACGTATCCAGTTAGCGATAAGTGAGGTGAGGCGTTCACGAAACGCCTTGGCCAGTAAAATGACTTTGGTTTCGATATTCAGGTTGTTATCGATAACGTCAGCATATTCTCGAGCGATTACGTGCAAGACGATCTTTTCCAGCTCATTCATGGCATTTTCATGTGCATGTTTCACAACACGACGGGCAAATAGCTCAAGTTGACCCACACGAATAAAGGAAGGGGCGACTCTCGTTGAGATGGCAACGGGTTCATTGATAACAATATCTGGTTCAGTGGACGCCGAACCCTCCGAATACCAGGGTCGTCTGACACGTTCGGTTGTGGAAGCATACAAACTTAATGAACGCGATGTGGGTACCCCGAGTGCGTACATGTGCTCTTGAGCCATGAACTCTCTAATACTGGAACGTAAAACCGCTCGACCATCTGCACCTCGGCAGTAGGGTGTTCTTCCACCACCTTTTAACTGCATTTCCCAGCGTTGCCCTTTGATAACCGCTTCTAATACGGAAATGGCTC
>CEOG01037406.1_pt1 | contig 13451 bp, 17 predicted proteins | sample 530301 | NCBI WGS metagenome assembly CEOG01 (sample SAMEA2619903, study PRJEB7988) | marine metagenome | biome: marine biome (ENVO:00000447); feature: surface water layer (ENVO:00002042); material: "saline water (ENVO:00002010), including plankton (ENVO:xxxxxxxx)" | depth 5 m | reverse complement strand
CGCGCCCCGCGCCAGGCGTAATCCACCTCGCTCACCACATAATCGCGCCATTCCTCCGGCGCATCCCCCGCGAGAAGCGGCGCCAGCGAGCGCCCTTCCAGCAGATGCGGGCAGGGCTCGCCGCCAAGGACATCAACGAAGGTGGGGATCAGGTCGATGGCCTCCACCAGTCGATCCTCAATATGCCCGCGCGTGCCGTCCGCCGCTTTGCGCGGATCGCGGATGATCAGCGGGATTTTCACGCTCTCCTCATGGAACAGCTCTTTCTCACCGAGCCAGTGATCGCCGAGATAATCCCCATGGTCGCTGGTGAAGACAATCAGCGTATCCTCCAGCCGCCCGGCGTCTTCAAGGAACGTCATCAGCCGCCCGATATGATCGTCAATCTCCGTGATCAGCCCCATATAGGCGGGGATGACATGGCGGCGTTTTGAATCGATGGAGAAATTGAGCGACTCCTCATGCCCCATGAAGGCCTTCACCACCGGATGCGGGTTGTCCTTCTCCGCCTCTTGCCGGTTGGCGGGCAGGATGTCATCGGGCCCATACATATTGTGATAGGGGGCGGGGGCGATATAGGGCCAGTGCGGCTTGATATAGCTGAGATGCAGGCACCAGGGAGCCTCCCCCAGATCGGATATTTTCGCCATGGCGCGGTCCGTCATATAGGCGGTTTCCGAATGCGCCTTATCGACGCGCGCGAGCAGATGGGCATTCCTGAGATACCAGCCGCTCGCCACATTGCCACTCTCATCGAGGCCGGAATTGGCGTGACTATGCCACGGGTTATCGCCGTCATACCCCATCTCCGCCAGGTAACGGTTATAGGCGAGGTTCGGGTCGGTGAAGGCGTCGGGATGCAGGCCGTCATCGCGCTCCCACGGTTCAAACCCGCATTCGGCGGCGAGCAGGCCATGAAGGCTGCTGCGGTCAATGCCAAGGCGCTGCATGCCGGCCAAATCCGCCGCCATATGCGTCTTGCCGATCAGCCCGGTCTTGAGGCCGAGATCGCGCATATGATCGCCGAGGGTCATTTCCCCCACCTTCAGCGGCACGCCGTTATAGGTCGCGCCGTGGGACTGCACATAGCGCCCGGTATAAAAAGACATGCGCGACGAGCCGCAGACCGGCGCCTGGCAGAAGGCGTTGGCAAAGCGAACGCCGGAGGCGGCGAGGGCGTCGATATGCGGGGTTTTGAGGCGCGGATGCCCGGCGCAGCCGAGATAATCGGCGCGCAGCTGATCGCACATGATGAACAGGATATTGCGGATTTCCCCCATGACGCGACGCGGCCTCCTCCTTATGGCGTTGCCCCAGTATGGCGGGGGCCACGGGGGAAATTCAAGCCCGTTGTGACGTTAAAAGGGCGATGCGGCGGTGAGGGTGATAGGCTCCCCCGTTTCGGGATGCGAAAAGCTGAGCCGTTCGGCATGGAGTTGCAGGCGGCTCGCGGCGGTTATCGCCGCCTCATTGCCATAAAACCGGTCGCCCAGAATGGGATGGCCGATGGCGGCCAGATGCAGGCGCAGCTGATGCGTCCGCCCGGTTTCGGGATAAAGCGCGAGAAGGCTTGTGCCGTCCGTCACCTTCAGCCGTTCCCATCGGGTGCGGGCGGGCTTGCCCAATTCTTCATCCACTTTCTGAAGCGGGCGGTTCGGCCAGTCGGCGGCGAGGGGGAGAGTAATCTCGCCTGTTTCCTCAGAAACCTCTCCCAATACTCTGGCGATATAGCGTTTTTCGACTTCACGATCGGCGAACATACGGCTTAAACGCCGATGCGCCTCCGCCCCCTTGCCGAACAGCAGCAGGCCCGATGTATCCATATCCAGCCGGTGGACAATGCGGGCGTTGCGGTCGATTTTTTTGGCCCGTGCTTCCGCACAATCGGTCAGATGCGCCTCCCGCCCGGGGACGGAGAGCAGGCCGCTCGCCTTCACAAAGGCCAGAAGCCAGCCATCCTGATACAGCAGCTCCGCCGCGCTTTCGGGCGGCGGATGATAGGGCATCTCGCTGGGGCTTTTATGCATCCGTCGAGAGTTTCATCATCACCAGCCCGGTGATGATGAGGCCCGCCGCGAGGATGCGCATCGGGCTCGCCGCTTCGCCCAGCACCATGATGCCGAGGACGAATGCGCCGACCGCGCCGATGCCGGTCCAGATGGTATAGGCGGTGCCGAGGGGGAGGGTTTTCATGGCGAGCGCCAGCAGCACAAAATTCACCACCATGGCGACGAGGGTGATAATGCTCGGCGTCAGGCGGGTAAAGCCATCGGACTGCTTCATGGAAAAAGCCCAGATGATTTCGAAAACGCTGGCTGAGATGAGATAGACCCAGGCCATTGCATAACTCCTTCAATTGGCGGGTCGTCCCGGATAATCGTCTACGGGGAGGTCGTCCTCCCGCGGGCATAGATAATAAATCGGCTCGCAAAGGGCAAGGGCAAAATGACTGCTCAGGCGGGCTCTTGCCCAGCGGCGAAATGCGCCATCTGATCGGTATGGGCTTTTCTGAAGGCTGGGCGGTTTGTCGCCCGCGCCACATAATCGCGGCAAACGGGAAAGGCCGTGAGGCCGCCGAAATGATCAGCACACGCTCTCATCACTCAAAATAGATAAAGCTTATTGTTAATCATCTTTTAGTTTAACATTGATCATTTCCAAATTCTCCTTCATGTTAAATGACTTTTAAGCATAGGGGGAGCTTGAAGGCATGGAGAAAAGAAAATCTTTAACTGTTCATTACAGGCGTTTTGACGATCCAACAGGATCCACAAATGGTACCACGCTTGAAGCTTGCATCCGAGCCGCGATGGCCAATCAAAATGGAGAAGCGTTATCAGATCATTGGAACCGGCGCGCATGGAGCGTTCCTCCCGGTGATACTGATACACTTTTGATGAATCTTTATCATGATGATGGGCAAGGCTTTTTCGGTGACTTGACTGTTTATACCCATGGCTTCATGCAAGCACTATTACACAATGAACAAGACGTCCCAATTTTGCGAGTCGAACAACAGCTTCCACCTAAAGGTCGTGAGTATATTCACTCAATGATGTTCTGGTTGGTAATTGATAACCATGTTATGGCGATTCATAGCCGATCACTTTCAACTAAACACTTAGAGCAATATCTAACTTGGCTACTAAAAGACCAAACAAATCAGTTGGATAAAAATGGCCATGTTATCTTAACAGCAAAATTTGATAGCGAAGAGGTCGGCGGCGAACTAGATGATATCCAGGAGATTATCATAGGTGGAACTGGCGCCGTGCAGGCAGCACCAGATAGATTACCACATCCCCAAGCCATCGAGCGAGAGGTAGATAAACATGTAGATGTTGATGAACATCGTTCATGGGGACAACGTGCCCGGAATATATTGAAAATCATAATGAACAATGATGCCGACGTTCAGAAGTTGCTTGACAGCATTCCGAAAGAAGCCGACTTGAATGTATCTGTACGTATCGGATACAAGACAAAGAGCCGTCGCGTTTCCCGGGCACCAATGCAAGAAGTTCTTCGTAACTTGCCCGACGGTGATATCAAGGCTCGCGGTAAACATGGCAAATTAACTGGCAAAGATATACGGCTCAGCTACCCTGTTCGTGTGATATCGAACGGGAGTCTATATGACCCAGAAGACGTCCGATCCAAGTTAAGAAGTGCTTATGATTACTTCGTTGAAAATGGTAAAATAGATACCTAAAGGCACTGTGCATATGCGTTGGCTTTTGAGAAAATGGGATTTCTTTACGGCGGCCCTATTGGCGGCTATGGGAACTTATTTTCTGCCTCATAATGCAGTTAAGGATATTACTACCGAGTTGTTAGCTTTCTTTAGCATCCAATCGGCTGTGATACTTCCTGCAATGATATTCACGGCCGGCATTCTAAAACCAGATGGATTGGAGTTAAGTGATGCTAAGCGATATCACAAGGCCTTAAAAGCGCAAATGCTTTTCTGGGTGATGTTGTTAGGACTGGACTTCATTGCCGTGATGATATTAATCGCAGGGAAAGCGCTTCATTGGACATTGACAGTGCCAATATTAGATTCAACGCAATCCATTGAATTAGGATGGATTCTCCTTACCCTTCTTCTTTTTACCGGTAGTCTGGCAATATTTCGAACTATACCATTTGTGCGCGGCGTCTTAAGCCTCCTCGACTTAAACAGTGATATGACTCAAAAAGCTATTAAACGTCGTAATAGAAGAGAGACGATAGAAAGAAATGCACGCGCAGATAGCCGACCCATGTCAATCCCAGATGACTATGGTGCCGTTATAGGCCCAAACGATGATTAGCCGAAATCAGTGAAATTGAAACTCGGACGTTTAACAAATACGACGGGACTGATGCCTCACAAAAAAGCGGGCGAAAAAACGCCCGCTTTTAATATCATGTCTGATGGGAAGATCAGTCCTTCAGCAAATCGCGGCTGATGATTTCCTTCATCACTTCGGTCGTGCCGCCGGCGATGCGCGACATGCGGTTGTCGGCCCAGGCGCGGCAGATGGGATATTCCCACATATAGCCATAGCCGCCATGCATCTGCACGCAAGAGTCGAGCACCTGCCAGAGGATTTCTGTGGATTCCATCTTGGCGATGGCGGCGGTGACGGCATCAAGTTCGCCCTTCACATGATCGGCGATGCAGCGATCGACAAAGGCGCGCATCATCACCGCTTTCGCCTGGATTTCCGCCAGCTTGAAGCGGGTGTTCTGGAAATCGGCAATGCTCTGGCCGAAGGCCTTGCGTTCCTTGGTGTAAGTCACCGTCCAGTCAAGCGCCGCCTCAATGCTGGTGGCGGAGCGGACGGCGATGACAAGCCGTTCCTGCGCGAGCTGCTGCATCAACTGCTTGAAGCCGCGCCCCTCCACGCCGAGCAGGTTCGATTTCGGCACCCGCACATCATTGAAGAACAGTTCCGACGTATCCTGCGCCTTGTAGCCCGCTTTTTCGAGATTACGGCCGCGCGTAAAGCCTTCGCGGTCCCCTTCGACAAGGACGAGGGAGACGCCGCGTCCGCCCGCGCTCGGGTCCGTTTTACAGGCGAGCACGACGAGATCGGCGAGCTGGCCGTTCGAGATAAACACCTTCTGGCCGTTGATGACATAATCATCGCCATCGGCAATGGCGGTGGTGCGGATATTCTGCAAATCCGAGCCGGCGCCGGGTTCGGTCATGGCGACGGCGGCGATCACTTCGCCCGAGACCATTTTCGGCAGCCATTTCTTCTTCTGCTCCTCCGTCCCGTAGTGGATGAGATAGGGGGCGACAATTTCCGAATGCAGATGGAAGGAGGGGCCCGTCGCGCCCATGCGCGCGAGTTCTTCCGTAAAGACGGCGCCGAAGCGGAAATCGCCGCCAACCCCGCCATATTCCTCCGGCACCGCGCAGCAGAGGAAGCCGCCTTCACCGGCTTCGCGCCAGACTTCGCGGCTGACCTGTCCGGCCTTTTCCCATTCCGCATGGAAGGGGACAATGCGTTCCTCGACAAAGCGCCGGGCGGAGGCGCGGAAAAGTTCATGTTCTTCTTCGTAGATGTGGCGTTTCATGATCGTCCTGTGTTTTTATTCATTTTTCTGGGCTCTGCGGCGGGATCATAGAGCCGCCACCGCCCGTTGTAAATTAAAAGCCGCGCCCGTGCACGGCTTTTCTGGCCCGCCGACGCGCCCGCCGAGGATGCCCAAAGCCACGCCCGCGCGGGGCGGGAGCGCCGCATCTCCCGCACTGTGCACCGCCCGACCGGCAGGCGGAATTATGCCCGCGCGATTAACCATTTCTTTATCCTGAGTTCCTATGCTGGTCCGGTTCTTTACATCTTGGCCGGATTGAGACGGAATGACAGACAGCCCCAACTATTCCCATTACGTCGTGCAGACGCTGATCGACACGCAATGGCGCAGCTTCGAGCGGTATCCGGCCGAGAAACCGGCACAGGACATCGCCCACGCCCTGATCGAAGAATGGGGCGCGCAGCGGGTGCGCATTCTCGGCGGGTTTTTCGCCCCCGAGAAGGACCGTAATGTCTATTACCGCATCGCCCTGGCGGCGCCGCGGCGTTTCTTGGCCTCCCGCGGGTGGCAGAATTCGAAATTCATCTTCGGCAGCACCGCCCTTGGGGTCGCGATGCTGGCGATTTTCCTGATCTTTTACAGCGTTATTCTTCCCATTGCCTCTGTGGCCGCGGACGGGAAGGGACCGGAGACTATGGCCACCAGCGGCCACTCTCCGATCGCCCCCATCGCGAAGCCCGTCGATTTGCGCGCGCGCTTTGGCGAGGTCGCCCATCTCCCCTATGCCCGCATACGGGAAATGGACACCGTTCCGCTCAGGCTGCGTGGCCCGTGGGGAACGGCTTGCGATACAGACGGAGGGGAACTCGTCCTGGCGCCCGGCGCCCTGTCGCACCTCGTGGAGGGAGAGAGCCGGGAAACCCTAACATCCGTCTGGCAGACCGGCCAGCGCTACGGCCTGGTCCAGAGCGACGGCTCTGTACGCATGATGAACCTGATCTCCGCGGATCGTTTGCAGATGATCGGCACCATGAACCGTCTCGGCGATTTCACCGCCGATACTTCCGGGGCCATCCTGTCACGCTGTCTCTGAAGGGAGGACCCTGCCAGCCTGCGCATTATTGACAGACTGGCCGCTCCTGACCTTTAAGGGGCCGACCTTACCCCGGACAGCGCCGCCCGGCTTACCGGATCGCAAATACCCTGACCGCCGCCCGAAGGCCGCGCATCCTTTACGCCGGGTATCCTTTTTTCGCATATATATGGAAATGACTGGCGGGGCAGTCCCCCCGCTCATACGACGTGAGACCTGCATCGCCTCTCGCATGAAGGAAGTATTATATAAGAAAAATGCTATTTATGCAAGAAAAATGGCGATGAGCCTCAAGCCGGGGCGCGCCCGTGCTACAGACTCACCCCGAAATATTGCAGGGCGAACATGGCGGCGAAGCCGAGCGCCATGGTGATGACCACATTATTGCTGAGGATCGCGACGGCAAGCGCGAACAGGGCGGCAATCCAGACGGTGAGGTCGGAATTGGCGAGCGACGCGGCAACCAGGGCGACAATCAGGCAGCCCGGCAGATCATCGAGCAGGGTTTTAAGCCGCGCATTCCGGATAATCGCCTGCCCGCCGACCAGACCCGCGAGGCGCAGCCCATAGGCCCCGACGGCGAGACAGAGGATGAGCAGCCAGTGATCGGGGCTCATGACGCGCTCTCCAGCTTCTTCTGCCGCCGCCGCAGCAGCGCCGCCATGGCGACGCCGATAAGACTGGCGAGGAGGATGGCATAGGCGCTCTCCACCCCTGCCTTGACCAGCAGCACCGTCACCGCGAAAGTCACCGCCCAGGGCACGATATTGCGCAGGCCCCGCCACATCGCCCGCGCCATGGCGATAAACGCCGCGGTGAAGGCGAAACCGAGGCCGTAGCTCGCGAGATCCGGCATCGACTGGCCGAACAGCGCGCCGAGCGTTGTCGACAGCGTCCAGCCCGTGATCATGGTGAGGCCGGAGCCGATCAGGAAGGCCGCGCCGATGGCCGGGTCCGCCGCGTGGCGCGCCAGCGTCAGCGCCCAATTCTCATCGCCAGTGATATGAATGGCGACGAGCCGCCGCCACAGCGGGATTTCCTGCAACAGGGCGCTTAAAGACGCGATAATGCCGAGATAGCGCAAATTGAGCGCGATCCCCGCAATCGCCGCGCCGATCACCAGACCATCGGCGCCGAACCGCTCGATGGCGACAATCTGCGACGATCCGGCATGCACGGTGAGGCTCATCAGCGCGACGCCCCACCACGGATAGCCCGACTGCGCCGCCAGAATGCCAAACGCAAACCCATACGCCGCCGCGCCAACCGCAAAGGGCAGAATGCCGTAAAATCCCTGTTTCATAATGGAAGAATACCGCCCCCGGGCTTTGCTGGCGAGCAAACAATTGGGGTGGGGGGAGGGGTGAGGGGAGTTAATTAACAGGTGTGCTGTAGGGATACAGGAGAATTAGAAATTCAGAATAAAGTCCTGTCAGCCTCATTAGAATAGTTTTGAAATTTATCAAATATAATGTTCGCCAGTTCCGAATTGTCCATTACATCGCAGGCTGATAAAGCTGCAATATATCCAAATGCATTTGCAAAATTTAACACTTCAATAATTTCATCATCATCATAGTTTGGACAAAGTTCAGAATTTTTGAAACGACGCCCAATTGCACGATGTCCAATATGAGTGTAATCATTCATTGCTTCTATAGCTCTATCTTTAAGATTTGAGAGAACTTTACTTGTTGAAGAATCAGTTTTCTTTATTTCTTGCAATTGCTTATAGAGTTTCGGAAATTTTTCATTCTCATAGTTTTGCAGAAAATCTTCAGTTGCACATTTACTGATCCATTTCCCTCTTACGAAAGCCTCATAAATTACACGAAGAAGCGAATAAGCGGATGCATATTGTTTACTTTCGATCAACAGAACAATGGCAGTGTGATTTTCCATCACAATATCAAAATATGCTAACGAGATTGGACAACGAACTGTCACAGGTATCGACAAATCATTAAACTGTGTGCTTAGCCAAATCGTACTTTCTTTGAATTCTTGAATGATACTATCGTCAATTGCCATTCCAAAATCCCCTCAAACCCGGAACACCCGTAAAAATTCCCGCTCGCCGGTTGTGCTGAAATTGACGATGCGGGAGCCGTCGATGCGTTTGGCCCAGCCGAGGCTGTAGACGCGGGTGAGGAGCGCGGAGCCGAGGGAGCCGGCGAGGTGGCTGCGGCGGTTGCTCCAGTCCAGGCAGGATTTGCAGAGCGGGCGGCGCGCGGCGTCGAGGGGCGCGAGATCAATGGCGAAGTCCGTCATAAAGGCGCGGCCCGCAGGGGTGAGGCCGAGGCCCTCACTCTCCGGGGTGAGGAAGTTCTTCGCCAGCAGGCTGTCCATCATGCGCACGCCGAGATCGCCCGCCAGATGGTTGTAGCAGACCCGCGCATGGCGGAGCGCCGGGTCCTTCGGCCCCGTCCGGGTGCGCAGATGCCCCTTCTTGGCGGCGAGGCCCATCATCGCCTCCAGCACACTGCCGACATCATCATCGGCGAGCGCGAAATAGCGGTGGCGCCCCTGCTTGCGCTGCAGGAGAAGCCCGCCCGCCTGCATCTTCGCGAGGTGAGAGCTGGCCGTCTGGGAGGTGATCCCGGCCTCCGCCGCCAGCTCGCTCGCCGTCAGCGCCTTGCCCGACAAGAGCGCCGTCAGCATGTTGGCCCGCGCCGGATCCCCGATCAGCGCGCCGAGATAGGCTATGTCCGGTCCTTCTTTCATAGTTCGATGATAAACGAAGCATTTGCGCACGGCAAGCGTTATTCTCCGCCGACATCAGAGAAGGAGAGGGACATGATCACCTGTTTTATCCGCTATCATATCGACCCGACCAAGAAAGCCGAGTTCGGGCAGTATGCGAGGAACTGGGGGGAGGCGATCCCGCGATGCGGCGCCGATCTCGTCGGTTATTTCGCGCCGCATGAGGGATCGAGCACGCTTGCCTATGGCGTCTATCATATCGAGAGCCTGGCGGCCTATGAGGCCTATCGCGCGCGGCTCGCCAATGATCCGCTCGGCCGGGAGAATTACGAATTTGCGATGCGCGAGAAATTCCTACTGCGCGAGGATCGGACGTTTCTCACGCTTGTCTCAACATAGGCGCGGGGAGGCGGGAGGGGGCACCGCGAGCGGCCCGCACCGCCGCAAGTGCGCGTCGGTTTTCCGCGCGGCGGCCTAGGACGTTACCAGCGGCAGCTTCGCCGCGGACCAGCCGAGGGTGCCATCCTGCATATGGGTGACATTTTGAAGACCCGCCGCGACAAGATCGGGGATCGCCTTGCCGCTGCGGTTGCCGGAGCGGCAATGCAGCAGATAATTGCCCGCAGGATCAAGGGTGGCGATTTTCTCTGCGAAATCTGGGTCATTGAAGTCGATATTGACGGCGCCCTTGAGATGCCCATCGGCAAATTCGCCCGGTGTGCGCACATCGAGGATGACAAGATCCGGCGTCGTTTCGATCAGTTTCGCGGCCTCCACCGCCGGAATGTGAAGATAACCGTGTTGATCGCGCCCGTCAGCGGCCATTGCGTTGTCCTTTCCCGCCATGATGAAATAAACGGCGGCCGCGCCCACGCAGGCCGCCAGAATCAGAAGCGCCGCCCCCCGCATCGCGGATCAGACGTGGAAGGAGGAGCCGCAGCCGCAGCGCCCCTTTTCATTGGGATTTTCGAAGGTGAAGCGCGATTGCAGACCGGCTTCTTCCCAGTCCATTTCGGTGCCCGCGACATATTGCACGGCGTCATGGTCGATCAGCAGCGTAATGCCGTCCAGATCGACGACCGCGTCGTCCTCTTTCCGCTCCTTCGCGTAATCCATGGTGTAGCTGAGGCCGTTGCAGCCGGTGTTGGTGATACCAATGCGCAGGCCCAGAGGGGCCGAGGGCGCCTTGCCGAGCAGGGATTTGACGCGGTCGGCCGCGCGATCCGTTAATGTCATAATCTGTGTGTCAGTCATCATATCACCTCTACAGTCAATATAAGGGCGCGCCTAGAACATTCCAAGATCAAGTTTTGCCGCTTCCGACATATTGTCCGGCGTCCAGGGCGGATCCCAGAGGATCTCCACCTCCACCTCTTTCACGCCGTCAACCGGCAGGATGGCGTCGCGCACCCAGATCGGGATTTCCCCGGCGACGGGGCAGCCCGGCGCGGTCAGGGTCATGCCGACGAACACCTCGCCATCCTCGCTGATATCAATCACATAGATGAGGCCGAGATCGAAGATATTGACCGGGATTTCCGGGTCATACACCTCGCGCAGCGCCGCCACGACAGGCTCTTCCAGCGGCGAGCCGGTGGTGCCTTCCTCAAACGGGCCGGTGGCGACGGGGCGGTCGATTTTATCCATTGCAGTCATGGCTATTCCGTCGAGACCTCCTCTTCATTATCCATGGCCGAGGTCATGGCGTGCCAGGCAAGGGTGGCGCATTTGACGCGCATGGGAAATTCCTTCACCCCGGCCAGCATCATCAGCTTGTCGGTGGCGTCCCCGGCGTCGATGAATTCCTCTTCGCCCTTCACCAGCTTCTGAAAGCCGGTGAAGATGTCGCGCGCCTCCGTTTCCGTCTTGCCCTTGATAATCTCCGTCATCATGGAGGCGGAGGCGAGCGAAATGGCGCAGCCCTTGCCTTCGAACGCGGCATCCTCGATGAGCCCGTTATGGCCCATTTTCAGATACACATTGACCGTATCCCCGCAGAGCGGGTTATAGCCATGGGCCTCATGATTGGCATCTTCGGGATGGCGGAAGTTGCGCGGCCGCTTCGAATGATCGAGGATCACTTCCTGATAGAGTTCGCGTAAATCATCGAGCATAGGGGTCAGTCCTATCAATATATTTCATTCTGCGCTTCGCATATGGTTGCTGACCAGGCACGCTTTCGCAGGAAACCGCCCTGGTTTTCAAGGAAGCGTAACGCCGTCAGCGGCCCTAGGCGACGCGTCCTTCGGGTTTTGCAAGGAGGCAAAATTTGCGGCGTAATCCGTCCTTGAATATGTACAAACATGTCCTTCGTCCGTATTCCTTGCATCTTTTACCTCCTTTCAAAACAGAATTGTAATTTATGGATAGGATTGACCCCTAGCCAAAAATCTCCTGTACCGATTGCACCGCCGCGACGAGGGCGTCAATATCGGCGCGGTTGTTGTAAAGCGCCATGGAGGCGCGGGCCGTCGCCGCCACATCGAAATAATCCATCAGCGGCTGCGCACAGTGATGGCCGACGCGGATGGCGACCCCGCCGCGATCAACAATGGTGCCGATGTCATGGGGATGCACCCCTTCCAGCGTGAAGGAGATAATCGCCGCCTTATGCTTTGCCTCACCAATGATGCGCAAGCTGTTGATATTTTTCAACTGTTCCGTCGCATAGGCGAGCAGGGCCTGCTCATGCGCCATGATCTTATCGAAGCCGATATTATTCACATAGTCGATGGCCGCGCCAAGGCCGATGGCCTGCACGATGGGCGGCGTGCCCGCCTCAAATTTCGAATGGCCCTTGGCGAAGGTGGTTTTCTCAAAAGTCACCCGGTTGATCATATCGCCACCACCCAAGAAGGGCGGCATGGCCTCCAGCAGCGCGGCCTTGCCATATAGCACGCCGATACCGGTCGGGCCGAAGACTTTATGCCCGGTGAAGACGTAGAAATCCGCGCCCAAAGCCTGCATATCCAGCTTCATATGCGGCGCGGCCTGTGATCCGTCGATCAGGACTACCGCGCCCGCATCATGGGCGGCGTCGATAATCTCGCGCACCGGGGTGATGGTGCCGATGGCGTTGGAGATATGGGTCACCGCGACGATCTTCGTCTTTGGCCCGAGCATCTCGAGATATGTATCGAGCATAAATTCGCCATGCTCATCAATCGGCACGGCCTTGACAATCGCGCCGGTCTTTTCCGCGATCAACTGCCAGGGGACGATATTTGAATGATGCTCAAGGGTTGAGAGAATAATCTCATCTCCCGGCTTAAGATTGGCCCAGCCATAGCTGTAGGCGACGAGATTGATGCTCTCGGTCGCGTTCTTGGTGAAGATGATCTCATCAAGGCTGGCCGCATTCAGATGCGCGCGCACGGTTTCGCGCGCCGCCTCATACAGCTCCGTCGATGTCTGGCTGAGATAATGCACGCCGCGATGCACATTGGCGTAAGTCTCCGCATAGGCGCGCTGCATGGTGTCGATCACCACCTGCGGCTTCTGCGCAGAGGCGCCGCTGTCGAGGAAGGCAAGCGGCTTGCCATGCACTTCGCGGCCAAAAATCGGGAAATCGCGACGGATTTTTTCAACGTCATAGATTGTCATGTCATTCATGGCTATACCCTGTCCATCCAGCGGGCGGTGACATCGGCGAAATAGGCGCGGACGGCCTCATTCGAGACTTCCTCCAGCACATCGGCGAGGAAAGCATCAATCAGCATCTTGCGCGCCGCCTTGGCCTCGATCCCGCGGGATTGCAGATAGAAGAGCGCATCCTCATCCAGTTCACCCGAGGATGCGCCATGGGAGCATTTCACGTCATCGGCGTGGATTTCCAGCTCCGGCTTGACCGCCACATGGGCGGTATCGGAGAGCAGCAGAGCGCGGCTCAACTGATCGCCCGCGACTTTCTGCGCATCTTTCACAATCTGGATCTTGCCCTGAAAGACGCCATGCGCCTCCTCATCGAGGATGCCCTTATAGACCTGACGGCTGTCAGTTTCCGCCACCAGATGACGGGTGAGGGTGGTGGTGTCCGCATGCTGCTTGCCGCGGATGAGATAGGCGCCGTTCAGGATACTGGTCGCGCCCGCGCCGGTGAGGCGGGTCTCCAGCTCATTGCGCGCGA
>CEOG01034567.1_pt1 | contig 13465 bp, 29 predicted proteins | sample 530301 | NCBI WGS metagenome assembly CEOG01 (sample SAMEA2619903, study PRJEB7988) | marine metagenome | biome: marine biome (ENVO:00000447); feature: surface water layer (ENVO:00002042); material: "saline water (ENVO:00002010), including plankton (ENVO:xxxxxxxx)" | depth 5 m | reverse complement strand
GCTTCTCCCCCCCCTCCAAAAAACTGTCGCACCGTAGATTGATATCTATACATACTAGGGGCGGCGACACCCCACCCCCCCTGCCGTGTCCACCTGCTGCGCCGTTTGCCAGTGCGCATAATGTGCGTGCGACTGTGCGAATTTGCGAACTGTTTCACACTGTTATTCTAAATTTGTGTGTGTGCATGCATGCCTATGTGTGTGTGAGTGTGTGCGATTGTGGCCAGAATTAAATAAAGATAGACGGCCACATAATATAGACCTTTAACCTATGCTTTTTAAAAAATGTTAATTAATACTTGACAAATGGTTTTGAATGTTTTAAGTTACCTGTAACGTTATATTTGACTTATTTGAAAGAGAGAAAATTATGAATGGTAAAGACATTATAAGAGAGTTACTAGATATGGGATTTCTAACTAGTGACCATGTAGCAGAAATGGCTATTAGATATATGAGTAGTGCAGACATTGAAGATATGCTAAATGTCAACGACGTTTGCTTACCGCATCAAGTTAAATAAGAAAGAGAGAGAATAATGATTAATAAATGGGATAAGTTTAAACTAGGCCTAGGCCGTTACTTGTGGGAATGTTCACATGAGTTTTATTATTCACCACTAGGTAAGTTAATCCGCAATTTAAGAAAGAGAGTAGGTTAATTATGAATACTGTATTTTATGCAAATATAAATAAAAAATGTATTAGTCGTAAAGTAGGTAGCGCACCTGTAGATTATATGCACAATACGATAGTGAAGATATCTAGCGGATTGTGTAAGGTGTCTAGTGCTAGGCATAGGGCCATTGTTAGCAGTGGTTCAAGAGAAGTATGTGCTAAGGTCCATACAGCAGGATCGTATCAAGTTGTTAGTAGTGTGCCTAGTAATGTTGTCGAAGTGTCTTACAATCCTAAAAAATACGCAGAAAGGGATTACTTCTATCGTTGTGATAATGGCGAACGTGTAACGAATGGCGTATTCTATCTAGTGCATGATGAGACCTTTAATAGTTTAAATAACGTCAAGTTGTTTATGGAAATATAGAAAGAGAGAGTAAATAGAAATGATTAATTTGGATAAGTATTTAGTTGATAATGGCCCATATGATACGGATAGGCTAACCCCTCAAGAGTTAGCGCAGTTTATAGATGGGTATAATCAGATTCAGAGAGAGATAGCGATTAGGGATGGTGTCAAGTGTCCTAAGGATAAGACATCATCGACTTTAAAGCTATTAAGCGATCAAATTACTAAGCATGATAAGACTAGTGAAGAATACGGGATTAATCAGTATGGTTTAGCACTAGCACAGAGTGATGCTAGTAATGAAGTTAATGTGTGCAGTTTTGCTACGGATGGTTGTAGGCGTGCTTGTATAGCAGAGTTTGGTAAAGGTGGAATACCTAGCGTAAAGTTCGCTAGAACTGTTAAGACTATCGCTTTACATCGTATGCCTGGCCTATTCATAAAACGACTGGGATCAGAAATTAGAAGTAAGGTAGCGCTAGAAAGTGAGATATTCTGTAGGTTAAACGATTACAGCGATTTACGATGGGAATTAATAGCGCCTAGCCTATTTGACATAGATGGTGTGACGTATTGGGATTACACTAAGCATCCTAAACGCAATCTCAGTAAGCTAGATAATTATACCGTAGTCTATAGCGCTAGCGAACGTTTTAACGATGATAAGATACCTAGCCTATCAAGTAGATATGATGGGGTCGCAGTAGTGTTCAGTGACTATCCAACATTCACGACATACAAAGAAACGCCAGTAAAACTAGGCATACACGATAACTTAGCTGATATGACTAGTGACGGATTTACCGTTATAGCGTTAAAAGCTAAGGGTAAGGCTAGATCAGATTCAAGCGGATTTGTTAGAGTACTCAATTAAGAAAGAGAGAAATAATAATGAAATGTAAGAAATGTAAATTAAACCTTGAATGGGATATGGCAGATTACTGTTATTTCGTTAAAGGTACTGATCCCTATAAGGATGATGAACCTACTTGTGTAGATGGTAGCTACCATAGTGAACATAAGCTAGCGCCACCTGTAAGCGTGTATAGTTCTAGGTTCCTAACTGAAACTGAAGAGGGTAACGATATTCTGTTAGGTGGTAGGGTATGAACTGGGAACTAATTCTAGGTGTAGGGTTCTACTGGTTATTAGACATAGCGTTAATAGGGTACGGTATCTACCTAATCGCTAGGCTATGGCGCTATCTAATCAGTTATTTAGATCTAGGTAGGGTTAGCAAATATGATAAATAATAAATTTGTTAGGGTATGCTTGACATATGGTAGGGTATGCGTTATATTAATAGTAGCTACTCAATAGGGTAGCTTAAGAGAGAAAAGAGATTACATATGAATGATGTATGGAACATAACAATACAGCTAGGTAACTGGCATGGATCAGTGCAAGTATCTAAGGTAGATTTTCCTAAAGCTGTAGACGCTCATCAGTTCGTCATAGATACGACTAGTAAAGCGTTAAAGGAAATGAAAGACAATCCGCTAGGCGTAGCTATGGCGGATGCAATTAATAAACATAATGAAAGAGAGAAAGAATAATGAGTAACAGTAATAAACCTAAGCAGACACTATATGTGAATAGTTATGCAGGTGTACAATTTAGTAAAGTATTTGACACATACCAAGAGGCATTCAATTTTAGAGAGACTTGGAAAACTGAAGTTGGCAAGTTCCTACCTATGAACCCATACAATGGGTATGTGTACACTTGTGATATCTTACCTGGCGCTAGTGTTGAGGATTCATGGATAGAAGATCGTCTACAGGATAGCTTAGACGTAGGTTAAATTAATAGAAAGAGAGAATGAATAATGCAGATAGAATTTATAGGTGTATCAAGTAACGATAGTCATGGTGATATGTTTAGAGATGAAGTAGATAAGTTAAATGAGTACAAGTACAGCGTATGGTATGGAATAGATGGATGCTTACCTGAACAAGACTATCCACTATTTGAATCTAACAACTATCGTGAATGTAAATCATTCATAGCTAACGAGCGTAGAGAGTTTATCGCTGAATTTGGGAAACCATCCAGGTACAATTTGTATGATTGGTATATTGAAGAAAGAGAGAGTAAATAATGATTACATATCCTGAATTTGTAAAGGTTAAAGGTGACCAGGTCGTCATCACACATGAATGCATACAATGTAATAGCAGTAAATCATTAGCTGTAGATAAGAATAGGTTTGATCATTATCTGCATGGTGGAGATACAATGCGTGATTTCCCTGAGTTATCCGCTAGTGATAGGGAAATTATTCTGATAGCTGATAGAAAGATAAACGCACATCTACGGCCATCACCTATGCCACCTATGTTTATTTGTGATGATCATGATTTCTGGGAGAGTGACGATGAATAAGCGACAAGAATTAGTAGGTCATGTATGGGTAGATAGCGGATGCGTCACGATAGCTGATCCATGTAGGTCGAAACAGATTGAAGATGAAGTAATGGTAGAGGGTAGTACCGTCTTGCAAGACTTGACTATTAAATCTAAGTTTGGTGAATATGTAAAGGATGACATAAAGCAGGGTATCGTATTCTCTGGTACTGGAATAGGTGACGGTACATTTCCTGTAGTCGCTACGCTACAAGATGGTGAGATATGTTCACTATCTATACTCTTTAAATAGGGTATAGTCGTAGTGTGTATCCAAATAAACGTGTGTTGTCTCTAGGTGCTGGCGTACAATCGTCATGCCTAGCGTTAATGAACATGCACTACCCTGATGAATACTTTGCGTATGTTGAGGACTATGTGTTCGCTGATACGATGAGTGAACCTGCTAGCGTGTACCAGAATTTATCTTGGCTACAGGATCAAGCGAAAGAAACAGGTAACGTGACTATTCATGTTGTGTCTGCTGGGAATTTGCGTGATGATGCGTTAGGTAAGAATCCTAACAAGAAAGCGTTTAATCCTATCCCTGTGTACGTTAAGAAACCTAACGGTAAGGTTTCGATAGGTCGTAGGCAATGCACGAGAGAATTTAAGTTAGCGCCAGTGATACGCAAACAAAGAGAGTTAATAGGTTTAGGGTACAAACAAAGACGATCTAAAGCACACGGTACAGTGACCAACATATTAGGCATCAGCTACGATGAAGTGTTTAGGGTTAAGGATCATAGGTTAGAACCATTTATGACTAATGAGTATCCGCTGATTGATATGAAGATGACACGCCAGGATTGTCTTGACTGGCAAGTTGAACGAAACTATCCAGTACCACCTAGATCAGCGTGTACATTCTGCCCATTTCATAGTAAGGATGAATGGATGGACATGAAAGAAAACGATAAAGAATCATGGCAAGACGCTGTGCTATTTGATAAACAATTAAGAGAGATAAACCCTAATGAATATCTGCATTCCTCTTGTATGCCATTAGACCAGGTTACATTCACTACGAAAGAATCTGCTAACCAATTATCTTTGCTTGAGGAATGTGAGGGAATGTGTGGTCTTTGATATTGATGCTGTGGTTTATACCTACAGCACCTATAGACGCTCAAGCAGTGAACCTAGATGGTCCATACCCTGATCGTACACAGGTATGGGAACCTTTAGTAGCGTATGTGTGGGATGAATGGGATAGGCAGGATGTAGACGTAGCTATGCGTGTCCTACACTGCGAGAGTAGGGGATACCCTAATGCACATAACGACAGAGTGTATGAAAATCCTAAAGATCAAGCATCAGGTTTATTCCAGCATATGCCACGATGGTGGGATCATAGGGTAGAGCAGAATAATTTAACAGGTCACGCTGATATCTTTAATCCATTTTATAACGTGTGGATATCTGCATGGCTAGTTGATAAATATTCGTGGGAACACTGGGAATGTTGGTAAATGTGCGCTATGTTTGATAGTGCAAGGAAATGGTCCTGGCGGTATGGTATTATCTCTCTCTTTCCCAGCCGTCAGGACTTTTCTTGTAAACTACGATTTGACAAATTATTTTCGTTGTGCTACTTTGTTTTATGAGCGTATCTTCAAATAGGAGATACAAGAGAGAGAGAGAGAGAGATTGTGGCAACACAAAAATACAAACCACAAAAATTGAAAATAGTGGTAAGCGCCAAACTCACGGAAGACGAGTATGGGGCGATGGGTGAAGCCCTGCGTTTATATGGGGAAACCTTACATGAGCAAGGCTTAGACGACCACGTAGCCATAATTGAGCGTGCTTACGAGCGCTTAACTGGTTTCAAATTAACAGGTCATAAATAAAGCGAAGTAGTACTGCATGCACACCCACTCAGGTGGGTGTGCATGAGGGATTACTTAAAGTATAAGCTAATCCAGAAAGAGAGTAAGTAATGAGTGATAAAGAAGGCAATCCACATTCCCCAGATTGCATAGGGATATATGCAAAGCAAGGTAAATATGCTGAGAAGCACATCCAAACAGAAGAGGATGAGTTTCCGCTTGCACCTACGTATCTCTTGCCTGATGGTAGAGTTATCCTGGTTGATTTCAATGTCCACATGCATGACGAACGAGGAGTAACAGTGAACTGTTACATGACCCACTGGAAAGATTTCGATTCTATTCCCTATGGTGGTGCTAGTGCATTTAGAGATGAAGCAAATTTTTATGACATATTTGTGCCGTTGGATTTGATATTAGAACACTGTGATTTGTCACAAGTTGAATACAAACTAAAAGATGAGGAAGATTATGAATATGGCAAGTAAAGAATTTAGAGTACCATACCAGGACATGATCAAACTGTTAGACGCACTAAACGATCTAACACATTATGAAGTCACCACAGCTAAACATAAGAAGAAACTGATTGAAGACATACACCATGCAGTTGATGTAATCAATCATCCAACAAATGTCGTTGAGTTAGGTGATGTTGAACAAGTACCTGATAACGTGGTAGAACTAAAGAAGAGAATGAACAAACCATCTAGTGATTTGTTCTTTGATTAAGGAAAGAGAAATGGATAAGACAATAGGAACCCAATTTGGGAAAGTAAGTAAAGAAGAAGAGAAACGTTTACGAGAAGATCATTACCGTAAGACGATCATCATGTCTATGATGGCACACGATGAAGACGATATGATTCCAGCGTTAGACGGTATCAAGCATCATCCCACTGCTGAACAGTTAGAATACTACGATGCGTTAATGAAACGTTTAGAATCATGGCGCAACCTGGCATCGTTCTATCGTAGGCAGGCACTGTACGAATACGTTATGGAGCAAGGTCACGGTAGTTTGACATCAGGTGGCAAGATACTGGGAATAGGTCGAGCAGGCGCACACGCCATGAAACAATCAGCAGAAGTTGAAAGACTAAACCTAGTGAAAGCAGAAGACTTTGTTTCGTAGCGAACACGCACTATGCAGAAACCAGGACACAGCAGTATTCTTCAACGAACGTAACAGACGTGAAGTAGCATACGCTAAGAGTGTATGTAGGCGTTGTCCAGTGATGGAGGAATGTGGTGATCATGCTATTAAATCACACACCTATCATGGCATCTGGGGAGGCATGAGCCCTAGAGAATTGGAGGAACAACGTAGGTTACGAAACATTGTCCTACCCCTACAGTACCCTTTAGTTGTAGGTGCAAAGCGAAATGCTTGACAGCTTACAGTAAACACAGTACTGTAAAATGGGTAAGCGTGAGCGTCACAAAAGCGCTCACGCTTACCCCCCCTACTTACATTGTAAGCTAGACATACAAGGGACAGAAATGAGAGAAATTAAACTACGGCAAAGTTACATCAATAGTTTCTTACGATGCCCAGAGCAAGCAAGACAGGAACGGTTAGGTCTTGTACGCCAGAAAGAAACATCAGATCTGTTACGAGGTAACGCTGTCCACCATGCTATTGAGCATGCTGGACTAGCTCGAATGAACGACAGCAGGGATGTAAGCTTAGACGAAATGATAGACGTAAACGATACGTTCATTGCTGATAACGCTAATGAGGTTGAAGTATGGAGACAAGAATACGATGAAGTCGTAGACACATGCAGGGCCAACGTCAAATGTTTCTACGATGAGCTATACCCTGTGCTTGATCCTGTAGGTGTAGAAGAAACGTTTACACGAAGCATGGGAGTACGGCATGGTGTACAGCTTACGCTTACTGGCACTGCTGATTGGAATGACAGGTCAGGTGCGTTATGGGATTGGAAGAATCCATCACGCCATTATCCAGCTTGGGAGAAACAACGTTGGGATATACAAAGTCACGCCTATACTTGGGCATTGGATAAAACAACTTTTAACTTGGCAGTATTCGCTAACGGTAAGTTGCAAGTAATAGAGATACATAGATCACAGGAAGAGAAAGACGCATTTATAGAACTTTGTTGGAGTATGGTTCCAACACTGCTAACCATTGATACGGCCACCACATGGCCCATGAGATGGGAAGGCTGGCATTGTTCACCTAAGTGGTGTCCAGTGTGGCAAGCAGGAAAGTGTCGAGGTGAACACCTCACAGAAGAACCCTGGTAGACAGGGAGAAAGATAGAAAAATGACAGAAGCAAAGATAAGTGTGACATTCACTCAGAAAGTGAGTGAACAAGCATATGAGACAGCAGACTATAGTCTGACGATAGAGAGAACAGTGCCTGAAGTAACTATGGAGGCAGAAGCTCATGCTCTATTTGAAATGGCTAAGTCAGAAGTATTGAAGCAAGCAGGTCAAGAATTTGATCTAAGTGATACAGGTGTTGTGATGAGGAAACTCAAAAGTGATGTTTCCCAACCTGCAAGTAGTGCGCCAAGCGCCCCTGCGCCAGCACCCACCAGTAGTCAGCAAAGTGGCCCAACGCAAAGAAGCGTAACAGCACCACCACAACGACCAGCACCAGCAGGTGGAGCTATCACAGGCAGAGTATACAAGAGACTACCCAAAGCAGTAGGTAAAGATGCCCACATCAAACAAGCATGCTTTAATTTATTGGCGTTCCAACCAGCCACATGGCAAGATGCCAATGGCGACATCACTGTATACACAGTGAAAGAAAAAGCTGATGGAACAACAGACACGAACAAGTCAGGGAACAACTACCCCAACTTTTCGATAAACAAAGAAGCACTGAAATACTGTGACATCACAGTAGAACAAGACTTTGGCATCTGGATCAACGATGGGGATAGCAACGTTCCTCTTACAGTGTGGGACCAGGTAGCTGGACAAACTGAAGCTGACGCTGTTGAATGGGATTGGGTAGCACGCAGAGCAGAACTACAACAGTTCACTTACCAAGCGACACGTTGATGGGGGATGAGAGTGTGACGGCACTCTCAGCGGAAGAGATCGAGGCCAGACTTGCTGGCCTCGACTCTAACCAAGAGAGAGAAAGTTACAAGTTTTTCAAACCAACATCAGAAGCAGTAGACCAATGGGTTCAATACGCTCAAGGTAGCCACGACTGTTTCTATCTAGGCCTACAAGAAATAGATGAAAAGATGCGTGGCGTATGGCCAAGCGATGTCCTGGTCGTAACTGGCAGAGCACACTCAGGCAAGAGTGCCGTACTGCTATCCAGTATGGCTAGAAACCTGCAAGAGAACCCAGATTTCTACGGTGTGATATACACACCTGACGAACCAGAAGTGCTCGTAGTCGCAAAGTTGTATGCCCTACTTTACAAACGTAACCTAGCTGAAGTAGAAGAAGCGTTACGCACAGGGGACAGAGACATCATGTCAGAGATCAACGAAGCGAAAGAGGGATTCCTAGATAGAATAAAGATATTTCCTAACGCATTAAGCTTTGAGGACATGTCAATAGCCATGTCAGAATGCGAAGACTACTGGCAACACAGACCAGGATTCGTCATGGTTGATTTCCTGGAGCAACTACCCAAAGCATCAGGATACGAAGGCGTAGGTAACGTACTCAAGGGATTGAAAGAATGGACAGAGAAACAGAACCTACCTGTTGGACTAGTACATCAATCAGGTAAATCATCTCATCGTGGTTCAAGTCGTGGCATGGATGACGGCAAGTTCAACGCTGACGAGTACGCTATACTCCAGCTCAACGTGTTCCGTAAACGTGACGACCCTAAACTATCAGACCATGATAGAAGAGTACACAGTGTCAGCGTTTCGTTGGACCTGTGCAAGAACAAGCGCCCACCCTGTAAGGTCACCAATCCTCCTATTGACTATTACATGGACCCTGATTGTGGTTTCGTGAGGCGCTATTACGAATCAGACATACCTGAAGATGACAGGTGGATTGAATGACAGGGGAAAGAACAGGCGAGAAGTGGAACTGGTTAAGAGAGTTAGCGCCTGATGCGCTACTATTCGATGGACCCGTAGGGTACGCTTTTGATAAAGCAATAATTGGTGTAGCTACACGAATAGGTATGCAACCTGTCGTTGCATACGATGACGAGTTACTAATCAAAGCATTAGTAGATGAGGACTGGGAATGGACTGACGCTGTTGAATGGGTAGAGATCAACACCAAAGGATCGTATCTAGGTGAAGGAACACCAATAATTATACATAAGTGGGAAAACAATGAGTAAGCACAAAGACTTACTTGAAGACTTCACACAACTACACAACGGCAACACCATCGCCTACGTCAAAGACAGAATCAAACCAGTCAAACAAATCAACAGAGAAGATTTCCAACAAGCAATGTCAGAACACCTATCAGGTGACCAACCCATAGGCGTATACCCACTATGGGAACGCAACAACGTATGGATGGTAGACTGGGTAGCAGTAGACCTAGACGAAGGCGACATCAGCGACATCCACGCAGACAACCTCGTAGCATTACTAGACCAGCTCAACATTAAATCATGGAAAGAACCATCACGAAGCAAAGGCTACCATGTATGGGTATACCTCAAAGAATCCCTATCAGCGTCACTAGCACGCAAAGGAATGATAGGTGCATGCAGAACAGTAGACGTACCAATTCGAGAAGTCTACCCCAAACAAACACACCTAGAACCAGGACACATAGGTAACTGCCTACGCCTACCCTACCCAAAGATACGCACCAAAGGTAGGCAAGAAGTAGCAGGATACAAACTAGAACAGTTCGTCACAGAAGCTATGGAGCAACGCACACCACCAGGCGTATACCGCAAACTCATGTCACTATACAATGCGACAGAACCAGCACCCATCGTGCAAACCAAACGAGACTACCAAACAGACATGGATGGTCATTTCGTAGGAACAGCGAAACAAGTATGGGAAAACCCACGAGATGATGATCGTAGCGCTACCTTGTATGCCTTCGCCGCAAGCCTAATCTGGCAAGAATACAGTCCACAAGCAACACTAGACTGGGTTAGAAGACTAGACGACAGGTTAGAAAAGTTTGTGGGTAGACACGACAGAGAACAACAACTACTAAACTTAGTGCAAACAGCAGTAGAAAGAACCAAAGTCCGTGACTAAAAAACAACACAAATTCACAATACCCATTAGACCTAAAGCAAAAAGCAGGCCAAGAGTGACATCCAAGAATGGTAAGCAATGGGCATACACACCAAAGACGACACGAGACTACGAACAAATGGTCAAAGAATACTACAACGGCCCACTATTTGAAGGCCCAGTAAGCATGAGCATCGTACTATCAGACAAACGAGCAGTCGTTACTATCACAGAAATGGATTGTAAAGAATCACCCTTACGAGGAGATATATCTAATTATGTCAAGGGTATAGAAGACGCATTGAATGGTCTAGCCTATACTGATGATCGCCAGATACATCGACTCGTAGGAAAGAAAAAGTGACAGACACACAATTCAATCAAGCTCCTTACCAATACAGATACCAGCACATGGGTGACGAAGCGGAAGGACACTTTGAGCGAGTCAACGAACAATGGGCTAGGTTTGGTTTTAATAGACCTAAGAACGTAACCAAGTTTCATTATCTCCCACATGTAATCCGCTACACACCAGACTATGTGCAAGCAGACCCAACCAGGCTAGTAGAAGTCATGGGTATGGGAAGGACACCATTAAAAATAAAGTTAGAGAAGATCGCAGCTATGCAATGGTGGGATGGAACAGGCGCACCCCTCTACCTATGGGTATGGTCATCAACTAGGCAAACCTACGCAGAGGTACAATTCAGAGAATTAATGAACATCATTAATAAGAATGATGTTCCTTTAGGTAACTTCCATGAAGGCAAAAAATACTTTTCAATAAGTTCCAAGCTTTTGCCTTGGGCCAGTGATTGACCCCATAGGGGGAGAAGAAATCTTTAACAGATTGAAACTACTAAAGTTTCCATCACTGCGACCTGTACGCACAAGAAACTCAATACAAGGACTCAACCAACGACACTTTGAAACAGAAATAGAAGCAGTACTACACGCTAGACCAGGTTTTGAACCTGACATTTCAACAGAACTACACGAACAGAAACATGAAGAACTACGCCTCGCTGTAGAAGACATGTTTAACCAACTTACAGAAGAAGAACAATGGATATACCACATGCTCGTAGACATAGGACTATCCATGCGTTTCGTAGCACGAGCATTGAACATGCCTAAGACAACGTTCGCTCGAAGACGAGATGCTTTAGCTGACAAGATGCGTAAGCTCCTACTAGAACATAAAATAGTTAGAGATAAACTAGGATTCTAAATCCCTCGTCTGAATACAATCCTGCAAGAAATATGAGAAACCCTCTACCCAGTTGAGAATACAAGTCAACGAAATAAGATTACCCTTAGCTGACTCTTTCCAATGCTTAACAATATTGCGTGCCTCATCACCATCAAAGACTATAAGCACACCTAATTGCTCCTCATGCCACTGACCATGCGTGCCATCATGAATGTCCAACTTGGTTATATTGTCTCTTATTTCCTGGACAAGTTCCTCTTCAATGTCTAGCCCCTCTAACGCCATCCACTCAGCCCATTGATCCTCGAACTGATTATCTGGCATGAGCTATCCTTTCAGACGATCCTTCGCTACAGTCTTAACACTAGAAATCAAAGCTGCTAAACCAGCAGTAGCTGCGCTACGCAACGTAGAAAGATCAGTAACCACGAATACAGCTACGAACGCTTGAACTGCTGTCCAAGCTGCTCGCTCTACCCAGTCCCATGAACCTACTTTAAGTTGTTCTGTCATTTTCTTTTCCGTTTCTTCGCTTTATCATATGCTATCGCAACTGCTTGTTTGCGTGGTCTACCCTCCATGATTAACTTACCTATGTTATGGCTAATCACTTCTTGAGAAGACCCACGTTTGAGAGGCATTATATTCCTGTTACTGGCCTACCTCGAAACCCTCTAGCGCCCCTGTTACGACCAGACATGTTCCTATCCTGATATGCTGCAAACAGCATTTCCATAAGTTCCTGCTCATTCATCCTTGGAGGAGCAACAGCAGGTCGCATCATGGATTGAGGCAACTGGGGTTCTACACGTTCACCAGCAAATGACCCTCTAGGTTTCCCTAACTGTTCCATAAATTGAGATGGCATATTAGGATCATCCCTATCTATGATAAGAGGCATAGGTCGCATCCCATCTTGCGCTGGAGCTGGCCTACCAGGTCTAGGTTTAATACTAGGCAAAGGCCTAGCTTGGCTAGGTCCACTACCTGGTGTGCCAGGCATAGGTCTTAAAGGTGGTTTCATAGGAGGTCGTGGTTTAGGATTCAATGGTCGTGGACCTAAACGTGCATCTCCTCTTCTTCCACCTTGAGGCATCCTAGAAGCAGGAGAAAACCCCTGACTAATAGGCGACATGCCTTGACCACCAGCTATAGCGGCAAGCAAGTCCTGTAGAGACATTGCCATTATCTATATCTCCTAGTTGGTCTTTTAGTTGTGCGTGTTTTACGCACAGGCCTTCTACCTAAGTTGGGTCTAGGAGTTCTTCTAGAAGGTCTTCTTGTTTTAGATATTCGACCACCTCTTCTTTTGGCAGGCATTATCGAATCCCCCCACCTTTCTTGTAAGTGGAACGACCTTTAGTTTTTTCCTTAACTTTTTGAGCAGCAGCTTTCTTAATGCCTCTATCCATAGCGGCTCCCAAAGCGTCTTGATAGAACTTGCTACTAATGCTCATTGCATCTATTCCGCTACCGCTACCATGAGCTACGTTGCGTGACTTTCTAGGTTTTCTACCTTGATGCTCTATACGAGGTTTAGGTTTCCTAGACTTGTGCTCATTAGGTTTCTTAGCAACACGTTTAGGTTTACGAGCTTTATGCTCACCAGGTTTACTAGCGCCCTTAGAAGCTTTAGGCTTACGACCCTTGTGCTCTCCAGGTTTTTTAACCTTAGGTTTAGTCTTAATATATGAAGGTGCTGACTTGCCAGCAGCTTTAGTCATTGCTTTAGTCTTGCGCCTCTTAGCAGCAGCAGCATTACCACCTGGTTTACGAGTGCCTTTACGCTTAGTAGCGCCAGGA
>CEOG01003144.1_pt1 | contig 13534 bp, 13 predicted proteins | sample 530301 | NCBI WGS metagenome assembly CEOG01 (sample SAMEA2619903, study PRJEB7988) | marine metagenome | biome: marine biome (ENVO:00000447); feature: surface water layer (ENVO:00002042); material: "saline water (ENVO:00002010), including plankton (ENVO:xxxxxxxx)" | depth 5 m | reverse complement strand
TTGGAAGGCTGAGGTTCTACCTTTGAACTATACCCGCCTGACCCGCTTCTATCTGGCGGATTAGCCGCAGCTGCGACCCGCCGTGGCACACGCTGTACCGCGGCGTTTAGCCTGGTGGAGGGGGGTGGATTCGAACCACCGAAGCTTTCGCGTCAGATTTACAGTCTGATCCCTTTGGCCACTCGGGAACCCCTCCGAAAGGCGGCATATTGTCCAGACGGGCATCCCCTTTGTCAACCAATAAGTCAAACAAAATCATCCACCTGTCGGGCGGTGCCAAACGGGAACCCGAGTAGTCGATCAGGCCGGCAAAGCGATGGTCGCCAGGGCCTTCACATGCATGCCCCATTGGCTGTTCTGACCCAGGACCTCCACCTCAACCAGACCGTCGGCACAGGACTTCACCTCCCCGGTCATGGTCATGGTGGTGCCGGGGATATTGGGCGCCCCGAGGTGAATGGTCAGCTTGCGGAAAACGGCATCGCGGCCGCACCAGTCGCGCAGATAGGATTCGGTCAGGCCCTGGGTGGTCAGGATGTTCATGAACACATCCGGCATGCCACTGGCCTGCGCCACCGCTTTGTCGTGGTGGACCTTTTGAAAATCGCGTGTCGCCAGAGCGCCACTCACGATCAGGGACGTGGTGATGGGGATTTCACGTGGCGGCAGCGTGTCACCGACCTTGACCTGCCCCTGTTTGATTTGATCACTCATTGGGCAGCCTCCCCGCCGGTATTTTTAGGACAGTATTTAAGAACCTTGAAGCTCTGGCGCCCCAGTGGCTCACCATCCTGATTGGTGAATTCGGTGACCGTTTCGTAGAAGTAACCCTCACCGAGTCCCGTCTTTTTCCGCTCGGAGATATTGTCGATCACCGTTCGCGCATGAACCACTTCGCCCAGGCGCAACTCCCGATCGTATTCCTGTGTGGTATTGGTCGCGACCACGCCCACATACCCGTGCTCATCAAACAAGTCGAACAGCTGGGTCTGGGGGTCCTGCTCACGCCCTTGCGCCGCGACCGCGTAACCGGCCTGGCCCCACGCGAACAGCATCGTTGCCGGCGCCACCAGCGCTCCGCGGGAGCCCGCAGCTGCCTCGGCTTCGTCCAGATGGTCGGGATTGGTGTTACCCATGACTTCGCACCAGTGGCGAATCATGGCTTTGTTCACTGCGTCCTTGGCGGTGGACGAACCGCATTCGCGGCCAACGAAGGCCTTTATCTTTTCCTCGAAGGCGGCAATATCTTCGCTACTCATGGCTCAACTGGCTCCGGCTGGTGGCAGGCACTGGCGCCCGCACTACTGATGACTGGACTGCACGCACAACATAATTGAATTTATATTCAATTTCAATTATGTTTTACCGCGGTCAGTCTTCGACCATCGACACTCACAGCAAAAAAACGGCGGTGCGCACATGGCACAGAGTTTCAGAATGAAGCCCCCGATGGGGGAGGATAACGGCTGGTGGTGGCAGCAGGCTGCCGAGGGTCATCTTGCGATTCAGCGCTGCGGGTCCTGCGGCACCCTGCGGCACCCCCCGAGGCCCATGTGTGGCGACTGCCATTCTCTGGCCTGGGACCATGTCGTCTCTTCCGGCCGCGGTACGCTCGACAGTTACACCATTCTCCACCATCCACAGTTCCCGGGCTTCGACTATCCGCTCATTATCATACTGGTGCAGCTGGAAGAGGGTACGCGCTTTACGTCGCAGCTGGTCAACTGCAGCCCGGAGGACGTCGAATTCGGCATGCCGGTGGAAATGGTGATGCATGAGGACCCGGACGGCTTCCGACTGCCCATGTTCCAGCCTGCACAAGGAGCCAGCGCATGAGCCACTTCCTGAAAGACAAAGCAGCAATCGCCGGTATCGGCCTCACTGAGTTCTCGAAAAAGTCCGGCGTCTCGGAGCTGTCACTCGCCGCCCAGGCCACACTCGCCGCCTGCGAGGACGCAGGACTACCGCCCTCGGAAATCGACGGATTTGTCAGCTACACACTGGATTCCACCGACGAAATCGAGCTCGCCCGCACCGTCGGTGCCGGCGATCTGAAGCTGTTCACCAAGGTGAACTACGGCGGCGGTGCCGCGGTCGGCACCATTTTGCACGCCGTGATGGCGGTGGCCACCGGTGTGGCCGACAACGTGATCTGCTACCGGGCCATGAACGGCCGCTCTGGCCAGCGCATGGGCCAGGGCATTTCCGGGCAGATCGTCAGCTCGGACCTGGTGCACTGGTCCTGGTACATGCCCTACGGCATGCTCACACCCGGCTCCTGGATCGCGATGATCGCCAACAAGTACATGCACCACTACGGTGTTACCGCCGAGGATCTCGGTCGGGTCGCCATCTCACAGCGCCACTACGCGCAAAGCAACCCGCGCTCATTCTTCCATGGCAAACCACTGACCATGGAGGACTACCTGGCCTCAAAGATGATCGCGGACCCGTTGCGACTCTACGACTTCTGTCAGGAAACCGATGGTGGCTGCGCCATTCTGGTCACCAGCGCCGAGCGCGCCCGCGACCTGCAACAGAAGCCGGCCATCATTCGCGGTGTGGTGCAGGCCTCCACCCGTGGCCAGGAGCAGATGACCAGCTATTACCGCGACGAGCTGGACTCCCTGCCTGAAATGGAGATGGCAGCACGGCTGGTGTACGCCCAGAGCGGGCTGGGGCCCGACGATATCAACGCAGCCTGCCTGTACGATGCCTTTACCTCAGAGGTGATCATGCAGCTGGAGAGCTTCGGCTTCTGCGGCCGCGGCGAGGGCAAGGACATGGTGCGCGACGGCGCGCTGGATATTGATGGCCGCCTGCCCAACAACACCCATGGCGGCCTGCTGTCAGAGGCCTACATCCACGGCATGAACAGCATTGCCGAGGGCGCGCGCCTGGTGCGCGGCACCTCGACCAGCCAACCGAAAGGTGTAGAGCATGTGCTGGTGAGCAGCGGCGTGGGAGTGCCCACCGGGGCGCTGATCCTCGCGCGCGACTGACTTCCCTGCCCCGCGTGCCGCCCGGCCCGCGGGGCCTCAATGCTCCCAGGTATCCGCCACTGCAGCGCCACGCGCCTCATCAACCGGCAACACGGCCACCATCGCGACGACAAACAGCAGCAGACAAAACACGATCGCATCGGCCAGTCCCAGCAACCACTGCACCAGGCCAAGACCGAAGATACCGAACACCGCTGCAGCCTTGGTCGCCATCCCCCAGTAGCCAAAAAACTCGGCCGCCCTGGCATGAGGTGTCAACACACCCACCAGCGCCCGTGCCGCAGACTGTGAAGAACCCAAGCTCAGCCCGGAGAGCACACCCGCGAACAGAAACACATACTGCGCCTGCCAGGCCACACCCAACCCGGCCTGTGCGAGGCGGGTCAGTGCGGGGGTCTGCCAGATTGCAAGGATGGCGAGCAGCCACAGCGCCAATGTCAAAAGATAAACCCGCCGCGCACCCCAGCGGCTTTGCAAATGACCGAAGAACAGTGCGCCAAGGGCCGCCGTAATCTGCACGGTGATAAACATCATGACGCGCACGGACTCATCCCAGCCAATCACCTGGGCACCGTAAATGAACGAAAAGGCGATGATGATATAGATGCCTGCCATGGCGAAGAACACCGATACCAGCAGCGTGCGCAGGTCGCGGAACTGCGCCAGCGCGCGCTGGGTCTCCAGCACCCTGTGCACCCCCATACGCAGCAGCGCTGACGGTGACAGTACAGGCCGCCGCGCACCCCGCTCCCGCAGCCAGAGAAAGGTGGGTATGGCCGCCAGCAGGAAAAAGCCACCGGCGAAAGGTCCCACCCAGCGAATACGGTCGTAGTTCTCAAGCGACACATCACCCAGCATGAGCAGAGTGAACGCGGTGGCGACCAATCCGCCCACGTAGCCCAGGCTCCAACCCAGGCCCGAGATCCAGCCGAGTGCGCTGCGCGGCCCGAGGTCCGGCAGGAAACTGGCGATGAACCCCTCTCCGATGGCGTAGGCAAAATTCGACAGTACCAGCAGTAGCATGGCCGGCAGAATCCAGCCGGGCTCCACGAAGTACAGCAGGCCGGTGGCGACCACGGTGAGCAGATAACTGGCAAACAGAAACCGTTTGCGGCTGCGCGAGTAATCCATGATCGCGCCGCACACGGGGCTGGCGACCACCACCAGCACATAGCTTGCCGCCAGCGCGACACTCCACAGCAGGTTACCCAGCCGGTAGTCCGGCGCGTCGCCTACGATCACACGGGTGAACAGGTCGCCAAAAACCACAGTGATGATGAGCAGCGTGTAGCCCTGGTTGGCGAAATCAAACATCGCCCAGCCGAATATCTCACGACGGGGGGCCAGCGCGGTCGGGCTGAGGCCTGGCTTCACACGGGGAGCCGCCGATAAACCCACACTGGCTCACCAGAATCCAGCGCCAGGCAGACACGCTCATAGCGCACGCCAAGGCGCTCGTAGCGATCAAGGCGTGCCAGCTCTTTGGGTGCCACGGAGAACACCTCTCCCGGCACCCGCCCGTCCGGCAACGGGCGAATGTCCAGGCGCTGCCGGTCGAAACCCGACACCGCTGCTGGCGTCGTAAAAATGCGCCGCCCAACAATCAGCCAGCGCACCAGGGGATTGCGCAGGGTGCCGTACACGAACACCCGCTGGTCGCAGGGACCCTCAGGGACCTCGTAGCCTTCAGGCATGGCATATCCCCAGGGGCCCAGCAGCACCCACCACAGGTACATCCCGGTAGCCGCAATAACACCCAGCCCGCCGGCAGCAATGCGCCTTCCCAATGCGTTACGTGACATCTTTGTTTGTACGGCCATATGTGCATCATACCGCTGCATGAGTGACAGTACAGCGTGCGAGGGGGACTGCCTCATTCGTCGGGCCACTCGGGCCCACTATCGGCAGGGCGTAGAACTTTAACCTACAATGCAGGCTTCCGGGCACAAGGCCTTTTCGCAAATGGGACACACATGTTAGAGAACCAGAAAATTCTCCTTACCGGCGCGGCGGGTCAGATCGCCTTTCCGCTGGGCCGGTTTCTTGCCGCCACCAATGAAGTCTGGGGCGTCGCACGTTTCAGCGAGCCCGGCTCCAGGGAGCGCTGCGAGCAGGCGGGCATGATCACCCGCAGCATCGATCTCGCCAGCGGTGATTTCGGCGATCTGCCACAGGATTTCGACTACGTGCTGCACCTCGCGGTGTTCCAGCTGGCCGGACAGGACTACAACCATGCACTGCAAGTGAACGCCGAGGGTACTGCACTGCTGATGGCGCATTGTCGCAGTGCCAGAGCCTGCCTGGTGATGTCCACCTGCGCGGTGTACGCGCTGCACGCCGACCCCCGCCACGCGTTTCAGGAGGATGAGCCGCTCGGGGACTCCAAGCAACCCTACTCACCCACTTACGCCATTTCCAAAATTGCCCAGGAGGCCGTTGCACGCAGCTGCGCACGGCTGTATCAGCTACCCACGACCATCGCGCGGATGAACGTGTCCTACTCCTCCAATGGCGGGTTGCCGGCCTATCACCTCGACGCCATCATGCGGGACGAGGACATTGTGCTCCCCGCGGGTGGCGAGGCGTGGTATACCTGCATTCATCAGGATGACATCAATCAGCAAGTGGCGCTTCTACTGGACGCAGCAAGCGTCCCCGCCACCCTTGTCAACTGGAGCGGCGACGAGCCGGTGGACGTGCGCAGCTGGTGCCAGTATCTGGGGGAGCTTGCGGGGCGCACTCCACATTTCCGCGAGGACGACAGCCAGTCCATTCCCTCACGCGTGACTGACAACCGGCGTCGCCTGGAGCTTATCGGCCCCTGCCGTATCGGCTGGCGGGAGGGTTTCGCAGCCATGGCGATGGAACGTTACCCCTCACTGAAACGCAGCTGACGACGGCCAACCCCAGTATGAGTGACTGCACACAACTCCTTGCCGATGTAAGGAGTTGCCGACTGTGCGAGGCTGCGCTGCCGCTGGGGGCGCGACCTGTGCTGCAACTGCACCCGGACGCCCGCATCCTGATCGCCGGCCAGGCACCTGGGCGCAAGGTTCACGACACCGGGATACCGTTCAACGACCCCAGCGGCATCCGCCTGAGGCAGTGGCTGGGCATTGACCGGGACACCTTTTATGACCCTCAGACGGTAGCACTGTTGCCTATGGGCTTCTGCTACCCCGGTACCGGCAAGCATGGTGATTTACCACCCCGAGCCGAGTGTGCGGCAACCTGGCGCCGGCCCCTGCTGGAACAGCTACCGCAGATTGAGCTGACTCTGGTATTGGGGCAATACGCTCAGGCCTGGCACCTTGGCGGCCCCAGAGTCGGGGTTACAGCGCGCGTACGCGACTGGCGGACGCACTGGCCCGCCCTGGTGCCGCTGCCTCACCCAAGCCCGCGCAACAACCGCTGGCTCAGTCAGAACCCCTGGTTCGAGGCCGAGCTGTTACCCGCCCTGCAGGCGCGGGTTGACCACATTCTGCGCGGCGCCGCGGAACCGGGACTTGAATAGGTGCTTGATTTTTCTGGCGTGCTTACCGACACATAGGTTCAACTTTGTTGCGCAGTACGGAGGAATTGCATCGGTCGAAAGGTGCACGCGACGTAACCTATTCGGCTCACATGGTCTCCGCAATGGGTCTACCACGCAATTGAAGGCGAACAGGAACAACACGGCGCTGTTACGAATAAGCCGCAGATCTGAAAACAGTTTGCCAAGCGCCCCCCTGAACCGGCGGCCGCGCTCAGTCGTGCCTGCGCAACGGCAGCTCGTAACGCAGTCTGCGGTACTGCTCCTCGCTGTACAGCGTGGCTTCAACTTTTTCGATATCAGTCACCGACACCAGAGGATCGGCGAAGCAGCGAGCGCGAGGATGCATCCCTGCCATGCGTTCTTCCCGCGGCGGCAGTAACTCTTCGACTTTCAAAACGCCACCGTCGGCGAAAATGGAAACGAAATTCGCGGGCAGGGGCACCGGCGTGCGCAGTTCTCCGTTGACGTATTCCAGGACCAGTGACCGGAGCGATGCCGCATCTGTGCGCGGAAAGCGGTAATCACCACGAAACTCTACCATGGTTTCCGGGGAGCCCGCGTGGAAACGCAGGCGAACGTCGAAATGTTCGGACTCGGTCAACACAGTCGTCATGTGGTACACACCATCCGTGGCGCACGACCCCAGAGTGCCGTTAAACGATTCACTATTGCCGCTACCGTCCGTGCGCAGCGTGCGTACATCCGCGGTATGGATGCCATAACCGGGTTGAATCGCGAAAGCCAGGTGCACGAGGCGCGATCCGTCAGGTAATAAAAAGACGTCAGTGCCGGAATGACGGATCTCACCGGAGGCCCTCGGGGCGTTCTCCGCCGCATGCCGGTAGGCGATATATTCAGCGCGCTCTTCGAGGTTGCCCGTGCCCATGTTGGACACGCTGTTGAACGCCCCCGCGCCGGCAAACCAGACAACCATGAAAGTCATCACCAGCGAACCCGAGGCGCGGAGCGCATCAAGGCGCGCCACCCCCAGCATCCTCGCGACGAGCGAGATGCCCAGCGGCACAAAGAACAGCGAGACAAAAAGGCCGCTGTAGAATACCGCCAGCCCCTCCATGCCGTCGGTGTTGAACAGCGCCAGGGCGAGCAGCACAATCACCACTACGGCGGCGGGGGTCCCCAGCTTGACCGCCCACCATGCAGCGCCAGGGTAAGGCCAGTGCCGGCGGTATTCCCGGTACTGCAGGTACACTGCCAGCGCGCATACTGCCAGGTAGACGAAAGTCGAAACCAAATTACCCAACATCCCCAAGGTCAGTTCAATCCATCCGACCATTTCATTGCCTCCTCAGTTGCGCCACCAACGGTGCCATGATTTCAGCCGGCGTAGGCGCAAACGGGATATAGGATACCCCAATGCACCGTCTCTTGATGCTGCGCATCAATTCACCTTGTCCCGGGTGGCGGCCTCGTCGGTAGAACCAGCAATCACCGCGTCGGTGTGAATCGCCACCAGTTTGCTAGACACCTTTCAGACATACAAAATGGCCATCAGAGAGGTGTTTATAAGCAGCGCCCGGGCGATCTGTATACACCTTCAACAAGGGCTTACAGGCCTCCTGAAGGGCCTCAGTACCCCTGCCACGATCGCTCCGTCCATGTGACCCAGTGCGGCAGGGTCTGTTTCGGCAGACGCAAAACCAACCTGAGCACGGTTTTTGCTGAGCAAACGGTGGGAATTCGGGAAGTGGAGGACAAGATCTGGCTTGCCGGAAGGCCGGACCCCAGCTTCTTGGATTAAGATCTAGGATTCTTTGACAGGGAGCTAAACAAGGTGGAAACGGTAGGGAGGAATCCCTTCGCTCCAAAAGTGTTACCCATGTCCTCGGAATAAAGTGCAACCTATGTGACCGGAATGCACCCTTGGGAATTTGGAGCTGGCGAGAGGAATCGAACCCCCGACCGGCTGATTACAAAATAAAACCAGGCCCCATACCGGCTAATTCCTTAAGGTTCATAACTATTGATATTTCAGCATGTTAGGAATACCATTTCTTCCCGGTGCTACGCCAAAGTTCACGACTTTTCACCCCAAACGTAGCACCAGCGTAGCACCGACCAACCGGCTGACTACTACAGACCACTGGTTTCGAGGGGAGACTGCATGGCCCAGAACACTCTCAATTTCACCAAGGCGGCACTTGAGTCCCTACCCCCTGCTGACCCTGGCAAGCGCGTCGATTATCACGACAGCCGCATAAGCGGCCTGATCTTGCAGGTCACAGGCAACGGCAATAAAACGTTCTACTTCTATCGGCGCATCAACAAAAAACCCAAACGCTACCATCTGGGCAAATTCCCTGACCTGACCCTCGCGGAGGCGCGCCGACAGGCTGAAACCCTAAAGGGCCGGATTGCCAGCGGCGACAACGTGATGCGGGAACGCACTGACATCGAAGCGAGCGCCGTGACACTGGCCCAGGCATACGCCCAATTTGGTGCAGCGCGCAAATCACTGAAACCCAAGACCCGTTATCTCTATGACCGCTTCATGGCCGTCGCCTTTCTCGATTGGCAAAAACTACCCATCGCCGAACTCACCAAAAACATGGTCAGCCAACGTCATACAGACTTGACCGCAAACCACGGTCCCGCTTCCGCCGACGGCGCCATGCGCTTCCTGCGGTCGCTGTACAACTTCGCCTCCGCCGTCTACGAGGACGAGAAAGGCAATTCCCTACTGCCGGTCAACCCCGTGCAGCGGCTGTCACAGGCGCGCGCCTGGCACAAGCCCAAGCGGCGCACAACCTGGATCAGCCCGGATCAAATGCCCGCATGGTTTGAAGCGGTTGCAACCCTTCGCAGCGAGCCCACCGGGTCCACGGCCTCCGAAGTCGGCGACTATTTGCTAGTGGTCCTGCTAACCGGCTTGCGAAAATCAGAAGCGGCGAACCTTGACTGGAGCAACATCAACTTGGCTGACCGCACGCTGACCGTGCCGGATACCAAAAACGGACGCGACCATACACTGCCGTTATCGGACTATCTCTACGACCTATTGGCCCAGCGCAAGCGCATGTTGCTCCATACCCGATATGTGTTCCCCAACCGGGGGCGCAATGGACCGCTGGTAGAGCCACGCAACCCCATGCGGCGAGTGACCGAGCAATCCGGGGTAGAATTCACGCTGCACGATTTGCGCCGAACCTTCACCACAATCGCGGAGCGCCTGGATATCCCCCACTACGCCCTTAAGCGCCTAATTAACCACGCGCAGGTCGATGATGTGACGGCTGGCTATGTGATGGGCGACATCGAGAGACTGCGCAAGCCCATGCAACAAATCACTGACTTCATGCTGAGTGCCGGAGCTGTGCGCGCAAAGGCCGAAATCATCCACCTAACCAAGACCGAGCAAGGATAAATGACTGACATATCGGTATTCAGCAACGTACTGAAGGATGTAGATGTAGATGCAGACGTGGGTGAGCATTTGCTACCGCTAAACACTTTTGCGCTATTCGACCCGCTCACCGGGCCTGCCCCCAGAGCCTTCGCCTCGCAGCTCGAAAACGTCGCAATGCGTGCCCGCGCACTCATTCCAGGATGGAATACCGACCAAGTGATGGATGCAGCGGACTACCTGGCATTTCTGCTCAGTTCGACCCCTGCCACCGGGGTCCTAGCGGGCGATGAACCTGCCCAGCAATTGCCCCTGGAGGCGAGGGAATCGGCGATTGCCCAAGCAGCGGCTACTTGGGCCAAGTACGACAGTGTTGAGGGGGATACCGATGCGAGCCATCCGCTAAACCCGCCATACTGGCCCAGTATTTTTGCGTGCTATGCCCTCGCACATATCGGCCTGGCGCACCGCTGTTGCGCCTATGCCCAGCCGACGCCTTCGGCCGCGCCAGATAACACAGTCAAAGAGCGGTTTATTGTCGCCAGCGACCCGTCGTTGGGCGCGTGGCCGCTACATGGAGCAGATGACCTGTCACGAGAAACGGTGGCTCAAGTTGCAGTGCATGCATTTGCTGCCTTGGAGGCCATTTGTTGCGCTGAAGCACTAGTGAGTAGTGAACGCAAGATTACATGCGATAAAAAGAAGCACGCCCTACGCGCCGTTTCCGCAAAGCACGCGAAAACCAATGCACTGAAAAAAAAAGTGAGGGCGCTCTATAGGGAAGATCCGGACTTCGCCGAGAGCAAGACGCCAATGTTGAGCAATCAGCGCGTTGCGGACATCATTTACGGTCACAGGCTGTCGGACGAAGAACGCCGAGTATTTACCGGGAAAAACCCCAGCGGCACTATTGCCAAGTGGATCGCGGAGTTTCGCCAGGAGTGAGCAGACGCAATCGCTACTAGCTGCACTGATAGGGTGGGGCTGTGAAATATTTGCGGTTCACCCTTGCGATGAGGGGACTGCTTGCTGCATGGTAGCTACTGTACTTACAACTCAATGAGAGACCTAATTTCCTGATCCAAGCGCGACCTATCGAGATCACGCTTAAACCTCTCCATAAACTCGCGGTTCCGAGAGCCAGCCTGCTTATTCCGCCGCAATTGACCTAAATCCACCTCCACATCCTTGAAACCAAGGCTCTCTGCTAACGCGACCGTATTTTCTGGCGGACTAATGAGGAAGTCCTCATAGAAGATTTCAACCGGATCAATGCCCATATAATCGCAAAAAATGTCTATTTTTTGATTACTCTCAATCACGCTGAGAACTTGAGTTTTAATATCGCTATAGCTGTATTCGGGGTCAACCGCGCTGCCGTCATGAAAACTTGCCCACTGACCAGTCTGGGCAGCTATCGAGTGTGAGACTGCTTGGGCCAGAACATCACGCCGCTTCGCCACCAACCAGTATACATGACCGTAACAAGCAGTTATGGCTCCGCTTTTGATCAGCATGAGCGCCTGATCGGCAGAAGCTTTCATGCCAAACATCGTGTTTGGCTCGTGAACATGCGTCATGAGCCACTCGAGATAGCTATAAAATGACTCGATACCGTGGGCTTCGGAACGGGAGACGACCAACGGATGATTTAAAGGCTCCCCCATGCCGCTAAACTTGCCCGTGGCCCTCATATAATCGCAGATCAAAGAAGACCCAGAGCGGTTGCTGAACAACATAACACAGACTTCCTTGGCCAAAGTCTGCACAGATTCCGGCACTTCCAGCGAGCCATAAAGCTTCAAGATTTCCTGCTCATGCTCGCCAGGCCCGATGGTCTCAATTCCACCCTGCGAGGGCCCCACCCAAACGTTGAGGCCATTGCCAGCTTTTAAGCTCGATTTAATCATGCGCGATCCTAACTAACGGCATTTGAGTCATTATACGAAAACGCGCAAGCCCGTAAAACCAAAGATCACACTGCATACGACATCCTCCAGCATAGCCGCTCAGCTCCACCTGCGTCAGTCAGCGTAGAAGCACCGAACAAGGTGGCAGCATGCTATCTACTTCATCGCTTCGACCTGACACGCGACAGCGAACCCTCGCTCGCCGCACTCGCCAAGAGCTTTTTGGCAAGCTGTGGCTATGAAATATTGGCGGAGCGAACTTAGAAGCTTCGGCGGGGTTTAGCCTCAAAGACCGAATGAGCCATCTGCTTGTGCGCGTAAAAGTCCGCTTTTGCACGCAGAAGCAACCCCTTTTCTTGCCTTAAATCACCCGCTCCCCTGAAATTGTAGGCGTCACGAAAATTAATCAATCAGGAGCTACATTCATGTCTCATACGTCAAATGCACTGACCAGGCTGCTTACGCCTGAACAAGTCGCGGAAACCCTCGGGGTAACACCACACACTCTCGCCGTATGGCGATCTGAAGGTCGCTACGAGCTGCCGTATATCAAAACTGGCCGCCTTGTGCGCTATCTCGTAGAGGACGTTCAGGCGTTCATTCAGGCGCGTCGGCGCACCGCCCCGGATGAGTAACTCACCATGAAATCAAACATACAACCCATTACCGCAGGTAGTGCAATGGCTTCCACACCACAGTCAAAAAGTAATGCGCCGCTGCACAACCACTTAATCCCCGAAGGGCTCGCAGTCCCGGAGAGCTTCCTGCTTTCAGACGAAGGGGTCTATAAGATCGCGCCACAAGGGCAAATCCGGCTTGTCAGCGGCCCTGTCTGGGTTATCGCGAAAACCCGAGAGGTCTCTGGTAACGGCTGGGGCATCCATGTGCAATGGATTGACCAGGATGGGGTGCGGCGTGAGCGCGCATTCCCAACCCGGCAGCTGCACGAGCGCGGCCAATCCGCAATAGTCGTCCATTTAGCCGATGAAGGACTGCGCGTGATACCCGGCCAAGAGAGCCCTCTATTAAGCTATCTGGGGAGTTTTGAAACTAACCACCGGATTGCATCAACCGCGCAAACCGGCTGGCTAATGGCGCCCGATCTCGCGCTCAGCTACGTACTGCCCCATACAGTCATTAACAGTGATGAGACCCTCCCCGTAGCATTCCAGCCAGAGCGGTTCAGCCCCAGCGCAGACAGCCTCCATGCCAAGGGCTCACTGAAACAGTGGCGGGCGCAGGTCGGTCACTACTGTGCTGGAAGCCCCATACTCCAATTAGGCGTCTGCCTGGCCCTGACGCCACCTCTACTGCGATTTGCAGAAATGGACAGTTTCGGGGTTCACCTGTACGGGGCCAGCAGCCAGGGAAAGACGACCGCGCTACAAATTGCCAGCAGCGTCTGGGGTAATGGCGCCGACCCAGCTGCATCCGCTCATTCCAGCATTCAACGCTGGAATACCACCGCCAACGCCCTCGAAGGGCTCGCAGCGGCTCACAACGACGGCCTAATGGCATTGGATGAAATGGGAACGTATACCGGCTCAGACTTCGGGGCGTTGGTTTACAACCTTATGGGCGGGCAAGGCAAGGCGCGCATGAATGACCATGCCGGGATGAGGAGCATGCGTACCTGGCGGCTTATCGCTCTTTCAACCGGGGAAATTTCAATAAAGGCCAAGGTGGAGGAATACGGCGCCACGGTTAAGGCAGGACAAATAAATCG
>CEOG01013546.1_pt1 | contig 13559 bp, 17 predicted proteins | sample 530301 | NCBI WGS metagenome assembly CEOG01 (sample SAMEA2619903, study PRJEB7988) | marine metagenome | biome: marine biome (ENVO:00000447); feature: surface water layer (ENVO:00002042); material: "saline water (ENVO:00002010), including plankton (ENVO:xxxxxxxx)" | depth 5 m | reverse complement strand
GCCCTTTTAGGGATAAAAGATCTCCACGAGACTCCCAGTATCATCACGGACTCGAAATTTCTTACCAGTTTGGATCGAACGCCCCTTTGCGGTACTGCAAGCAGATGTCAAGCCATGCTGTTCACCGTAGCGTAACCACTTGAAGAACTGGTCCTGGTATTCAATGATGTATTTCATGGGAATTTGATAAATTTTTTGTAGTTCTGGACGAACCTTTCAAGGGGGGAGAAGTGTTCAACTATGTAGTGGTAGACAGGGTTTGTGTTTGGGTAGGTTGAGTACCTCAGAGTGTCTCAGTGGTCCTTAGAGGGGCGTGAACCCTCTCTTAGAAGTCATTCAGGTCCGTAGATGGACCCTCTCATGCGGTCAACGGACATGTAGGAGTAAGGTTGCTTGAAGATATCTTTCATAGAGTATTCCATCACCATAGCGATACGTTTATGTGCCTTAGCGGTGGGTTCTAGGTTACGGTGAAGGAGGTCACAGTCAACGGCGAACTTGACTCGTTCTGACTTGACATAACTCATGACACGGCGTCCCCAGTCCCCTATTGAGTCAGGACAGTTTGATTCGTTCCATGTGAGTTCAGTGAGCATGGAGTTGATCAGGATTCGTTCACCAGGCCAGACGTATACATCAAGGGCATCCCACCAATAGTTTGGAATACCTTCATGTTGGAAGAGTTTATCGTAAGCGGCGATTTGATATTTGACCTGATCGTATATCAGATCATATTGGGGCATGATGACATCTTTATAATATTGATCAACATCTAGGTTGTAGGTTTTTTCAATTTGCTCCGTTCTTTTGTCATAGGGCATGCCATGACGGAGTTGGGCATTTTCTTGGTGAGTTGCTATTGTTACGTTAGTGGCGTTTTGTATTTCAAAGATCACCCCTGCAATCGGAACCCCTCGTTTTCTAAGTTTAGGGATAATACGAATCAGGACTTTGTTGAGTCGATGAAACAGTTGTTGGTTTGAAGTATGGTCTTCTGATACCTTACGAAGTTGAAAGTTATATTTTTTCGCTAAGATATCTGACCAGGATTCACCGGGGGATTTTGGAGCATGAGTCCAACCACCACCAACAACGATTAGTGCCGGACGTGTATCTGTCGTATCAAAGTTCTCCAAACTTGTCCCTCATGTCTTCACGTTGTTGTTTGAGGGTATCAAGGGCACCATCAATAAACCCACGACGGTATTCCCAGGTGTCACCACCTTTCTGACCTCTAGAAGGATTTATACACTTAGAAGCATCGGGATCATCTTGTCTGAGGTTATTACAAACGAGTCCAGCGAGATCGAGGTCTTTACCAGGTTTGCCTGTACCTTGCCAGTACAGTTGACCTTCCATCCATGTAGCGCCACACTTTTCACACTTTTTCATGGAACCTCAGTTAGAGTCTAGAAAATATTTAGAAATTGGTGTGTTCTATAATGTAGTCAGCAATGATTTTATGTTGATCTGCATTAGGGTGACCCTGACCAGGTGTTTGGATGATCTGCAGAATATCCTCATAGATGTGATGCATTTTGGCGTCATCCATGAGGTTTCGCCAATAACCCAAATCTGCTAGAGGATCACAATCGTTGAAGAGTACGATATACGGAACTGAGTGTACTTTAGCAAATTGTTCAAAGATAAGCAAGTTTTTGTAGAGGTTTTCTCCTCCATGTGTTTTATTCCACACCCAACGATAATATGAAGACATCGCTAAGGAATGCGGAACCTTCTTCTTATTACCAGAGCGGAAGTTGAAGTTAGAGTTATCTTGTCTGAAACGATAAGGGCAGAAGAGATGTGGACCATCTTCTGCAAAGAATTCAATGCGGGTAGGCACTGTGAGTTGCAGGACCGTTGGTTGAGCACCATTGGTCTTGATCTCATGCAGTGCCCGGTTTACGATGAAGTCATTGGATGCTCCACACTGGGATAGGTCAGTGACTTCACATTTGTAATGTTCAGCGACGTGATGGATGAATCGCTCTTCAAGGCGATTTTCTAGTTCATCACCCCAAGTGTAGGAACACCCTGCAAAGATCATGCCGAAAGATCAATCATTTTCTGTATGTATGTCTTCGCTTTTTGCAGATCTTTCTGACGAGACTCGCCAGATTTTCTGCCTGCTCGACTTACATATTTTACTACGTTACCAGCAAAGAAGTCAAGTTTCTGATCTGCAATGAAGTCCCAGACTTCAATCTTGCCAGCGGTGTAGTAATCAGGTCGATAGGTGTCATCAGTGACACTAAACGACTTTGATGCTTCAGTTGAGAAGGTGATTACATCTTGTCCTTCTGCTCCACCCATAAAGGTGATGGGTTCTACAGGTTGTGCTGCAAATACAGCATCATCCGGGAGTTCGATGTTGAGGTCAATGCTGCCGGTGCTTTCGTTCACTTGGTTTTTGTAGAATTCATTAGGGAGACCAAACTCATCAGAAGCGTGTGAACAACGTTCAGATTTTTTTGTCATAAAATCAGTGAATGTCCTTCCACTTAGTTATATAAGGTTTGGGGTTAGGATTATTCTCCTTGAATGTATTATAGCACTTGTTTAGAATAGGGTCAAGCATATCTGCCATCTGTTGATGACCTTTACGATTTGGATGAAATGAATATGGATTGACGATATTTGTTTTCTTTAGATGTTCAATACGATCACAATCTGCTAACCAGTTAGAGTGGTGATACTTATCATCATGAGGATCCCAACCATTCTTATATGCCAATTGACTGTGCATGTCTTGATTGCAGTCATACGGCAGTTTGTCGAGTGGTTTGTAGAGTCCAGCATTTGGATATTCATTGACATTCAGCATGTCAAACCAAATTGAAGGGACGCCTAGTAGATCGAAGTAATGCTGCCAGTGCCAGACTTGCTCTGCCAGACTGTCCTTCTCACGAGATTCATTGAAGTGCTGCTTGAAGAATTGCTTAGGACCACACCAGTTCTTTCCATGGATTCTCTCTCGTGTTATTTGTCCGGGTTGAAAGCAGGAATACATCTTTGAGTGGGAGAACCACAACTCCATCCTGTAGATGGAAGTCACCCCAACCATCACAATCGTGTCGTCTAGTGTATCGTTATGCAGATACCTGTATAGTTTACGAAACTGTTTGCCATTAGATGATCCACCAGCAGACAGGTTGACATTCTGGAACCCGTACTTTCTTGAGAGGATGGTTCTAAATGAATACTCCCACTGGTTATCATCAAAACACTTCTGCTTATATTCTTCCTTACTCATAGGATTGTCTGGATCGTACTCGGCACCGATGCCAGCCATCCAGGAACAACCTAGGGTTAGAAGTCTAGTCATGCACGTCGTTCCATTTTATAGTATAAGGATTTAGTTTAGGTCTATGATTGTCTAAAATATTCTTCAAATATGGGTCAAGCATCTCAGCAATCTGCTCATGACCCTGTCTAGTTGGGTGATAAGACCACGGGTTGACCACTTTTGCTTTCGCTAGGTGGTGAATACGGTCACAATCTGCTTCCCAATTGGAATGATGGTACTTATCATTGTCAGCACTCCACCCATTTTTGTACGCTAACTGACTCAGTAGGTCTTGATTGCAAGGATATGGGAGTGTATCAAACTTATTATACAGTCTACCGACATACTTATTGACATTTAGTGTGTCAAACCAGATCTGAGGGACGCCAAGATGCGAAAAATACCTCTGCCAGTGGGAAATATCGGCAGATAATGTTCGATTTTCGTTTGCTTCGTCGAAATGGTGCCAAAAAAACTGCTTAGGACCGCACCATTTCGGTCCACAGATCTTGCTGTTGTTCTTTTGAGTCGGTTGAAAGCACCAATGTGCGTCTATATTGTTGAACCACATCTCCATCCTGTAGATAGAGGTCACTCCCCAGAGGACAATAGTGTCCTCTAGAGAATTTTTATGCAAATATTCCCTCAGTTTGCGGGACTGAGCGTGATTGGATGATCCCGCAGCAGAAAGATTTACATTTCGTAGTCCATATTTCTGCGAAAGTAACGTCCTGAAGGCGTATTTCCACGTCCCATCGTCCTGACAATGCCTCTGATATGTCTTTTTGTCTTGTGGATTGCTGGCATCATACTCTGCACCCACACCTCTGACCCAACTACACCCTAAAGTGAGCAGTCTCGTCATACTCGATCTCTAATTTCCACGTCAATCTTTTCTGCAATCCACTTATGATACTCTTTAGTGGGATGTTGAGAGTAAGGATTGACCCAACCCTTCTCTTCAGCGAACTGAATGCGGTTTGAATCTGTATTTGAGAACTGAGAAACGTGATATCCGTCTGCTTTTGAGCGGAATCCGAGTTCTTCACACTTCAATGACAGCAGATCACGCTTCTGATGCTTCTCAAAAAGCATTCTATCGATCTTATGGGGGTAGTCATGGTGGTTGAAAGTGTCCAACCAGTAGTTTTGGATACCTGCTGCATCAAAAAAGCGATTCCAGAACCGCATATTGTGCATCAACTGCTCAACTTTGTGCTCATGATTGTAGTGATACCGCAAATGGTGCTTAGTATCGAACTTGGCACGCTCCATTTGGGTCTCAAAACCCCATCCATTACCAAAAAGGACCTTCTCAAACTTGCCAGATTCCTTATAATAGGTCTCAGTGCGAGTTGTAACCGTAATTGCCCAGAGGACAATCGTATTTTCGTACTCTTTTGGGTCTAACGTAGAGAAATATCGCGTTGCAAAGCGGAATTGCTGCTCGTTAGATGCCCCCATCTGACTGAAATTGGTGTTGGTGCAGTTCCACATGTCACACAGGTGCTTGCGGAATGCATGTTTGTCACAAATTTCGGGGTCGTGGACGTTATCACCCTTCTTATATTCAATCTTAGTCATCCCTGGTTCGTAGTGTGACCCCACACCGAACATCCAGGAACACCCAAAAGTAACAAGATTCATAATAGATCAGAACGTAGTGGTAGCAAGGCGGGTATCCTGCCGTATTTATCGTGACATAACTTGGCAAACATGCTCAAAGTCATGATGTTGACTTGATAGAACTCTATTTTCCCCATGCTTCTGGTATTTCTCCGAAGATGTTCTTCCAATCTTTGTAGAACCTGCCCATATACATGCCTGCAACGTTGACATCCTCTTCAGTAAGGTCCTCAACGTCACTAGACCACTGGTCTTCGAGGTAATCGTAGTGGGGTGCCTTGCTTCCCATGTCTGGGACGTAGACATTTTCGTGAACTTTGGTAATTTCGTACTCAAAGAACTCCGAAATGCGTTCCAGTTCTTCTTTTTGCTTATCGGGATTCCAAAAATCCTCCATAATGACCGGATAGACGTTCTCTTTTCCAAAAACGTCGCAATATTTCAGATAACCTTCGATATAATCGCAATGATCGGGCACTCGATCCTGTTTTAGGTTCCAGAAAAACAGTTTTCGGTGCTCTCGACGTGCACAAAAGCGTGATGCGATGAAATCTCCCTGAAAAGCGTTCAGAACTTTGCGTTTTGGGTCCAAAAGATGCCCAACTTCCGAAAAATAGCGCCTAACGGGGTCGCGAAACTCCATCAAGACCTTTACTTTGAAGTGCTCCTGCAATTTTGGAGCAATACTATACAAAAAGTGGCGGGGAAGTGTGAAATTTGTGTTTGAGAAGTCGCAGACGCCCTGATATTCGTCTTTGATGTTCTCCCAGTGCCCCAAAAAGTATTCGATGTACGCATCGATCGACTTTGGGTTCACCATAAGCATATCAAGAGACGTATTCTTGATAAATCGGTTGCTCCTTGACAAATATTCACCAAAGGCGTGGTCGTTACGCCTCTTCTTGTAGTTTGCCCCATGCCACATGGCATCGAAGATTTTATGGTACTCGTCGTTGTTCTTGCAGAGTGCCTTGAGGTACCAATTCTCCTTCTTATGCCCCATGTGGCAATATTTGTTCTGCATCGACACCGTGTAGTGCATGGGACTGGTCGCTGACCAGCCGACACCGGGGTTGAGGAGGAGAGTTGGCTTCATGGTAAACTATATACGTCTAGGAGGAAAATTTTATGCCCTATGATGTCTATCTAGACAAGAAGATCATCTTCGAGTCAATCTCGAAGGATCAGGCAGAAGAAATCCGCACCACCATGCAGCGAATGATCATGGCGGGCATCAACACCACCTACAAAGTAGAAGATATCAGAATTGAACCATCTAGAGAATGAAACCAACACTATTTTTGAATGTAGGAACTGGATGGTCCGGGACCACTCCATTATACTACACTTTGGGTTGGTATAACAAGTATTGTCACGCCGGACACCGAAAAGAAAAGGGATATTTGTGGTTGCTGCAACTGCAAGAGAAGAATAATACATTTGAGCGAATCAAATTCTATAAAAAGTTCTTTGGTCCGTCTAGGCAGTCAACTACAACCCGAAAACCAAAAATTTTCACTCACGAGTCTCCTTACGTTGCGGGAAAGTGGACTGAGGAAGAAATTGAGTATTTTTGGTCGCCTCCATTCGAGTTACGGAAATATGTTCAGTATTATCTGAAGCATTGGGACAATATCAAGGATGAGTATAAGGCAGTTGCTGATTTCAGCAACCCCAATGGATATTGTGAAGCAGAATACCTAAAAACTCTGGCATTTCATCTACAGAGTTATTTTGACGTAAAAATCCACATGATTTTCCGAGATCCCATTCGGAGACTGTGGTCTTGTCGCCAGGCACAGAAAAGAGACAAACCTGTCGAGCATTTTATGAAGTCTGGGATGGATTTTGACTATATGGACTTCTATCACAAGTGGGCAGACGCATTTGGCAGTGAGAACACCCATGTAACGATTATGGAAGATTTCTGGGCAGGAGAAACTGCTGCTCTTTCAGATTTCATCGGTATGGAGATCAAGGATGTTCATGTAAACGCATATGTACCAGATCTCGGTCCCTGTGCCCCACATATCCAGTATTTGAACGATCAATGGGAGTCTGACGTGATGCACATGCCAGACCACGTCAAGGATTGGGCAAAAGTTATGATGGAACCTTGCTATTCCAACTGGAAGCAATATTTCGGCAAATTACCTGATTCTTGGGGAAAATGATATTATAGATAGAAAGCATTTGAGGTAACTATGTTTCGTCTCTGGCATTGGATCGTTGGCGAGTATAATCTCTGGAAAATTCGTAAAATGGACCCGTTCGTCTACGAGTTGGATCATGACGACAATGACGATCCATTTGCTGAGCTGGATGAGGGCGATGACGCATGATTGGGTTCTCTGAAGGTTTTCACGACGCTGGTCTGGCAGTTGTTCGTGATAACAAGATTGTCTTTGCTGGTCACAGCGAAAGATACTCTAAAAAGAAGCATGACAAGAAACTGTGCGAAGAAATCACTTTCATCGGGCAGCATCTGAATACTAAGGACGATGTTATCGCTTTTTACGAGAAGCAGTTCCCCAAAAGGGTCCGTCAGTTCTTTGCAGGTCAAAACCACTGGAATAGAGATCGGAAACTGGCATTCTCACCTTCAATCAGTTTCCCACATCACATGTCGCATGCAGCGGCAGCATTCCAGACATCTTGCTTCGATGAGGCAGCATGTGTGGTCGTTGACAGCATTGGAGAGTGGGATTGCAGTTCTGTGTGGACTGCTGAGTATGTCAACGGCACTGCCAACTATGTAAAGCGTTGGTCACGTCGATATCCCAAATCCATCGGTCTGTGGTACTCCGCTTTGACCAAATGGGCAGGTCTTCGTCCTCTGGACGAGGAATACATCTTTATGGGCATGGCAGCGTTTGGTGAACCCAAACATGTGGATGAAGTGCGGGAACTTTTGTCCCAAAACAACCATCGCGGTTGTCACCTGGATATTGAAAGCAAAGAGGACGTTGCTGCTAGTGCACAGGTCGTCCTAGAAGAAGAGTTGGATAAAATCTTTGATATCGCACTTCAATACAGCGATAACGTTTGCTATGGCGGTGGTGTTGCCCTGAACTGTGTTGCTAACACCAGACTCCGTGAGAAGTGCAACTTGTGGATCATGCCCAACCCAGGAGACGCTGGTGGAGCACTTGGTGCCGCACTATTGGCACATGGCAAGAGAGTTGAGTTCACACCATACACTGGTTACAAGATTGACCGCAAAGTTGATCCTGAAGAGGTTGTAGATGTTCTTCTGAAGGATGGTATCTGTGGTCTTGCAAATGGCAGGGCAGAGTACGGTCCACGTGCCCTAGGCAACCGTTCTTTGTTGGCAGACCCCCGAACCTTTGCAAATAAGGATCGAGTCAACGAAATCAAGAAGAGACAGAAGTTTAGACCGTTTGCTCCAGCAATTCTGGAGGAATACTGCCAGGATTACTTTGACATGCCCAAGCACTCTCGCTACATGTCATATGTCTACCAGTGCAAGCTCCCAGAGGAGATTCCTGCCTGCGTACACGTCGATAACAGTGCAAGAGTACAAACGGTACCTGAAACCAGTCCAAGCGTCTTCAGGAAGGTCCTAGAGGTCTGGTACGAGCGTACCGGTTGCCCCGTACTTCTAAATACATCACTGAACATTCGTGGCATGCCAATGGTCAACGAATGGTCTGATGCACTTGACTTTTCTACTAAGTATAGCGTTACTGTATTATGAAAATACTATTCTCAGGCGATTCTTTCTGTGAAGGCACCGAACTGGATGGTTTGGAGCATGATATGGATCAGAGAGATCGACTGAGATATTCAAACGTCGTAAAGGAATACTTGCATGACCTTTTTGGTCTTGAGGTGACTTTTGATAATATCGGGTACTCTGGTTTCTCTAATGACGAGATTACCCGCGATACTGTTGAGTATTGTGAAAATAATGAAGTAGATGTTGCTGTAGTGCAGTTTTCCCACCCTCAGCGGTGGTCATACTACAGCGAACTGAATGAACGCTGGTTCAGCATGGATCAGTACGAACATTTCTATGGTTGCCACCCAGAACACAAAGTAATCGAGATTTGTGAGTGGTGGGACGCCAATGTGAAGAGTAGGACTCTGTATATCGACAATTTCTATAAAAACGTCTTTTTGCTTGAGCAATACTTCAAAGTAAAGAAGATTCCCTATATTTTCCTCCAGTTAGAGGAATGGACTAACAGTGAGATCAAAGATTGTGATACTAAGTGGAAAGACTTGGTAGAGCACAAGAAAGTCAAGGGTGTGACCCCCTCACAAGAGGAATTCTGTAAACGGGAGTATTACGTCGGAGAAACGGATTCTATCTGCCCCACATGGTGGATGAAAGACGAAGAACTGATGAGAGAGTACAGAACCCTTGATCAGCGGGATACAAAGTCAGAATTTGCTACTGGAGACGAAGAAGACACTCACCGCTGGTTAGGTGGATGGCATCCGAGTAGAAACGGGCATATTGCGATTGCAAAGTGGATTATCAAAGAAATGACCTCTGACGAGAAACTGCAGCACCTATTCCCAGGCATATGAACAGAGAAGAGTTATTTGCCAACCAAAAAGACAATGCACTCTGTGCATACCCATTTTTCAGTATCAGGAATGGTCAATCGCATGGATATGCTCCATGCTGCTGGGCAATGCGTCAACAACTAGTCGGTCCTCATACTGACACTGTTTTCGACTATTTTGATGGTCCAGAAGCAGTTGAGTTGCGTCGTGGGATGTTGAGCGGTGAAATCACCAATCATTGCAAAGCAGTCTGCTATATCTGCCATAGGAGGGAAAAGGAGAGTGGTACATCGCCTCGTTTGATGATGCCACTCGATCATACGATGCTTGATCTATACAATGACGATGGAACGTATAATCACAAGCATGATGAAGATCATCCGCCCAGAATCAATCTAGAACTCAATTTTTACGGTAACTACTGTAATCTGGAATGTTATGGTTGTCACCCAGCAGATTCGACAACTAGGGAGAAGAGATTAGAGAAACTGTCAGAATTGCGGGTATCTGAGGGAAGAGACGATTGGTTTACCCGTAAGCAGAATGATGTTTCCTGGTTGCCTACAGATCTGCGAAAAGTTGGACCAGAGCAGTTTGAGCGCCTTGTAGAAGACATTGTGGACAATGCTGACCGTGTTGGTGCAATGGGGTTCTGTGGTGGCGAACCAATGCTGATGAAGTCACACTTCCAAGTTTTGGACGCCCTAGTCCTTGCAGGAAAGGCAAAACACATGAAACTGAACTATGTCTCAAATATGACTCTATGGGACATGGATAAGATGGAAAAATACACCAAAGAGTTCAAATTCATCAATCTGCAGTGGAGTTGCGATGGACTGGGTGATAGAAACCATTATTTGCGATATCCGACTAAATGGGACGAAACTTGGGCGAATGTTCAAGCGATGCAAGAATGGTGCCGTGAAACTGGAAAGGGTATAGTACAGGCGACATATACTCCTTCCCTGTTGAGTCTTTTCAAAATCAAAGAAGTATTTGCGTTCTTTGAAGAGAATGGACTGAAGGAGCGCCCATTTACAATCTACAACCGATTAGAGAACCCACGGTTCCTACAAGTCAATAATTTGCCAGAACCCATCAAGGAACAGATCTTTGATGACGTAAACAGTGTATGTGAATCCACTGCTAAGGATATGATGAGACCTTGTAAAGAAGGGTCATGGGAGATCGCAAAAGAGTATTTTGATGATCTTGATAGAACCCGAGGAACCAATTGGAGACAGACTTTTCCCGAATTTGATGGTTACTAAATAATATGGTATTATGCCATTGGGGCATGATGCCTTATTACAAATTGACCTACATGTATGGCTAAAGGTTTCAAGGTGGTGACGACTCCGCCTGAAGGTGAACAGACCAAAAAGTCGGATGAATTTTCAATTGAAGCCGCTAGAGAGATGGTGAAGGGTAAGACCTTCGTCTTCTGCCTTCCCGGTCGCGGTGTTTCATATATCTTCCTGAAAAACTTTGTGCAACTCTGTTTTGAGATTGTGCAGCAGGGTGGTGCTATTCAGATCTCCCAAGACTATTCTTCAATGGTCAACTTTGCCCGTTGCAAGTGTCTTGGTGCAAATGTCCTCCGGGGTCCTGATCAGGAACCTTGGGATGGCAAACTCCAGTATGACTATCAACTGTGGATCGACAGCGATATCGTTTTCGGTCTTGAGCAGTTCTACCGCATCCTTTGGATGGACAAGGCACTTGCTGCTGGTTGGTATGTGACTGAAGATGGCAACACCACTTCTGTTGCACACTGGTTGGAAGAGGATGACTTCAAGAACAATGGTGGTGTGATGAACCACGAGATGCTTGATGGTATCCAGAAGCGTCGCAAACCATTCACTGTTGATTACACCGGTTTCGGTTGGTTGCTAATCAAGAAGGGTGTGTTTGAACATGCTGATATGAAGTACCCCTGGTTTGCTCCTCAGATGCAGGTCTTTGAATCCGGGGAGGTTCAAGATATGTGTGGCGAAGACGTGTCCTTCTGTCTCGATGCTAAGAAAGCAGGTTTCGAGATCTGGTGTGATCCTAAGTGCCGTGTCGGACACGAGAAAACGAGAATCATTTGATTTTATAGATATATCAAGTGGTTACGCTGATATGGACCGGTACGACATCTTTGTTGATGGGCAAAGAATCCATCACGCAATTAGCGAAGAAGAAATGGAAGACGTGACGCAAGACCTTGCTGACGACTTCTACCAGACCGGTACTCCCCATCCAGAAAGCGTAGACGTGATATACATCGGATCAGATGAAGAATAAAGGAGGGGTCGAAAGACCCCTTTTTTTGTGCTCTAAATAAATACAATGGCAAAATACTAGGTCGCGCAGTGCCTCTTCAGAGAACATCGCTACCTTTCAAAGACATTTCACTGTCTTTCAAAAGGCATCCGGTCACTAACGATATTATTCCTCTGAAGAACGAGGACGCTATCAAGCGATCTGTTCAAAACCTGGTACGTATCCAACTAGGCGAAGTCTTCTTCAATAACCTACTGGGAACTAGGATTACAGGATCTTTATTTGAACTCGCTGATGGGGATTATATCGACCCCATCAAGACTGAGATTGAAACTACTATCGGTAACTTTGAACCTAGGGTCAGACTGACCGATGTGAAGGTCGAAAGTTATCCCGACAGAAACGTCCTCGATATAGCAATTTACTATGACATTGTGGGGCAGAATGCTCCATCACAAAGTGTGACATTCATCCTCGAACCCACCAGGTTATAATGGCACTAACCCAATTTACCAATCTGAACTTTGAGGACATCAAGACCTCAATCAAGGACTATCTGAGGGAGAATAGTAACTTCACAGATATGGACTTTGAGGGGTCTAACCTCTCAATGCTCATCAACGTACTTGCTTATAACTCGTACAGTACCGCCTACAATACCAACATGGCGGTCAATGAAACGTTTATAGACTCCGCAACGCTAAGAGAAAATGTTGTATCTCTTGCTCGCAATATCGGCTATGTACCTCGTTCTGTCCGTGCGGCGAGGGCGGTAGTTGACATCGATATCAATGACCTTCCCACTACCACGGAGACGGTCTCCATCCAACCAGGCGTCATCGCTAACGGTTCTGTATCTGACGTAAATTATATCTTCTCTATCCCTGAACAGATCACCTTCCCTGCAAGTGATGGGTCAGCAGGTGCTTCTATTGAGATCTATCAGGGTCAGTACCTAGAGAACACCTACACCGTCAACGATTCGCTACCTAACCAAAGATATATCATTCCCAACAATGGGGTGGATACGTCTACTCTCAGAGTCAAGGTAAAGAACAGTGCTTCTGATAATACCGTTACTGAGTATAAGTTGGTTGATTCTATTGTTGGTGTTACTAGTGCCTCCAACATCTACCTGATCCAAGAGACCACTGACGAGAAGTATGAAGTCCTCTTTGGTGATGGTGTCTTTGGTAAGAAACTTCAGTCAGGCAATGTAGTTACTGTTGGGTACATCAAGACCAACGGCAAGGCAGGAAACGGCGTTCGTTTCTTCAACTTTGTCGGAACGATGAAGGATCAGGACGGTGCCACTGAAAGTGGATTTGCCGCAAACCTGTTCACAGCGACTCCTTCTGAAAATGGTGACTCTATCGAGTCACTGGAGAGTGTCAAGTATTATGCACCCCGCCTGTATGCCGCTCAGAACCGTGCTGTGACGGCAAATGACTATGAGGCAATCCTACCCTCTCTGTACCCCAACATCGAGTCTGTGAGCGCCTATGGGGGCGAAGAACTGACTCCTCCACAGTATGGTCGGGTATTCATTGCTGCCAAACCTAAGAATGGTTTCTTCCTGTCTGATCTGACTAAGAAGCAACTGCTTTCTTCTCTTCGTAATTACACGATTGCAGGTATCCTGCCATCCTTTGTGGACCTGAGTTTCTTGTATGTTGAGGTAGATACGTACGTATACTACAACACCAATTTCGTTGGTGATATTGATAACCTCAAGTCGAATGTAATGAACTCCCTCACTGTCTACGGTGGTGGACGTGAGATCAACCGATTCGGTGGTCGATTCAAGTACAGCGGCATCCAAGCAACCATTGATGGTGTG
>CEOG01108555.1_pt1 | contig 13568 bp, 16 predicted proteins | sample 530301 | NCBI WGS metagenome assembly CEOG01 (sample SAMEA2619903, study PRJEB7988) | marine metagenome | biome: marine biome (ENVO:00000447); feature: surface water layer (ENVO:00002042); material: "saline water (ENVO:00002010), including plankton (ENVO:xxxxxxxx)" | depth 5 m | reverse complement strand
GCAGGTTCTCCGATTTATATGCCTTTGGCAGGACCTATGACTCACGATGTTCTTTAGGACGCTGTTCGCATAAAATCAAACCAGAATCTAAATATACTGAGCTTCCATAGGTGTGTCTTCCACCATTTCATTGATTTTCGGCTGAATGATCCAAACACCAATAAAGTAAAACCAGATCATGAAAAACTCTCCTGCAAAATCACTGAAGATAACTTCCCTTTGTAGTTCAACGGTTTTATAGGTTTTAGCTACAAAGTATAGTGAGTAGAAAATGCCAAAAATGGAAAGAAAATGAAGTGGGAGCATGACTGCAAGTAAGCCAACTGGAAGGACGGAGTTAAGATCGGAGTTCAACTCAAAATCACTTAGTCCAAATAAGGCCATAAAAACCAATACTGAAAGGATATAGATGAGTGGAATGAAGAAAAAAATCTTGAACTTTTTAACCTTCATTTTTACTGTATTAGGGACTTTTGTTTGCAAACCGATGGCGATTGACCAAAACCAACCAAAAAGTACATACATCACTATAAATGCAACGCAAGGAATTATGATTGCAAAACTTTTCAACGTAGTAGCATCTAAGTCATTGGTGGTAGTGGCGTAGCCAAAAAAGAGGGCAAACGTGATGGCGTACCCTAATATAGGAAGCCCAATAAGCATTGAGAATAATTGCCAGTGCTTCGCTTTGAGAAAAATGTCTGTCATTTTTTAGAAGTTTAGTGTTTTTTTAAATTTTTAATAAAATAATATAGTGAAGAATTTAATTTAAATAAACACATCAAAAAAAGTGTAATTGTAGAGTCACTGTCGCAGGTTCTCCGAACCTGTGACTTATTATGGGTTTTAGGACTCTGTCCGTATAACACAGTAAACATTTGCTCAGATTCGTTATTAACCCTCCAGCTTCTTCAATACTTCTTCGCGGTAGGCTTGGCCAATGGGGATTTTGTGATGCGGGAGTTGAATCTGATTTCCTTCTAAATATTCAATTTTACTTTTGGCAATGATGAAGGACTTATGGGTGCGGATAAATGCAGAAGAAGGTAATTCTTCCATGAGCTTTTTTAAGGTGGTGGTGACAATCAGCACCTTGTCTTGCAAATGGGCTTTTACATAATCACCAAGGGCTTCGAAAAAGAGAATTTCAGAGAAATCAACCTTGTATACTTTCCTGTCGGCTTTGAGTAGAATGTATTTCTCGTCCGTGTCAGCTTGGTTGATGCTTTTCTCTTTTACCTTATTCACCGCTTTTACAAAGCGCTCGAAAGAGAAGGGTTTTAGTAAATAATCGGTAGCGTCTAGTTCAAAACCTTCTACCGCAAACTCAGGATAGGCCGTGGTAAATACCACCATCGGTTTTTGGTTCAGCGACTTGTAAAAGTTGATGCCTGATAATTTAGGCATGTTGACATCCAAAAAAATCAAATCAACACTTGCTTTGCCTAGCGCATTCATGGCCTCAAAAGCATCTTTACAGATGGCGGTGATTTCTAAATCAGGATGATCAGTGCAATAGGCTTTCAGCACATCACGTGAAAGCGGCTCATCGTCTACTATCAGGCACATAATCATAGCTTAATTGTTAAATGGACAGAGAATTTATCTTGCTCATCTTCTACTTTAAATTCGTGCTTTTTCGGGTAAATTAAGGCCAAGCGAGAAGAAACGTTCTGCAAACCAATTCCTCCATATTGCCCAGCTTCCATGTCATCAATTTCGCCTTTGTTGTTCACAATGCTAAAATCAATTTGATCATTGCTGCACTTTAAATGCATGTACACAAAAGCCGAATCTGAAACTCCTTTTACGCCATGTTTAAAGCTATTTTCAATCAGCGGAAAGAACAAAAGTGGAGCAATCATTTTTCCTTTGAGGTCACCTTCTATTTGGAAATTGACCTCGGTGCTGGCATCGGAACGCAAGCGCTGCAAATCGAGATAGCCTTGAATAATTTCTACTTCTTTTTCCAGGCTTACACGTTTGTCACCCACCTCGTAAATCATGTAGCGTAAAAGGTTAGAGAGTTCCAGAACTGAAGCCGCAGTTTTATCGCTTTTCACCAAAGCCATGGCATAAATGCTATTCAAACTATTGAAGAGAAAATGAGGATTGATCTGCATTTTCAATGACTTTAATTCCAGTTCCACCTTTTCTTTTTCTACCTGCTGCAAAGTGTACCAGGATTTGGACAGTTTGAGCAAAGTGGTGAGCACCAGATAAATGATGAAAATATTCACCAAAACCTGCCATTCCGTAAAGGAAACCATGTAATACTCGGTGGGCAGAAGGGGCAATAGAAACTCAAAAGTGAGTTCATGTAATAGATAAGTAGCAAAAATATTCCCAAGGACTAAGAGCGTGTATGGAATGTATTTCCCCTTCTGCAAGAACTTCGGCACTAAGAACCTCAGGTTTACATAGACCAAGAAGAAAAGCGGGATATGAAAGAGAAGCGCATAGAAATAATCGATAAAGGTGAAGATGCTAGCAATGGAAAAGTAAGAACCAATTGCGTAAATGGACAGCACCCAAAAGGCCAGGTGCTGTAACCATTTTAGCCGTATAAGTTTGTTGAGGAGCTTCATTGTGCTACTCGAGTGTAAGTTTCGGGATCATCAAAAACGCTTTCGTCATCTGAGTATTTGTCTAAAAACTTCTGAAGTTCTTTAGGCTGCGCAGTGATCAAAATGGTACCGTCTACATTTTCGTGTCTTAAACGGATCAAGTTACTTTTGAATAGCTTATTGAGCTTGTCTAAGTCAAAATGTGTAAGCTTAAGTTGGTCTCCATCCATATCCATTTTCATAAAGGTGTGGACAGGGAACCAAACCATCGACTCAAAAGCAGAGTCGCTATAATCGCTATCAGTGGCTGCCAAGTCCATAAAAATGTCATCGCCAATTTTCACTAAGTGCATTTCATAATTAGTAGATTCTCCATCATCTACCACAACCATTTTATAACTTTCATCTCGAGTAACATAAACAGCCCCATCAAAGTTGAGAGCATCCAACCCTCCGTCAGTTTCATCCTTCTTTTTTGGGCTCATTACACCTTGCATAATCGAATTATAATGCCTTTGAATAGAGTCCTTATCCGTTACAAGTTTACCATTAACCTTCATCGTAATTGGTCCGTTAGTCTTAATTTTCCAACCTTCACCAAATATTGAATCCGTGTAATTCATTGAAATCATTTGACCTTCAGAAATTGGCTTTCCGTTTTTAATTATCGGCTCGTCCTCTTTCATTTTCTCGAAGAGAATATAATCATCTGGATCTTCTCCTGTTTTCCATTTCCCTATTAGCTCAGGTAAGTAAACTAATGACTCCTCTGTATAAATAGGAAACAATGAATAAACGCAAGAGCTTAAAAAGAAGCACAGCAGCAGGAGCGTGGCGAATACTTTGGTTTTCTTTTTCATGTGTTAAATATTTTGAGTTTTTGATTGATTCAAAATTGGTATTTGAACCTAACCCGGCCAAAAAATATCGGTGAACGCCTTATTTCTCAGGATGAACCTTATAAAACTCAGGCTTCCGCCAAAATAGCGTCTACCACTTGCGTAAAAGTATGGGCCACCACTTCGGCCAACTCACTTTTTTCTACCATGGCCATCAACTGAATTCTTCTGATGCCCAATTTCTTTGCGGGGATCAAGTCACGCTCTTTGTCACCCACCATCCAGGATTGAGCAGGATCCACATTGAACTTAGCCATTCCCTTTTCCAGCATAAGCGAGTCTGGCTTGCGCATTAAGGATTTACTTACGCTATCCACCAGGGGTGCATAATAAAATTGATCAATTAAATTCCCACAAGCTTCTTGAAGTAAATCATGGCAGTCATCCACTAATTTATCATCATAATATTTTCTAGCAATTCCACTTTGGTTGGTGACCACAACTAGTTTATAACCAGCATCTTTCAGTCTTTTCAAACCATTTGGAACGTCTTCAGGAATTATAAATTCTTCAATTTTTAGAATGTGTCGGCCTAACTCTTTATTTAACACACCATCCCTATCCATGAAAACACATTTGCTCATTTTATTCACTTGCTTTTCTTTTGTGATTAACATTTAATTAACTTCCCCGTTCTAAACTTTACGGGGCTCAACTCCCAGACCGATAAAACTAATGAATTTAACTGCTTTGAAGGAATTATTCTTTCAGAGTAGATTTTTTGAACCATGTAATGAAAGATAGCCTAGTCATTATTCCAACTTATAATGAAAAAGAGAATGTCGCGGAAATTGTTCGTGCTGTTCTTTCTCAACCTTCTGGATTTGAGTTGCTTATTGTGGATGATAATTCGCCAGATGGCACGGCAGAAATCGTAAAAAGCTTAATGTTGGAATACCCTGATCGCTTACATTTAGAAGAGCGGGCAGGGAAATTAGGTTTAGGCACCGCATATATTCATGGTTTTCGTTGGGCATTGGCCCGCCATTATGAATTCATTTTTGAAATGGATGCCGATTTTTCACATCCTCCAGAAGATTTAAACAACTTATATCACGCTTGTAAGACCGATGGAAACGATGTGGCCATTGGATCGCGCTACGTAACAGGAGTAAATGTGGTAAACTGGCCCATGAGCCGTGTAATGCTTTCATTTTTTGCCAGCTACTACGTTCGCATGGTGACGGGAATGCCTTTTAGAGACACTACTGCAGGCTTTAAATGCTACAGACGTTCGGTGCTCGAAACTATAGATTTAGATAAAGTCCGCTTTATGGGCTATGCCTTTCAAATCGAAATGAAATTCTTGGCATGGAAATTCGGCTTCAATATTACTGAAGTGCCAATTATTTTCACCGACCGCACCAAAGGTAAATCTAAAATGAGTGGCGGAATTGTGAAAGAAGCGGTATTGGGCGTAATGCAAATCAAGGTTGGAAGTCTTTTCAGAACTTATAGAAGAGAAACTGAAGCTGATTTGGAACAGTCGCTTAGCTACGTAGAAAAGGAAGCTTAAACTTCTATCAAATTCAACTCAATCAAACCTAATGGCCGTTACTGGTTTTATTCTGGCGATGATGGCCGTAGGAATAATCAGTACTAAGGAAACCAAGATCAATGTCAGTAAATTGAGTCCGATGGTCACCGACCAATCCCAATCAATGGGCACATACTCCATATAATAGTTGGCGGCATCTAGGGGAATGATGTGGAAGAAATCTTGAAGTAAAGCAAAACCAATGGCTATTGCATTTCCCACCAATAAACCTTTGAGCACTAATCTAAAACCATTGTAGGAAAATATTCTTCTGATGAGGCTATTCGAAGCGCCCAATGCCTTGAAAGTGCCAATCATTTGGGTACGCTCCATAATGAGAATAAACAATACCGAAACCATATTAAACGAGGCGACCAATAGAATTAACCAGATGAAGATGCTCACGTTTTTGCTGAGCAAATTGAGCCAGTCAAAAATCTGCACGAACTTATCGTCAACCCTTTCTGTGTAATGCTCTACGCTTAATTTGCCAATGATGGAATCATCTGCAGCCGCAATATCATCTATGTTTTTGAGGTAAACTTCATAGCCTCCCACCTCATCACTCTTCCAGCCATTTAAGCTCCGTATCACATTAATATTACCAATCATCATTTGGTCGTCAAAAGTATCGAGTCCAGTGCTGTAAATGCCTTTTACGGTTACCCTACGGGTTTTAGGAGGATCCATAATAAAGTAATTGATCACCTTGTCACCAATTTTCAATCCCAAGTTGTTGGCCATTTTAGAACTGATCATCACATCTGAATCTGTAGAAATACTGTCATTAAAACTAATGAATTCGCCTTCTACCATGTACTTGTCAAATAGGGCTTTATTGAAGTTTGGCGTCACTCCTTTAAAGATAAGGCCATGCACTTCACCATCTTTCGAAATTAAACCCGGTTTGTGCGCGTATTCTTGAACATGCTCCACATAAGGATCTTCCATCAATGCCACCATGCGGTCTGCATCAATCACAATGGGTTCTTCCTCATAGGAATTGTTAAGGGAGAACTTTTTGATTTGAATGTGGCCAGAAAAACTAAAAATCTTGTCTTTGATATTCTCCTGAAACCCCCCAAGCACAAAAAAAGCAATCATCATAATGGCCAAACCCAGCGCAACGCTGGCAATGGCAATCTTATGGATCACGGCCGAGAAGCTGTTATCGCCCGGATCGCTGATTCTTTTTGCTATGAAATAAGGGAGGTTCAAGAATATGGTTAATTTTGATGCTACCGTTAAATTTCAAAGATAACGAACCGAATGAATAGACTGCTATTTGCCCTTTTTATTTTAATGACATGTTTTGGCTGTCAATCGCAAACCGAGCAAAAGGAAGCCCTTCAAGTAGGAGCCGAAAGAATACAGGAATACCTCCCCTTGCTCGAAGGAAAACGGGTGGCCCTGGTGGTCAATCAGACTTCTCTGGTGGGGCAAACGCATTTGGTAGATACGCTGCACAGCTTGGGCGTTGATATTAAAAAAGTAATGGCACCTGAGCACGGCTTTAGGGGTGAAGCGCCAGATGGTGAAAAAATCAACGATTCGAAAGACGAAAAAACAGGCATTCCAATCGTTTCGATTTATGGCAGCAATAAAAAACCAACCCCAGAAATGCTGGAAGATGTGGACGTACTCATATTTGATATTCAAGATGTGGGGGTGCGTTTCTACACCTTCATTAGCACTATGCATTATATTATGGAGGCCGCAGCTGAAAATAACAAACAGGTCATTGTGTTCGATAGGCCCAACCCGAACGGCATGTACGTTGACGGCCCTGTAAAAGAGGATAGCGTCAATGGTTTTATTGCCATGCATCCAATTCCGGTTGTTCATGGGCTCACAGTAGGCGAACTGGCGCAAATGATTAATAGAGAAGGATGGTTAGAAAATAGGGTAAAAGCTGATTTGACCGTCATAAAAATGAAAGGCTGGGATCACAATGCTACTTATTTATTGCCTGTAAAACCTTCACCCAATTTACCAACCGATAATGCTATTGCGCTTTATCCTTCTCTGGGTTTTTTTGAGGGCACGGTAGTAAGCGTAGGCCGAGGAACCGATTTCCCATTCGAAGTGATTGGTCATCCTGATTTTAGTTTGGGTTCCTATACTTTCACTCCACAACCCAATGAAGGTTCTAAATATCCGCCACTGGAAGGCAAAGAATGCTTTGGCCAAAGCTTTTCAGGAGTAGATCAACCGCATGAGTTGACACTGCGCTATTTGATTACTTATTACAAAGCCTTAAAAGACAAAACCGAGTTCTTCAAAGATTACCTTACCCTTTTGGCTGGAACTGCCGAACTGCGAAAGCAGATCGAGGCCGGCCTGACGGAGGAAGAAATTAAAGCGACTTGGCAAGAAGATTTGAACGCTTACAAGGCGAAAAGAAAACAATATTTGTTGTATAGGGATTTTGAGTGAAATGATATCGGAGAGGATAACTACATTTCTAGAAAAAGAGACTACAACAAACTTTTTGTTGGCGGCAAGAGATTTTATTGAATTGCTTGAAAGGGAAGAGTTGGAAGAAGAGGAATTCTATTCACTTGTGCATACCGCGTTAATCCAACTCTATTCATCTGGACATAGTCTTGAAGCTATTGAATTGGAATTATCTATTTCACCAAATGAATCAGATCAGTTTGAGGTTGACGGTCGAAACAAAAACTTGATTTCTAGCCTTGGGCAAGAGTGCTTCTATTGGGAAGTATTTGATCCAACTTATGAAAAAGAAGATGAGCCGACACAAGGGTGGTTGGTTGATGATTTCTCCGATATCTATTATGAGTTAAAAAGTAATTTGAACAAAATTGATCTAATAGGAACAGATCAGTCAATTGAAGGTGCACTTTGGGAAATGAAATTTATGTTTCATCACCACTGGGGTAATCATTGTATCAACGCAATGAGAGCACTTCATTATTTATGGTATCAAGGGAAATAAAAAGCTCCTTCTAAATGACAGACTTAAGAATTATATATATGGGCACGCCTGAGTTTGCGGTGCCTAGCTTACAAATTTTGGTAGAGAATGGCGTCAATGTGGTGGCCGTGGTGACTGCGCCTGATCGCCCGAAGGGCAGAGGGCAAAAATTAACCACTACACCCGTGAAGGACTATGCCGTTTCGCAGGAGATCCCTGTGTTGCAGCCTACCAATTTAAAGTCGCCAGAGTTTTTAGAAGAGCTGAAAAGCTACAATGCTAACCTGCAAATTGTGGTGGCTTTTAGGATGCTGCCTTTAGCCGTTTGGGACATGCCCGAAATTGGCACTTTCAACCTACATGGTTCTTTGTTGCCCCAATACCGAGGTGCTGCGCCTATCAACTGGGCAATTATCAATGGTGAAAAGGAAACAGGGGTAACCACCTTCTTCCTGAAACATGAGATTGATACGGGGAATGTTATTTTCCAAGAAAAGGAACCCATTGGGGAAGAAGATAATGTAGGCAATGTATATGAAAGGCTAATGCAGCGTGGTGCCAAATTGGTGCTCAAAACGGTTCGTGCCATTGAGAAAGGTGACTATCCGCAACTGGCACAAGACGAGTCGGTGGAGATTAAGCATGCGCCTAAAATCTTTAAAGAAACCTGCGAGATCGATTGGAAGAAATCGACCGAAGAAGTCTATAATTTCATTCGAGGTTTATCGCCTTATCCTGCGGCATGGACATGCATCAACGATAAAAATTTCAAAATCTTCGCCACCAAAAAAACAGACTCAGGTAAAAAAACTGAGCCGGGCGAGTACAAAACCGATAACAAAACTTTTCTTCATATTCAAACAGGAACGGGCGCTTTGGCCATTACCGAATTGCAAATGGAAGGAAAAAAACGAATGGATATTGAATCGTTTTTAAGAGGGACACAATTATGATAAGGACCATTGTAGTAGCGATTTCAGAAAATTATGCCATTGGCAAAGACAACGATTTGCTTTGGCGACTGCCCGATGATTTCAAATTCTTCAAAACTGTTACCTCAGGAAATCATATTCTGATGGGACGCAAGACTTACGAGTCACTTGGTAAGCCGTTGCCCAACCGTACTTCTGTCGTTATTACACGCAATAAAGATTTTGAAATGCCCGAAGGCCATGTAGTAACGCATAGTTTAGAAGAGGCGTTGGCTTATTGTGTAAAGCAAGGATTGAGCGAATGCATGATTATTGGTGGTGGGAAAATTTATACTGAAGCCATTGAAAAGGGATTGGTTGATAGAATGCTGATTACGGAAGTAGAAGCGGTAATCGAAGAGGCAGATACTTTCTTCCCTAAATTCGATAAAAGTGAATGGAAGGAAGAAGGAAGAGAACATCATGAAGCGGATGAAAAGCACAAATATGCTTTCGACTTTGTAACTTATGTTCGCAAGTGATGCTCTTTTTTTGCCAAACTTTCCAAAAGTTCGAACTTTTGGAAAGTCAAGCCATGAGTCAAATTCGATAATAAATGTCTTTAACCAACAAAACCATCTGGATTACAGGGGCTTCTTCAGGAATTGGAGAAGCTTTAGCCATGCAGCTTTCTGCGGAAGGCGCTCAACTGATTCTCTCTGCCCGCAGACTAGCCGAATTGGAAAGGGTAAAGTCTAATTGTTCCAATCAAGACAACATCAAAATTCTCACCCTCGATTTGGCAGAAGCCAATATCTTGGCCAACAAAACCAACGAAGCCATTGCTCTTTTCGGGCAGGTGGATATTTTGATCAATAATGGCGGCATCAGTCAGCGGTCTTTGGTAAAAGACACTAAGCTTGAGGTCGATCGGAATTTGATGGAAGTCAACTACTTCGGGAATATTGCTTTGGCCAAAAACCTGCTTCCGCATATGCTCGAAAAGGGAAGCGGTCATTTTGTAGTGGTGACAAGCCTCACTGGTATTTTCGGAACGCCTTATCGCTCTGGCTATGCAGCCACAAAACATGCGCTTCATGGATTTTACGATAGCCTTCGTGCCGAACTTGAAGATGACGGAATCAAAGTAACGATAGCCGCACCGGGTTTCGTGAAAACCAATGTATCGGTGAATGCCTTGGTGGGCGATGGCTCAAAAGCCAATGTGATGGATGATGCCCAAGCCAAAGGGATTTCTGCAGAAGATTGCGCCAAAGCCATCATTAAGGCGATTAAAAAAGAAAAGCGCGAGGTTTATATTGGTAAAGAATCTTACGGAGCCTATGCCAAAAGATTTGTTCCAGGTTTATTCGCCAGAATGATTAAGAAGGCGAAGGTGAGGTAATACGAGCTGACTTTCTATAAACAACTACCGAATCACATATTAAATCATGGATACATCGGTTATCTTCTCTAGTATAAGATACTAACACTGAAAATATTCCTAAAACGAACTTGAGAATACTCCTTACTATGGCAATCGGTAGGCTTAATCGTTGTGTTGAGTCTGATGATTTTCTAACTTCTACACCAAGAATCCTATGGCCAATTGTTCCTCCATTGGTGGCCACCATCATTGGTTCGTAAGCAATAAAAAGTAAAGCCATGATCATGATTCTCACCCAGTCGGGGACACCACCAATACTGTCAATGGCAAAAGCGGTGATTATCATGACGGTTAAAATGAGAATGGCATCAACAATAGCCGCCTTAATTCTAAAACTTGTTTTAGGGTACTCCATAAAAAAAAATATTATTCAGTCTAAAACTAACAAGTTTACGGAATTGGAAGGTTATTCCTGATGTTAATTTTTCAATATTTTATTCTATGAATCAAAAATAGCGGTGGATGGAAAATAGGCTGTCCTAAATTTCAAAACAGCCTATTTGACCAAATCACATTTCGGCAATTTCTCTTACTTCGATATTGCCATCTTCCGCATTTAAGATGGGGCAACCTTTCGACAGTTCAATTGCTTGGTTCATATCAGTAGCGTTTACCATCAAGTAACCACCAACAATTTCGGCACCTTCGGCAAAAGGGCCATCGGTAACTAATTGTCCACCTTTTGATACTTGCATGCCTTCAGCTTTTAAAGGCAAGCCATCAATCAATTGACCCTTTTCAGCTAAGCTTTGCATCCATTCGCCCCATTTGGCCATTTCAGCTTGAACTTCTTCTGGAGACATTTCGGCCATTCTTGCATCGCCACCTCTAAACAGGTATAAAAACTTTTTCATCGTGTTAAAAAATTATGGTTTAAAATCGAGTTCTCTTTTTGAGATTCACCCTATTGACGAAAGCCATGTTGAGCAAGGGACAATTTGGCGAAATTAATTTTGACTTTCTTTTTTCATGGCTGATTTCAGAATGAGAATGGTTTTGGTTTGTTCTTCAAAATTTAAGGAAGCGAAGCCTAAACGGATACCATTATGGCCTGAATTGTTGCTGTCGTAGTTTTTCCAGTCTGGAATTACCATTTCATTCTCCAAGCAAGTTTTGGCAATGCGCTCCCAATTCATTCCTTTCTTTAGCTTCACCCAAAAGGCCATTCCGCCTTCGGGAACATAAAAACTGATGAATTCTGAAAGATGGTCTGTGAGCAATTGATGGAAATGGTCTCTCCGTTCGTGATAAAGCTTAAGTGCCTTTCTACTGTGTCTCTGAAGATCGCCTTGCTCAATCATTTGTGCCAAAGCTCTTTCTAATATGGTGTCGCCTTGGCGGTCAATCGTTCTTCTTAAATGTGCTGCTGCTGCAATAAAATCAGTAGACCCAACCATATACCCCACACGAATGGCGGGCGCAATAATCTTACAAACCGCACCCATGTAAATCACATGGTTTCCTTCATCGGCACTGGCTAGAGGTAAAAGTGGAGCCCGCTGATAATGGAAGTCGTAATCATAGTCATCTTCCAAAATGGCAAAGCCATATTGATGCGCTAGCTCGATCAAGTGCAGCCTCCTTTCTGGGCTAAGCGTTACCGTAGTGGGGTGATGATGATGGGATGTAACATACACCGATTTGATTTTATGCTTTTCGCAAAGCGCTTGAATGTCGTTGGTATTCAAACCGTTTTCATCCACCCTTACGCTCAGTAGTGAAGCACCAGCATCGGTCAAAGTAAGGCTTGCCGCAATATAATTTGTTTCTCCTACAATGCTGAAACCTCCTTTTTGGTGAATCAATTGCGAAGCCAAATACATTCCCATTTGGCTCCCCCGAGTGATCAGGATGTTTTCCTTTGAGCAGGTAATTCCTCTAGTTTCTTGAAGATAATTTGCTAAAACTTCACGCAAAGAGTCATCGCCAAAGAAGGAGCCATAACTCAAATACTTAGCATTGTAACTGCGCGATACAATGCTGCGGTAATGGCGCAAAATTTCAACGATAGGCGCAATCCGAACGTCTGGAATTCCCTCATCAATCGTTAGCATGAAAGGCAATTGTGCATAGGGTCGGTGGAGGTGTTTTCTCGCTTCGAATGAAAAGCCAGCTTCAAGTTTTAGTCCTTTTCCAACGCCTTGTCCTCGTGGTTTTACTTCGGGCAGTTTGTCACTTACAAAAGTGCCTTTAGCTGGAATGGTGGTGATCCAACCTTGCCCCATCAATTCGTCATAGGCTGCAATCACTGTTTTTCGGTGCAGGCCAATCTGCAAGGAAAGACTTCTTGTGCCAGGCAGTTTGGCACCACTTTTAATCACTCCCGATTTGATCATGTTAATGATGGCGTTGTGCAACTGAAGATAGATGGGCGTTTCAGCGCTGCGATCTATGTGGATTAAATTCTTGAATGAAATCATAGTGGACTACTAGGTAGTGCTAAAGTGGATTACATTAATAGTCCGATCAATTTAGATATTCGTAGCATATAACAACAATATTATGACTGAATTTTCTAAATCTACTTACAATAAAGTGATCCGAGGAAGCAAGAGAGCGCTCTACGATAAAGCTTTGGTCTACGAAATCCTTGATTCACATTTTCTGTGTCATGTGCCCTATGTGCATGAAAATGCTGCCATTGTAATTCCAACGGCCTATGGTCGAAAAGGAGATCGACTGTTGATTCATGGTTCCATGAAGAACAGAATGATGCTTTCACTTTTGGAGCAAGAGAAAGTGAGTTTGTCAGTCACTCATTTGGACGGGCTTGTGCTGGCACGTTCGGTATTTCATCATTCGGTGAATTATAGGTCGGTGGTGGTTTTTGGTTCGCCCGTATTGATTGAAAACCCTGCTGAGAAAATGGAAGCATTAGAGATCATCACTGAAAATATTATCGCTGGTCGCTGGGCAGAAGCTCGCGAACCGAATGAAAAGGAATTGAACAGTACCCTGGTTATCGGCATTGATATTACAGAAGCTTCTGCTAAAGTACGTGATGAAGGAGCGGTAGACGAAGCCTTTGATCTTGACCTAGATGTTTGGGCAGGGGTGTTGGAAATTGAAACCCATCCAGGTAGAGCGGTTAAGAACGAAGACTGCAAAGCAGGTTTAGATACGCCCGCTTCGGTTCTGAATTTTAAGTTTCAGAATAGGGGGGTGAAGCGTTAGATTTCCTCCCCGCATTAGAAAATCATATGATCGAAATTGTTCCATACGAATCAAAGTTTCAGGTTGGTATTGACCAAATGATGCTGGAAATTGCA